>Ga0164292_10002902_pt1 | contig 13973 bp, 6 predicted proteins | sample GEODES117metaG_FD_111486 | JGI IMG/M metagenome (GOLD analysis project Ga0164292, IMG submission 111486) | Eutrophic lake water microbial communities from Lake Mendota, Wisconsin, USA - GEODES117 metaG | ecosystem: Environmental > Aquatic > Freshwater > Lake | place: USA: Lake Mendota, Wisconsin... | reverse complement strand
GAGAAGCATGGATGGGAGGAGATGGGGCGGCGGATTCGGATTCGGTGTTTTGAGTTTGATCCTTCGATCAAGTCGAGTCTGACGTTTCTGCGCAAGACGCCGTGGGCGCGTCAGAAAGTGGAGGCGTGGTACATTGCGGAGTTTGCGAAGCGGTGAGAGGGGAGCTCTTGGAGGAGAGGTTTTGACCAAGATTGGTGGTGTATTGAGGTGAAGGGCAGGCTAGCTTGGGGGCCTTGTTTGCGGATATGAAAAAGGCCCAAGTTACTCAGGACAAAGTCGCGCGGGCGGAGCGGTCGCATGACATTTTGAATCAGATGCGGAGGAATCCGATGGAGGCGATTTTCCGGCCGAGCGTGGTGGCGTTGATCGGGGCGAGTGAGCGCGAGCACAGTGTGGGGGCGGCTTTGGCGCGGAATCTGGGGTCATTTGGAGGGAAGGTGTTTTGGGTGAATCCGTTTCAAAAGACGGTGATGGGACGGGAGGTTTTTTCGTCGATTCTGAAGGTGCCGGAGCGGGTGGATTTGGCGGTGATCGCGACGCCAGCGGGGTCGGTTTTGAGTGCGGTGAAAGAGTGTGTGGAGGCGGGGGTGACAGCGGCGATCATTGTTTCGGCCGGGTTCAAGGAGATCGGGGAAGCGGGAGTGGCGCTGGAGCGGGAGGTGATGAGGGAGGCGGCGCGGGGAGGGATGCGGATTGTGGGGCCGAATTGCCTGGGGGTGATGTCGCCGCATGGGAAGTTGAACGCGACGTTTGCGGCGCATGAGGCGGCGCCGGGGAGGGTGGCGTTCATCAGTCAGAGCGGGGCGTTGTGCAGTGCGATCTTGGACTGGAGCCGCCGGGATCAGGTGGGGTTCAGTGCGTTTGTATCGATCGGGTCGATGTCGGATGTGGGGTGGGGAGATTTGATTGACTGGCTGGGGGATGATCCGATGACGCAGAGCATTTTGATTTACATGGAGTCGATCGGGGATCCGAGGGCGTTTTTGTCGGCGGCGCGGGAGGTGGCGCAGACGAAGCCGGTGATTGTGATCAAGGTGGGGCGAACGGAGGAGGCGGCGCGGGCGGCGGCGTCGCACACGGGGGCGTTGACGGGGAGTGACGCCGTGTTGGAGGCGGCGTTTCGGAGGGCGGGGGTGCTGCGGGTGGAGACGATTGGGGAGTTGTTCGACATGGCGGAGGTGCTGAGCAAGCAGCCGCGTCCGAGGGGACCGAAGCTTTCGATTGTGACGAATGCGGGCGGGCCGGGGGCGCTGGCGACGGATTTGCTGGTGAGCAGTGGCGGGGTGTTGGCGGAGTTGTCTGAGGCGACGCGGGCGTTGCTGAATGGGGTGCTGCCGCCTTTGTGGAGTCATGGGAATCCGATCGATGTGTTGGGGGATGCGGGGGCGGATCGGTATGAAGTGGCGGTGCGGGCGGCGATCGAGGATGAGGGTTGCGATGGGGTGTTGGTGATTTTGACGCCGCAGGCGATGACGGATCCGACGGCCTGTGCGCGGGCGGTGGTGGTGGCGGCGAAGGGGACGGGGAAGCCGGTGCTGACGAGTTGGATGGGGGCGGATGATGTGGCGGCGGGGAGGGTGCTCTTAAATGAGGCGAAGATACCGACGTTTGATTATCCGGACATGGCGGCGCGGGTGTTTGCGTTGATGTGGCAGCATGGGCAGAATTTGCGGGCGCTGTATGAGACGCCGACTTTGGCGGGGTGTGCCAAGGCGAGTCGGGATCGGCGTGTGGAGGCGGGTCGGATGATTCGGGCGGCGTGTGATGACGGGGTGACTTTTTTATCGAAGATGGACTGCAACGCGGTACTGGCGGCCTATGAGATTCCGAGTCTGCCAGTAGCCGTGGCGGCGACGGTGGAGGAGGCTGTGGAGCGGGCGGAGGGAATGGGTTGGCCGGTGGTGTTGAAGCTGCATTCGGCGACGGTGACGCATAAGACGGAGGTGGGAGGCGTGAAGCTGAACCTGGCGGATGAGACGGCGGTGCGGCGGGCGTTTGAGGCGATTCGGGGCGGGGTGGCTGAGGGGGATTTTCTGGGGGTAACGGTGGAGCCGATGGTGACGGGTGGGAATGGGTATGAGTTGATTTTGGGGAGCAAAGACGATGTGTCGTTCGGGCCGGTGTTGTTGTTTGGAGCGGGCGGGCAGTTGGTGGAGGTTTTCAAGGACACGGTGCTGGGATTGCCACCGTTGAATGCCACGCTGGCGCGGCGGATGATTGAGCGGACGAAGATAGCGACGGCGCTGCGCGGGGTGCGCGGGCGGGCGCCGATGGACATGGAGGCGCTGGAACAGTTGATGGTGCGGTTTAGCGAATTGGTTGTCGAACAGCGGCGGATCAAGGAGATCGACATCAATCCGCTGTTGGCGACGCCGGAGGGGTTTGTGGCGTTAGATGTGAGGATGGTGTTGCATGGGGCTGAGGTGGCTGACGAGTTTTTGCCGAAGTCGGTGATTCGATCGTATCCGGCGCAGTATGTGACGGACTGGAGTCTGCGGGATGGATCCAAGGCGGTGATTCGGCCGATTCGGCCGGAGGATGAGCCGATGATTCGGGCGTTTCATTACACGCTATCGGAGCGCAGTGTGTATTACCGTTACTTCAATGCGATGCAGTTGGATCAGCGCATCGCGCACGACCGGCTGGCGCGGATTTGCTTCATTGATTACGATCGCGAGATGGCGCTGGTGGTGGAGCGGATGGGTGTGGAGGGTGAGCCTGAGATCATTGCGGTGGGTCGCTTGAGTCAGTTGCCTGGAATGAAGGCGGCGGAGTTTTCGATGACGATCAGCGATGCGTGGCAGCGGCATGGGCTGGGGACGGAGTTGTTGCGGCGGCTGGTGGAGATTGGGAGGGATGAGGGGTTGGAGCGGATCAGTGCGGACATTTTGGCTGACAATGCGGGGATGCGGGCGGTGGCGAAGAAGGTCGGGTTCAAGGTGAGGACGGATGGGGAGGGGGATTGCCGGGCCGAGATGTGGCTGAAGCCATGATCCTAAAAACGGAAATGGCTGAGGGCGAATCTGCCGCCGTCATTGGCCCCACAAGGCTCCCCGCTTCTCGGGTGGCATCACTTTATCGATGCAACCGCTGCGAACCGGGAAGCCTTGTGGAACCAAGCACGACGCCATCTTCATCCCTTTCCATTTCCGTTTCTAGGATGAGGTGTGTTGTTTGCTTGTTCTTGAGGCGTTTTGAATTGTAATGCGATTATGAATACGGGTCTTCTTTTGGATGATGTGTTTCGGGGTCACGACACGGGTGAGGGGCATCCGGAATCGGCGGCGCGATATCGGGCGGTGATGGAGGCCTTGACGAAGCAGGGGATCGCGGATGAGACGCTGCCGATCCAACAGCGGATGGCGGAGCGGGATGAGCTTTTGTTGTGTCACACGAAGGCGTATCTGGAGACGGCGGAGCGTGATGTGAGATCCGGGGCGACTGAGCTGAGCACCGGGGACACGCAGGTGTGCGGGAAGTCGTTCGAGATCGCGTCGCGGGCGGTGGGCGGGGTTTTGAATGCGGTGGACGGGGTGATGAGCGGGCGATTGAATCGGGCGTTCTGCGCGGTGCGGCCGCCCGGGCATCATGCAAGGCCGGCGCAGGGGATGGGCTTTTGTTTGTTCAACAATGTGGCGATCGGGGCGCGGCATGCGCAGCGGAAGCACGGGGCTGAGAAGGTCATGATCGTGGACTGGGATGTGCACCATGGGAACGGGACGCAGGACATTTTCAATGAGGATGGGAGTGTGCTTTTTTTCAGTGTGCACCAGAGTCCGTGGTATCCTTACACGGGGCATGCGGAGGAGGTGGGTGAGGGGAAGGGAAAGGGCTGCATCATGAACCGGCCACTGCCTGCGGGGTCGGGGATGAAGGAGATTGGCGTGGCGTTTTTGGATGGCTTGATTCCGGCGGCGCAGGCGTTCAAACCGGATTTGGTAATGATTTCGGCGGGGTTTGATTCGCGGGTGGGAGATCCTTTGGGGCAGTTTCAGCTGACGGATGCGGACTTTGCGGTGCTGACGAAGTGGCTGATGCAGTTTGCGGCTGAGACCTGCGGGGGGCGGGTGGTGTCAGTGATGGAGGGAGGGTATCATTTGGGAGGTCTGGCGGCGGGTGTTTGCAGTCATGTGCGGGCGTTGGTGGGAGACTGAGAGCAGCGAGAGCTTGTGAATTGATCGGGTGGGAGGTAGCCTTTGAGAATGGTTTTCACACGGAGGCGATTCATGATGACAAGTTTGGGCATGGCGGCGGCGACTGTTGGCAGGGGTGAGGAGTTGAGAGAGGAATCGGTGGAGGCCTTTCGGGCGGCGGTGGATCAGGCGGTGAGGGATCGGGTGATCGCGGGTGGGGCGTGGTGGGTGGAGCGGGGCGGGGTGTCGGTGAATGGGGTAAGCGGGGAGGCGGTGAAGGTGCCGGAGGAGGAGAGGCGAGTGGTGGAGGAGGGGACGATTTTTGATGTGGCATCGCTGACCAAGGTGGTGGTGACGACGCCATGTGTGATGCGATTGGTGGAGGCTGGGGCGGTGGATTTGACGGCGCCGGTGAAGGCTTACGTGCCTGCGTTTGAGGGGGAGGGGAGGGAGCGGATCACGGTGCGCCAGTTGTTGACGCATACATCGGGCTTGAGGCCTGGGTTGTCACGTTTGGAGGCTTGGAGTGGGTATGATGAGGGGATTCGAATTGCGTGTGAGACGGTGCCTTTGGAGATGCCGGACGAGGTGTTCTGTTACAGTGACATCAATTTCATTTTGCTGGGGGAGTTGGTGCAGCAGGTGACGGGGAAGGGGTTGGAGGTGTTTGCGAAGGAGGTGGTGTTTGGGCCGCTTGCGATGGAGGATACGGGGTTCCGGCCGGATGGTGCCTTGCGCGAACGGATTGCGGCAACGGAAAAGGATGAGGCCGGGGTGATGCTGCGCGGAGTGGTGCACGATCCGACGGCACGACGGATGGGTGGGGTGGCGGGGCATGCGGGATTGTTCAGCACGGTGCGGGATGTGGCACGCTATGCGCGGTGCGTGATTTCAGGAGGTGAGTTGGATGGAAAGAGGGTGCTGAAGCCGGAGACGGTGGAGCTGATGACGCGGGTGGCGACGCCAAACGGGATGGTTGACTTGCGGGCGCTGGGGTGGGATGTGGACACGAAGTTCAGTCGACCCCGAGGAGGGTTTCCGGTGGGCAGGAGTTTTGGACACACGGGTTTCACGGGATGCTGTGTGTGGCTTGATCCGGGGGCGAAGGCGTTCTTTGTGTTTTTGAGCAATCGACTGCATGAGACGGACCCCAAGTCGGATTCGCGGGCGCTGTATGAGGTGCTGGGCGGGCATGCGTCGAGGGCATGAAAAACCCCCGGTCCGGGCGTTGCCGGAGCGGGGGTGAGGAGGGGTGCCTTTGGGAACTCGATTAGCCGATGAGGCTGGTGACGAGGGTTTCGAGTTTGACGATGTCCTTGGCGAAGTTGCGGATGCCTTCGGAGGTTTTCTCGGTGGCCATGGCGTCTTCGTTGAGGAGCCAGCGGAAGGTTTTTTCGTCGCTGCCGATGCGGTCGATCTTGAGGGATTTGGCGTTGTCGGCGTTGAGCTTTTTGACGAGTGGTTCATCGGCGGCTTGGAGTTCGCCGAGGAGACCGGGGGAGATGGTGAGGAGGTCGCAGCCAGCGAGTTCGGTGATCTCGCCTTTGTTACGGAAGCTGGCGCCCATGACCTCGGTGGTGTAGCCGAAGTGCTTGTAGTAGTTGTAGATTTGGGTGACGGACTGGACGCCGGGATCTTCGGTGGCGGTGTAGTCCTTGCCGGTGCTTTTTTTGTACCAGTCGAGGATGCGACCGACAAAAGGGGAGATCAATTTGATGCCGCCTTCGGCGCAGGCGACGGCCTGGGCGAGAGAGAAGAGGAGGGTCAGGTTGCAGTTGATGCCTTCTTTTTGCAGGACTTCGGCGGCTTTGATGCCTTCCCAGGTGGAGGCGATTTTGATGAGGATGCGCTCGCGGGGGATGCCGGCCTTTTCGTACATGCCGATGAGGTGGCGGGCTTTGTCGATGTTGGCCTGGGTGTCGAAGGAGAGGCGGGCGTCGACTTCGGTGGAGACGCGGCCGGGGACGATTTTGAGGATTTCGAGGCCGAAGGCGACGACGAGGCGGTCCATGACACCGTCGAGGAGGGCGGGTCCTGAGAGGGCGGCGGCTTTGCTGTCGGCGACGGCTTTTTCGACGAGGGACTTGTATTCGTCTTTTTGGGAGGCCTGGAGGATGAGGGAAGGGTTGGTGGTGGCGTCCTGGGGTTTGTAGGCCTTCATGGCCTCAAAATCTCCGGTATCGGCGACGACGATGGTGTGCTGCTTGAGTTGATCGAGTTGGTTCATAAGGCGAGGGTTCTTTTGCGGCTTTTGGGGTCGGCAAAATAGGCTGGTCCGGCTGGGACGCAAGCTGGAAGCGGGGCGGCCGGAGGACGAATGAAGGGGGTGGGATGGCCTCAATGGCTGCATCCGCCACATGTCCGTAACTTGCTAGGGCGAAGGCACTTGTGCGGTTTCGACGAGGACTGCGCCGGCTGCGGTGGTCGTGCGGAAGACGCCATCTCCGTAGTTTGCGGATTCCGGAAGGGCACCCCGCTAGCCCACTGGCCCTCAACCATGCTGGATTAGTTGAAGGACTGGCCAATCTCCTAGCCTCCTGAATTAACCAGCAGATGGCTGCATGTCAGCTTTTTGCCACCGCCGATGCTTATGACGCCCGTGTCTGCCACCTCTGTCAAGGTTAACCCCAAGCGCAGTTCTGGCTATTGCCTATCAGGCGCAGCACCATTGCCCGCACCCACAAAATGATGGCAAAGGGAAATATGTGGAATTTAGATTTTGCAAACCCGAGTTCTCGCCTGACTTCAGGCGGGTTTCCCCTTTGCCCAAGAACGGACTCTTCAAGGATCCGGCACAGGCGGTATTGGATCGAGTTCCAGCGCTCCCGCCTTGGCCGGTCCACGGAACACACCGCCGCCGAAATTTGAGCCCTGCATTAGCACACCCTGCCCGGTGATTTTGATCAGCTTCGTCGGCACTAAGGGATCAAAGCCGGCGTAAAAACTGGCGGTGAACAGGCCCGTGCTTCCCATGGGGGTTAGCACCAGCCTGGCAGGGTCGGGCGGCGATGTGACCGGCACCTTAAACAGGTTGGCCGTCCCGGTGGTGTTGGTCGCCAGGGTAATGGAGCGGTTGAGAGGATCCGCCAGCAAGCCGCCGCCACCCGCCTCGAAATTGAGGTTCGGCACAAGGGCTGCGACTCGGATCGCTGTCTTGTAGCGAGCGGGCGGAGTGTAGCGCTCGACCGTGAACCGGGGAGAAAGGTCAAAGCCGTCGCGGTAGTAGTTGTCCTTGACCTTGTCGGCCACCTTCAGTTTGAACCAGTGCAGCGGCGCGGTCATACCGGTCCCTGGCGGCGCGCTCAGGGCCGTCTGACCGGCCACAAAACCCTTGTTGGCATAGAGCGGGGCGAACAGGGTCCAAGTGTCTGCAAGATCGACCGCCGACGATGCGGTCAGGCCGATGCCGTCCGGCAGCCTGCCAGACACGCGCACAGCACCGGATTTGGACAGAGTGACTGTGGCGTAGCCATAGCCGAAGGCAGCATCCCAGGGAGTCATCTGGGCCGTCGCGGTGTAGCTCGCCGATGCCGGATGGCCACCGCCTTTGGGCGCGACATAGAGCCGGATGCCGCTGCTGTTCCACAGGACGGGACCGATCTCGCTGGCGAGCCGCGCCTCCATTGCCACTGTGTCTGGCGCTGGATCCGTCTGGTCTTCGAACTGAAGCCGCAACGAAACGGGTTCCCGTCCCTTGCGGCTGACGAGCGCCGTTCCCAGGCCGTCAGCGGTCAGGGCGCCCCGCCCCGTGTAGCTGCCTCCTGCCGTGCGCAGGGCGCAGGTGAAGGTTCCTGTCTTGGTCAGAGTGACCTTGACCGCGCCGTTGGCGGTGAGATCGGACGGGTCGGCGCCGGACACCAGTCCGGCGTAGCTGCCCGCGAGCAGGCCGTTGGCAAACGGATCGGCCTCAAACGTGGCGGTCACATCCACCGTTTCACCCATGATAAAGGTCAGTGCCGGACGCTTTTCCGCGCCGGGGGCGAAGATGAAGCCTGTGCCGGACCATCCGGCAAAGCGGAAGCCTTTGAGGGGTTTGGCTGTTAGGATGACAGATCTGCCGACGGTTTTGGGTGTTGGGGTGTTGAGTTTGACACCACTGAGTGCACCTGATCCGGTGACGTGAGCGGTGAGTTGGCCGACGGCGGTTTTGGCGGATTGCAGAATGGTGAAGGTTTGACCTCCGATGTTGATGGTTGCTCTGCGCGGCAACAGTCCATCATAGGCATCCACGGTGTAGCTGACGATGCCATTGCCGCTTCCTGGTGTGCCTGTCACAAGGTGAATCCAAGAGTCGGTGGTGGAAGCGGTCCATGGCAGATTGTAGTGGGAGGTGGTGATGCCCACGGTTCCTTTGCCTTTGAGCTTGGTGAAAGCAGCGTGCGAGTGGCTGAGTTTCACAATCGCCAGGTTTTGATAGAGTGCCGTGACAGTGATTGGGGCTGTTACGGAACTGAATGCGGAGTCCCAGCCGAGGAAACGCCAGTAACCGATTGGGGCAACCTCGGGGGCAATGGCGGCCTCGCCGTGCACGATTTCCTGGGAGAGTTCGCCACCGCCTGTGCGGGTGCCGTTTGGACCGAGATCGAACACGACTTGATAGACGTTGATGGCGAAGGTCGCGGCGACATCGACCGGGGCGTTGACGTTTGTTTCGGTTCTGGGGTTAGCGGTCGAGCCGTCACTCCACTGGACGAAGTGATAGCCCAGATCAGGAACGGCAGTGACGGTGGTGCCGTTATTGCCTGGGGCGACTTCCTGTTCGAGCGCGCCTGTGACGGTGCCATGGGGAGTGGTGGCGTATTTGAGTCCATAGGCGGCCACGGTGAAGTGGGCGGTGACGGAGTGGGGACCTTCCATAATGATGAAGGCTGGATTGGCGCTGCCGCTGAGGTCGCCACTCCAGTGGGAGAACACACCATTCACACCAGGGGGGACGACTGCTTCAAGGCGTGCGTTGGCTCCTTGCTTGATGTTGCCGCCGCCATGGACGAAGCCGCCGCCTGGGGGATCGATGATGACTGTGAGCGGCTGATAGACATTGTAGGCGGCCAATTGCATAAGCACCGACCGAGAGGCGCTGCGGAAGATGCCGCCTTCGATCATCGAGTCCTTGACTGTGGCGGGGTAGGCGCGTCCGCTTTCTTGGGCCAAGGTGAAGTCATCGGCATCGGGATTGCTGGAGGAGTCATTTTGAAGGCCCCCAAACTCAGCCCATTCGTAGGGGTCCTTGAGGCCATCGCCATCACTGTCGAGATTTTCCGGGAAATAGTGGGCGACGAATTCGGTAGCTGATTGGACGGAGGTTTGGATTTGGTTGAGCGCACGTCCGCTGGGGCTGGATTTTCTGGTGCCGTTGACGGACCAGAAGGCGAAGGTGTATCCCTGGATCACGCCGTAGAGGAGAGGCGAGGTGACGACTTCTCCCGGAACGGCCAAGCCCTCCTGTCGAGTGATGAGACCGGAAGGTGTGCTGCGGATGACGTAGGGCACACGGACTGAGGGTTGGTAGACGGTGATTGTTTTGGAAGCCGTTCGGAACACGCCTCCCTCTTGGACGGTATCAGGGACCGATGGGTTGAGGCCGTGCAGATACTCGTAGCCGATATCGAAGGCATCGGTATCAGGATTGTCTGCCAGGCCGAGGGTGGTGGTTCCCAAGTAAAATTGCTCGTACCAATCTGGCAAAGTGTCCCCGTCCGAGTCCTGCGATGTTGACGTGAAGCGACCGATCACATTGATGTCTTCGGTGGCCGATTTTTTCACCTGGGTTCGAGCGATACCATTTGGGGCTGCTTGGCGGAGGCCATTCACCATCCAGAAGCCAAAGGTGTAGCCCTGGGTTGCGCCGTACTGATTCGGGGTGACGATTTCTGAGTTGGCTGGCACAACAGTTGTCTCTCGGAAGAGCCCTTCAGGATCACTGCTTAGCGTGTAGAGTTTGTAAGTGAGGGGGTCGCGATACTTGACTGAGGCTGAAGCGGAGCGGAAGACACCGCCTTCCTGCATCGTATCTGCCACGACGGATGAGTAGCCACGACCTTGTTCATGGGCGATGGTGAAGCTGTCGCTATCGGGATCGTCTGAAGTGGTTTTGTTCAAATCTCCGAAGGTACGAAGTTCCAGCCAATCAGGAATTTGGTCATTGTCACTGTCCAAATCCTTGGCAACGAAAACTGCGACGAGCTGCATGTAATCGTTGTTGAGCGCCACCTGAATACGGCTTGGGGCCAGACCATTTGGGGAAGCTTGCCTGACGCCGTTGACGGTCCAGTAGGCGAGTCGGTAGCCCTGTGTCTCCCCGTCTAGATTGGGAGTGGTGACAACGGTGCCGGTCGGCACCAGATCCGCCTGGGCCACAAGTCCGACGGGTTGGCTTTTGATTTCGTAGTAGACCCAATCATTGGGATCATGATAATTCACAGTCGCGGAGGCTGAGCGAAAGACACCGCCTTCGTTGAACTGGTCTTGAGTGCGGGGTGAATAGCCACGAGTGAGTTCGAGCTCGTTACTAAGGTCGTCCGAATCGGCGTCACTTGCGCCATTGAGATCGAGACTTCCAAAGTAGCGCCACTCCAGCCAATCTTTGATGCCATCGGCATCAGAGTCTGCGTCTTTGGGGACGAAGTGGGCTACGAAACGGGTGTCATCATGGCTGATGGTGGTGGTAATGCGGGTGCGTGCGGAGCCGTCGGGTGCCGACTGGCGGACATCGTCCTGAGTCCAGTGGGTGAATAGGTAGCCCTGATACTCTGAGATTGGGTTTGGAGTTGTGAACGGGCTGTTGGGAGCGGTCTCTCCAGACTGACTTAGCAGACCCGGTGGTTGGCTAGTCACCGTGTAACCATAGAGCAGGGTGCTGTTTCGATAACGGATGGAGGGTGACGAAGAGCGAAAGACGCCGCCTTGAGTGGCTGTGTCGACGATGGCCGGAGGCCAAGCGCGAGCACGTTCGACGTTGGTGATGAAGGCGTCGCCGTCTGGATTCGATGCTGTGTTGTAAATAAGGGTGCCAAAGTCGCGCCATTCTTCCCAGTCTGGGATGGTGTCGCCATCGCTATCCTGGGAAGAGGGGAGATAGACGGCGTTCATGGTCAGGCCTTCCTGATTCAGAACGACACGCGCTTGGGTTAGTGCAGGTCCGGATGGGGAGAGGGTGGGTAAACCTGCGACCAGCCAGCGGGAGAATCGCCAGTCTCCCCAGTATTGCGGGGCATTGGGAGTGATGACGGTACTTCCCGCTGCTCCGGATCCTGGCGTGGTGCCGAGGATGTCGGTGGGCGTGCTAACGATGGTATAGTTATACTGCTGCTGTGCGCAGAGAGACGCGGCAGAAAGCAGCAGCAGCAAGGCGGCGGCGGTGATGGCTTGATGGGTCAGGCAGGTTTTCATGGTCTGAATCCTCCTTTCAGGGAGCGGCGAGGGTGCCGCATGGTGGAGTGGACTTCCGTTGGCGAGTGTCTCAGTTCTTGATTAGCCAGATCCACTCGGTGTCGTAGTCACCGGAGTCGAAGCCGTATTCATTGACTTTGCGAGGGCGGTCGCCGTCGATCTTCTGGGTGACAACGCTGCTGAGATCCCATTGATTAACGATGCCGGGCGTTGCGGCTTCGCGCGCCCAGAGTACTTCCTGTTCGGAGGCCTCGCGGGCACCCATTAGGGAGGCAATGAACTGCCAGCCCTTTTGAGTCACGGTATTGCCAGATGCAAGCAGTTCGCCGCGGTAACCCAAGGGGGCTGTGTTTGTGCCGTGGATGTTGCCGACGCCGGCGGTTGTCTTGGTGAAAACCACACTGGTGTTTTTGCTGGCGACCAACCACATCAAAGGCTCCAGAAACCAGGTCTTTTGCAGCGGGGAGCGGGTGATTTGCATGGCGGGAACCGGTCCGTCGGCAGGCAGGCTGAGGTAGTGGAGACCCATGAGGCCCGAGCGAGTGTCACGGACAAAGACATGGACTGAGACATTGCCAAAATCCGCGCCCCAGTCCTGACCGACGTCCCAAGTAAGACGATGAACTGTGTCTCGAGGCATTGCGGGGCCGACGTTGACTTCAGTGCCCTCCATCAGTGTATTGAGGAGGATCATGTTATCGAGCGTGTTTACATTGTTAGTGAAAGCTGCTGCTGCCACTTGAACGGTTGCGTCGTCCATGTCGGTGACTTTGTAGTCGATGTCGAGGAGGGTGGTGTTGGGGCGTTGGGCGATTTGGGTGACCTCGGCCATGGGGGCGGCATTGCGGATTTCGGGGCCCATGCTGCTGCCTTCGCAGCGGCGGAGCAAGTAGATGGCTCCTGAGTCCGAGCCAATGATGTCACCTTTATGGTTGATGTTGAAGCGGTAGCCAAAGTTTGGGAACCAATCCCCCGTCGTGCCGCCGTAACCGTACCGGATGATCTGATTAAAATCTGCATCGAACAGACGAAAGTCACCCCCGTAAAAGTACCAGTAGCCATTGTAGTTACCAGTGTAAAGCACTCCTCCCGCATAACGGAGATCCTGCCCGCCTGGAAGCCCTGTTCGCTCCTGAATGCCTAGGTCGTTGTAAATGGTCCCTGACGTCAAGTGCAGTCGCCCATCATGCAGCACGGCAAACAAGTTTCCATCGGGAAGGGCAAACTCTTTCACCAAGGTGCCGTCTGGCTGACAAACGCGGTATCCGCCGCCGCTATCCTTGATGTAGATATTTCCGTTGGTGGGGTGAATGCGGACGTAATGGGCGGCGAATCCCGTTGTGAGATCTGTCAAAGGCGTGCCGCTGCTATCGAATCGACGAACTTTGCTGCCGCTTGGATCTGCGACGTATACGGTGCCATCGTTGTCAACGATGATATCGTGCGGCCAGCAGTCGGGGACTGGGGTGACATAGTTTAGCAGGTTGAGGTCAGGGTCATAGATTCCGAATCGTTTTTGGTTGTATTCGGGCACATAGATTTTGTCGTCGGGCCCGATGCCAACGCCGATGGTGTTTCTGCCGCCGGGGACATCGGGGAGGGTTTTGTAAACGAAGAAGTGATCCTGGTTAAAGGCCATTACTGGCATGGCGGCGGCGAACGTGGCGAGGGCGAGGCCCCGCAGGGTGGTGGTCAGCGTTTTCATAAGGCTCCTTGGTTGGACTTTCGGTTCTGTTGGGAGAATCCGGCGTCGGCAGGGGAGGAGCGGTTTCAGGCGCGTCCTTGGTGGTCGGCGGTCGTCTTTCCTGAAGTTAGGCTAACGAGATTGGAGTGACTTGCTCCACGTGGATTGCGGTTTGATGAGCGGATTTTGGCGGCCGCGGGTTACGGAGTCACTTGCCGGCGGTACGAAGTCGGGGGCGTTGGATGCACCGCCATGATAGCAAGGCTACGCCAACGGAGGCGATGACACCGCAGAGGCTTGCTCGGGGAGTCATGGCTACGAGCCAATCCCCTCGATTTTGGAGATCGGGTGGATGACTTCGAGGGCGATGCTGCGGGGTTCAATGACCCCGGTTACGATGCTGCCGAGTATGTTTTCACAGGAGGCGGGCGCCGGCTTCGGCTAGGGCGCTGCGTTCGCCTTTGACGAGGGGGACGTGGGCGGCGAAGGGCTGGCCGCGCATGCGCTGGCGGGTGTAGACGAGGCCGTTGGAGCGGCTGTCGACGTAGGGGTTGTCGATTTGCGCGGGGTCGCCGACGAGGACGAGTTTGGAGCCGCGGGACATGCGGGTGACGACGGTTTTGGCCTCGAGGGGGGTGAGTTGTTGGGCTTCGTCGAGGACGAAGAAGCGGTCGGGGATGGAGCGGCCGCGGATGTAGCAGAGGGCTTCGATTTCGATGATGCCGGCCTGGATGAGGTGGTCGTAGGGGGCGGCGGCGACGCTGGAG
>Ga0164292_10002901_pt1 | contig 13975 bp, 14 predicted proteins | sample GEODES117metaG_FD_111486 | JGI IMG/M metagenome (GOLD analysis project Ga0164292, IMG submission 111486) | Eutrophic lake water microbial communities from Lake Mendota, Wisconsin, USA - GEODES117 metaG | ecosystem: Environmental > Aquatic > Freshwater > Lake | place: USA: Lake Mendota... | reverse complement strand
GGCGATTTGGATTGTTTCTGCAACTGGCTGAGTTGCAGGTGGTGGGAATGGAGCCGGAGCAGATTCGGGCGGTGGCACCGTTTGTAAATATTTCACCCGGTCTGGAGGACAGGGTCAAAGGATTGACTGAAAAATTGCAGCAGGGGAAGGCGGAAGTAATCCTAACCACCAAAAGGCGTTATCCCGATCCCAAAGAAACATACAACGCGGATTTGATGGCCATGAGCACCCGATTGCGATACACGCTTCCCGGTGTGTATAGTTTTGGTATTACGGCCGAAAAAGATCCGGGAGAATATTGGTGGAATCGGGGGCCTGATTACATTTCAGCGCATGCTGCCATTTTTAATTTTGGGGCTGTTAAATCATTGGTTGCCGGCGATTATGTACTGAGTATGGGGCAGGGCCTGGTGATGGGTTCCGGCATTGGCGTTGGAAAGAGTGCCAGCGTACTCAATATCAAACGCTCGCAGCCCATGGTCAAGGCCTATCGTGGGGTTAATGAATTCTTGTTTTTGAGAGGTATGGCCGCGACATTAAAAATTGGCAAGAAGTGGGATTTTACCTTTGCATTGGCTTCCAATGGCATCGGCGCACGTCTGGGCGATACGGCAGGTATCGGTGGGGAAGGTTTCTCATCGGTGGATCTGGATGGATTACACCGCACCGGAAGTGAAATTGAAAATAAAAATAACCTAAGAAGAAATTTGCAGGGATATTGGCTGCAGCGAAACGGAAAAACGGGCAGTGTGGGCGGAGGCGTCGCACTGTTTAGCAGCAATATTGCGCAAATGGCATCTCAGGATTTATACAGGATGTATAACCCCACCGGTAGAAAACAGCATTTTTATCACGGATGGCAGGCACATACATTAGGTCGCTTGCACGTTTTCAGCGAATGGGCATGGATGGCACAAACCCGAATGCATGCAGTTTCTGCGGGTGCACTGGTTTCTTTAGGTAAATGGGCTGAATGGTCATTGCACTTGCGCGATTATGCACCCGGTTTTGTGAGTCCGTACACCACTGCCTTTGGCAACAGCAATCAGAATGAGCAAGGTTTATACATGGGTTTAAAAATGAATTTCACTCGTAAAATCAGTCTGAGTAATTACTGTGACATTGCCCGTCAACCCTGGCTTACTTTTCGTTTTTATGCCCCTTCCCGCACCCAGGATTTGCTATGGCAATTGGATTATGCAGCGACCAAGAAAACCCAGTTGTATATTCGGTATCGCTATATTACCCGCAGTCTCCAAAACAGTGAGGCAATCACCAAAAGCGTTACTACTTACACAACCCAGTTATTGCGTTTGAATGTAAATGCGGCTGTTACCCAAAATAGTAGGATTGAATTGCGTGCAGAGCACAGTTTCAATGCCGATGGGCCTTCCGCAGGACATTCCTCATTGCTGTATGGAGAGTATACCACCCGCATCAATCCGGGAAGGTGGCAGCTGGTGATGCGCTATAGCATGTTTGATGTATCCGGGTTTTATAATCGTTTGTATGCCTACGAAAATCAGTTGCTGTATGATTTTGGGACGGTGGCTTTCTTTGGTAAAGGACGTTCTGCCTATATTCTTGCAACAAAGCCCATTAATAAACGTCTGAAAGCAGGTTTACGCTATGCATGGATGGAAAGTATCAATAGTGGGGATGCATTGCCCACATGGAACCGCCGTATCTTTGCACAGCTGATCTGGCGATTATGAATCCAAAACTGAGTGTGAATGTAAACAAGGTGGCGACCCTTCGCAATGCAAGGGGTGGCAATAACCCTGATGTAATCAAAGTGGCGCTGGATTGTGAAATGTTTGGCGCAGATGGGATTACCGTTCACCCCAGGCCGGATGAGCGTCATATCCGATATGATGATGTTCGTAAACTCAGTGAGGTTGTAACCACCGAATTTAACATAGAAGGGTATCCTTCGGCCTCATTTTTGAAGCTGGCAGAAGAGGTTAAACCCGCACAGGTAACATTGGTTCCGGATCCACCTGATGTGCTGACCAGCAATAATGGCTGGGATACAAAGGAATATTTCAAGCTGCTGCAGGAAGTAGTGGCCCGTCTAAAATCAGGAGGAATGCGTGTGAGTCTTTTTCTTAACCCCGATCCGGCGATGGTGGAGCATGCAGCCATGTGCGGTGCAGACAGGATAGAGCTTTACACAGAGCAATATGCAGTTTTGTTTTCCCAAAATCCCGAAGAAGCAATCAAGCCCTACGTACAGACTGCGAATGTGGCATTGCAGGGGGGTTTGGGAATCAATGCGGGACATGACCTCGATTTGAAAAATCTGCATTATTTGCGGTCAAATTTGCCCGGTTTGCTGGAAGTTTCCATCGGGCATGCGCTGATATGTGACGCCCTGTATTATGGACTCAGAGATACGGTGCGGATGTATAAAAATCATTTGCTGCCTGACATGACGTTATGAGTAAACAGCCACCTTTTACCCCTTCTGATGGTTTATCCGGTTTAAAGAATCATTACCGTGAAGATGGACTGAGTGGATTTTTGGTTTTTTTACTGGCCCTTCCTTTAAGCTTGGGGATTGCCGGAGCTTCTGATTTTCCGCCTATTATGGGGCTGATCACTGCGATGATCGGTGGTGTGCTGGTTTCGTTTATTTCTGGCTCACCATTAACCATCAAGGGGCCTGCCGCCGGATTAATCGTGATTGTTGCGGGGGCGGTTGCCGAATTTGGTGGAAATAATGCTGAACTGGGATGGAAAATGGCATTGGGTGCCATCATGGTGGCGGGTTTACTACAGATTTTCTTTGGTTTTTTACGGATAGGTACCATTGCGGATTTATTCCCGCTAAGCACCATTCAGGGTATGCTTACCGCAATCGGTATCATCATATTCAGTAAACAAATTCATATACTGCTGGGGGTTAATCCAACCATGCCGGATGGCAGGTCCATGATTCATCCTCCCGACCTTATTATGGCCTTGCCGGAAACGCTTAGGCAAATGGATTCAAAGTCTGCGGCAGTGGGTTTTTTAAGCTTATTGGTGGTGTTTCTTTGGCCACGAATTAAACATGCCTGGCTTTCAAAAATCCCGGCTCCCATTATGGTGCTTGCCGTTGCCATTCCGGTTGCCCAATGGCTAAAGCTGGATTCTTCTAAATGTATTCATTTTGAGCACGATCTGATGGACACACTGGCCATCAATGTGAGTTTTGGTGGTGTGGAAACTCCATTGTTATTCGCCAAGTATGTGCTAATGTTTGCCCTGGTGGGTAGTCTTGAATCTTTGTTGACAGTAAAGGCAACAGACATGCTGGATCCATTTAAACGCAAGAGCAATGCCAATAAGGATTTGATGGCAATTGGTGTAGGCAATGCAATTTCTGCAACGCTGGGTGGGCTGCCCATGATTAGCGAGGTGGCACGTAGCAGTGCCAATATCAATAATGGAGGTAAAACCCGCTGGGCCAATGGTTTTCATGGGTTGTTTATGCTGGTTTTTTTGATGCTGGACGTCAGGTTTAATAATTTAATACCGGTTCCGGCTCTCGCCGCCATGTTAATCGGAATTGGATATCGACTGTCCAGCCCCAGATCGTTTGGCGAGATGGCAAAGGTGGGGGTAGAACAGGTTGTGGTTTTTGTGGTAACCATCATTGTTACCCTTTTAACCGATTTATTGCTGGGAATTGCTGCCGGGGTTTTGACCAAGTTAATCACACAATTGATACTGGGGGCACCTATTGGATCGGTTTTCAAGGCGCACATAATTGTAGAGGGCCGCGAAGTCAGGGTAGCCGGGGCAGCAGTTTTTAGCAACTGACTTGGATTAAAACGCATTCTTAATGTGATGAAACCTTCCGAGCAGGTGGTGGTTAATTTGGAGAACTGCAATCTGGTAGATTATACAGTTATCGATAATTTACATCATATCAAGCGGGATTTTCAACTGTCCGGCGGTGATTTAAAGGTAATTGGACTGGAAGAGCTTGAGTACACCGGTAATCATCAGCACACACATGCGACCCGAAATAAGCCCAAAGTGCGCCGTAAGAGCCTGGCAGAGGCCAAAAAAGCCATTCTAAAGTAGTATATGCTTCGAAGTATCCTGATTTGTATTGTTGGGGTTTATGCTTCAGCACCCCTGAGGGCACAAAATCGTATTGCCGACCAAAACGAGATTGGGTGGGTTCCGGTTACCATTCAGGCCAGGATAACGGAAAGATGGTATTTACATTCAGAAATCCAATGGCGGCGTGCAAATTTGTTTCAACTCCCACAACAGAATTTACTGAGGGCCGGTGTAACGTGGCAGGCAAACCCCTGGCATCGGTTTCAGGCAGGTTACGCATGGGTGTTAACCTATCCATACGGTGATTTTCCGCTGGCTGAAAATGGCACTTTTGCCGAACATCGGACCTATCAGCAATGGCAGTTTATTGCGGAAACCAAAAGCACGGGAGGACAGTTCAGCAGCCGGTTGCGGACCGAACAGCGTTGGCTGGAGGTTTTGGATACCAACGCCAGATTCGTTCGATGGAATTATCTTAATCGGATACGGCTGATCCAACGCATGCAGTGGCCGTTGAAGAAGATTCACAAACAGATGTATCTGGCCTTGTCAGATGAAATATTGATTGGATTTGGCAAAAATATTGGGTTAAATGTGTTTGACCAGAACCGATTGTTTGGCTTGTTGGGCCTGAATTTAAACAAGAGTGTGCAATTGGAAACGGGTATCATGAATCAGATTCTGCAACAAGGGAAAGCGGTGAATGGAAAACCTGTATTTCAGTATAATACGGGACCGGTACTGAGTTTGAATGTCAGGTTGTAATTAACCCGTGATGCTATACGTTTCTAGCAACGAACGTGCAGAATCGGGCACCAGGTAGCGAATGCTCTTTTTTTGCAGTAGTAGACTACGGATATGGGTGGCGGAAATATCCAGCATTGGCGCAGTATAGGGGATAATACGGGCATTGGAAACTGCGCATTCCAATTTACTTCCACTCCTGTTATAAACATGAAAATCTGTCAATTCACACAACCGGGCTATATCTTTCCATTCATGCAGGCGGGGCAGGTTGTCTGAACCCATTACCACAGAAAATTGATGGGTGCTTTTTTCCTGCAAATGTTCCAGGGTTTGTATGGTGTAGGAGGGCAGTGGCAGTCGAAATTCAATGTCAATGGCACGTAGGCCCTGATTATCCGCAATTGCGGCATTTACCATATCCAGACGAAGTTTTTGCGGAAGTAAATTCTGCTGATTTTTAAAAGGGTTTTGGGGTGAAACCACAAACCACACTTCCTCAAAGGGGCCTTCATTCAGCATGTGCTGAGCAATAATCAGATGACCTGTGTGAATGGGGTTGAACGAACCAAAGTACAAACCTATATGAGCCATCAGGGTTTGTTTAGGAATTCGGTTACCAGGGCTTCACAGGTTTTTAGGGTGTCTTCCAGCACGTCGTTAATTACCACTACGTCATATTGATTTTCAAAACTCAGTTCATGGTTGGCTTTGGCAATACGCTCCTGCAGGTGATGTTCCACTTCCGTGCTGCGCTTGCGCAATCTTTGCATGAGAATTTCTACGCTGGGCGGTCTTAAGAAAATGGCCAGTGCATCCTGTTTGAAGCGTCGTTTGAGGTTTAGCCCACCCTGCACATCCACATCAAATACCACGGCTTTGCCGGAATCCCAGATTTTATGAACTTCACTCCAAAGTGTACCGTACAGTACGCCGGCATATACCTCTTCATGCTCCAGAAACTCATTGTTTTCTACGCGTTTTTCAAAGTCTTCGGTTTCCAAAAAGTGGTATTCGCGTCCGTTTACCTCGCCCGGTCTGGGTTTACGTGTAGTGGCACTGACTGAAAATGCCATTTTTTCGGGCATTACAGACAGCAGATGTTTTACCACAGTAGTTTTTCCCGACCCGGATGGTGCTGAAAAAATGATGAGTTTTCCCAAGGTGTTATTGTTTTATCAGTTTTTGGGAAATAACGCTGTCTTTATAGCTCAGTTTCAGGTGATACACCCCTGAGGAAAGTTCGGTTACATTGAGTCCGGGCATGGAAGTCAGGCGTATATCAATACTTTTTTCCATTACTTTTCTTCCATGAATATCATGGATGATAATCGTGCAGATGTCGTTCAGTTCTTCTGGCTTATAGGTGTTAAAATCCAACATCAGGTAATCGCTGGCAGGGTTTGGGCGTATGTTGATTTTTGCAGTCGGTGTTTCGGGTTCATTGATTTTACCAACCGTAAAAGCAAAGCGAATGCTGGTGCCAAAATCGGCCCCAAATCTTTGCAGAACCTGGTTGTTTAAGCTTCTGATCTGAAGAAACCCATTGCCATCGGCGGTGTTGGCCCACCAGCTTAAACCATCTTTATTCAGGGGATAACTGGGGTTGGCAGCACCCGTATCCTGAAAGTCCAATGTGTAGCAACCTTCGGGCAAATCAACCGTATCGCGGTAGGTAATGCCGGCTGTGGGATATTTTTTTCTCGATTTAACGACGTTTCCAAGCATATCGCGAATCTCGTAGCTGTTTTCAGAGGGTGCATTATTCATGCTGCAATACACCACGAATTTGTTTGATAATAACGGTGGCATATTTCCGGTAAAAACAGTGGCAGTATTGTTGGGTGGGTAGGTGTCGGGGCGGTTATTTACCCAGGCAGCCGTGACCTGAAAGTGGCCTGTACTGTTGTTGCGCATGAAATCAGCGGGTAAATCTAGGGTGTCCCATTGGCCGGAACTTAGGTTGCCATTCCAGCGATAATGTTTTTGTTGCAATCCTCTCATGCCATACAAAAAGTCAATGCTTTGAACGGATGATGCTCCGCGGTTGCGGATGATGATTTTTGGGGCACCGCAAGCCGGGTTTACTCGTTTATAGCGCAATTCAGCGTTGGGACTTATAATGTCTTCAATGGCCACATCCAAGGTGAAATTGGGTTTGCCATATTCTACCAGGTAGGTGCTGAGCATATAATTGGCACCACCGCTTGTGGTGGCGTAACTTTCCATGTCCAGATCCATGGTATGACTGCTTTCGGGGGTGGCTGCTACATCTAGATTGTACTCACGAACTTCGGCACCCGGGCACCAGCCAGCTCTGTCATAGAGCCATGTTCCTGCCTGGGGGAAAACGGGGTTTTCACCGCAGTCATCTCGCCACACCCAGCTTTCATCGGCCAGGGCTCCATCTAAAATAATGCGCCTGCGTTTAGGGCAAAATTCTGCGCAGTTTTCAGGTTTGTCCATGCCGTGGCCTGTTTGCAGGATTTTAAAGCGCATCAGGTCTGTTTCCTTGCCCAAAGTAAAGGTTTGCTCGGGCACGTTTTTATCGAAAAGGGTATCATTGCCATAGCCCACGCTGCGGGTATAAAAGCGGGTGATATTTTTCACATCGCGCCATGGCGTGCCTTCTATAAGGTTAAATTTCAGTGAAATTTCCCATCCCCGGTCGTGGTTGGCTTCATATCCGGTGTGTTGATACATGATTTGTACGCTGTCGTGCAGGAGGTGGGCGAAATCAGTGACATCAAAAACCCATGTGTGGTTCCAGTTTTGGTCCCAGTAAAATCCGTAAGGGGTAATAAACCGCATGATTTCCCAGCCGAGGCTGTCGTTTTGGGCACCGCGTCGATTACACAAGTAGATGAAGTTGAGATAATCCCATTCGCCACACTTTAATCCGGGAGCGCATTTGAAGGTGAGTTCTGCGTATGCCTTCTGATATTTTGTTCCGGCGGTGGGGAATTGCCCCCAGCCGTAATATTTGGTATTGCCCGCAGCAGGGTTGGTTTTAATAACAACCTTGTTGTGGGTGGTAACGCGGCTGGTGTCGCCGGGCGCAGCAAATAGTGCAGTGATGATTAGTGAAGAAAAAAGGGTGATAAGGGTTTTTCTCATCGTATTGCAAATTTAAGGAATGAAGTTGTTTATTGTTCTGTTGGTTTAATCGTTTAGTGGTTTCTTGGGTGGATTTTAATGAAGAAATGAAAGAATGAAGAAATGAAAGAATGAAAGAATGAAGAAATGAAAATGCTAATTGGGAATGGGAAATACGGCATAAAAAGCGGGTAAAATGGGAGATTTTCAACCAAACCTCTGGTCCAGGATTCAGGTAGTATTATAGTTTTACGAAAAAAACACGTATTTTAGCGCATCAAGGAAATTTCACCAATGCAAAAAATAGTAACGGGTTTGGGTATAGTCTTTGTGTTCATGTTTGCCGCTTGTAAAAAACAAGCACCGATTGCGGGACATCCCTACAAACCGAATGGGAATATCGATTCATTTATTAGTGCCATGGATGTGAGCAGTTTGAGTATGGTTTTGCGACAGGGTGAAATTTTCAAGGACGAGAAGGGTAATCCGGTTACTATTTTTCCTTTCTTAAAAAGCAAGGGCATTAATAGCCTGCGCTTCCGGGTTTGGGTAGGAAACGACCCGAATTACCAATCCGATTCCATTTTAAAATTGGTTAATTTAGCCAGGAAGGAGGGTCTTCTAATTTGGATTGATTTGCATTATTCCAATACATGGGCCGATCCGGGCAATCAGCAAATCCCCAAAGAGTGGGATCAATCCAATCTTAAAAATTTAGGGGCCGATTTAAAAAGTTATACCGAACGCATGTTGCAAACTTTCAATCCGGATATGATTCAATTGGGAAATGAAATTGATGGGGGCTTTTTGTGGCCAAAGGCCAGAATATCGGATACCAGCGCCTTTTACAGTTTGTTGCGGTTGGTTTCAAAAACCACGCGCGATTTCAATGCCCAAATTCCCATCATGTATCATATTTCTAATTATCAAAAGGCGGATTATTTTTATAATGAATTGGATGCGCACGGCGTAGATTATGATATGATCGGACTTTCTTATTATCCCAAATGGCACGGATATAATACCGATAGTTTATTTCAGACTATGGATCGCCTGCACGCCAATCACGGCAAGCGCGTAATTATAGCGGAAAACAGCTATCCGTTCACGCTTTCTTGGGCCGATTGGACGGATAACGTAATGGGTTGGGAGGGTGATTTACATCCAAATTATCCTGCCAGTACCAACGGTCAGTACGAGCAGGTGCACCACCTAATTAAAGGGTGTAGAAACCGATCTTTTGCCAGTGGTTATGCATATTGGGAAGGTACTTGGGTTGCCTTTGATGGACCGGAATCTAAAGAAGGTTCTTTATGGGAAAACCAAGCGTGTTTTGATTTTGCATTCAAGGCATTGCCTGTTTTGGAGGCCTTTAAACCTTAAAAAGCACTTTACAATAAGTTATTCAACAAAACCAGTAAAGGCTGCTTGGCGAGTGTTGCCTTGTTGTTACTCATGCCTTTTGCGTTGGCTTGGGCGATGTGGGAGATGGTGTTGCTCAGGAAAAGTATTAATGAAAAAGTAATGGTTCTAATCATTCCATTGCAAACTTAATAAAATATACAGAATGGGCGTATGCGAGTCATGCCGAAAGATATGAAATGGCTTTTGATGAGCTGAAATATTGCATTATATTTGCAGTCCTATTGGGCCTATAGCTCATTCGGTTAGAGCAACTGACTCATAATCAGTAGGTGCCTGGTTCGATCCCAGGTGGGCCCACCAGAAAGACTCCGCTAAGGCGGAGTTTTTTTATATATGAAAGATATTTGCTGTTATATCCTCTATTCTGAAACCCTTGTTAAATTCTACACAGGCGCTTGTCAGAAGTCACTGGAAGAAAGAATTATCAAACACAACACCCATTTTTATGGCAAAAAGCATTTTACTGCGGCGGCTACCGATTGGGTGTTATTTCTCAGAATTGATGTAAGTGATTTTTCTCACGCCCTTCGATTAGAGCGAAAAATCAAGAGCATGAAGAGTAGTATATACATTCAAAATTTGAAGAAATATCCTGAGCTTGTTCAAAAAATCATTGCCGAAACTGCAGCAGTAAGCAACTGACTCTTTCGATCCCTTAAAGCAATCTGTATGCTATAGTAGGTGCCTGGTTCTTCCGATAGCTATCGGGGCAAGTGGGCCCACAAGAAAGACTCCGCGATTGCGGAGTTTTTTTGTTTTTGTGGATGTGCAGATATTTAAATCCGCATGAATAAGAAAGAAATATTGCAATGCTGCATAAATTGAATAACATCTTTGTGGCCCCGATGCCATTAGTTTTTCTTAATTTTTCAATACTTTTGTCAAAATCTGCTTTGAATAATAAATCCTTATAAATGAAAAAAGCGAGTATAATTTTTGGAGCGATTGTCATGATATCAATGACGTTGCACCAATGTGGAAATGCCCCGGTCTCCTCTGAGGAGAGTGCTCAGGCTATATTGATTACCCACCCTATATCTGGTGAACGCATAAAGGTGGCAGTTAAGGATTTTGACGATAAAATGAATTGGGAAAGCGCGAAGAAAGCCTGCAGTTCCCTCGGCAACGGCTGGCGTTTGCCTACCTATGAGGAATTAAAAGTCATGCATGAAGAATTGCACAAAAACGCAAAAGGCAATTTTAAGCCTGATGTCTATTGGGGCAACGCATGGAATGACAGCAGCCAGGCGATTATTTATTTCTTTAATGGTGGCCATTCCTTTTCTGTAAACAAGCTCAATGAACAGCACTATGTTCGTGCGGTTCGGAATTTTTAAAATTCCACCAATTTTCACTTTTCACCGATAAAATATCTTACTCCGTGTATAGAGTGCGGAGTGAGCCGGAAATTTTGTGTTGTATAAACCACAATTTTCATGAAAAATCCTGTAAAAAACCTGGCTCCGCCCGACATCATCCAGCCCGGTCCCGGGCAAAACACCCTGATTGAAGTAAAAACTGAAATTAAAACCGTAAACGTAAATGAAGATCCCCTTCGCATTGATTTTTTGTATTACGCAAATAATGAATACATCAATGGCGGATGGGTACAGATTCAGCCGCAGACATACATCAGGCCGGTAAATTCGGAAACGCGCTACAAGCTGCTTCATACCATCAATATTCCGCTTGCGCCCCAAAAGCATTATTTCAAATCCACCAAGGGCATGCTGTTTTATTCCTTGCTATTTCCTCAGGTGCCCAAAGATGTAACGCATATTGACATCATCGAAATGGAAGGCCCCGGCGGCAACTGGTTCAATTTTTATAACGTAGCCATGGAAACTGTACTTAATGGCATTATTCCCGTCAATATTAAAAGAAGTAAATAATAACTATGAAAAATAGATATATCGAAATTGTTTTTGACAATAGCGGCAGTATGGGAACCTTTATGGATAGTGGTAAATCAAGACTGGAAACGGCTAAGCAATTATTTAGAGAAGAAATATTACCCTCGATTGATTGGCAAAACGATTCAGTTTTTTTAAGAACACTCCGATCCGGTTGTGAGAATCTATCCGAAGTAAAAAAGGGCTTCAATAAAGATTCGCTCGAGGATATGATTCAGGCATTGCGACCTTCGGGCGGAACGCCGCTTTACAATACGGTTAAAGATGCCCTGAATGCAAGCAAAAGAGCCATTGCAGACGAAAAAGTAATTTTTGTATTGACCGATGGTGAAGATACCTGCGGTTTTTCCAATAGCTTGAATTTTACCGAAGAAGAATTACGCTATGTAAAAACGCTGAATGTGATTTTAATTAAATATGCCATTGAAAATACTATTACCAATGCAAACTTGGATTGGTTTGCCTCAAAAATAGGTGCACAGACCTTTTCAGTGGGAGCCAACGGTCGGGCAGATTTCAGCAGCATGCGGGCAGATTTGCGCAATGGGCTTGGTAATGCAGGTTTTGTGACAGGTTTTAATCGGAATGTTGCACCGGTTTACCCCAATTACACGATGTCTTGGGGCGAATTGAATAACAGGGGCATTCAGATTTATCAGGCCGAATTACTATTTAATGAAGGGTTTTTAAGCTGGAAACCTGAACCTAATCAACCCTTGGAGGGCAAACAATGGAGCGAATTGCTGTTTTTGTGGAGTCTGCGTTTTCTGAACGGATTGCCGGCAGAAATAGTCCGCGCCATGCTGTTACACCTGCCAAGGCCCTATGCGTTTAGCCAAAGTGGTATATACTGGGATTTTCAGAAAACCCGCTGGATAACACCGGAAGCTAAACCAATGCAGCGATTGCCCAATCCGGAGGCAAAAATGCAGGATAATCTCAATGTAAAAAACCGAGAAATTGAGGCGGATAAACTATACGATGAAGACGTGTATTATGAAGTTCATCAATTAAGGCAGGAAAATGTTGCAGGTACTCCGGGTTATAAACTGATTAAATGGCAATGCAAAACAGATATACTTACAAAGCCATCCAAAATAAAGAAGCTAAAAGAAGGAGATGTGGTTCAGTTTGTGAAACCCAAAGCAAAAGGACGGCCCAAGAAGTCAATTTCTTAAGAACGAATTTTTTATGTTTACCGGACTAGAGGGTGATATTACCGAATCCTCAAACTCAAACACCACCGCCGAAGCCGTAGGAAATCCCGCTTGTCCCACCTTGCCAAAATGATAGGCCAGCGCCTGCATTTCGGGGTTGTGCCCCACCACCAATATGATATTGGCTTTTAGGTTGTTGATGGCTGAAATATACTCATGCGCACGGCCCATATACAGTGGAGCATGGTAAACAATATGTTCCGCAGGATAATCAAAAATGCGGGCTACAATTTGTGCTGTGCCGGCAGTGCGTGTAGCCGGACTGCTGAGAATGATTTCCGGCTGGAAGCCGGCATCCATCAATTGCTGAGCCGTTTCTTCCGTTTCCTTTCGCCCACGGTTTATCAGAGGCCTTTCAAAATCGTTAAATGCGTCTTCCTGGTCAGCGGCTTTGCCATGCCGCATGAAAATGATGGTTTTGCTCATGACTGTTTAGCTATTCGAACCGTCGCCACCGCAGCCCAGCACCAGCCGGCTATCATCAACAGCCCCCCAATAGGGGTAATTGCACCTAGTTTTTTCAGGGAGCTGCCCCAGGTTTCATTAAGGGACAGAAAATACAAACTCACTGAAAAAACCCACATGCCCGCTATGATAAGCAGGGAAGGCCTGAACAGTTTTTCGCCAAACAGGGAAAGCACTATGAGCCCCAGTGCGGTATAAACCTGATATCGCACACCGGTTTCAAAAACGTCCACATATTTTTCGGTGGCTATGTTCTTTAATCCATGCGCGCCAAAGGCCCCAAGTGCAATGCCTGCGGCCAACAGCAACATGCCAAAGGCAGCAAGTTTATAGTTGGGCTGAAAATTAGTCATCCAGCGCTTTTTCAATCAGGGTGAGGACGTAATTGCGGTGATCCTTACCATCTTTGTCCACGCCAGTACTGCTTTTTAGCTTGCGGGAGATTTCCTGCAGCTGGGCAGTGGCCCTGGCCTTGCTGATTTCATCATGGCGGCTACTGCCTTTCAGGCCGGTGATGGCTACTAAACGCTCGGTATAATTGATTTGCAACACCTGGCGGAAGGTATTTACATTGCCATTCAGGTCTTCATCAAATATGGCTTTGGTCAGGTCGCCCAGCATTTCGCCTACACTATATTTGTTTCCGTACAGACGGCTGTCACTTAAGCGAAGCATTGTACTTGTGCTTAACAGATGGTCCAGCACTCCGCTTTGCATCGCATCTACACGGCTGTGGAATTTTGGGTCTTCAGTGGTGCCAAAGAAATTGTAACCGCGGCGTTGGGGTTGCAGGTAAGCCGTTATTTCAGCGGGAATTTCCATGGCATTGGGAGCAAACGCATATTTGGCCAGCGCATTCATGGCGCGTTTCTGATCTGCATAGGCAACAGGTGTGTAAGGGGCGGTGCTGTTGGCGCCGGGTGCCACGCGTTCCACGTAAACCCCACCCACATAGCGGCTGATAATACCTGCCATTTGTCCATACGCACCGGAAAGACTTCCGTATGCATTGCGCAGTTCCTGCCAGCTAACACCGCTGGTGTAGCGGTTCTTCAGGCC
>Ga0164292_10002899_pt1 | contig 13976 bp, 9 predicted proteins | sample GEODES117metaG_FD_111486 | JGI IMG/M metagenome (GOLD analysis project Ga0164292, IMG submission 111486) | Eutrophic lake water microbial communities from Lake Mendota, Wisconsin, USA - GEODES117 metaG | ecosystem: Environmental > Aquatic > Freshwater > Lake | place: USA: Lake Mendota, Wisconsin... | reverse complement strand
TTTATTATTGCCATCTGTTTCTATAATGGGTATTTCTTTGTTCTCGCTAGAAATTTTTGAAGCCAAATTAATATTGGTATTGTTGTCGGCATTTAAAATTGTTCGCTCTGCTTCTACCCAGGCTTCTACATTCTTTCTTTCCTCAATGGCAATTTTGTTAGCAACATATTGTGAGTACACAATAGTGCCACTAACAATTACTATTGCAATAACAAATAGCAACAATTTCCAATTGAATAAATGCCGAATCATAAGCTAAAATAGGCCATTGTAGGTGAAAATACGAACAGCTCCAAGTGGAGCTGTTCGTATCAATTATTTTCTAAAAAAGATTAATTAAATAATCCACCTTTTTTAAGGGTTTTTACACCTTGGCCAATTTTAAATCCATTGTTGTAGATTTCTATTTTATAATCGCCTTCTTTATAGCGGTCGGTTTGTTTCCAATCGAAACTTACAGGGATAATCTTATTTTGCTCATAGTTTACAGAAACTTTGCTGGTATATGCTTTTGATCCTTCATCTCTGGTATTGAAATTGGCTCCCTCGGTTATGACTTTGCCATCAGATCCAGTAACTACAACATAAATGTCTTTGGTGCCTGAAGGGGTAACCCGATTTTCATCTATATTGAATGAAATTCTTATTAAATCTGCTCTTTTAGCAGTATTGGTTTCGCTTTCTTTACCTGGTCCTTTCACCTTAAGGGCTGTAATGGCAATATTAGATGCATGTAAGGTAGAAGCTACGTCCACTTTTTCTTCCAATTGTTTCTTTTCTAGTTTTGTACTGTTTAAATTGGCTTCCAATCCCTGCTTTTCCTGCGTTAATTGAGATTTTTCGGAATTCAATTGCTGATTGGCATTATTTAATTGAAGGTTTTCGCCTTTTAATTTTTCGATTTCTGCAAATAATCCGTCTATTTTACCATTCAATTCACCTATTTTTTGTTTCGCAACAGCTAATTCAGCTGCAGTGGCATTCCTCTTTTTAAGAATTCCACCAATATCCTGCTTTAATTTTTGGATGTCAGTATTCTTTTCTGCCAAATCGCCTTGTAATTGCAAATTTTGATTGGTTAAGGAATCTGCTTTAGCAGAAACACTCATAAAGTCTTGTTGAATGGCATTTCTTGCACTATCTATATTCGAAATCTTGATTTCTAATTGGGTAGCTTTTTCGCTGGTTTTGCTTTTATCATAAAAGATATAAGCCCAAGTTAAAAGGAGGGCGGAAATTAGAATGCCATAGATCAATTTTCTGTTATCCTTTTGTTGGTTAAATACAGGTTGATTTGATCCCGCATTGCTTGTAGGGCTGCTCATATTCGTAATTTTTTAATTAAAGGCTTTTGTTAATAAAATGTATATAGTCCAAAATCATGCCAAAACAATTTTTTCATTCATCTTTGTACCATGTCTGCTGAAAAAATACTACAAGATTGGAAAAAAGGAAATTTCAAGCCTGTTTATTGGTTAGAAGGAGAAGAGTCTTATTTCATTGATGTTTTGATGGAGTATGCCGAACATAAAATTATTTCTGAGGCAGAACAGGGCTTTAATTTAAGTATATTTTATGGCAAAGATGCAGATTGGGCTGCAGTAGTAAATGCCTGCAGAAGATACCCCATGTTTGCAGAACGACAAGTGGTATTGTTAAAAGAAGCCCAGCAAATGAGGGATATAGAGAAGTTAGAAAACTATATTGAAAATCCGTTGAGTTCAACTGTTTTTGTAGTAAGTCATAAAGAGAAAAAAGTAGATGGAAGAAAAGGTCTTGGAAAACGTTTAAAGGACTCTAAATTAACGGAGGTGTTTACCACTAAAAAGCTATACGATAATCAATTACCCGAATGGACCAACAATTTGGTGAAAAATAAGGGACTCTCCATAAACCCGAAAGCGTTACATGTTTTAGTAGATCATATCGGCAACGATTTAAACAGAATTGAAAATGAAGTTGAAAAACTAACCCTTAATCTGGCTGGGAAAAAAACGATCAGTGAAGATGATGTAGAAAATTATATAGGCGTAAGTAAGGAATTCAATGTGTTTGAATTACAGGCTGCAATTGCCCAAAAAGATTTGGCAAAAAGCATTCGAATTATACAGTATTTCGAATCCAATCCCAAGGCTGGTCCTATACAATTGATCTTGCCATCTGTGTACAATTTTTTTAGTAAGCTCTATGTTTTAAAAGGTACCGATGGGGTAGATGAAAAATCAGCTGCATCGGTTTTGGGTGTTAATCAATTTTTTGTAAAAGACTATTTGTCGGCTGCCAGAAAATACGATTATGTAGGAGTTGAAAAAGTATTGTTACTATTGCACCAATACAATTTACGAAGTGTGGGTGTGCACAATGGAGGCAGCAATGATGCAGGTTTGCTAAAAGAAATGGTGGTTAAAATAATGAATTAATTATTGCATTATTTTAATAGCATCAAGCTTATCTTGATGTAATTGTTTTTTTAAAGCATCCATTCCATCAAATTTTACTTCTCCTCTTAAATGATGAAGCACCGATATTTTGATCGTTTGGCCATAAATATCTTCATCGAAATCAAAAATATGTACTTCAATTACTCTTTTTTTTCCATCGATGGTTGGCCTAATGCCAATATTCATCATTCCTTTCTTTTTACCAAAACCATTTGCTTTGCTTAATTCGGTAGAAAAGGTTATTTCAACTGCATAAACACCATTACCTGGAATTAATTTTTCTTCACTTGCTATATGTAAGTTGGCAGTAGGGTACCCAATGGTTCTGCCTAGTTTATTGCCTTCCATTACAACGCCTCTGAAAAAATAGGGATAACCCAATAATTGATTGGCAATGGATACTTCAGTATTCAATAAAGATTGCCTTATTCTTGTAGAGCTGATGGTAATTTCATGTAATAATTCTTCTGAAATTTCTTTTACTTTAAAGCCAAGTTCGATGCCATATTTTTCCAATAAATGATAATCCCCCACTCTTCCTTTTCCAAATCGATGATCGTAACCGATGATAACCGTTTTTGGTTTAAAATAATGGTATAAAAAAGACTTGATATAGGATTCAGCTGATTGGTTGGCAAATGCGTGGTCGAAGGGTATTACCACTAAATGGTCTATTCCTGCATTTTCTAACAAGGTAATTTTTTCGGAAAGGGTAGTTAATAATTTCACATCTCCAGGAACAGAAGAGATGATTTTTCTTGGGTGTGGGTTGAATGTAATGATTACTGTTTCTCCATCTGTTTTTTGGGCTTCTTCTTTTAATTGAGTAAGAATTTGTTGATGCCCTTTATGCACGCCATCAAATGTGCCAATGGTAACCACAGCATTGCGAAATTCGGGCAATGTGCCAACTAGTTCACGATGTACCTTCATAGTAGGCCGCGAAGTTAAGGAAACTGTTCCAAGCCATGAAGTATCAGTAGTTCGCTTTGTTAGTATTCTGTACATTTGCTATTCAAAAGAATCCTTCATTCATGTCATTATACGCAAAGCGCGGAGTATCTGCCCAAAAAGAAGAAGTTCATGCAGCCATTCAAAAGCTAGACCAGGGATTGTTCCCACATGCATTCTGTAAAATTTATCCAGATTTTTTATGTGGAGATGATCAATATGTAAACATCATGCATGCTGATGGTGCCGGAACCAAAAGTATTTTAGCCTATTTATATTGGAAAGAAACAGGGGATATTGATGTTTGGAAGGGAATTGCCCAAGATGCAGTTGCCATGAATTTAGATGATTTATTGTGCATTGGAATTACCGATAATTTGTTGTTTTCTTCTACCATAGACAGAAATAAAGCGGTGATTAACGGAGCTATTTTAGAATCCGTAATCAATGGCACACAAGATTTTTTTAATACATTAAAAGCATATGGAGTACATATTCATTATTTAGGAGGAGAAACTGCCGATGTTGGGGATGTTGTAAGAACCATTGCAGTAAATGGTACCATGACATCTAGATGGCCCAAATCAAAATTAATTACCAACGAAAAAATCAAGGCTGGAAATGTAATTGTAGGTTTTGCCAGTGCAGGAAAAGCCAGTTATGAAAGCGAGTACAATAGCGGTTTAGGAAGCAATGGGTTAACCAGTGCCCGACATGATGTATTAGAAAAATATTATGCTACTCATTTTCCGGAAACTTTTGAACCAACATTGGCAAATGAAGTAGTGTATATAGGAAAAAATAAAATGACGGATACCATTAAGGTTGGCAATGAAATGATGGAGGTTGGTAAATTATTGCTTTCTCCAACAAGAACTTATGCCCCTTTATTAAAACAAATACTCGAGCATCATTTCGATGATATAGATGGTGTTATCCATTGCAGTGGTGGTGGGCAAACAAAATGCATGAAATATTTACCTGCTCCTTTAAAGATTGTTAAAGACCATTTATTTGAAGCCCCTCCAGTTTTTAAAATGATACAAGAAAATTCAGGTTCGGATTGGAAAGAAATGTATCAAGTATTTAATATGGGGCATCGATTGGAAATCTTTACCAATGAATTAGCCGCAGCAAAAATGATTCAAATGGCGGCTTCCTTTAATATTGAAGCGCAAATTGTTGGTAGGGTAGAAACCCCAATCAATAATCGGTCATCTTTATTATTAAAAGGTCATTTTGGAGAAGTGGTTTATGAATATTAACATAGTTTATAGCCATTCCAAACCGTATATTTGTTGTATCTAATTATTAAAATCTAGTCATGCCAGAATCAGTAATTTCATTAAAAAACGTAAATATTTATCAGGGAAATAACTTGATTTTACAAGACGTCAATTTTGAAATCAATAAAGGTGAGTTTGTTTACCTTGTTGGTAAAACAGGTACTGGTAAAAGCAGTTTATTGAAAACACTTTATGGCGAATTAACATTAACAGAAGGAGTAGCTTCTGTTGTAGGCTTCGATTTAAGGCAGATGGATTGGAAGAAAGTGCCTTTTTTAAGAAGAAATTTAGGGGTGGTTTTTCAGGATTTTCAATTATTAACTGATCGCAATGTACATGAGAACCTGAGGTTTGTTTTGCAAGCAACCGGATGGAAGGATGAACGCTTGATTGAAGAGAAAATCAATGATGTGTTAGAAAAAGTAGGCTTGAAAGCAAAAGGGTTTAAAATGCCCTATGAAATGAGTGGCGGAGAGCAGCAAAGAGTAGATATTGCAAGGGCTTTATTGAATTCGCCAAAACTAATACTGGCCGATGAACCTACAGGCAATCTAGATCCTGAGACCAGTGATGAAATCATGCAATTACTTATACAAATAGCCAAAGATTATGGCAGTACGGTAGTAATGGCTACCCATGATTTTATTGTGATTAATCGTTACCCAAGCAGAATGTTGAAAACCGAAGGTGGAAGAGTGATCGATAGTAATGCTACTCACTAGCGTTCGAATTAAGAGATAGGAGATAAGAGATAGGAGATAAGAGATAGGAGATAAGAGATAAGAGATATGAGATAAGAGATAGGAGATAGGAGATAGGAGATATGCGATAAGAGATACATTTTATGCGTATCTAAATACCAATAACCCAATAACCAATAACCAATAACTATTCCCCAAAAATCCATCCCACCTGTTTGATGGCATTTTTCTCGTTGTTAAATCTTTTTTCTAATAAATTTTTTCGGAGTTTTATTTCTTCTGCTGTAAAAGGTTGATGAAACAATTGTACAATAATTTCAGCAAAAGCATTGGCTGTGGTAGCAATATGGCAAGCAGCTTCTAAACCAGAATTGGCAACAGTTGCCTCATTTACCACAATATGTCTTCCGTTGTATAAAGTGTTAAGCAGTTTTACTTTCATACCGGTTTCGATAAACGAAGGCATTAAATGAATATGAGCTTTTGCAAGCATGTCATCCATTTCCTTATCCGAAGGATTTTCTACAAGACAAGAATAGTCATTGGAATATACCAAGTCACGTAGTTTTTTAGATGGATTTTTACCAGCTATGACAATCGGAATTTTGATTTTACTGATTACTTCTTTCAATAACCAGGTGATGGCTTTTTCATTTACATCAACACTTAAATCGCCATGGTAAAAACAATAAGAACCTATTCCTTCTTGGCAACTTACCTTCCATTCTGGTAAATAGAGCTCAAGTTCTTCAATGTTTTTACAACCAAATTCTTTTCTAAAAACATCATTATCTGCTTCTTTAACTCCCCAGAATATGGCTTTTTGGGCAATTTTCTTTTCGTAGGTATGGAGTAATCGAGATTCATTCCAATAGTAGAGTTTTCGAATTGGATGGGTGGTATGTTTATACAAGTCTTTGTAATACAAATATTCAATATTGTGTAAACGAACAAAGCATTTTCTTTTTTCGAAACGGGGGTCCTGTAACAGATAAGTACAATGAACCCCTTCCATAAAAATCGGATAATCGTCTTTCAATAAATTGGTAAACAATTCCTCATTGATTCTACTTGAAACGATATACGGCAAACTCGACGAAAAGCCCTTATGCCCTTGGCTTCGATGATAATATTGAACCGATTCGCAATATTGATTTAAAATGGGCTGATGTCCTCTTCCATAATCAAAGCAATGCAAATGTATTTTGATGCCTTGGGCTTGAAAAGCGGGCAATTTGTAAAATACATCTATGGCACCACCATAGTTAACGGGATAGGGAACATCAAAAGCGATTATATGCAGGTGCTTTTCCAAATAGTTAGAGGTTATTATAGAATTCAACTAGTTTTTTCGATTCATTTTGCCAGTTGAGTTCTTTTCTTGCTTCAAGGCAATTTTGCCTCAGACCTTTATATAGAACATTGTCTTCCAGTAATTTGTTCAGTGCATCTCCAATTGTAAGCGGGTGAGTGTCAGGTATTAATAGCGCAAAATGATGTTTATCGTTGATTGCTTGGTAAAGCGGATAGTTTACGCAGATCTGAGGGGTTCCTGCCATCATGTAATCGAAAAATCGGTTGGCCAGCGAATAATATTGGTTAATGCCATTCGGTTCAAATAGGGTTAAGCCAATATATGCCTGCTGGGTGAGTTTCTTCAATTCCTTGGGTTCTACAAGGCCCAAAAGCGTAATCTTTTTTTCCAACTTATAGAATTGGATAAGCTTTTTGGTTTGGTTCATAAAATTGCCATCTCCGGCAATGATAAGCGGCGCGTTTACCCATTTCATTGCCGGAATCAATTGTTCAAAGCATCTTCCCTCATTTACCGCACCTTGATATAAAATAAATATATTATGTTGATTATCAATATTTTCTAAAGTATAACTAAATGAAATATTTCGAATGATTTGATATTTTACTCCATATTTTTCGGCAAATAGCTTGGCCAGTTCACTATTAACGGTATACCCGTTTTTAAACCTAGGAACGGCAAATGATTCGATGCTTTCCCAGATAGATTTGATGGCAGGCCTGCTCAATACTTCTTTTTGTTCGGTAAAAAATTCATGGGCATCATAGACTCTTTTTTTAGAAAGGATGGCAGAAGCTAAATAGCAAGGAAGAATAGTGTCGAGGTCGATGGCGCAGATGATATCAGATTTGGTAAAAAGTAGAAAAAAGAGAAGTCTGATATTGTATTCTAGGTAAAAAGCGGGTCCTTTTAAAAAGAAGCAAGAAAGTCGATTGGTTTGATAAAGGGTTGAATGAAAGGGTATTGAATGCTTTTTGCGAACACCTACAAGTCTCACTTGGTATCCATTTTCAGCCAAGCAGCTGGCAATCCGATGCATACGTTGATCGAAGCTTAAGTCATTGGTAACCGTAAATACTATTTGGGAAGATGCCAAGGGTGTCATGCGGTTTGGTGAACAATTGAAACTAGAACCACTTGATTCTTAATGCCAAATATAGCATCAAATAACAAGAACTTGTTGTCTTGGAAAGCCATTGATTTAATCATGGCAATAGGTAGATCCATTGCTTCAACAAGAAGTCAATATAATTATTATTAATAAACTGATTTACAATAATTTATGAGTTATAATTAAAATCAAAATTCAACTATTATATTGCCATTTAAAAATTCTTCTTCACTTGTTATACACAGTACATTTTTTGTTCTAATGTTTCTGTTGTTTTTAACTTATGTTCGCGAGTATTAAATACCGAAAAAGTGAGATTAAAGTCATTAGAAATCAAAGGGTTTAAAAGCTTTGCTGACAAAACAGTAGTAAGCTTTGATGAAGGTATAACCGGTATCATCGGGCCAAATGGATGTGGAAAAAGCAATATCATTGATAGTATTCGATGGGTAATTGGAGAGCAAAAAATATCTGCATTAAGAAGTGAAAATTTAGAGGCTTTGGTCTTTAATGGTAGTAAAACCAGAAGTGCTAGTGGTTTGGCGGAAGTGAGTTTAACTTTCGAAAATACCAAGAATTTATTGCCTACCGAGTTCAATACGGTTACCGTAACAAGAAGGTTTTATAAAAACGGGGAGAGTGAATATCGATTGAATGATGTAAGCTGCCGTTTAAAGGATATTCATAATTTATTTATGGATACTGGGGTGAGTACCGATAGTTATGCCATCATCGAATTGGGCATGGTAGATGATATTATTAAAGACAAAGAGAATAGCAGAAGAAGGATGTTGGAGCAGGCTGCTGGTATTACCATCTATAAAACCAGAAAAAGGGAAGCCAAAAATAAATTAGATGCCACAGAGCAAGATCTGGCACGTATCGAAGATTTGTTGTTCGAAATCAACAATCAATTAAAAACAGTAGAAAGTCAGGCCAGAAAAGCCGAGAAATTCTTTGAAATCAAAAAAGAATACAAAGAAGTTGCTGTTGAATTGGCCAAAGCAGCCTTGGAAGGATTCAATATTTCTTATAAATCGCTTACAGAGCAACAAGAAACCGAGTCGGATAAAAAAATGCAATTAGAAGCTGAAATTGCTACCGATGAAGCGGCTATTGAAGAAGAAAAAGTTTCTTTTATTACTCAAGAGCGTGCTTTGCAAAGCATGCAGCATGGCTTTAATGAGTTGCAACAAAATTTGCGCACCAAGGAGAATGAGAAAAACTTGGCTTCTCAGAAATTGCAATATTTAAAGGAGAAAGAATCTAACTTAAAAGATTTCTTAGAAAAAGCCGAAGGTCAATTAAAAACCATTGGAGATTCTATAGAATATTCTCAATTACAAGTAGGAGAAGAGGAGTCCAATTTAACGGCACTTCAAGAGCGAGTAGAAGCGGCCCAATTTGAAGTAGAAGACAAGCGTAGGGTTTTTGATGAAAAAAGAGCGGGTGTAGACGCAGTTCGCAATAAGTACCAGCAATATCAAAGAAACCAGTTTGATGCAGAAAAGAAAGTAGCAGTAGCAGACACTTCAATACAAAATTTGCAACGTGCTCAATTGCAGTTAAACGAAGAGAAAGAAAACCGCAATCACCAATTACAGCAATTACAAGTCGAAAGCAATGATAAAGAAGCTGAGCTAGAAGCAAAAAGAACCGATTTGGTTCAATTGCAGGAGCAGCATGAAAAAACCAAAGACCAGATTTTTGAAACACAAGCTCAGTTAGAAGTTTTAAGAGGTGAGTTGGCTGAAGAGAATAGAAAATTGGATGCCAAAAGAAATGAATACAACCTCTTGAAGAGTTTGATTGATTCGATGGAAGGGTATCCAGAAAGTATCAAGTTTTTGCACCAAAACAAAGAATGGAATCATACAGCACCTATTCTTTCAGACATTATTTATGTTAAAGAAGAATATAGAACTGCAGTAGAAAATGTATTAGAGCCATATTTGAATTATTATGTTGTTAATAATATGGGAGAAGGGCTTCAGGCAGTTCATTTGCTAGATCAGCACCAGAAAGGAAAAGCCAATTTCTTTTTATTAGATCAGTTTGCCAATTTCCGCATTGATACCCATCAACCCAATAATACATTCAAAGCAATGGATGTAATTGAAGTGGATGAGCAATACCGTAAACTGGCTGAATATTTATTGGGCAATGTGTATATCGCCGAAAACGAAGACGCATTGAATAATAGCAATGGATCGGTTGTATTAGAAAAAACCGGTAAATACGTAAAAGGCAAATTCACTTTAACGGGGGGTAGTATTGGATTATTTGAAGGAAAGAAAATTGGCCGTGCCAAAAACTTGGAGAAACTGCATGAAGAAATCATCGATCAAGAATCAATTGTAAATTTATTAAAGTCTGATATCCAGTTTAAGCACAATGAAGTAATAGCTTTTAATGATCAATTGAAAGAAAATGCCATTAAGCAAACAGAACAAGAAATCAACCAATTAACCAATCAGGTTTTCGCTGCTAAAAATAGAATTGAAAATCTATTGGCAGCTCAACAGAATGGAGAGCAAAGATTGGCGGATATCAATAATCGTTTACAAGACGAGCAGGATGGTATTGCCGAAACCAGAGAACAATTGATTCAATTAAATGAGCAATTGAATGCTACATCCGAAGAAATGAAGAATGTAGAGCAAGACTATCAATCATCAGAGCAGGCCTATCATTTTGCATCAGGTCAATTCAATGAAACGAATCTTCAATTAACTCGTCAGCAGAGTAAAATCACTGCTTTGAAGCAGGAATTATTGTTCAAAGAAAATCAATTGAACGATTTGCATGAGCAGATCAAATCCAATACAACCCAGTTGGCAGAAGCAGAAGCCGATATTGTTGAAGGAAATGATGCATTGAAAGAAGTAGATGCCTTGTTATTAGATTTAATGCGAGCCAAAGAAGAAGAAGAAGTTAAATTGAACGAAGCAGATCAGGCTTATTATAATTTCCGAAATGCATTGCAAGAAAAAGAAAGCGCCCTTCGCATGAAAGTGAAGAGCAAGGAAATGATTGAACATTTGTTCAATGAAATCAAAGACAAACTCAATGAATTAAAATTGCAATTAGCCGGTATGAAAGAAAGGCTTAGTGTAGAGTTTAAAATTGAGTTGGATGATATACTAGATCAGGCCAGAACTTCCGATACGCCGCTGGAAGAATTACAAGCAGCATCTGATAGAATGCGCAAGCGTTTGGAAAACATGGGTGAAGTAAACCCTACTGCCATTGAAGCTTATACAGAAATGAAGAAGCGTTATGAATTTATTCTTGAGCAGAAGAATGACCTTGTTACTGCAAAAGAAAGTTTATTACAAACCATCTTAGAAGTAGAGGCTACCGCCAATCAGCAATTCTTAGAAACATTCAATAAAGTAAGAGAGAATTTCCAAAAAGTATTCAAAGCCTTATTTACCGAAGAAGATACGGCTGATATGGTATTGGTAAATCCAGAAAACTTGGCAGAAACAGGCATTGAAATTGTGGCAAAACCCAAGGGTAAGCGTCCGTCTTCCATTACTCAATTGAGTGGAGGAGAAAAAACCTTAACAGCAACCGCTTTGTTATTTGCCATCTATTTAATCAAACCTGCTCCTTTCTGTATATTGGATGAGGTAGATGCGCCATTGGATGATGCCAATGTGGGCAAGTTTACACAAATGATTAAAAAATTCAGTGATAATTCGCAATTCATTATTGTTACCCACAATAAACAAACCATGGGAGCTGTAGATGTGATTTATGGAGTTACCATGCAAGAGCCTGGAGTTAGTAAGTTGGTGCCAGTAGACTTTCGAAGTCTTAATTAAATGATTATTGTTTTACCTTCGCGCCTCAAATTGATATTTGAGGCGCTTTTTTATTAAAACCTTTCCACTTGAAGTACGAAAAAGAAATCAACAGACGCAAAACCTTCGCTATTATCTCTCACCCGGATGCCGGTAAAACCACATTGACCGAAAAGTTGCTTTTATTTGGAGGTGCAATTCAAGTAGCTGGTGCAGTAAAGAGCAATAAGATCAAGAAAGGAGCCACCAGTGATTTTATGGAGATAGAGCGCCAGCGTGGAATTTCGGTAGCTACTTCGGTAATGACATTTGAATATGCCAATACCCTTATCAATTTATTAGATACACCTGGGCACAAGGATTTTGCAGAAGATACGTATAGAACCCTTACTGCAGTAGACAGTGTTATTCTGGTGATAGACAGTGTGAATGGGGTGGAAGCGCAGACCAGAAGATTGATGGAGGTTTGTAGAATGCGCGATACGCCTGTAATTGTTTTTATCAATAAAATGGATCGGGATGGAAAGAATAGATTTGATTTATTGGAAGAAATTGAAAAAGAGCTGGGTATTTCGCTTCACCCGATGACTTGGCCCATTAATAGTGGTAAGGAATTTAAGGGGGTCTATAATTTGGATGCAAAAAGCCTGCGTTTGTTTTTGGCAAGTACCAAGGCAACAGAAGAAGATACGGTAGCCATCAACGATTTGAATGATGCTATTTTGGATGAAAAAGTTGGAGAAAGAGATGCGGCTCAATTAAGAGAAGATATTGAGTTGATCGATGGGGTTTATGGGGCATTGGATCCCAATGATTATTTAAAAGGGAAAATAGCACCCGTGTTTTTTGGGTCTGCAGTAAACAATTTTGGTGTAAAAGAGATGTTGGACTCATTTATACGGATAGCGCCTGTGCCTCGATCTAGAGAGACCACTACCAGAACGGTGGAAGTAGGAGAAGAAAAATTCAGTGGGTTTATTTTTAAAATTCATGCCAATCTCGATCCTAAACATAGAGATAGAATTGCGTTTATGCGGGTATGTAGTGGCAAATTTGAGCGGAACAAATATTTTCATCATGTTCGGCTAGATAAAGACATGCGCTTTAGTAATCCATATAGTTTTATGGCTCGAAGCAAGGAGGTTGTTGAAGATGCTTATGCGGGAGATGTGGTTGGTCTGTTTGATACAGGAAACTTTAAAATAGGTGATACAATGACCGAAGGAGAGGATTTTTATTTTTCTGGAATTCCTACTTTTTCACCTGAAATTTTTAAAGAGTTAGTTAATAAAGACCCTATGAAAACCAAGCAGTTAGAAAAGGGGATTAGTCAGCTAACTGATGAGGGTGTTGCGCAATTATTTACCCAGTTCGGGGGGAATAAGAAGATTATTGGTTGTGTGGGGGAGCTTCAGTTTGAAGTAATTCAATATCGATTACTGCAAGAATATGGGGCTGCCTGTGAGTTTAGAACCTTGCCTTTTTTCAAAGCTTGTTGGGTTACCAGCAAGGATCCAAAAAAATTGGAAGATTTCCTTCGATTCAAGCAATCCAATGCTGCCCTAGACAAAGATGGTCAACCAGTATATCTGGCACAAAGTGAATGGTTTTTGAATACAGAAATTACCAATAACCCAGATATTCAGTTTCATTTTACCAGCGAAGTGCAGAAGTAGTTGATTGACTTCAAATGAAATCAGCAGCCCAAAATAGCGGCTTATTCAGCATTAGTTGATTTTGATGATTTGTTTTGATGTTTCACTTTTTGTTGAAAGATCTGTTAGTACGAGGGTATACATTCCTGTTTTGAATGCTTTTAGATCAATAGTAATTGATTTAGTGAAGCTGTTGCTTAACAATACCCTTCCATTTACATCAATTAATTTAACCGTTGTAAGGTTGGTGTTAGAGCTAGCCTGAATCGTAAGAAAATCTTTTACCGGATTAGGCATTAACTGATAATTGTTGTTGCTTCCAGCACTCATAAAATAATAAAATAGATCGCTCATTGGGCTTAAGCATCCTCCATTTTTTACTTGAGTTTTAAAATAACCATTTTTATTTGGGGTAAAAGTATTAGATGTCTCTCCGGTTAAAATAGTATTGTTTTCATACCACTGATTACCAACAGAACTACTGCTTGTTAAAACCCTTCCATTTTGAGTAATCATCGGTTTTACCAAGTTGGCATTTACAACCACAGTTAAGGGAGTAGACAATGCACTTGAACAACCGTTGGCATTGGTGGTTTTTAATGCATAAGCGCCAGCTGTTGTTGCTATAAAAGAGGGTCCAGTTGCTCCATTAATAGCATTGCCATCTTTGAACCATTGATTCCCATTGCTTGCAGTTGAACTAAGTG
>Ga0164292_10002895_pt1 | contig 13989 bp, 12 predicted proteins | sample GEODES117metaG_FD_111486 | JGI IMG/M metagenome (GOLD analysis project Ga0164292, IMG submission 111486) | Eutrophic lake water microbial communities from Lake Mendota, Wisconsin, USA - GEODES117 metaG | ecosystem: Environmental > Aquatic > Freshwater > Lake | place: USA: Lake Mendota... | reverse complement strand
GGAGTTTTGAAGGTCTGCCGCATTGAGAAGCATGCCGACTTCCACATTGGGTTCCTCGTGTCGATGTCCGTGCAAATCTATCAATAGACCCAATCCATGGGTTTTGGTGACTTTTTGAGTGGTAGCTGAGCAAGCAGCATGGAAGTCGCGCCAGGCACTTTGGGCGCCGGGGTCGTCTTGAGCGGCTTCGGTGATATCACGATTGGGGTCTAATTTTGAGCGATGGAGATTGTTGATGATAAAATGGGCTGATGCGCCCAAGCGCGTTTTTATGGCAAGATTGATTTCTGTTGCGAGCGTTTTTGTTTCGGCATCTGCGGCCAAACTGCCGTAGCGCCTATTCATCAGTCCGGCAGGCTTCAAAGAGCCGCCATGAGGGACCGTGAATATGAGGGGCAGGGATCCGTCTTGGACTTCCAGAAATGGAGTAGTGCTTGTTTGGGCTTGGCCGGTTTGAATCGCTGCGAATAAACTGACGTTTGCTAGAATAAGGAATGCTAGAGACCTTTGATGCATTGCAGTCAATCGCATTTGATGAAGTTGCTGTGGTAAGATGAGAGAGGGATCGACCAGGATTGGCTGGGTTTAGTTGGCTATTCTGCGCAATCGTTCCACGTGTTCGGTTGAGAGAGGCATAGGGCGTGCACTGAGAACAATGCTGGCCATCTCTTTCATTTCATCGCGATAGGGTTCACCTTCGCCAGCGGCTTTTTCGAGAATGGGCAGGGTATCTGACAAGGGAGGGGTCAGGGTGAAGACGCGAATGATTGCGCGCCTGACAGCGGCGTCCTCTGGTGGATCAACCATCGCCCAGGGAAGCAGCGCTTGGTAGGAGGGAGTTCGAAGGCTGGCGATGGAGCTACTGCCTTTTAGAATAGGCTCAGCCTCTTTGAGGGTTCCTGTATGGAGGGTGTTCTGGAGGCGCTGAAGAGCAGGGAACGCCTGCTGAATATCGGCTATCTCCTGGAGTCTCCATGGTGCGAGTTGGGGAGTGTGCGATGGCGATGGAGGCGGGTTGGAAGGGGAAGGTTTGACCGAATTGAAAGAGGGGTTGACTGGTGCCGCGACTGATTTTGGTGAAGGGGTTTGCAAAATCTGAGGTGGTGGCGTTTTGGATCGGAAGTCAAAACTTTCGGTGGTTAAGGCGGCACCCACTGCACCAACCAAGGCGACCATTGCCGCGATTTTGATCGGTTTAGAGAACCAGGACTTCGATTGGAGTTTTTTCGAGAGATGCAGACTGGATAGCTCGTTTGCGTCTGCTCCGGCTTGCTTCAAGCAGGTTTTTTCCATCAGATCCCACCAAGAATCGGGAACCGCCGCACGGAAGAGTTGCTGAACGGCGATTGGGGCGTTGGGAAGAAAGCTGGAGGCAGAGCGCAAAGCTGTTCGAGCATCTGGATCTTCCCAGTTCCATGTCATTTCGGGGTTCCTTAGTCGATTGTTCCAGAAAACGCGTTCGGTCGAACTGCTCGATTCTAACAAGAGTCCGACGTGCGTCCATTTTTCGGCTTCATCGAGGGACTCCTTGAGTCCTTCGGGCAAAATCAATTCCGGGTGGTTCAGCAAGTGAGATTGGGCGAGTTGATTCAATTTATTGGAGCGAAAGGGCCGGACAATGCCGAGAAATTGAGAGAGTTCACTCACTGCAAAAAGCGATTCAGCCGAAGCCAGGACCTCCTGTTCATGTCGAATGATTTCATCGGCGAGTTTTGCCAGGCTGTGGACTTGAGCATCTTTTGCCCAGACAAGCAGCACCATTCGAGTCATCGCGCTGGCGCCTGCACGCATCTCGGCTAGAAGGTGATCGACTGCTACTTCATCCATCGGCCACGACCTGGATTCAATGAGTGAGTTGGCCAAGTGAATTGAATCGGTTCGGGTGAGACAACCGTCTTGGGCTTTTTTAAGCCATGATTCCAGTCGCGAATTTTGACTGGATTGGGCATCTGATGGCTCAGAGGCTATGCGATTCGTCGGTTCATCCAAGACTGCGGGAGCATCAGCCGAGGATGGGGGGGCATCTTTTAAGGGAAAACGGTGTCGATTTTTGGCCTTAGCCATGACTGGAACGTAGCGGCACTTTGTGACCATGGCAAATCATCTCCCTTTTCCGGGTCGGTGAACACAGGTAGGTTTGGGAAGAGGGGAATGGCCGGGCCTCGATTAAGGCAAGTGGCCGTCGTTTGGAGGGGGTAAAATCCCATTGCTGGCGAGAGCGGCTGGCTATACTGTCAGCCCTCAGTTTCGGCTGAGTTCCTTGATTCGACCTTCGACCTCTCTATGCCAACTTACGATTATCAATGCCAAACCTGTGGACATGCGTTTGAAGCGAAGCAGTCCATGAAGGATCCTCATTTGACCGACTGCCCGCAACCTGGATGCGCCGGCCCCGTCCGTCGTAAGATCGGTTTGGGTTCCGGTTTCATCTTTAAAGGTTCTGGTTTTTACATCACGGACTATCGCAGTGATGCCTACAAGGCTGCGGCGAAACAGGATTCGTCGTCGAGTAGTGGGGCGGGAACCGCGGCAGCGAGCTCTGGGGGCACAAGTAGTTCTTCAAGTGCGACGACTTAATCTCGATCGAATTTTTCTCGGTGAATGTTCTTCGCTACAGTCTTCTGCTTCTGCTTTTCAGTGCTCTCACTGGGGCGGCATGGGTAGCGCATCGCCCGGCGCAAAGGTCTGCTTTGCAGGCTCAAGAAGGTGAACGCAAAGCGACGCAAGGGGTATTGGACCAACTCGCGCAAGCGGCAATCAAGCGGTCGGCCCCTTTTGAGATTAGCGAGGCACGTCTGAATGAACATCTGGCTGAAAGCGTCACCTCACGTCCTGCATGGGGAGGGGCGAAATCTTGGTGGCGTATGGAGGCACCGGAGGTTGATCTTCGGGAGGGCGGTGTGGTACTTCGATTGAGATGGAGGCTGGCGGAGGTGCATGTGTGTGACCTGACGGTGAATTTGCGTTTGAAGCGTGAGGAGAGCGAGTTTCACTGCGAGATCGTAGACGGAGCCTATGGACGCTTGAAAGTGCCCAGAGGACTACTGCATCCTGCCAAGGCTGTGTTATCGCATTTGGCAGATGTCTTGAGGCCTGAGATAGATGCTTTGTTTGCCATGAATCAGATTCAAATTGTGGATGATCAACTGCTGCTGGATCCGCGTTTCCTTGACTCCGCTGCGCAGGCTGCAACCACCAATCGTTGATCATGTATCGCTCCTGTCTCTTCTTGGCTTCTGTTCAAAGCTTGTGCCTTCTTGGTATGGTAAACGGGCAGGTTGATGATCTGCCATTGCCTCAAGAGAGACTATCGGGCGCGCCCTCTGTTCCGCCATCATTCACTCCATCGCCCGCACTTGATATGCCAGCACTGCCCGTGCCGGTAACGCCAGTTCCGAGTCGGGCGCCAACGAAGTCGTCTGCGGTTCCTAGTTCGACAAGTTCCTCTGGGCAATTCATTGTCTATGGACCTGATTTACGTGTGCGGAGCGGAATTGCCGGGAAGTGCGAGGACATTGGTTTGGAGTTGGGGCGCTTGTTGCGGACCCCGGACGCGTGGGTGCGAACGGTGGTGGTGCAGATCAAAGCTTTGACGCCAGCGGATCCACCGGACTTGGGGATCACCACTCAGGTTAGCGCTTTGACGCACGGAGGGTTTCACCTGCAAATGAATGTGCCTGAGCGGAGCGGGCTGCGGCCTGCGGATTTCCGGAGGGAGTTGATTCGTCTGCTGCTTTCAGAGAGAATCTTGCGATCGCACAAAGAGGTCCCCGACGGAAGAAATTCCAACTTGGTGCCGCCGTGGGTTCACACCGGAGTGATCAAGGCGTTGGACTATCGATTGCGAGGCCGGCCGAGTGCCGAGTTTGCTGCCATTTTCAAGAGCGGCAAGGTCTACGGGATTGAGGAGATCTTGGATGCGGAGGCGACTGGATTGGATGGGCTGTCGCGCACGATTTATGAGACGTCATGTTGCGCCCTTGTGCTGGCTGTATTGGACCAGCCAGATGGGCCGTTGCGATTTAGTCGTTTTTTGGCTGCATTGGCTCAAGAAGAGAAGCCGCAGAGGGAATTGCTCAAACAGTGGTTTCCAGCGCTGGCCGAGTCCGATACGAGCTTGAACAAGTGGTGGTCGTTGCAATTGGCGTCCCTGGCTGCGCCAAGTATGGCGGAGACGTTGGACCCCACTCAGACGGCGGAATTACTTGATCGCGCGCTGACCTTCCTAGTGCCTTCTATCCCTGACAGCAAGCTACCGGAACCCCAGAAGATATTGAGCTTAGCATCGCAACGTCCGGCAGCCTTGAAGGAGCCTGATCCTGTGATTGATAACGATAAGGCTGCATCGGTGGCGTCGGCCTCTTCAAGTTCGACAGCCAAGAAAACGGGGACAAGTAAGTCGGGCAAGCCTGCAACCAAGTCGGTTTCGAGTCGACCGAAGGAATTGCCTGAGGCGCCGGAGGTTGCTGTGGAGGCCACCGAAGAAGAGAAGTCTAAGAAGGGGTTTTTGAGAAACTTCATTCCGTTCAGGCAGAAGGATTCGGAAGAGAAGAAAGAGGAGTTGGATGTTGAGGATGATGGGAAGGGTATGTCGAAAACCGACGACAAAGTGGAGCTTTCCAAAGAAGAAGCCTCTGCAGCTAAAGATCGAGAAAAGGAGTTAAGGAGGGCCGAGGAAAAGGAAGCAAAGGAGAAGGCTGCTCAGGAGAAAGCGGACCGAGAGAAGGCAGAAAAGGAGAAGGAAGCTCAAGAGAAGCAAGAGAAGGAGAAGGCTCGGATCGAGGCCGCTGAGGCCAAAAAGGCTGCCAATATGAAGGAAGAGGCATCGAAATCGGAACCCTCCCCAGAGAAGTCGAAAGAGAAGTCTGCTGAGCCACCGGTTGAAGGTGGGCGCGGTAAGTCGTTGAACCCGTTGAAATGGTTCCGCGGTAACAAAAGTTCGAAGGAGGAGGCGGAGGCGCCCGGTGAAAAGGAGGTTTCAGTGCGATTGTTTGATCCAGCGGCCCTCGACTTAGAGATTACAACTCAAGTGAAGGTTTCGAGGGGGCCTGTGAGCTTTGGTGAGCGAGGTCGGTACATTCAGGCGCCGGCAGACCAGTCCCTGAATCCTCCAGAAAGCAGTCTGATTCCATTTCCGGTGGAAGATTTTGCCGTGGTGATGGGGCATCCAGAGAAGCAGAGGCTGCTTTCCCAAATGCGTCTTGCGCTCCAAGACGTTGCTGTTCGAGGCAATGTGCTATTCAGAGATATCGCAAACGATTACATCAGTGTGATTAATGAGTTGTCAGTTGGAAAGACCAAAGGGGCGGATGAGAAACTGAAGGCATTGCGCAAGCGGGCTGTCGAGAGCTACGTGAAGGCTTGTGCGGTCCAAGATCACTTGGACTGGTATGAGGCGACTCAGTCAACGCGGTATAGTGGATTGTTTGAGGATTTTCTCACGCTGCCAGATCGAGTGCGTGAGGAGTTGCCGCCACGGAATGATCCGATATCGAAATACCTGGACGAGGTAGAGGCGTTGTTAGGACGCTAGAACTGAGTCATTCGGCAGAGGAGAAGAGTGAATGAGTTCTGTTTCTGAATGTGCGGTGATGCATCGCTGATTGCAATATTCTGCGCGGCGATTATCACGCTCGCGGTTTCCATATTCGGAACCCAAAGTGCTCAGAGCAGTTTAAGAAAACTGTAGCCGCTCCTTTGGGGCGGCGGAGGCGGAACTGGGCGCTTGTCAGCTTGGGACGTATGCATTGATATGCCCCGGTACTGGCAACGGCCCACGTCCACTCCCGGCGCTCCCAAATCATCGGCCACATCATTTCTTAAAATGCGCTAAAGTTCACCCTAATTCAGCTCGACCTTTTCGGGCATGCCTGCGATGAGGCCGAACAGCGGTCCCATTCCTTTAAGGACTTCATGCCAAAGAGAATCGGGATGGCGTGTGGTGAGCACCTTCTTTTCGGGTGAGGTTGCAATCCAGGAGCGGCGTTCCATCTCCTTCTCCAACTGGCCTTCCCCCCAGCCGGAGTAACCAACGAAGCCCCGCACTTCGCGGCCCAGGCTCATTTCGTGAAGGGCATCGTCGACTGAGAGATGGGTTTGGATTCTCAACTGACGTTTTACTCGGCTCCATCGCAATGAAGCAAAGGCCATTTTGTCGGCAGAAACGGGCCCCCCCATGAATACGGGAGCGCTGCCTAGGGGACCGAGTTCGGCATCGGGCATGAGGTCAGCGACGCGTTGATTTAGTGGGCGATTCAAGATGTAGCCAAACGCGCCTTCGTCTGAGGAATGGGCAGCCAAGAAGATGACGGAACGAGAGAAATTGGGGTCCTTTAAAGTGGGTGCCGCCAGCAACAGTTGCCCGGAGTATTCATGCGGGGTGGAGAGGTCGTGGGACATACGTGATGGAAGGAATATTCACTGCATTGTGTGGAGCGCAAGTGTCCTGGGTTCAGCGGAAGGGGTTTTTGTGAGTTCGTCTTTGCTTTGATTGAGGAGCGGGGGATTGAGATTGAATCGGGACTTGGTGTTTGGGCAGCGAGGTTTTGATGGATCGTGCTAATGGGAGATCGATCGGCGGTTCGAAATGTCTTTAGCAAGTGCCCTGGTAGGTTTGGGCAGATGCCTTTTGGCGTATGCAGGAAGATGGCTGCTTCTTATTTGGGAAGGTCATGGGTTGATATTCGCAAGATTGCGAGAGGGGGGGCTTGATGGGTGTGTGACTTTTTCCATTCTGCGTGTACATTCCTTCGACAAACAAGAGATTGTCGACGTACGGACGACAATGAGAAGTGGCCAAGAACTCATCCTCGCCACGAAAGGCTATGCAAAAGACTCCAGTTTGATCAGTTGGTGGCATGTCTTGTCGACGCTTGCGCTGCTGGTTGGTTCTTTTTGGGCGACGTTATTGATTGGGCCAATCTGGGCCAAAATGGTATTCAGCGTTTTGGCGGGCCTCTTTCTGTTGAGGATGTTTGTGATCTACCACGATCAGCAGCATCATGCGATCCTTCCCCGGTCTCGCTTGGCAGAGATTTTGATGAGGACATTTGGAATCTATGCCCTGAGCGCGAGCAGTATCTGGAGGAGTTCGCACAATCATCACCACAACCATAACTCGAAGCTTCGAGGATCAAACATTGGGTCGTTTCCGATTATGACTTCCAATGGTTTCATGGGGTCGACGCGGGCGGCACAGCGAGAGTATCTGGGCATTCGTCATCCTGTTACGATTTTGTTCGGTTACTTCACAATGTTCCTATATGCGATGTGCGTGCAACCGTTCTTGAAAGACCCGAAGCGTCATTTTGATTGCCTGGTTGCGTTGGTTTTACATGTGGCCATTGGGGTGGCGCTTTATTTGTATGGGGGTTGGCAGGCCGTGGTGTTGACACAAACGCTCCCACATTTCATCACTTATGCGATTGGATCCTACCTGTTTTATGCTCAGCATAACTTCCCCGGAGTGTTGTTTTATGAGAAGGGTGGATGGACTTATGAGAAGGCCGCGCTGGAGTCCTCCAGCTACATGAGAACCGGGCTCATCATGCGTTACTTCACGGCGAATATTGGTTTCCATCATGTTCATCATCTGAACGCCAAGATTCCGTTTTACCGATTGCCGGAGGTGATGCGAGATTTTCCTGAGTTGGGGTCGGCGGTGACAACATCACTTAGTCCGATGAACATCATGCGTTGTTTGCGCCTGAAGGTCTGGGATGTGGATGCCCAGCGGATGGTGAGTTTGCGGGAAATGAGGCGGTTGCAAAACGACAGGCTGGCAGCGGAATCCGCGATTTTCTCAGAAGTCAGTTTGGTTTCCTCTCACTAGCGGGTAGTTGACTTTAGCTCATTTTATTATGCCAACCACTGTTGCTGAAATAGCCTTACTTGTCGGAGGCGAAGTGATTGGAGACTCGTCTATCATTCTTACTGGATTTGCCTCCGCTTCTGAGGCTCGGACGGGGGATCTGACTTTTGCCGAGAAGGCGAGCTACTTTAAGGCGGCAGAAGAGAGTGGGGCGTCTGCCGTGCTGGCGCCGGCGGGCTTAGAATCGGCGCAAAAGACATTGATTCGAGTGGCCGATGCACGGGTGGCGATGGCGAAGTTACTGCCGCACTTTTTTCCGGAGGAGAGTTTTGTTCCTGGGATCCATCAGAGCGCCAGCATTGCACCGAGTGCTCAGATTGATCCTTCGGCTCATGTGGGGCCGCATTGCATCGTGAGTGAAGGGGTGACGATCGGGGCGAGGTGTGTCCTGATGGGTGGCAATCATTTGGGGACAGGGACTACGTTGGGTGAAGATGTGCATTTGTTTCCGCAGGTAACACTTTATCATCAGACGATCGTTGGGAATCGGGTGAGGATTCATGCGGGAACGACAATCGGGGCGGACGGCTATGGGTATGTGTTTGATCAAGGGCGTCATCGCAAGGTTTTGCAGGTTGGAAATGTGGTGATTCATGATGATGTCGAGATCGGGGCCAATGCGGCTATTGATCGGGGGGCGCTTGGGTCGACGATCATCGGAGCGGGGACGAAGGTCGATAACTTGGTGCACGTGGCGCACAACGTGGAGATGGGGCGGCATTGTTTGATCATGGGGCAGGTGGGTTTTGCGGGTAGCACTCATTTGGGTGACTACACGGTGATTGCCTCGCAATCGGGAATCGCAGGGCATTTGAAACTGGGGCGTCAATCGACGGTTGGTGCGAAGTCGGGGGTGATGCGGGATGTTCCAGATGGCGGAACCGTTCTTGGGATTCCGGCGGCACCGGACAAGCACACGAAGCGTCAGTGGATTGCGCTCCAGCAGTTGCCGGAGATGATTCGTAAGGTACGTGATTTGGAGAAGCAAGTGAAGGCACTTCAGAATCTGGAAGCGGTCGAGTAGTCGACCTGTCAGTGAACTTTACCTGGGGTTGGATTTTTCGATGACGCGGAATGTTCAGAGATCGTCACGGGTTCGGCGTTGCCAAATGGCAGAGTTTCCTGCAAAGATGGGATCATGAATGATCTGACCCGTCAGGTGACGCCTGGCAAATCTCTTCCTGAAGATGTCCTTCGCGCTGCTGCTGCGGCGTTGGTAGACCCTGCGGTGGAGGTAAAAGAGAAGGCTGATTTTTTGCGGGCACTGGCCCAGAGGGGTGAGACACCAGAGGAGATCGCGGGATTTGTGACGGAGTTTTTGGCGCTTGCAGTGGATCCAAAAGTTAACCGGGAGCGTGTTCCGGGCCCGATGTTGGATGTGGTGGGAACGGGGGGTGATAAGCTGAATCTCTTCAATGTTTCGACAACGGCGATGTTCATTTTGGCCGGTGGGGGGGTGTGTGTGACGAAGCATGGCAATCGAGGGGTGACGTCAAAAAGTGGTGGTGCGGATGTGTTGGAGTCGATGGGAGTGAAGATTGATTTGCCGCCTGAAAAGGTCGCGCGCGGGGTTGAGTCACTGGGAATTGGGTTTTTCTTTGCACCTTTGTATCATCCGGCGTTTAAGGCGGTGGTGGATGCTCGGAAGTTGTTGGCGGCGGAGGGGCAGCGGTCGATGTTTAACCTGTTGGGGCCATTGCTGAATCCGATTCGACCGGAACACCAGTTGATTGGAGTGTTCGACGAGGCGTGGACCGACGTGTTCGCGGATATTCTATGTCGATTGGGGCGCAAAGCGGCGTGGGTGGTGCATGGTAGCGCCCCGGGAGGGAAGGGGATGGATGAGTTGTCGACTTTGGGGACGAACACTGTTTGCGAACTGCGTGGCGGTCAGATCACGAAATCCAAGCTGAATGCGGCTGACTATGGGTTTGCGAGGGCTAAATTGGCGAGTCTTGAGGGCGGGGATGCGTTGATGAATGCGGCTATTCTAGAGGGGATTTTGGAGGGTCATGTGGTCGGGCCAAAAAGGGATTTGGCGGTATTGAATGCGGCGGCGGGCTTTGTCATCACGGGACTCGCGAAGGATTTGGCGGAAGGCAAGTTGCGCGCTGAAGAGTCCATCGACAGGGGGGCGGCGCATGCGAAACTGAGGGCGCTTCAAGATTTGTGTTGAGGGAATATTTGAGTTCGTTGTGTCTCCCATCTTGCGGAAAGGCAATTCCCCTCCACCTTTTGGGTTCTCTTTCTCCTCTTTGAATACCATGGAAAACGTTATCATCATCGGAACCGGTTGTGCGGGCTATACTGCGGCAGTTTACGCTGCACGCGCGAACCTGAACCCATTGATTTTGTCCGGCAATATGCCCGGGGGGCAACTCACGACCACTACGGAAGTGGAGAATTTCCCAGGCTTTCCGGAGGGGATCATGGGGCCTGAGTTGATGATGCGAATGCAGCAACAGGCTGAACGGTTCGGAACGCGCATTGAGTTTGCGCTGGTTACGGGGGTGGAGAAGGCCGCAGAGGGGCATTTCGACATCAAGCTTGAGGATGGGACGACAAAGCAGGCGCGTACGGTGATCGTGGCGACAGGAGCGTCCCCTCGGCACCTGGGTTTGCCGAACGAGAAAAGTCTGATTGGGCATGGCTTAACGAGCTGCGCCACTTGTGATGGAGCATTTTATCGTAATGTGCCGGTAGCGGTCATCGGTGGTGGGGATAGTGCGTGCGAGGAAGCCTCTTTCTTGACCAAATTTGCTTCGAAGGTCTATTTGATCCATCGTCGTGACACCCTGCGTGCGTCAAAGATCATGGCGGATCGGGCTTTGGCGAATCCGAAGATTGAGCCGGTTTGGAACTCGACGGTGAGCGAGTACTTGACGGATGAAAAGGGGGAGATGCGGGCAGTGACTTTGGAGAACTTGGTCAATGGCGAGAAGTCGGAGTTGGAGATCAAGTGTGTGTTTGTGGCGATCGGACACGTGCCGAATGGGGCGTTTCTCGGGGGCTTGGTGGATACGGATGAGAATGGTTACATTCTGCAAACGAAGGGGACTGCGACGAAGACGGTGGGACTGTTTGCGGCTGGAGATGTGGCCGATCATGTTTATCGGCAGGCTATCACGGCGGCGGGTCAGGGATGTGCTGCTGCGCTGGAGGCGGAACGATATCTCGCCGATATCGGGGTGCACTAAGGGTGCCTTCAGGTAGTCACTCGAGAGCTGATTGCATTGGCGATGGTGTCGACGCTGTGGAGGGTGGTGCGGGCTGCTTCAGCGTCGGCGAGTTTGAGGCCGAATTTTTTCTCGAGGGCAACGACGAGTTGGAGGGCGTCAACGGAGTCGAGAGCTAGTCCTTGAGGGCTGAAAATGGGGGTATCTGTGGCGATTTCATCGGGACTCATTGGGAGCATGAGTTCGGCGACCATGAGTTCTCGGATTTGCTGTTTGAGGGCGTCCATTTGAGTAGGTGTCGGCTGAGTGAGCCCGCAAGGTGGCGTCAAAACAGGCCGCCATCAATCTTCAATGTGCTGCCTGTGATGTATGCCGCGGCTGGCGAGGCCAGGAAAACGACAGCGGAGGCAATTTCGTCAGGCTTTCCAAAGCGGCGCATGGGGACTCGTGACAGGGCGATTTGTCTCTGTTCCGGGTTCATGTCGGCGAGGGCCGGGGTATCAATGTAGCCGGGGCAGATGGAATTGACGGTGACGCCGGCGCGGGCGACTTCTTTGGAGAATGATTGGGTAAGTCCAAGAACACCGGCTTTAGCAGCGGCGTAGTTGGCTTGGCCGGCTGGGGCGAGCAGAGCGCTGAGGGAGGAAATGTTGATGATTCGACCGTTGCGCTGGCTCATCATGAGTCGAGTGACGGCGCGGCATCCAAGAAAGACACCAGTTAGTGCGGTATCGAGCACGCCGTGCCAGGCTTCGTCTGACATGGTGGCGAGGAGGCTGTCCTGGTGGTGACCGGCGTTGTTGACGAGGACGTCAAGGCTGCTGGAGGCGGTGGTCACAGTGGTGATGGCGCTTTCCCAAGAGGCGGAACTGGTGACGTCAAGGTCGAGAAGGTGAATGCGATCTGGAGAGGTGGCAGCAAGGGCAGTGGCGGCGTCTCGATTGGAACGTACGCCAAGCCAGAGGTGATTTTCGGGGGATTCGGTGAGGAAAGCGTTTGCGATGGCGAGACCAAGGCCGCCATTGGCTCCTGTGATGAGGATTTGTCTAGGCATAGGGATTTAATGGCTGGTGCGGGAGAACCAGGTGGCTTGAGCTTGATTTGCCCCTGTATCCGCTGCGACGACAGCGTCGTGACAGACGCCTCTTTGAAGAAGTTCGCAAGCAAGGGCACACTGCCAGCCTCCGAGGATGGAAAAGCCGTGACCGAATTGAGATTGGAGGGTGAATCGAGGACCTGCCCAAGAGGCAAAGGTTTCGGAGTGGGGGCGGTCCCAAGTTGGGTGGCCGCTTTCGGCGCTGATGAGGGTGGCGTGAGTGGGGGCTGCCAAGTCGAGGTGCATTTTTTGAATGGCAGTGGAGCGGGATTGCTGGTTGGTGATCGTGGCGGCTTCGGTTATTTGCTCAAGCAGGATGTCGTTGGGCGAGGGTTTCTCAGTGCGTCGCAACCAGAGGGCCGCTGCACCTTCGCTAGCGATTTTCGGGCCGGGGACAAGTGCGAGAGATTCGGCACTGAGCCAATCGTACTCTTCAGCGCTGATGATCAAACAGTCAGTGACTAGATCGTCGTCTAGCCACTGGGCGGCCATGTCGAGAGCGGTAATGAAGCCTCCGGCGTCGCTGACCAGAGTGTTATTGAGGGAGGGTGATGCTAGGAGGCTGCTGATGTGGCTAGACGGGGCATTGAAGACGGTTTCGGGAAATAGAATCGGGCTGGCGAGGCCGGGGTTGGCGAGCACTTCGGCAAAGAAGCGGCTGCTGTAGTTCACGCTGCCGTTTTGAACTGCAAACAGAACGCCGATTGATGTCGTGGACGCGTCGGGTTGGTCAGGCTTTTGCAAGGCCTCGAGAGCGGCGGCAACAGCAAAACGAGTGATAGGGCTGGACCGACGAAGACGTGGTTGCCGAAGCCAGAGGGGAGGAGAGGCAATTGGAGGGACTCGGCGGCAGGGAATGGGAGGGGCATCAGGGTGCCGAAGTTCGAGGGAAGCGGGAAGGTCTCGCTGGTCCAGCACAGCATTGAAGAGGTCGCTGCTTGTCCATCCAGCAGGCGAGACAGCACCCCAGCCGGCGATGTGGAGGCGGTGGCTCATACGGGTTCGAGGTCGGGATGTTGAAAGGCAAGAGTGGCGTTGGCACCGCCGAATCCGAAGGAGTTGGAAAGGATGCGGCGCAAAGGTGAATCGGTGGGGGTCTGAACAAGGTCGAATTGACAGACCATATCTGGATTTGCGATAGGAACGTTTGGTGGAATCCAACCCCCTTGCAATGCCATGAGGCAGATGACGGCTTCGACAGCGCCTGCGCCACCGAGGAGGTGACCCGTGCCACCCTTAGTGGAGCTGACGCGCATTTGGGAAACAGCGTCACCAGCCCAATGGCAGATGGCTGCGCCTTCGGAGCTGTCGTTGAGAGGGGTTCCGGTGCCGTGAGCATTGATGTAGTCGACTTGGGCGGGTGACCAGTTGGCTTCATGGCAGGCGGCAGTCATGCTTTGAATGGCGGCCAGTCCTTGTGGGTGAGGTTGAGTCAAGTGATGGAGGTCGGTGCTGCTGCCGTAGCCAGTGATCTCACCAAGGATTGATGCGCCTCGGGCGTGAGCGTCTTCAAGGCGCTCCAGGGTGAGCACCGCAGCGCCTTCTCCTAGGGCCAAGCCATCGCGATCGGAAGCAAAAGGGCGAGGAAGAGTGGTGGAGAGGGCTTGAAGAGAGTCGAAGCCAGCGAATACAAGCGGGGAGAGGGCATCGAAGCCGCCAGTGATGGCACGTCGGGCGCGACCGCTTTTGATGAGATGGAAGGCATTGCCGATAGCATTTGAGCCAGAGGCGCAGGCGTTGGCGATGATGTGAACAGGACCGCTGACTTGCAGTGCATCTGCCAGTAAACGAATTTGACTGGAGGGTTGATAGAGATGAGTGAGATGGGCGAGCCCGCGTTGGGTGCG
>Ga0164292_10002894_pt1 | contig 13989 bp, 10 predicted proteins | sample GEODES117metaG_FD_111486 | JGI IMG/M metagenome (GOLD analysis project Ga0164292, IMG submission 111486) | Eutrophic lake water microbial communities from Lake Mendota, Wisconsin, USA - GEODES117 metaG | ecosystem: Environmental > Aquatic > Freshwater > Lake | place: USA: Lake Mendota... | reverse complement strand
TGCTGCAAAGAAGGCTGCTCCAAAGCGCCGCAAGAAGGCTGCTGCAAAGCCAGCTGCTAAGAAGGCTGCTCCAAAGCGCCGCAAGAAGGCTGCTGCAAAGCCAGCTGCAAAGAAGGCTGCTCCAAAGCGTCGCAAGAAGGCTGCTGCTAAGCCAGCTGCTAAGAAGGCTGCTCCAAAGCGCAAGAAGGCAGCTGCTAAGCCAGCTGCAAAGAAGGCTGCTCCAAAGCGTCGCAAGAAGGCTGCAAAGAAGTAATTTCCTTACTTATAAAAAACCCCGCCACGAAAGTGGCGGGGTTTTTTATTTATCAAGTTCTTTATCTTTAACTCGTTCTGTCACTCTCTCGAAAATATCTGCCAAAGCTTTTTGATCGGCCTTATCGAGGGCATCTAAGAAACGAGTGCGGACACTTTCAACATGATCCGGTGCCGCCGCAACTATCGCCTTCCATCCCTTGCTTGTCATGACTGCAAAAGAGCCGCGTTTATCGACTGGGCAAGGCTCTCGGCGGACCCATCCGGCCTGCTCCATCACCTTAATTCGGTGCGATAGGCGCGAGCGCGAAATCATCGCCACCTCGGCAAGTTCGGACATCCGCATCGCACGATCTGGAGCATCACTGAGTTGAGCCAGGACTTCATAGTCAGCCATGGAAAGGTCATGTGCGGCCAGGTCTTCATCGAGGGCATCTAGCAATCTGCGACTAGCAATAATGTATTGGCGCCAAGCCTTCATTTCAGCTGGGTTGAGCCATCTCGGTGTTGTAGCGTTTTGCTCTGCCATAGGCCCATGATACGACATTAGTAAAGTATTCAACTATCTCGTTAGTATGAGCCCTGACCTGATCTGCGATAAGGAATTAGATTTTTATGAGCGCGACACCACTTACTTCTGGCCTCGACTATTCATACATGGATGGCTCATATCGAGCAGCCGATGATCTCTTCCTGCACTTTAATGGAAAGTGGATTGCCGATTACCAGATTCCAGCAGACCGAGCCAGTGATGGAGTTTTCCGCAACACCTACGACCTAGCCGAGGCCCAGGTGCGCGAGATTATTGAAGGTGCGACCGGTTCGGATGAGGCGGTGAAGATCTCAGATCTCTATCTCTCATTTATGGATACCGAGGCAATTAAAGCTCGTGGCATTTCTGCGCTGACTGCAGATTTAGCCGAGATTGATGGAATCACAAATCTTGCTCAATTCATATCCACGATGTCCCGTTTTGAAATTCAGGGTATCGGCGGCCTCACCGGAGCTGCCATTTACGCTGACCCTAAAAACTCGAGTATGAATATCTTTCACATTGGGCAAGGTGGCCTCTCGCTTCCGGACGAGGCCTACTATCGCGAAGCCGAGCACCAACCGATCCGCGATGCCTTCGTCATTCATGTGGCGAAGATGGGCGCACTTGCCGGTATTTCACTCGATGGCCACGCTATCCTCAATCTCGAAAGCGCAATAGCCGCCCACCATTGGGATCAGGTCAAAGATCGAGATGCCAACGCCACCTATAACAAGTTGACCCTCGCCGAATTCACAGCGCTCTCCCCCAACTGCATGTGGGAACTCTGGTTTGAGGGGGCGCATATTCCACTTGCTCTCCTGGATGGAATTAATGTCCGCCAACCAAGTTTCTTCGCTGGCATCTCGGATTTACTTGCTGGTTTTGATTCACAGATTGATACCTGGAAGTCCTGGCTCAAGTGGAACGTCATCACAGCGAGTGCGGCCTACCTCACTGATGAGATTGTTGCCCAGAATTTCGAATTCTTCGGTACAACATTGTCTGGAACTCCCGCCGTACGCGAGCGCTGGAAGCGCGGAGTCGGACTTGTCCAAGGCTCACTGGGTGAGGCAATCGGCAAAGTCTATGTATCACGCCATTTTTCCGCCGACTCCAAGGCGGCGATGGTCGCACTTGTCGATAATCTCATCGAGGCATATCGCCAGAGTATCAATGACCTTACCTGGATGACTGATGCGACCAAGGCGAAGGCGTTGCATAAACTCTCGCAATTTAGAGCCAAGATTGGTTACCCAGATAAGTGGCGTGACTATTCAACCCTGCAAATCGATCGCGAAGATTTGATTGGCAATCTCCGTCGTATCTCAGAGTTTCACCATGCCTATGCAGTTGCCAAGCTGGGCCGGCCGGTCGATCTCGATGAGTGGCTGATGACCCCGCAGACCGTCAATGCTTATTACATGCCAGTAATGAATGAGATTGTATTTCCAGCTGCAATCTTGCAGCCACCATTTTTTAACTTAGCGGCAGACCCGGCGGCGAACTATGGCGCGATTGGGGCAATCATCGGCCACGAAATTGGTCACGGCTTTGATGATCAGGGTTCAAAATATGATGGCACTGGAAATCTCGTTGATTGGTGGAGCGCCGATGACCGCGCCGCCTTTGAAGTGCTGACATCCCAGTTGATTGCCCAATATGACGTGCTCTATCCAGCATCAACTCCTGATACCCATGTCAACGGCGCCTTTACCGTCGGTGAAAATATCGGCGATCTCTCAGGGCTTGAAATCGCTTTTAAAGCCTACAAAATCTCACTGGGCAGAGCGGCGGCACCGGTCATTGATGACCTCACCGGCGAGCAGCGTTTTTTCTATGCATTTGCCCAAGCGTGGCGAGGTAAGAACAGACCAGAGGAGACAAAGCGTCGCATTGCAATCGATCCGCACTCCCCTAATGAGTTCCGATGCAATCAAGTAGTGCGAAACCTTGACGCCTTCTATGAGGCCTTTCAAGTAACCCCAAGCGATAAGTTATGGCTTGATCCATCCGAACGCGTTCGAATCTGGTGATGAAACTTTTATGACATTCTCCTTTGAGATTGAGCACGCTCCCGAAAAGGGACTCGCTCGCGCCGGACGCCTGGTAACGCCGCATGGCGTTGTGCAGACTCCTGCATTTATTCCGGTTGGCACAAAGGCAACCGTAAAGTCGGTACTTCCGGAGGCGATGGAAGATCTTGGCGCACAGGCGCTGCTATCCAATGCCTATCACTTATATCTACAGCCCGGCCCAGATGTACTCGATGAAGCTGGCGGGCTCGGAAAGTTTATGAATTGGAATAAGCCCACCTTTACCGATAGCGGTGGCTTTCAAGTGCTCTCACTCGGCGTGGGATTTAAGAAAGTTCTCGCCATGGATGCGCAGACTTTTCGATCCGACCAAGTGATTGCCGGAAACAAAGAACGTCTGGCACATGTGGATGATGATGGTGTCACTTTTAAATCTCACCTCGACGGATCTATGCATCGATTTAGCGCAGAGATATCCATGCAAATTCAACATAAAATTGGCGCTGACATCATGTTCGCTTTCGATGAATGCACGACTTTGCACAATACCCGTCCCTATCAAGAACTCGCTATGGAGCGCACCCACAATTGGGCGATTCGCTGCCTTGATGAACATAAGCGGCTGACGGATGAACGTGCAGATAAGCCTTACCAGGCGCTCTTTGGCGTCATTCAAGGGGCGCAATATGAAGATCTTCGACGAGAAGCTGCCGCTGACCTAGGGTCGATGTCATCTTCTGGAATTGAATTTGATGGTTTTGGAATAGGTGGCGCCCTCGATAAAGAATCGCTCGGCACAATTGTGGGATGGGTCAATTCGACCTTGCCACAAGAAAAGCCAAAGCACCTGCTCGGTATTGGTGCACCTGAGGATTTGTTTGTCGGAGTTGAAAACGGAGTAGATACCTTCGATTGTGTGCTGGCATCTCGCATCGCGCGTACCAGCGCGGTCTACACAATGACTGGGCGATATAACTTATCTAATGCTCGCTACATTCGAGATTTCACACCAATTGATTCAGAGTGCGATTGCTACACCTGCACCAATTACACCCGGGCCTATCTATCGCATTTGTTCCGCGGAAAAGAGATGGTCGCAGCGACCCTGGCCACGATTCACAATGAACGCTTTATTGTGCGCCTAGTCGATCAGATGCGTGCACATTTAATTGATGGCACGTTCTTTGACTTCAAAGCCGAATTTCTCGGACGCTACAAACATCGAAGCGGCCAAGCCAGCAATTAACTTGTGCGGTAATTATGCGGTAATTAGTGGTGCGAATCCTTCAGGGCTTCGGCTTCTAAGCCAACCTTGGTCCATCCACCTGGAATGAGTTCATCGGCGTCGGTGGGGCCCCAGGTGCCACCCTCATAAGTAATCACAGGGGTGGGATTCTTGAGTAGGTCTTCCAGAATATTCCAAGCCTGCAGCACCGAGTCGATGCGAGTAAATCTAAAGTGATCGCCCAAGATTGCAGCACGCAGTAGACGTTCGTATGGCCCCTGGCGATCGCCAAATTCAGCTACGAACTCGACCGACAAGTCCACGGTCTCGGTAACAAGTTTGGTGCCAGGCTTTTTAGCCTGAAGTGAGAGATCCACGCCATCTTTATTGCCTAGCCGAAAGCGCACATGGTTGGAATCTGCCTTGCCAAATAAAGCACGCGGAGGTTGCTTGAATTCTACGATGACTTCCAGGACAGTCTCGGGCATTTTCTTGCCGGTACGCAGGTAAATCGGTACGCCCGCCCAACGCCAGTTATCAATGAAAATCTTCATCGCCACAAAAGTATCGGTATCAGAATTTTCGGCTACACCTGGCTCGTCGAGGTATCCCTCGAATTGGCCACGGATCACATCATTTTTGTTGATATCTCGGATTGCGGTGAGCACCTTAATCTTCTCGTTCTGCATCGCCTCAGAATCCATATCGATGGGTGGCTCCATCGTCAGCATTGTTAAGACCTGCAAAATATGGTTCTGCAGAACATCGCGAGTTGCGCCTACGCCGTCGTAGAAATTACCGCGACCATCAATACCAAAGCTCTCAGCCATAGTGATTTGAATGTTTGATACATAATTACGGTTCCAGACCGGCTCGAACAAAGTGTTCGCGAATCGGAAAACCAGAAGATCTTCTACCGCTTCTTTACCCAGGTAATGATCGATGCGATAAATCTGCTCTTCTGGCAGTAATTTTTTGAGCTCAGCATCGAGTAATTTTGCAGATTCCAAATCGCGGCCGAATGGCTTTTCGACCACTACGCGGGCGCGCTTAGTGATTCCCACCGCCGCTAAGGATGCAGTGATGGTGGCAAAGAATTCAGGGGCAATTGCAAGGTAGATGACGGGTAATTTGTAATCCTTGATTGCCTCGGCGAGATTTACGAAAGTTTCTGGATTGTTGTAATCGCCAACAATAAGCTGAACATCATCACGTAGTTTGGTAATGATCCGTTCATCGGCATTCTTCTTGCGGGCGCGTACTGCCGCCTCGACATTGTCGCGAAATACTTCTTGGGTCCACTTTGAGGAAGCTACTCCCACAACCGGAATATCTAATTGACCTAGATCTTCCATGTCATATAGAGCTGGAAACAACTTCTTTTTTGCTAAATCGCCGGTCGCTCCAAAGAGAACGAGTACATCTGCCTTCATTAATTATCTTTCGTTTGAGACTGTGGCTTCTCGTTGTGTCCGCCGAATTTATAGCGCATGGCACTCAGCACTCGATTGGCAAATTCATCGTTATTGCGTGAAGCAAAACGCGAGTACAGCGATGCGCTCAACACATGGGCGGGTATGCCGGCTTCGATAGCAGCCTGAACGGTCCAGCGACCCTCGCCGCTATCACTCACCTCTGTTGAATACTCGGTCAGTTCTTCCGATTCATTGAGGGCTTGTGCCGTGAGATCAAGTAGCCAGGAAGCAACTACTGAACCGCGACGCCATACCTCGGTGATTTCAGGGATATCAAGATCATAGGCGGGTGTCATCTCATCGGCTGCTTCAAAAATTGCTAGACCCTCTGCAAATGCCGCCATCATGCCGTACTCAATTCCGTTATGAATCATCTTCACGAAGTGACCAGCGCCAGTCGGACCGCAGTGCAGATATCCGTACTCTGCTTGTGCTGGCTCGCCAGTGCGTCCTGGTGTGCGATCGGCAGCTTCGACTCCTGGGCAGAGAGCTTTAAAGATTGGGTCGAGTGACTTTACGACGGCATCATCGCCGCCAATCATCAATGAATAACCGCGCTCGAGGCCATAGACGCCTCCAGAAGTTCCGACATCGACAAAGTTGATTCCCTTGGCCTTGAGCAGCTCTGCATTAAGAAGATCATGTTTGTAGTAGCTATTTCCGCCATCGATGATGGTGTCTCCGGGCGATAGATGTTCGGCGAGTGCCGCAATTGTTGAGTCAGTAACTGAAGCCGGAACCATAACCCAGACGGTGCGTGGAGCGCTTAGCTTTGCCGCAAAATCAGCGAGATCATGGGAGGCGATTGAGCCTTCGGCAGCTAGTGCCTTGATCGATTCTGGCGATACATCGTAAACAACAGATGTGATGTTGTGACGGTGGAGGCGCCTGACGATATTTGCGCCCATTCGGCCGAGGCCGATCATGCCAAAAGAACTTGTGCTCATGGTGGGTAAGTCTAGTGGATGAATTTACTCAGTGAAAAAGGCGGCTTGATCAACGATTAGGCGGGTTCGGCTGATTGCGCTGACATAGCTGGCCGGAATGGCTAAGTCGCCTTCAATGATTTTTGCAACTGCATCAGCCTTGCTTTCGCCAGCTGCGACAAGCCAAACTTCACGGCCCTCATTAATCTGCTTCATCGTAAATGAAACACGCGATGCGGGAGGCTTTGGTGAATCTGTGATTGTGAAAACTGAACGATTGTCATCGAGATTGGCAATTCCTGGAAAAAGAGAAGCAACATGACCATCTGGGCCAACGCCAAGAATATTGAGATCAATTCTCACGCCTTCGAGGGCGCTGCGATATTTCTCGGTCGCCTGGTCGATAGTTGCCGGCGAATCAGGAGCGAGCACTTCGTGAACAATTACATTGAGATTTGTCAGTGTTCCATGGAGAGGCGCGGCGTTTCGTTCGGGACTATCGGAATCAACAAAGCGCTCATCGCTAAACCAGATATGTAGACCTTGATATAGCTCAGGAGCGCTATTGAAAGCGCCAACCAGCATCTGCGAGATTTCAACTCCCAGAGTTCCGCCCGTGAGAACAAGGTGAAATTCGCTCTGGGCGAGTAATCCAGATTCAATTGCTACAAGTGCTTGGGCAGATACTTCTTCTGCTAACTCATGGGCATCGGTGTAAAGCGTGAGATCGAGTTCACCATCAAGGTCGCCCACGATCTCATCAAACTCATCGCTCATGGCAGCCCTCAATCCGTAAAAAACCTGTGAGCCTAATCTTATAGAATAAAAGAATCTCTCGCCTTTTCGACGGCATCATGTCGACCATCTGCGCCAAGTTTCCTATACAAATTCTTCAGATGTGTCTTCATGGTGTTCTGAGAGATATGGAGCTCTCCGGCAATAACGGTCAGAGTGCGTCCGGTTGAGAGCTGGCGAAGAATCTCGAGTTCGCGCTTTGTTAAGGCCTGGTGTTCCTTATTCATGAGTGTCTCTCTCTCCTTTATTCTCTCTGCTGCCGCTGCAGCTAGCTCCTCGTTGTAAACAGTAGGAAAGCTATTTGCAATCCTAATAATGTAATTTGCCATTTCATTTTCTTGGCGCAGAAATGTTTCCTTAGCTCCGACTTCAGCTCCGACTTTCATCGCATTATGCATTGCCTGCATTGCGATTTTCTCGGAGTCAATATTTACCGATGCTTCTGTGAGATGCTTCCAAATCAAGTCCCGAGGCGTCTTTTCTGGCAGATTCTTAACATCTTGCTGCAAAACCTTCTTGCCCCTAAATTCATCGACTGCCATTTTGTATTGTGATGTGTCTCGGATTTTTGGTGCTCGCTCTACTAATTTCTCTAGCCGATCGAAGTCACCAATTTTGCGGCGAATAGCAAGCTCAGCAATATCTACAAAGTCGCTGAGCTGGTTGACTGAAGAGATATTCTCGACCAATTCTCGACATAGCTTGACTCTCTCAAATGCCTCGCTATGCATCTCTGAGTATGCAAGATTTTCAATAATGTGTTTTTCGATTGTGAGATACCAATGCCACTGCTTCCACTGCATGGCCTTATCGCGTGCTCTCTCTAATTGAATTAAAGCCTCACGTTGACGGGAAAATTCAAGAAAACACCGAGCCATAATGAACTTGGCATCTAATGGGCCATGGTTTCCTACACATCGATTCTTTGTCAGCTGATTAAATGCGACTTTGGCCATCTCGAATGCGCTTCGGTACTCACCCTTTTGATGGAGGTGCATGGCATGGATGGAGTTTAAGAAAGCATGCGATGTAGCCAAAGTCGTCTTCTTCCCTAATTCTTGAGAGAGAAGGTAGGTCTCTTCGACAGCTTCGGCTTCATTCCAGATATAGCGCTTTGCGGCGAGCAGTCGAGCTAGGTTGATCTGATCATCTACTCCAAGAAAGCAATCGGGAGTTCCACTCTTTGTTCGCTTGAAGAGCGCTTCGACCTCATTGAATTTTCCGAGCGTAATGGCAGAGTACATCGATGCACCAGCTACAAATTGATAGAAGAACTCTGGGGTCTCTGAATTTTCTGCCAATAATTTCATTTTAGTAATTTCACTCTCAGCAGAGAGGAAATCAAGATCAGCAAGGTGGCCCGTGATTGCGACAGTCGCTCGCTTGAGGTCGCCATCACTCGGTGAATACGAGGCAAATACTGACCATCGCAACAACTCCCCGCCTCTTCCTTGGGCTTGTTTCACACGGGCGGCATCAGGAAAGAGTTCTGCGATTTTATTTTGATTACCAGCTTGAAAGGCATGGTTTATCGCCAAACTCGGTTCGCCTTGTCTTTCAAAGTGAGCAATGAGTTTTTCGTGCAACTGAGACGCTAAGTCGCCGCGCTTGTGCAATCTCTCTAGACACACTTGTCGAACCATGGGTGAAAAGGCATACCCGGCACCAGAGTCAAGCAACGGGGCAAAGATTTCACCTTTGTGTGCAATCGTATTTATTAATTCATATGAGTAATCGTTTCCAAGGATTATCTTGGCATCTTCTAAAGTGAATACTTCCAGAACTGATAGCTTCTCGCACATCTCTGAAATATCTTTGCTCAGCCCATCAATAACAATCAGAACCAGGGCGCGCAATGGCTCTGATTCTGATGAGAGAATTTTCTCAATTGCAGCCCGTTCGCCATTACTTTGAAGGTGGGCAATCAACAAACTGGTGGCAGCAGGCCAGCCAGACCCTGAATGTAGTAGTTGGTGTGAAGCATCGTTAATTTCAATATTCAAATTTCGTGCATAGAGATCAATCTCATCATCAGTAAAACGTAAGTCATTGGTAGTAACAACTTTTACTGGTCCCCGAGAAGAACACACTCCGTAAATTCCCTCAATCGGTGTTGTTCGAATAGCAACAAAGTGCATATTCTGTGGAAACTGTTGAATCAGCTGCACCGCGATATCTACATCTTCGCTCTCTGGGCTCCGTAAATTATCAAGTACGAAGATAAATTCTTCACCAGTTCGGATTAACTCATTACCCCAACGGCGAACCACCTCAGTTGGACGAATAGGTTGCTCGCGTTCAAACCACTGTGCAAAATTTGGAATCACTCGACGGGTTGCGGCGATCAACATCGCCGACATCTCATTGGTTGAATCGCCATTGGTGACCGTCATCCAAATGACTTTTTTTCCTTGGTTCTGTGCCCATTCGGAAACTAGGGTCGTCTTGCCATATCCGGCTTGGCCAATCACAAATGTGGTGCCAGAAGGTTCGTTATCGATCAGCGGAAAGAGATGGCGCCTAGAGAGAAACTCAGGCGGCAGATGTGGAATCAGGGTGCGTGAGATTGTCACCCCTGAGTTTTTATCACCCGGCATGGGTGAATTTTCGCCTACTCACCTCAGATTTAGCCAGCTAAAATCACCCCTGTTCGGGTGATATATAGGGGTGATATCACCATCACCCCAGGGGATCTGCGCCTAACCCTTAGGTGTGAAGATCAAAAGCTTCGGCAAGGACTTCAAGTCCATCCTTGAGAAGTTCGTCGGTAATCACAATCGGTGGCAGGAAGCGGATCACATTTCCGTATGAGCCTGCGGTAAGAATCAGGACACCTTTGCTCTGGCAATACTTAATCACCTTGGCCATGAGTTCTGGGTTTGGATCTTTTGTGCCAGCTTTAACAAGTTCAATTGCAACCATCGCTCCACGGCCACGAACTTCGCCAATCTCTGGATGCTTGGCCGCAATCGCATTGAGTGTGGAGAAGAGAATCTCGCCGAGATGGCGAGCGCGATCTACCAACTTCTCGCCTTCAATGATTTCTATTGCAGCCAGGGCTGCCGCACATGCAATTGGATTTCCGCCATAAGTGCCACCAAGGCCACCGATATGAGAGGAGTCCATAATCTCAGCACGAGCAGTCACTGCCGCAAGTGGCAGACCGCCGGCAATACCTTTTGCGGTCACGATCATATCCGGAACAACGTTTTCATCATTGACTGCAAACCAGTCACCAGTGCGTGCAAAACCTGATTGAACTTCATCGGCGATAAAGACAATTTTGTTATCGGTTGCAAATTGGGAAAGGCCAGGAAGGAATCCCTTCGGCGGAACAATAAATCCACCTTCGCCCTGAATCGGTTCGATAATTATTGCCGCAACATTGTGCGCGCCAATCTCTTTTTCAATCTTGGTCGTGACCATCTTCAGCGCATCTTCTGTGATGGTTGACTGATTACCGTTCCAGCGATATGAGTAAGGCATTGGCATCCGATAAATCTCGTTGGCAAATGGACCAAAGCCTTCTTTGTAGGGCACATTCTTGGCAGTCAGCGCCATGGTCAGATTTGTACGGCCGTGATAGGCGTGCTCAAAGACAACAATTGCCGGACGCTTTGTGTAATGGCGGGCAATCTTGATTGCATTCTCAACTGCCTCGGCACCTGAATTTTGTAGCAGGGACTTCTTCTTAAAATCTCCCGGAGTCAAACGATTCAGAGCTTCACATACCTCGATATAACCCATATATGGCGCAGTCGTAAAATTGGTATGCGTAAATGCTGCAACAGCTTGCTGTACGCGCTCGACCACAAGTGGCGCTGCATTGCCCACATTGGTCACACCGATTCCTGCGCCGAGATCGATAATGCGATTACCGTCGATATCTTCGAGGATCGCATCCGATGCTCGCGCAATAATGACGGGAATCGCCATTCCTAGTCCACCGGATACAGCATCTGTGCGACGCTGCATCGCAGCAATTGATAGTGGCCCTGGAATCTCAGTAGCCAAATGGCGCGACTGCGGGAGTTTTTCGATCATGGGTAAAGTCTAAGCCATTACTCTTGCCCCATGAGCGGCCTACGAGATATCGCGCCTTTACTCGATGCCTACCTCTCTTACTTTGAGAGCCAGCGCACACCTTTTACCATTCCAGGGCATAAGCAGAAAGCCGCTCGCCTCGATAGTGGGCTTGGCGCTCTCGTCGATGGTGACACCCCTCTCTATGGTGGTCTCGATGAGATCAAGTTAACCAACCAGACTCTCAAGAAAGCAGAGCACCTCGCAGCAGATTTTTGGGGGGCAGATTATGCGCGATTTTCAACAGGCGGATCGACCCATGCCAATCAAGCGATTGTTCTAGCACTCGGTTCTCCTGGAGATAAAGTCGCGGTTGCGCGTACAGCGCATCGTTCGATTCTCAGTGCGCTAGTTCTTGCCGGACTTGAACCTGTATGGATGTCACCAGAGATAGATGTTGCAACTGGCGTTCCCACCGGTATCGCAATCTCTGAAATAACTCGCGCCTTAAAAGAGAATCCGATTGCAGTGCTTCTCACCGAGCCTGGCTACTTAGGAACAATCTCCGATCTGCCAGCGCTTATCGCTGCATCGCATGCTCAATCTGTTCCAGTAATCATCGATGCTGCCTGGGGTGGTCACTTTGGTTTTCACCCCGACCTTCCGCACCATGTTCTTCAACTTGGCGCAGATGCCCTTATTACTAGCGTGCACAAAGCACTTCCTGGATATAGCGCATCAGCGTTGTTGCTTGCACAAGGCAAGTACCTCGATCTTGATCGAATCGAACAAAGCTTTGAAACCACGCATACAACTTCGCCTGCAGGGGCACCGCTTGCATCCATCGATGCAGTCCGTGCACTTCTACAAGTACAGGGACGAGAACTCAGCGCAGAGCTTTTGAGAAATGTTGCTCAATTTAAAGCAACTGTGCAATCTGAATTTGAAATGCCTATCTTCCTCTATGCGCAGGATTTTCCAGAAGGTCGTTTTGACCCTGCAAAAATCGTGCTCCGTGTTCAACAACTAGGAGCTTCTGGGGTTGAAATCGAGAGAGAGCTTCAGAGTGCAGGTATCCGAGTCGAAATGGCCGATCGCGACACAATCGTCTTCCTTGCAACTCTGGTAGATACACCTGATGACTTCAGAGCGTTATCAGATGCGTTGATTCCAATATTGAAAGAGCGCCAAGGCCCACGTCGAGAAAGTGCCACTGCACTTAGCTGGTCTGTCATTCCAGAGCGTGGAATATCCATGCGCGATGCTTACTTTGCAAAGACTGAAATGGTCGCAGCCGATACAGCAGCGGGTCGTATCTCTGCAGACCTAATTGCTCCCTATCCCCCAGGAGTTGCGGTTGTGGCACCGGGTGAAATTCTCACAGCTCAAATTCTCAATGGTTTAAAGAGTTCAAAGGATGCTGGAGTGCGAATTGCATATGCAACCGATCCGACTTTAACGAGCTATAGAGTCGTTCGATAAACCTTATGGTTTGCAGCTTGCGCAAGTGGTCGTATCACCATGGTGTCAACATTAAAGTGCTCGGGCAGCATCACTGACCAACGGATTGACTCTGCAACATCTTCGGCTGTCAGCGGAGCATCAACGCCCTCGTAAACTTTTGCAGCTTTCGCTATATCTCCTGAAAAACGATTGACTGAAAACTCTTCCGTCTTCACCATTCCTGGTGCAATCTCAGTTACTCGAATCGGTAGGCCATTGAGCTCTAGCCGCAAGGTATCTGCCATCGACTTTTCGGCAAACTTTGCCGCCACATAACTGCCACCATTTTCGTAGGCGCGATGGCCAGCAGTAGATGTGACGATAACAATGTGCCCACGACCACTTTTGATCATCAGTGGCGTGAGGGCTTGTGTTACTCGCAGCGTTGCAATGACATTGATCTGATAACTCTTCTCCCAGATTTCGGGATCGCCCTCCAGCACCGTCGCAGTATCGAATGCTCCGCCAGCACAGTTAATAAGGACCTCTACTCCATCAGTCGCACATAGCTCAGCGAGCGCGTGCACATCAGATTGCACGGTGATGTCGGCTACAAAAGGATGGATGTCAGCTGACTGTGATGCCAGCGCGTTAAGACGTTCTTCTCGGCGGGCAACGGCAATCACCTTAAATCCTTGACCGGCTAGGGCGCTAGCGGTCGCTGCTCCAATACCGCTGCTTGCGCCAGTAACTACTGCAACTCTGCTCTGTGACATGGATGAAGGGTAGCTACAAAGGATAGATAAGAGGAGTAGATGAGCATTAGAGTTCGCACCATGCATGAGTTCACGCCAGAGATTGAAAAGGTTGCGCAAGAAATACTTGAGTACTCACTCATGCGACTCAAGGACAATCCGCCACTGGATGGGCCTCTCTCTGAAGCAGAACTTTTTGCAATTGTTGGTAACACCATCACCGAATCCGGACTTGGTGGCAGTCAAGCACTTGCACTTTTTACCAACACTCTTGCCCCTGCATGTATTTCTACCGACCATCCGCGGTACTTAGCTTTCATTCCATCTGCACCCACTGAATTAGCAAACCTCTTTGATCTTGTTGTCGGTGCCTCTGCTCTCTATGGCGGGTCGTGGCTAGAAGGTGCTGGTGCAGTTTTTGCCGAGAATCAAACGTTGCGCTGGCTCTCAGATCTTGCCGGACTTCCAGATTCGGCCGGCGGAGTCTTTGTCCAAGGCGGAACTATCGGAAACCTCTCTGCCCTCGT
>Ga0164292_10002889_pt1 | contig 14006 bp, 6 predicted proteins | sample GEODES117metaG_FD_111486 | JGI IMG/M metagenome (GOLD analysis project Ga0164292, IMG submission 111486) | Eutrophic lake water microbial communities from Lake Mendota, Wisconsin, USA - GEODES117 metaG | ecosystem: Environmental > Aquatic > Freshwater > Lake | place: USA: Lake Mendota, Wisconsin... | reverse complement strand
ATAGCATACGGGACTAGCCCCTCTTCGAGGGCTTTGCAAGCTCTATCCAGACGTTCACGAACTTTTTCCACGGCGCCGAACATTCTTTCAAAAACATACGAACCCGTTTCTCGAACTTTCGAATTGGGAGGTTCAAACATACGCGAAGAGTCAAATCTAAAAAGCCACTTAATCTAGGCTGTGAATCAGCGATATCTGTTGGATCGTGCCAGCAGGAACATCTTCGACTCGAAGTGTAACTTGAATAGATGTTAGATTAATTGGAAACGGAGGTGGGACGTCCGAATCGTACAATGGATCGGGCGGAGAAAAAGGTGTATTGGGCGTGGGTGCTATTCCGTAGCGACGCAGTCCCTCTGGATAGATTTTTGTCGTTGGGAAAGTCGCTGGACTTCCGATAAATGAACATAGCTCTCCGTCAATATCGTAGATGTCCGTAAACGTGTCGAAGGCCGGCTGGCAAATCAAAACTCCAGGAGCTACACAGAAATTGCCTGATCGAAGCAGGAAGCTTGAAACCGCAAGTACTTCAGCACTCCCGTTGTTTTGGATAGCTACTCCACTCAAGTCACTGACCAAGAACGGGCGCGTATTGGTGTTCGAAGCGATATCTGCCAACGTAGGTCGTTGGTCCGCATTCGCACTCGCGTATTCCGTTGGCGCCTCGTACTTATGAAACGCCCAGCCAGCATCCACATACCCGCCCCGCGCAGCTTCTGTCGGCGCTGTGCCCGTTTCGAGCAGTCTCCAAAAGCCAGGATCCGAAGGGCCTACGACAACATCAATTGATGCATCGTAAAGGATCGGAGCAGTTTGGTCGTATCCTTTCAAATCAAAAGCCGTAATGTTGGTTCCTACAATTTCTTCCAGAGTGAAATCCAAGTAAGGCTGCGATGATGCCTGAGGATTCGGCTTTATCGATCCATCGCGATTCTTGAGGTAGCGCACTCTAAAGAAGTTCGCAGGTACAAAACCCGCATCAGGTAACGTCACGGATTGCGACGGAGACGGAACGCTGTAGCTACTTCCCGAAAGCGTGTAGACATCACCAAAATTTTTCGAGATCAAAGGAAGATTGTTGGAGAGAACCAGCGAAGCCAATGTCGTACCTTCACCTGTTGGTAGCGAATGAAAGGCGTGAGCGAAACGATGCTGTGGATCTTGAAGGCTCGTCAAGCTATTCGTTCGATAGGCCAACATTGTCCCGCCTGAGGGGGTGGTAATCAATTCCGTGGTAATGCTCAAATCACATCGACGATAAGCATTTTCGCAGATATTGCGATACCCTCCGATCGAAGGAGGGACAGGTTGCATATAAAACAATCGGTTCGCAGGATTCGACATAAGCCCGAACAAGCTCCCTTGCTCAGAGGCCATCGGCAAGCCAGGCAAAGTTGCATTCACCAATGGAGCTGAAGCAATATTGGGTGCAATGTTTAGATCGGGACGAATCAACAAAACACGACGACACAATGCCATCTTGTCGGGAATCCCATCACCGTCCGGTATCGAGTCGTTCGTTCTATCTACGATGGCGACAACGTCATAACCGACATTCGACGGAGCCATGACCCCGGTATCAACACCACTCAGAACGACGTTTTCGAGCGGTACCATAAACCATACGATCTCAGCCAGATCGGACGAGATCACAACATCTGTACTCCACTCTTCATTCCAATTGGAAGGCGCGACTGCGGTAGGGTTCGTATTGAGTTCATGAATCCGCAATAACGCGCGAGGAACTTTGCCCTTGAAGGACTCTCCCCGTCTCGCCTTCGCGGTGAACATCAAGATATCGTCAAGATCACCCCAACGTGTTGCGGTTAGCATCTCCGCGTCGGTAGCGAACGTGGAAGGTCGATTGTATTCGGCGGCAGTATAATCGCTCATCAAGCCGTCGTAGTACTTGAAGTAACCGTTTGGCGCACTGGACAGCTGTGGAGTTGTCCCGTCCGTCGTTCTTTGTTGCAAATCCTGATTCAACAGTAACGAAATCCCTCGCAATTGATCGCTCAAATGGATTTTCGATCGTCCCTCGCTGACGCCGTCACTCAACGCCTTAAAGCCTTGAGCTAACGCAAGCATCATCAATAGGGTGAGCGTTGTCGCGATCAGCACTTCGATGAGTGTCAGACCATTCGATGTTCGAACTCTAGAATTTATTGTTTTCATGGATTACCTCTTCTGCTCTAAAGTCTCTTCTGAAGCAGAACAGTCCTTTCCGAGTTTAGATTTTCTCCTGGTCGATACCCAACTGGAACCGAACGATCGATGATAAAGAACTGACGTTCTCGAATCGGCTGACCGTTTTGATTCTTGTACTCGTTTCCAAACTCAGTCAGCGGATCGTACTCAAACAATGACACGGTCACCCAAACGGCGAATACATTGGACTGATTCGTTACGAGATTTGGCAATCGCATCGCACGTTGCATTCGATCGAACTGCTGCATTCTGGACACATCGTCAGTGCCTGTCGTCTTGAAGAGCATCGGAGAGGTTGGCAGCGTTGCCGGTGATGCATTCGCTTCATTCGCCGCATTCCAATCTTCAGATCGCAACAGCGACGTTTCAACACCATAGCCTCGTCGCATTTGCTCAGTCGCAGCCGGTGTTCTCAGGGCTGGAGCTATGTTGCTAGTCATCGCAGGTCGATATGCTCCAACGAATTGCGTCGGAAACTCTGGATGCATGTTCGCGATTATGTACCCGAAAAATGAGTTGACGGGCAGGTTCGCTAAATCGTACCCATGTCGAGCGAGCTTAAACGGAGCCGTAACGCTCACGCCACGTGAAAAAGAATAGTCCACGGCTTCTAACGCACGACTTCGCCCAAATCGGTCAAACGAAACCGTGTTGAGGTTGACTTTACCAGCGGCCACAAAATTCGGTTGCTTATTGAACGGCGCGAGCAACGTCGCCCCACGAACGGTCTCGGGTTCAGACAATACACCTGAGTAGTTCTGAGGGATGTACGAATTCAAATATCTGGCCGCAATGTTGTCGCTTGTCGAAAGTGCCAGGACTGCATCGGGCGGCATGTATCGATTTGCATCCGCGAATGGAGGCTGTGTCTCGACCATGTCCAAAAGCAAATGCCAATCCGCCATATGTTGAGATGACGCAGTGATAGTGATAGGTTCATAAACGCTCCAATACGAACGCTCGTGCTCAGGAGCGGTCACATTATTCGTGGCCCACGCATTCATCGCTTGGAAACTAGGCATATACGTGAACGGCAATTTTTCCGTTCCCGAATAGGCTGAATGGTAGAGACCGAATTGACCTGGGCTCGTACCCGGAACCAAAGCGACTTCGTAAGGACTTGCGAATGGTCGGTTGTACCAAAGCAAGTTCTGGATTCGATTCGTCGTTCCGCGGAATGGCTCAACAGCATTCGACATCGGAACTCCAAAACCGTCAAAGTTCGAATCTGCCGACGTTACGAGAGGCGGAAGCGTTGCGGTCGTCAATTCAAAAAGTCCAGCACCCGAAGGGTATCCGACATTTGTGTAGCCGAGTGTCGTACCACTCGCCCATTGCTTGGACCAGTCAGTAACAACTTTGTCGAAACCTATAATGCGACCAAAGTAGGCATCATATTTGATGTTACCTGTCGCAGGTGGAGGTGGTGGCAGCTGCGCAGGTTCCGTTGGTTGGGTAAAGCGAAGACCTGCTGTTTCAGGCGAATGATAACTGATTCCACGATTGGGCGCCATCGCTGCGTTGGTGACGTTTGTCTTCGCCAAACTTCCATTCTTGTATCGGCTTTGGAACGCAAGATTCGGAGTGAGACTATTGTCGTTAAACTTCGAGTTCATCTCGTTGCCTGGTGGGCCATTGGTAACCACTTCCGCACCTATCGGAGCTTCGCCATTGAATACGGTTAAATCGATTGGCATCCAGTCAACAGTGATATATGGGTTGGAAACGGGATCATACGGAAGGTCGGGATCGGCCAGTCGTTGCAAATAAGCTGTTCGAACATGGTCGTACGTGCCGGTCTTGTAACGATTCACTCGTCCGAGCCCGATCAGTGGATTGGTATGATCGAATGGCTGATTTGGGAACGCACCCGTTGGCGGTGTTGCTCCTAAATTGACCCAGCTATCGGGAGGCGTCGATTCCGATCCCCAACCTGGCGTTCTGTCTGCACGATTATTTTCGATATCGGTCGAATTCAATCGTGTCACAGGACGGTGATCCTTATACCAAACAGCACTGGGATTCACTTCATCACTGATAGGTGTTGGCAAACTAATGTTTAGCCCAATCCCGTTTGGAAACGCCAAGTCCCAATTGGTCCCGTTGTTCCCAGTCTCAATGCCGGCTGCAACTGGCGGATCGACGGCACAAATTAAGGATTGTGCATTCTTCACGTGATCAACTGCAGGTGATCCTCTCCGAAGAAGTAATGCATTCGCCAGTCTTGGATTGGTTGGATCGTCACTGTTCAACAAATGGGTTCGAACGGAGTTGTTCAACAGTTCGATCCGTTGATATCCAGGAGACCAAATGTTGCGATTCGCAGCCGTGATCTTGATTCGTTCCAAATTGGAATTCGGCGGTAAGCCGATATCTTGCATGTAGGATACGCCAGTGAACTGATTATGCATCAGCGAACCGATATTGGTCGTGCTCCTCGGACCGACCACCAAGTAACCGCCACCCCTTAACTGAGCGTTGCCAGAGCGTGCGGTATATACACTTGCGCGTTGTCCGCCAGACAAAGTCCTAAGACTCGGCATAATGTCGGGAATTGGCTGTGATGCACCAGGCTGTACATCCGTAAACCATATGAATCGCTCGAAGCCTCCACTTTCAGGGGACGTTTGGGTCGGGTCTTGATAGTTGTAGACAAGCCCATTCCCGATGTACCTTTCGATATTTGTGACATCTGGAGAGTTCAGATTTTCGATCCCAGTGATAGCGTTATCCGTTGCTGCACCACCGATACTTTCGATCGAATGCTGAAATGTTGTAAATGGGAGATGAACAAAATTCGGATTCGAAGCGACCGGACCTTCGCTCAGGATCCACCCTGGTCGATTCTGTTCGTCTATATCAGCAACATCATAATCCTGCGAAATAGCGACTCGCCATACAGGCTGACGTCCCCAGGTTCCTGCAGTCGGTGCCAATCTAGCCAAATCCAACACTACGTTCGCTCCATTCGTCGTATATAGACTGCTGGGTGCACCCGGAACACTTGGATCACTGGCGATGGATGTTGTTCGAGGATTCGTAATCTCGACGAACAGTGAGGCTTCGGGGAATCGATACTGGTCGAAGTGGGAGTCAGAGTTCGGATCACCATCCACTGTCAATTGGCCTGAACTGTCCATATCGGTGTTGCGCACTCGCTTGTCATGAATCGCAAAGGTCTCGCTCAACAACGCTTCCGGCATTTCCATTCCCCAAACAACGCCTACATAGGTCTTGTTACGGATTTGGCGGGGAGGGACATTCGTATCAAATGGGTCTGGTAGCGAATACGAAATACGGTCGGGAGCCCAGAAAGCAGGGCGTTTCGCAATTGGCGTTGTCTGGTTAGGCTTTGCAGAGGCCAATACATTTGTATGACCGATTCCGAAGGGAACGATGTCATACTCAAAACGTGTCATGGTCGCATCTGCATCCCGGAAATCGACGACATTCACCGCCCATTGTGCTAACGCTCTCGCTCGGAGCTTTGCACGGTCCCAGAAATTCGTGACACCATTCATCCCAGGAAAGTTATGTTCTCTCGGAACAACCAGTTGCGCCAGGCAATACAGATTTCTCGCAAGTATTAGACGCGAAGCCAGTCTGCTTCGTGTTTCACTGGCGAGCGGTTGAACGCCACTTCCTGTGTTATGAAATGCCTGTAGTTTGACTTCCCGGGTATAAGCACCGACTGTCGGTGCACTGCCAGGATAAAGTTCTTGTTGCAACATCGACGATAGCTCACTCGGCTCGTCAACCTGTCCATCGTTGTCATTATCGAAACCGTCCCCGAACGGACGGTTCAAATCCATCCGCAATCCTTTAGAAAAATCCATCGGGAAAAGTTCTGCAATGGCTGCATAGCTTAACTCAGGATCATCATTTGCTGATGCTATTGGGAACGTCCGAGTTCTTTGACGTTGCGAATGCAACCATTGAATGTATCGAAGATACGAAGGTGTCTGATGCTGCACCGTCACACCGAGTGCAGGATCCGCAGTTTTCGCGACAGCCGCAATATTAGCATTGCGCAACTCACCGCTTCTCGTGGTGATTTCACGGCTGATAAAATCGTTGATGGTAAATCCAGTAGAACTAATCAACTCGCGAATGCGAGGAGGCAGCGATGCAGCGTCCGCATCAAAGCGTCGCAACACGGCTTCCAACTCTGTCAGCCCCAAGGGATCATCCGAATTCGCTCGACCCGTAACATGGGACTCATATCGATCGTCCATTACTTCACTGGGCACCACACCGACCGTGGGTACTGTAGAATCTGCATCGATACCAGCCGTGATTACCATCGCGGGGTTACCGTTCAAGTCAAACGACATCGCCTGTCCCGCTCGTCTTCCGACAGGTAAAGCAGGCAATCGGCTATGTTGCGCTCGGAGACTAGGATCAGGATGATATTCTCGTTCTCCAATTTGACTGATTGGATCGTTCGTGTTGCGTGTTCCTGCAGTTCGATCGAGCATCGGTGAAAGGTAATTGATGGGACGGTGTCGCCATTCTGGAGAACGGCGAGCCCCATAGAGTTCATCAAAAAATGAAAATCTCGTCGTACTGGATCGAAACGCTGGGAAGTGCGGTATTGTTGCCACAGCGTGGTTTGCAGCAGATTGCCCAAAGAAGACTGGCAACGAAATATCCGCAGGGCCATATCCAAAACCATTCGGAATCAAGGTCGAACGCCGCTTGTAATTGGCGTTGGTCGACATATTCACTGTTGGTACGTTCGTTGCAATCGTTGGATCGTTTGGGTCAGGTTGTAACAACCCCTGAATACGATCTCCAGCAGCATTCAGGTTCACGCGACCATCTAGATCTTCAATCAACAATGCAGCCAATGGCTTCAAACGACGGCCATCTGGTGAATAGACAATAGGCAGACCAGGATCAATCCACACGCTATCTGCAATTCCATCACCATCGTTGTCGACATCCCACGGACCTTGAACATGCTTTAGCACGTAGTTTTGAAGCGTCAGTATCTCGCCAGCGGTAGGTGGATTCGACCAAGTAAATCCGGACGATGGTAGCCGAGGAAAGTTAGGATCCGCTTGTTGGAATCCTTCATTGACCCCGAGATAGCTCATTACGCGTGCGGATGACATGTCAATCATCTGCAAAAGCTCACGAACGTCTGGAAGTGTGAGGCTCGCAGGGTTGCCGAACACGTGCGCCAAGTGCTGGACAACTTCAGGTCGGTGATAGGATGGTATGACGTAAAAAACCGGCGGAGTCGCTGGGTTGTTGTCATGATCTGTATACGAACCGTGCGACAAAAACATATCGCGGTAGTCCGGTACGTCGTACCCTTCGTTCGAGTGCCCAGACAAACGAAACTGTAGCGGATTCGTTCTAGGCAAGCCGATCGCGTCAACTCCGACTTTTCCGCCATCATTCGGGTTGGCAGCCATGATTGTCGGATTGGTCAAGTAATCGTAGTCCGGCAAAAGAGCTGGAGACACCTTGGGGCGGTTCGTTGGGATTCGCATCAATCGTTTGCTATCGATATTCCCATAGCCCACAACGGGAACCGGCCCGCTACCACTCGGCAATGCGTTTACTTCTTCAACGCCAATCCCCACACTATTGAAGACCGCGTCGTTGATTACAAAGCGATATCCTTCCCACGGACTCGATGTGGTTTGACGTGGCTGATAGAAAAGAGATTCAATACCAAAGGTACTAATCCACTTCAGAAGACTAAGAGTCGTCGACTTCTTCTTTGCGCTTCCAGCTGGAAAGTATTGTCCTGTGAATTGCTCTCCCTTTACCTCCATCAGATCGATCAAGACCGAATAGGAAATGTATTCCGCATTGGCATCTGCATAAACGGGTGTTGACCAAGGCGTTAGGTTAGAATTCGGGTCTGGAACGGGTGTACCTGCAATACTCGGTAATCCTCCGTTCGAATTCACTGGGTGAACATAACCGATATACTTCAAGATACGAAACGACTGCCCTGCCAAGGGACCTTCGAGAATCGTCAGAATTCGCGAGTTGTACTCGTCTTCAAACCCAGATAATTGACCACCCGCTTCGGTAACATAGTTCATCGACACCTTTGCTAGTGCCACCGATGGCATGGCCTGAGTCGATGGAACGATAGGAGTGGTCGAAAACAAACGCGCTCCGTTTTGAAGCGCAGCATTGTTGTTCGGATACACATGAAACGTAGAGCGGATCGCGTTGGGACCATAAACATCGCCCAACAGATCGTTTTGGTAGAACGGCGACTGAGTGTCATTCGTTCCACGCAGCGCACCAGACATCACCGTTCGTGGCATTTCCTCCAAGTTGAAATTGCTTTGCCGAGCCGCAATCAATGCAGCGCGACTCCCGGTACGGGAAGCACCAGCCGATATGACGTAGGTTACCGCCAAAAGACTGAACATGGCCAACATGCCGAGGACGATCAATAGGATCAGTCCTTCACGATTTCGATGGGTTGGGTTTATACGTTTCATAGGTCACTTGCTCTCAGTTGTGGTGTGTGTGAGAGTTCATTCGTGGCTTGGTTTTCAAATCATCGCGTCAATTGGAGTGCGAACTGGATGCACGCTACATCGAACGCTAATCTCGAACGGGAAACGTTCGTTGGTAAACGTGAACGATGTTTGGGACAATCGTTGCAACGGTCTGTGTCTCGGGATAGTACTGAGTCTGCAACACTGGAACCGTCGCGCTCGGATCCGGGTTAAACAAACTGACAGTTGGTGGTAGAGGTTGTGGAGCGCCTGACGGGAATGCTGCTCCCGAGCTCTTGATTTCGTCGATGGTCCAGTCCCATGGCAAACCCGAAAGACGAACCTTGACCGGAAACTCAGACGAAAGTGGCTGCGATACGACTCGATACCAACGGTGCCGTTGTCTCAACACTCGATAGCCGGCGATCGACGCCTCGAAATGGATGACATTCCTAGAAAGCATGATCCAATCTCCCGCGATGATATTCGCGTTCAATCGAGGATCGGCGTGAAGCGTTACTTCGAACATTCCTGAATTCATGACTTCCCCGGAATCCCATGTGACCGAGGCTAGCTTCTCCGCTTCTGGCAAGACTTCACCCGTGGCAAATCCAGAGACCAACGACGAATTCGGAGTTAGCTCACCAATGTCTCTCTTTCCATACACTACCACTGAGATGTCGTAGCTCTCAGGAAAAAACGGAACTGGCGTCCCCTGATAGTCCGCTTGCCCTGTGGGAAAGTAGCTAGGCGGAATCACCGGTGTTAGCTCGTCTGGACACATCATCATGGCCCAAGAAGTGTTGGACGGTGCATTATTGGCTCGCATCAAAATCGACGCGCCTTTGGCATTCTGATTTCGAATAAACGACCTTGCCGGAGGAGCTGTTGGGATATCTTTATCCGCAATCGTCAAATCGCCTCCAAAGGAAACCGCAACACTTCGAGCTGCAGAAAGCTTTAGCCAACCATTGTTCTGTTGTGTCCAAGGTGAATTCACGTCATGCAACGTGATTCGCATGAGTCGTGGCGTTCTTGTTGTTGTGAAACTCGAAGGAAAATGCGTCTCGGAGTAGTAAGGGAATCGAGTGCGTCGAAACGGAGCCCAGTCACCAAAACCCACCTTAGTACTTGAGACTCCTGCTTGTTGGCCCCAAAACATGGGATCCATGTAGAAACATGTTCCAAGTGCGCGATTCATATTGATCCATGCACTCTGTCTATCGTTGACGGCGGTATGTTGCGTCGGATAGTCCGGAATGTTCTGGTATTGGTATCGGAACAATGAATAGTCCGCACTGGATTGGTTCGTGTCTGGACCACCATACACGCTTTGCAGCGATGAGAATACGGACTCGTTCGAATCCCCAATACCACTGACCACATCATCGATGATTTGCCATGGCCGTTCTTCCGTGGGACGAGCTACTGCAACCGATCGAGACATTTCCACTGCGCTTGTCCCAGTCGCCATCGCCTGAGTGATTCGATAACTCTCGTTCGCTTGGCGAGCGGCAAATGGCACCATCGTCGCGATACCAATCAACCCCACCAATACGATCCCAACGGCGAATAGTACTTCGGTGACAGTCAAACCGTGACGGTATTGAATCGATCGTTTCATGTTATCTCCTATTGTCCCGTTACGTTTTGCGTAAAGGCTCGCTTACGGGCCAGAGCAATAAATTCACCCAAATCATCGGCCGTGGACACTGCTGGAACAAGACTCAACGCCGCATCTTCAGGCAATCGAATCGCACCCGTCGGTGCTACCGCAACAGAGCCACTGCGCGGTGATAATCGAACGATGTACGATGCTGGATCATCGAGATTGGCCGAGTAGGGTGCTACACTGGCGATTCCAATTTGATCAATCTTGCCAATGTGCAGAAACAAATCTTCGGCTGCATCTACCGCTTTCGAAGCAAACGAAGGACGACCACCATTTGCCTCATAATTTCCATAGATTCGACTAAACGAACCATTTGGGTTGAAAACAATGTATACCGGACGAAGCTCATTCGCCTGTGGCGTTGGTGCAAGTGTTCTACCGGTTGCCGCAGATATCGGAGACACCCAAGTGCTCGATAATCGTCGACGATAATCACGGGTCTGTCTCAAGACTGAAGTTGCCGCATCCGTAACCATGTGCCGCACTTCCGAAAAACCACTCAGTGACAAATCGATGCACATGCCGCGAGGAAGCGTCACCGTCTGCGTGGCAATCGGCCGTGGTGGTTCGTAAATCGTGATGGGATACTCGCCGATTGGATTGTTGATGTTGTTTGCAATCTCTGTTGGATTCGTCGCATCGCTCGATGATACGAAATAGAGTCGCAAGTATGACAGCCCCTTCAACGTGGTGAGTTCTGTTTGAAACACGGCGTACTTGCTAGGCGAAAGTCCAAACGAGACGTCCACTGGCTTGCGAGGATACGATCTGGCCGTTCCCAATGAAGGTCGAAGTGAGGACAGAATGCGATTCGCGTACTGCGTCGTTTGAACATTCCCGCTGTTGTCGTACTGCTCTAAAAAAATACCAGCGACAACGTATCCGTCTCCCGAAATTCCCTCCGATACGATGGGGCCTTCGCTCGTGCCGAGATTTTGCGAGAACTGTGTTACGATCGCATCCGCCATTCCCATCGACTCACTGGTTTCTGGCAGCGGGGTTTCGGCCATGCTAAGTCTCACGCATGCGTTGTATGTAAGATAATTGACAAACGGGTCGGCCGATGCAGTCTGAAAGTTATCCAACGCAGCGGTCACCTCCACGGCGGTTGCAGAAACACCTATTTCTGCACCTATGATTTGTCCATCCTCATCGCTGTCTGACGCTTGCGATGAGAGACGCTCCAGGACGACAGCTACGGGCTTCCCCGAGGCGATCGCCCGCGAACGAGCTGCTTCCAAATAGTTCTTTACCACAATCGCCGATTGAGAACTCTTTCGGTCAAGCAGCAACGATTTGACACTCGGCAATATCAACAATGCCAATGCAGATACAACAGCCAGAGTCACCAGCAATTCGATCAGGGTAAGTGCAAAGCGATGCTTTAGGCTCATAACGATGCCGCATTTCCTTGAAGATTGGTTATGTTGTCCGAGACTTCGTCATACGCTGTGACCCTGCCCGTTCCTGCTTCCAGCACTTGGCGAGACGGTTCCTCGTCCCCGAACTGCGAAAGTTCACCTGCATTCAAACGAGCCCCCAGGCGATCTTGAGGATTGGCCCGCGGATACCAAGGGTCGGCATAAAACACATTAGCTGCCATTCGAGACGTTAACGTTGCGCCTTGCAGTCCGATTCGAACCCCAAAACGGCGATCGTTGCCAGCACTAATGATCAATGGCTGCCCCAAAGGCTCAAAGGAATCCAGACCCATCACATCGTACGGCTCATCTCCAACGCTCAATCGACGGTTTGCACCTGTCCCAATCACGAGATTCGGATCGAGCGGATCTGGATATGAAAATATCGCATCTCTTGAACCTGCGGCCCAACGCATCCAACAAATTGGACGTCCGAATGCATCGATGAACTCGTACAATCCATCCCCGTCCAGGTCTCCTATCTCTGACTTTCCGAATACCTCGATCGCACTCGAGCCGTCAAACATTGCATCTTCAACAATGAGATACAACAGTTCGGCGTTTGCGTTCGACGTCTCCCAACCAGGAATGGGAGTAAATGGTGCACTTGCATTCGCCCGAATACTCAACTTACGCATCAATCGAATCGCGCGGTTCGATAGCGGATAAAGTGCAATTGGAGAGTTGGGACCGTAAACGATCGCATTCCCTGTTGACGGATTTACAAACCGAGTGGTGATCGAACGACGAGATAATTTTTGCGTTTCTTCAATGTAAAAATCGACAGATGTCACCGTACCACCCGTCGCTCGGAGTGATGTCGTCCATCTTAAATCTTCGGCGCAATCCGGTAGTTCGAATCGCAGTCGCTCGCGAGTCATGAAAAGCTTAGTTCGCTCAATCTCGTTCGAGCGAGAAATCGCTCCTACAGAAAGAGGCCACGCTGAATTAAAGGTAACCCCCAATGGTTCATGCGAATACTCTTCATAGAGGGAAGTCATAACGCTCGAAATCTTTTGAAGAGTCGTTCGCGTTTTCTGAGTGTTCGATTCTTGCTGAGCGCCACGATAGGCAAGCACGAACATCCCGGATAATGTCCCGATAATTGCGACAACGACGAGCAATTCGATGAGCGTGAACCCACGTTCGTTCTTTTTCATTGTGTTGTTCATTGCGTTGTTGTTCATGAGGATACTCCACCGTTCCAAATTATCGTTTAGCGATTATTTGATCGCGTCTCCAAACGTCGGTGGCTCAATACAATTCGAGACGTTATCCAACATGGGAAATCTCTGTCGATTGAATTGATCCACATGCGCAGCCAATCGAAATCGATTCGCCGCGGAACTAAGGCTCCAGCCGCCTGACGCAAACGCATACCCTTGCCCCGTACTACTAAAGAGAATGGGCGCGCCAGAGGATGGCTGAACATCAAAACCGTATAGTCCATCGATTCCAGGACTGATGATCTGAAAGGTTTTAGGATTCTCATAAATCGCAACCGTGGTCGTCGCCGGAGAAAGCAACGGGCGTGCTGCCCCCATCAACCCTGCCGGAGTTAATGGATCCGCTGGAGCAGCTACGTGAAAGTTGCCAACAAATGCACCTGTTCTAGTTTGGTACGTTCGCGAGTCGAAGTAAACATAAGGAACCGTTGTGGCATAGGACGTGTACACCGGCATCAAATCCGCGTCGTCGGCGAGCGACAGCCGTTCGTTTTTGAACTCGTACATGCCATTATCTCGCGAAGGGTTGTAGGACCATACTGGAGATGCTGCAGTTCCCGTGTTGAGTAACGGCCCTCCCTTTCCCGAAAACGGTTTTTGACTATCGGTGCTGAACCCACCGAGAAAAAACACCATCGCTTCCGCTGGGTCCATCACCCGGCCCGCGTAGTCATTACGAATGCCAGAGTTGTTCGCATTGTTGGCTGGATTCAACAGCAACAATTCGCTCTGCAGAATATTCGGAAAGACCTTTCGGAAGTGAGACTCCATGATCGGCCAGGAGCTACCATCCGGTGGATAGTCACCATACTTTGTCCGATACTTTTCGACCGCGTCAGCCAACCCTTGCACTTCGAACTTGACCGATGCGTTGTTGAATGTTTTCCTTACGGCGAAGACGGCAGGGACCAGCAATCCGGCCAATACCCCGATGATCGCTATCACTACCAACAACTCCACAAGTGTGAAGCCCGTTCGATATCGATTGCTTCGGTTGCATCTT
>Ga0164292_10002888_pt1 | contig 14008 bp, 14 predicted proteins | sample GEODES117metaG_FD_111486 | JGI IMG/M metagenome (GOLD analysis project Ga0164292, IMG submission 111486) | Eutrophic lake water microbial communities from Lake Mendota, Wisconsin, USA - GEODES117 metaG | ecosystem: Environmental > Aquatic > Freshwater > Lake | place: USA: Lake Mendota... | reverse complement strand
TATGAATTAAATTCTTGTTTTAACTTATTTAATTCTTTAATAATTTGATCAAGTTTAGAATCTGTTGATGACATTATATTAGTATTAATTATTATATATTTTAAATTTTAAATTCAATTTTTTTTTGAGAAATATTCTAATAATTCTAAATACATATCATTTATATTTTCTAAATTTATAAATATAATATCATTATGTATTTTATTCATAATATTTATTTGTTTATTATAATTTAATATTAATGTATTATAATTTTGTATTAGTGCATAGTCTTGATAAATTTTATTATAAATTTCTATAATATTATCATTAAAATTTAAATTTTTTAATTCTAATATTTTTAATTTTGATATCTTAATAATAAAATCTTTTTCTAATAAATAAAAAGATTTAAAAAAGTTATTATTATATGTTATTAAACTTATAATTTTAAATATAATATTATCTAAAAAAGTATTATTCATTTTAAAATTGAATAATATTATTATTAAATATAATAAATAATTTTTTAAAATGAATAGAGGTAAATTTATTGTTTTTGAAGGTATTAATGGTTCTGGCAAAACAACTTTGATTAATCATTTATATAATAAATTATCATTTATTAATATTAAAGTTAAAATTATTAAATTTCCAAATAGAACTACCAATTCTGGAAAAATTATTGATAAATTTTTAAAAAATGAATATCAATTTGATACTTTACAAGATCAAATTAAAATTTTTGCAGAAAATAGAAAAGAATGTAGATCAGAAATTGAAGAATTGTTAAATAATAAATATATAATTTTATGTGATAGATATATTTATAGTAATATTGCATATACTTTAACAGATCAAACATTTAATATTATAAATAATAATCATGATGATAAAATATTATCTATTTATGATATTATTAAATATGATAATAATTTAATTAAACCTGATTGTGTTATTTTAATTAATGGAGATTATATTCATTTAAGACATAATGAAATAAAAGAACGTTATCATCAAGATAAAACTAAAAATATAGTAATTTTTAATAATTATTTACTATCATTTAAATTAACAGATAGTAATTTTTATATTATTAATAATGAATTAAATAATATAACAAATAATGTTGAATTAATTTATTTATATATACAATTCATTAATAATACTGAATTGTTATATTTTTAAATAATTTTTAATAATTATAATTATTTTTTTTATTTAAAACTATAAATAATAATTAATATAAAAAATTGAATATATTATTTAATTTTATATTATTGAAATCTAAGTAAAATATAATGAATCAAATTGAAGAATTTAATGTTATTAATAGACATGGACTTTCAGTCCCTCTTGATTTTAATCGTATTTTAACTAGATTAACTAATTTAAAAAATTATGAACCTAAATTACATGTAAATGTTGGTTTAGTTGCTCAAAATACAATTAAATTAATGATTAATAATATTACTACAATTGAATTAGATAATATTTCAGCTAATATTTGTGCTAGTATGATTACAGTACATCCAGATTATGGTACATTAGCATCAAGAATTGAAGTTAGTAATTTACATAAAGAAACTCATGAAAATTTTTATGAAACTTTAAAACAATGTAATAATTATTATAATTCTGAAAATGAACAAATTAAATTAGTTGATGATAAATTAATTAATTTTGCAGAAAAATATAATGAAATAATTCAATCAAATTTACAATATAAAAATGATTATAATTTTACATATTTTGGTATTAAAACATTAAAAAAATCATATTTATTAAAACATACAAATAATAAAAATATTAAAATTATTGAAAGACCACAACATATGTTTTTAAGAGTGTCTATTGGTATTAATTTTAATAATATTGATGAAAATGGATATACTAATGAACATATTTTAACTGATATTTTTGATACTTATCATTTAATGTCTAGTAATTATTATACTCATGCTACTCCTACATTATTTAATGCAGGTACACCTAGACAATCTTTAAGTTCATGCTTTTTATTAAGTGTAGAAGATAGTTTAAATCATATATATAAAACATTATCAGATACTGCTAAAATTTCTAAATGGTCTGGTGGTATTGGTATTCATTGTACTCAAATTAGAGCAAAAGATTCATTAATTAAATCAACTAATGGTAAATCTGAAGGTATTATTCCTATGCTTAAAGTATTTAATGATTCTGCATTATATGTAAGTCAAGGAGGTGGAAAAAGAAAAGGATCTACAGCTGTATATTTAGAACCATGGCATGCTGATGTATTTGAATTTTTAGATTTAAAAAAACCTATTGGTGATGAATATTTAAGAGCTAGAGATCTATTTTTAGCTTTATGGATTCCTGATTTATTTATGAAAAGACTTAAAGAAGCTATTGAAACTAATAATAAAGTTTATTGGAGTTTATTTTGTCCTAGTAAAGCTAAAGGGTTAGCTGATAAATATGGAAATGAATTTGAAGAATTATATATCAAATATGAAAATGAAAAAAAATATAATTCTCAAGTAGACATTACTATTTTATGGAAAAAGATCTTAGAAATTCAGATGGAATCTGGAGTTCCATATTTAATGTTTAAAGATAATGTTAATAAAAAAAATAATCAAAATAATTTAGGTACTATTAAATCTAGTAATCTATGTGCAGAAATTAACATTTATACTGATGAAAATAATATTGGAGTATGTAATTTAGCAAGTATTTGTTTACCAAAATTTGTTGAAACTACTCAAAATGGTGAAATTTATTATAATTTTCAAAAATTATATGAAGTTACTAAAATTATTGTTAAAAATTTAAATAAAGTTATTGATAATAATGTATATCCAGTTCAAGAAGGTCAATATTCAGATTCTGTTAATAGACCAATTGCTGTTGGAGTACAAGGACTTGCTGATGTATTCTTTAAATTTAAAATCCCATTTACATCAAAAAAGGCTAAAGATATTAATAAATTAATTTTTGAAACTATTTATTTTGCATCATTAGAATCTTCTAATGAACTTGCATTTAAATATGGATATTATAAAAATTATCCTACTTCTATGTCTGCTAATGGTATTTTACAATTTGATTTATGGAATGTACAACCTAGTAAAATGTGGAATTGGGATAAACTAAAATATAATATTAACAAACATGGACTATATAATTCTTTATTGACTGCTTTAATGCCTACAGCAAGTACTTCTCAAATTATGGGAAATTTTGAAATGTTTGAACCTATTACTAGTAATATGTTTACTAGAAATACATTATCTGGAACATTTCAAATTATTAATAAATATTTAATTGAAGATTTAATCCAATTAAATTTATGGAATGATAATTTAAAACAAAAAATTATTGCTTATAATGGTTCAGTTCAAAACATTGAAGAAATTCCAGATAATTTAAAAGAAATTTATCAAACTATTTGGGAAATGAAACAAAAAGATTTAATTGATATGGATGCTGATAGATCAGCATATATTTGTCAATCTAGTTCTAGCAATAGATATATGAAAAATCCAAATAATAATAAATTAACATCAATGTATATGTATTGTTGGAATAAAGGTTTAAAAACTGCATGTTATTATTTAAGAACACAATCAGGAGCTGATGCTGTTAAATTTAATGTAGATGTTAATATTCTTAAAGAAATTAATAATAAATCAAAAAATGATACTATAGAATGTACTGATGATGTATGTACTGTATGCTCTGCTTAAATATATTTTAAATATATTTTAAATATATTTTATTTTTTTTAAAATTGAATATAGAATTATATATTAATATAAAATGAATTATTACAATTATCAACAATATTATAATGATATGTATTATTATAATTTAATGGTTTATAATCAACAATTACAAAATAATAAAAAAAAATACATTAAAAAATATAATTCAACTTATAATTCTAATAAAAAAAAATTAAATATTCCTATAGTTAAATTAAATAAATATTATGATTATACTAAAAATAATAATAATGATAACCCACCATCTGTTAATGTTTTATTAAATTATTATTGGCCAAATTATTATAATGAAATAAAATATAAAAAAAATAATATGGCTACTAAAATTAAAAAGCAATTAATTTTTGAAGAAAAAAACAAAGATTGGATTTCATTTTATCAGAATAATAAATAATAATTATATTTTAAATATTTTTTTTTATTATTTATATAAATTATTAAAAAATGGAACGTTTACTTGGATCTGAATTATTAGATAAAAATAATAAACATATAAATACTAAAGAAACATTAGAATCTAAAAAAATAATAGGTTTATATTTTAGTGGTTCTTATTGCCCACCATGTATTAAATTCACACCTATTTTATCAAAAGTATATAATGAATTAAAAGAATTAGATAAAAGTATTGAAATTATTTTTATTTCTTCAGATAAAACTATTGAATCTTTTCAACATTATTATAATTATATGCCTTGGCTAGCATTACCGTATGAAAAAAGAAATATGAAAACAATTTTATGTAATTTATTTGAAGTACAAACTATACCTCATTTAGTATTTTTAGATAATCAAGGTAATATTTTAGACTCTAAAGGTAGATATTTTATTCAAAATAATAAAGATAATATTAATGAAATTATTAATACTTTTAATTTATAATTGTTAATTTTTAATTATTTTTTTTTAAATTATTTAATTTATTAATAATTTCTTTAGCATTTCTATTGCCATTATATACTTGATTAAATAAACCATTTTTATAAATAATTAATGTAGGGTATCCATTTACTTTAAATCCATAATTAAATTTATTAATTGAATTATGAATAAAATCTTTATTTTCAGGATCTTCACAATCATATTCTGTTATTACAATTCTTTTATCATTTTTAAAATATTGATCTAAAAATTTAAATAATGGTTGAATTTTTTGACAATAACCACACCAATCTACATAAAATTTAATTAAAACAATTTTATCTTTGTAATCATTTTTTAATAATAATCCCGAAAAATCATCAGATGATAAATTTGTAATCTGTGATGAAGACATATTATTTATTTTCACTGATTTTATTTTTAATATATATTATATAAATAATAATATAAAAAATATAAATATGAATAATTCAGTATTATTTTCAATTATTGTTTTAATATTAATTTGTATTATTTATTATAATAAATGTAATACAATATTACCATTTCAAAATCCAGAATGTTATAAAACAGATAATAATATAAATAATAATATTATACAAGATAATTTATCTAAATATTTAGAAGGTTATTGGATTTCCGATAATAATTTTTTAAAAATATCTGAAATTGATAATTTAATCTTATATATAGATATTATAACAAATTTTGGATATTTAGTTATAGTTAAAAATAAACAAATAGTACATAATATTGAATTTAAAACCAATTATAAAAAAAATACAATAATTATGGACAAAAATGATAATTTAAATAATATTAAATTTGATATATCATTTAATTCTAAAGATCCAGATTTTATTTGGAAAGATAAAGTATTTAATTGTATTTTATCTATTAATGATGGTAATTTAAAATTATTTGAAAAAAATATATTATATGGTAATTTATTTAAAGAAAATAAAGTATCTTATTATTTAAAAAATATTTAAATTGATGAATTAATTATTTTAGGATTAAATCCATTATTTAATTTACATTCCTGCATACGATAGTTATTATATTCTATAACTTTTTCATTAAAATCTTCTTTTATTTGTCTAGATTCTTTTTTTTGTTTTTTATTAAATTCAATATATAAATTACCTAATTGTTCTTCAATAAAAGGTTTTAATTCTTTAGCACTTTCTTCTTTAGTAATTAAATATTTTTTAAGATAAAGTATACATTCATCATATTCATCATTATTAATATTATTATTTAGATTTAATAAATGTTCTATAATTTGTTTAATCATTTCTTCATATTTTAATGAATTCCAATTGATTTCTTTAGTGTCTGGATTAATTTCTAATATTAAATATTCATATACTTGTTTTTTAATACCTGGAAAAATTAATAAAATTTTTAAATTATGATTTTCTTCTAAATCTAAACTAAAATGTAATTTTTCTAATAATTCTAATATTACATTAAATAATTGTTTAATTTTATCTAGTTCTGATAAATATTCTTTATTAATTATTTCTAAATAATCATTATATCCTATACTATTAATTAAATTTTTTCTAATTTTTGATGTATCTGTATTTTTAAATGAATTTACATTTAATGTTAGATTTAATATATTATTAACATCACCCAAATGTGTATTATTATAATTTCCATTAATATGTAATTGTTGAATATTATATATATGTTTTTGAGTTTTTTCATGTCTTTTTTGTTCAGCTGGTCTAATAAATTTAACTTTACAAATAGAACATTCTAATTCTGATTTAATTGTATTACATGGAGTTTTTCTATTTTTATGAATTTCTAATTTAGAAGGTGATGGAAATTCTTTATTGCATTTTATACATTTATACATTATAAATAATATTATATTATATTTTAGTTATATTATTTAAATAATATAACTAAATACTATATCCAAAGTTGTGTATAATTTAGTATACTAAATCACACATTTGGCTATCGTAAAAGTATATATTTTTATGATAAAATAATGTTTTATTTAAAAATATTCTTCTAACCAGCCATGTGTGTGAAATTTCACATTTCACGCTTTTAGTCATTTATGATTTTTAAAAAAAAATATAATCAACAATTATTGTATTTATAATTTTTGAATATATTTTTTTCTAAATTATATTTAAAATATTACGCTATATTTACATTAGAAAATGAAGGATCTGATATAGTTCTATAAGTTCTTGGTTTACTTATAGAATTACTTATAGGTAATTCTGAAGATAATTTCATAATATTTAAAGATAAATCTTTAATTGTTTTATTAGAGACAAAAATATTTTCATATAAACCCATTATAAAAATTATTACTATAAAATGCATACATGTTATTAAACCTTTTGCTGAATTTGTTTTTGGATATATATCACCATAACCAAACGTTCCAAACATTGTAGATATAAAATAAATAGAATCTGTAAATGCATTAGCATAATATTTTTTTACTGTTTTTCCATTATTTTCAATTTCATAATATGTTCTTGCAAATGATGATTTATCAACAACATCATCTTTATATTTATTTTCCTCATATATAAACCAACTAAAAATTATTATCCATAATAATATTAATACAATTAATAAGGTAATTAAATACCTTTTCCCAAAAAACCATTTACTTATATTCAACATTTTTTTATTATATATTAATAATTATATAAATAATTTATCTAAAAAAAAAATATTATACTATTTTTTCATTTAACATACATTTATCTTTTTGATTAATATTAATTATTTTTTTTTATAAATTCAATATTGTATAAATAAAAAGCTACTAACAAAAATAGACAATACTAATGTTAAAATTAATGATTTATTTTCATTATTAGCACTACTAGATTCATTAGTATCATTATTAGTATCATCAGTTTTATTATTTTTTTCATTTTTTAAATTCAATAATCCATCTTTAGTATATATTTTAATTTTGTCATTACATTTTTGTAGATCAATTGGTTGAGTATTTACATTATTTTCTATTTTTAGCTCATTTTTACAATTATTATCAGAATATAATTTTGATTCTATTAATTTTTTATTTTTAATTACTTTTAAATACCCTTGACCCATAAAAGATAAACATTTATCTACAGTAACGGAAATAGCTCCAATTTTATTAGTACAATTTAAATCAAAAGTTTCCATATAAATAAAATCATTAGTAAATATATTTTTTGTATTTACTAATGATTTATCTCCACAAAATCCTTTTGTAGAAAAATTTGATAATTTATTAATTACATTACATTTATTATCTACAATATCATTATCACATATTTCTAAATTTTCATAAGAATATGTTACAATATTAACATTTTTACAATTGTTATCTCCATAAAATGCAGTTGCTGAAAATTTTTCAGCTTGAGTATAATTAAGATTAATGAAAGTTAATAGACTAATTAAAAAAAAGAAATTCATAGTTTAAATTTATAATATATATTCAATAAAATATATTATCTTTAATTTATTTATAAATTTAAAAATCATCATCCATAGATAATTTAGTATCTTCAATTTCAGCAGTTGAATTTGCTTTAGCATATTCAGTAACTCTATTTTCAAAGAAATTTGTTTTATTTTGTAAACCAATATTTTCCATAAATAAAAATGGATTATTAGTATTATAAATTTTAGGAATATCTAAATTTAATAATAAATTATCAGCAACATATTCAATATATTTTTTCATTTCATCAGAATTCATACCAATTAATCTACAATTAAAAGATGAAGAAATAAATTCCTTTTCTATTTCAACAGCTTCTTTAATAATTGTAATAATTAATTCATTATTGCAATCTAATTTATAATCATTTCTATATTTTAATTGATTATATAATAAAATAGCAAAATCTCTATGCATACCTTCATCTCTGGAAATAAATTCATTAGATTTACATAAACCTGATAAAATATTTTTTTCTTTAATCCAGAATATAGCACAAAAAGCTCCTGAAAAGAATATACCTTCTAATATAGCAAATGCTATTAATCTAGTACCAAAACTAGATTCTTTATCATTTATCCATTTATTTGCCCATACAGCTTTTTTATTAATAGCTGGAATATTTTCAATACCATTTTTTAATTTATTTTTTAAATTTTTATCTGTGATATATGTTTCTAATAATGTTTCATATGTAATAGAATGAATATCTTCCATCATTTTTTGAAAATTATAAAATAATTTAGTATATATTTTCATATCTCTTGGTAAATCTTCAATATCTTCCATAAATCTTTCTTCTAAATTAATATTAACAATTTGATCTGATTGAGCAAAAAATGCTAAAATATTAGATATAAAATATCTTTCATCATTTGTTAATTTATTATCCCAGTCAAATTTATCTTTACTAAAATCTAATTCTTTTTCAATCCAAAAGCAAGATCTTGCTTTATTATACATTTGAAAAATTTCATCATTTTTAATTGGAAAAATATTATCAATTTTATCAGAAAGATTCATCTTATCCAATATTGTATTAATTATATTATATTATTCTTAATATAAATTCAATTTTATTTATTATAAATTTTATATTAAAAATAATATAATAATATTATATATATATTATATATTATACACAATTATTTATTGTTTAATAATTGTATTATTTAATATAAAAAAATAATTAGATTTATAATCTAGTATAATATTATATAATATATAAATAAATATGTAAATAATTAGAGATTATATAAATTATTTATATGTTAAAATGTGATATTTAAAATATAAAATATTATAGGTTATAGTATTATAATTTATATATATATTTATATTCTAGATATAAATCTTATTTTTTTAAAATTGAATTTTTAATTATAATAAATACAATATTAAATAAGATGAATTCAGTTAATCAAGTTAATCCATTATTTGATAATTTACATAAAAAAACTTTTAAATATTTAATACATTATTTTAGAATGAGATATAATATTAAAAAACATCTTATTCAAGATAGAAATTATCTTAAAAATTATTATATTTGTGCATTTTTAATTAAAAAATTTATAAATGATGTTAAATATAAAACTATTAATAGTAATAAAATTTATACTAATCCTAAATATATAACTAAACAATTATTATTTACATTATTAATATATATTAAGATTAAATGTAAACAAATTTTTCCATTTTTCTGTAATGAATTAAAACAATTTAAAATATTACAGACAAATTAACAGCAATAATAAAAATTTTTATTATTATCAATTTTGTTTATATCAACAATATTTGAAAAATTATCATTTTTTTTTTGTTCTGGTATTTGATTTGATATATTAATAAATAATTCGTTAATATTTGAATTTGTTTTTGCACTTGTTTCTATACATAATGCATTTATTTCATCTGCATATGCCTTAGCTTGATTAAATGAAACTTTTCTATTTCCAGATAAATCACTTTTATTACCAACTATTGCTATTAATATATCTGGTGGTCCATGTAATTTTAATTCTTTAACCCATCTTTTTAATGTTAAGAATGAATTTTTATTTGTAATATCATATACTATAATAGCAACTTGAGCACCTCTATAATACATAGGAGCAAGACTATGGTATTTTTCTTGTCCAGCTGTATCCCATATAAAAAATTTTGATGGGTTTTCATTTACTAATAATATTTTGGTTAAAAATGATGCTCCTATTGTTGATTCACTATATGGTCTAAATGTATCTGTAACAAAACGTAAAACTAAAGATGATTTACCTACTCCACTATCTCCTAATAAAACAGTTTTGATATCTTTCATTATTATTATTTATATTATTTTTTTTATATATTATTATTTTTTAATTAAATAATAGTTTATTTAATAAATAAAAATAATGAAGAATCATAATATTATTAATGAATATAATGATTATGATGAATTATATAAAACTAAATATAAAAAATATTTAGTTTTATTAATGGTAGGATCATTTTATGAAATATATTCTATTATTCCAGATGATAAAAAATTAAAAGAAATATCTGAATTATTAAATTTAGTATTAACTAAAAAAAATAAATCAATAACTAAAGTATCAAAATCAAATCCATTAATGATGGGATTTCCTTGTGTTAGTTTAAATAAATATGTAGAAATATTAATTAATAATAATTATACAGTTATCGAATATATTCAATATACAGATAAAACTAAAATTAAACGAAAATTAAATAAAATTTATTCAATAGGTACTTATTTAGAAAGTGAAAAATCACTTATTATAGATAATTTAATTTTATCTTTATATATTGAAGAAATTAATGATAATATTTTATATGGTATTTCAGTAATTAATTTATCTACAGGAACTATTAATTTATTTGAAAAATATAATAAAGATTTGAATAAAATTTTAGAAGAAATTAATAAAATTTTAATAATATTTAATCCTAAAGAAATTTTAATTAGTTACTGTAATAAAACTAAATATATTACAAAAATAATTGATATTTTATCAAATAATAATGAAAATATATATATAAATGATAATATTGAAAAAGATATTTCAAAAATTAATTACCAAAATAATTTTTTAGAAAATATTTATAAAAAATATAATTTTGGTAATTTAAGTCCAATAGAATATTTAGATTTAGAAAGAAATCAATATAGTTTAATTTCTTTAATAATTTTATTAAAATTTTCATATAATCATGATAATAGTATTATTAATAATATAGAAAAACCGATTATTAATATTGACTCAAATAAATTAAATTTACATAATAATGCTTTATATCAATTAAATGTATTTTCATATAATAATAATTATAAAGTAAATAGTTTATTTGATATTATTAATAAAACATCTACTTCATTAGGTAAAAGATTTTTAAAATATAATTTATCAGAGCCAATAATTAATATAACTGAATTAAATAATAGATATGATTTTGTAAATCTTTTAATAAATGATTCTTTATATATAAAATATGAAAAAGAATTAAATAATATAATAGATATTGAAAAATATCACAAATATATGGGAATTAATAAATTACAACCATTTCAATTATACAGATTATTAGATAGTTATAATAGTATTAATAATATTATTAAATTTTCTAAAAAAATCTTTAAAAATAAATTTAATTATACAGAATTAGAAAATTTTAATAATTATTATACTGAAATTATTAATTTATTTAATTTTAATAATTTAGAAACTATTAATTTTAATAATAGTAATCAATCAATATCTAAAAATATTTTTAATAATAATATTATTACAGAAATTGATAATATTATTATTGAAATTAATAATAATAATAATTATTTAAATGAATTAGTTAATAATTTATCAAAATTAATAAATAATGATAAAATAGATATTAAATATACAGATAGAGATGGATATTTTTTATCATTAACAAAAATTAGAGCTAATAAATTAAAAAAAGAAATTATAAATAATAAACAATATATCGATTTACAATTTGAAAATAAAACACAATCAAATTCTTATATAAATTCACCTAAAATTAAAGAAATATCTAATAATATTGTTAAATTAGAACATAAGTTATATTCATTAACTAAATCATATTATTTTATTAATTTAAATAATATATATGATAAATATTACCATACTTTAATTTATATTAATAAATTTATTTCTTATATTGATTTAATTAAATCCTATTCTAAAATAAGTATACTTAATAAATATTCAAAACCAGTTATTAAAGAAAAATCAGATAAATCTTATATTATAGTTAAAGAAATAAGACATCCTATTATTGAACAATTAAAAGATGATACTGAATATATTACTAATGATTTAGATATTAATTTTAATACAGTTGGTACATTATTATATTCAGTTAATGGAACAGGTAAAAGCAGTTTAATGAAAGCATTGGGATTAAATATTATATTAGCACAAATTGGATGTTACACAGCATCTAATTATTTTGAATATTATCCTTATACTCAAATTTTTACTCGAATAGACCATTCAGATAATTTATTTAAAGGATTATCATCTTTTGAATCCGAAATTTTAGAATTAAAAACAATTTTAACATATTCCAATGAATATTCTTTAATTTTAGGTGATGAAATATTAAATAGTACTGAAAATATTTCAGCTATTTCATTAATTAGTTCTTCAATTAATTTCTTTTTAGAAAAAAATATATCATTTATATTTGCAAGTCATTTACATCAAATTCCTAATTATATAAATATTAATTTTAAAAATAAATTATTTATTGGACATTTAACAGCAGAATATGATGATAAAAATCAATATTTTATTTATAGTAGAAAATTATTACCGGGATTATCTACACAAAATTATGGATTAATAGTAGCCAAATCTGTATTACAGCAAGATAATATTATAAATGATGCTTTAAATATTCAAAATATTTTATTAAATCAAAATAGTGACTTTTTACAAAATAAAACTTCAAATTATAATTCTAAAGTTTATATAAATAGTTGTTATATTTGTGACGAATTAGGATTAAAAAAAAAAGATACTGAAATATTAGATACACATCATATTATTCATCAAAAAAACTTTGAAAATAATAATTGTATATTAGATTCAAAAAAACATATTAAAAAAAATAATAAATCTAATTTAGTTATATTATGTAAATACCATCATATTGAAGTACATAAAGAAAATATTTTAATTGATAAATGGATTAATACAACTAATGGTTTAAAATTAAAATATACAATAATGAATTAAATTTTTATATTTATTATATTTTTTATAGTTTTTTATAATTTTTTATAATTTTTTATATTTTTTTTATATTTTACATATATTATTTTCTACATATTCATATTTTAATGGGTTATTATTTGGACTAACTTCGTTTTTTGGAATTTCTGTTCTTAAATTAGGATTATTATTTTGATTATTATTATTATTATTTTGATTATTATTATTATTATTTTGATTATTATTAGGATTATTATTATTTTGATTATTATTTTGATTATTATTATTTTGATTATTATTTTGATTATTATTATTTTGATTATTATTTTGATTATTATTTTGATTATTATTATTTTGATTATTATTATTAGGATTATTATTATTAGGATTATTATTATTAGGATTATTATTATTAGGATTATTATTATTAGGATTATTTTTTCGATCTAGCATTTTATTATATGCATCACGTCTTTTATTTACATTATCTTTACATATATTATCATCTGATTTACACTGTTCTTCCATACTTTTAAAAGGATTGTTATTAATTAAATTTTCATCACTAAAATCATCATTATTATTATGATTTTTATTTAAATCTTCTTCATTATATAATTCATCATCATGATGATCATCTACTT
>Ga0164292_10002885_pt1 | contig 14011 bp, 16 predicted proteins | sample GEODES117metaG_FD_111486 | JGI IMG/M metagenome (GOLD analysis project Ga0164292, IMG submission 111486) | Eutrophic lake water microbial communities from Lake Mendota, Wisconsin, USA - GEODES117 metaG | ecosystem: Environmental > Aquatic > Freshwater > Lake | place: USA: Lake Mendota... | reverse complement strand
TGTAGGATGTCAACAATTACCAAATATTGAGATTGAAAGACATGAGGTTGGTATGAGTGATAAACAAGCGGTAGACTTAGGTAAACACGATTCAAGAAAGGCGTTAACATTTGCATGGAAAAATAAAGCGTTAACTTTCCAATCTTGGGAGGTTGCACATTTCAGATTGTTAGGTGATGACAGAAAATTACCTTATGGTACTTCTATGTTAGAAAAGGCGAGAAGAATTTGGAAACAACTTTTATTGTCTGAGGACGCCATGTTGGTTTATCGTACATCAAGAGCACCCGAAAGAAGAATGTTCAAAGTGTATGTCGGAAACATGAATGATGAGGATGTTGAAGCATACGTAAACAGAGTTGCGGATAAGTTTAAAAGACAACAAGTTGTGGATAAGAACTCAGGGAATGTCGACATGAGATTTAATCAAATGGCGGTAGACCAAGATTACTTTATTCCTGTTAGAGACGCGGCGGCACCTGACCCTATAACAACATTACCAGGTGCCACAAACTTATCTGAAATTGCGGATATTGAATACATACAAAAGAAATTGTTAACCGCTCTACGTGTTCCAAAAGCGTTTTTAGGTTTTGAGGAAGTTGTTGGAGACGGAAAAAATCTTTCATTACAAGACATCCGTTTTGCAAGAACAATTAACAGAATACAAAAAAGTATGATTCAAGAACTTAACAAAGTTGCAATCATACACTTATTTTTGTTAGGTTTTGAAGATGAATTATCAAACTTCACATTAGGATTGACAAATCCTTCAACACAGGCAGACCTTCTTAAAATTGACGTTTGGAAAGAGAAAATACTTTTATATAAAGACTTGGTTGCAGACCCAGGTAATGGTATACAAGCAACTTCTGCAACATGGGCTAAAAAACATATATTCGGTTGGTCTGATGAAGAAATAAGAGTTGACCTTTTACAACAAAGATTTGAAAGAGCGATTGGAGAAGAACTCAAAGGAACACCTACAGTAATCACAAAAACAGGTTTATTTGATACAATAGACAAACTTTATGGTAATACTTCAGGTGGTACTGCAACTACAGGAGCATCGCCTGAAGGGGGTGGAGGTGAATTCCCTGCACCGGGGTCTGAAATACCTGAACTACCAGCAGAAGAAACACCTGCACCACCGGCGGGAGGAGAAGTAACCCCTGAATCAAGAATGGATAAAATTAACATTTTAGTTGAAAATAACTTTATTAAAGGTGCTCAAATATTGAATTTTGAGACTGGACAAGATTCGTTTTCAGAAATGGAGACAGAACTTGATAAGTTATTAAACTCATAATATTTATAAAAAAACAATAAAAATGACAATAGGAAAATTAAAAACATATTTTGAAAAAAAATTTGTTGAAACTTACCAAAATGAAAAAGAATTCAAAAAAGTTTTGAAAGAATTTAATGAAAAAGTTTTGAAGAACAAGTCTGTTTCAAGAATATATAATCTATATGATGAATTAACAACACCTCAGGGGTTAAAAGAGTCCGAGTCTTTGGATTATATTAACGAGGGGTTGAGAATAATAAATAACGAAATTAGGAAACAAAAATTACCTTCACTATCAAAAGAAATAAATGAAAATTTCTACGAAGAAATTGATATGTTGATTTATAATAATAATTTGGCATTAAGTGAAATTGTTAAATTGAAAAAAGAGGTTTCGAAAATTTTATCAACAAAAAAACCGCAAATCAAAGAATCAATTAAAATTCCTGTTAGTTCGATGGTTAAAATCGCGAATCAAACACTTAAAAATTTTGTTGAAACTTTGGATGAAAATTCTAAAAAAGAATTATTCGATGTTTTGAAAGAAGATAAAAAAAGTTTGGAGACTTCGTATAATGAAATAAAAGAGAACACAGTTTCAAAACTTTTAACAATCAAGGAAAACGAAAAGGATAATAATACAATTACAAAAATTGAAGAAACAATCAATAAAATTAAAACTGAGGAATTTTCGCAACTTAATTACTTCAAGATTAAGAAATTAAACGAAACGATTTAAGAATTTCTTTTCTTCTCTTTATAAATGGCCTTTAACAAGGCCATTCTTTTTTTTACGGAATCTTTTGTATATACTTTTCTGTTATTAAGCATTTGATTCTGCTTGGTTTTAATAACCTTTGACTTTAATACCTTTAAAGCTTTTTCAATATTGTCATTATTTTTGACTTCTACAATTATCATATATATACAAATATTTTAATTTACCAAAAAAGTTTGATAATACAGATAATATGTCATATTTTTTTAAAAAATAAACATATGAAATATGAAAATTGATGAAAAAAGGAAAAAGTGTTAAATTGAACCTATCTACTGCGTTCAAATCGGTTTATGGAACCGTTGATTCAAAAAATCTAAAATCTGTATACATAAACATTCAATCTTGGGTTTCCCCAAAAAACGACTACGATAATTGGAATAGAATAGTTTGTAATTTGGGTAGAGAAATAAAACACACGGTATTTGACTCTATCGACACCACGATATTTGAAAACAAATCCATAGTTGACTTAGACCTCAGAACGAGCGGAATAAACTACGGTAAAAAATCTTTCTTAAACTTAGAGATAAATTTATTCACCAACCAAGAATTAGACTTCAAATCAAATCAAGTAAAAGACTCTGTAAAAAAAATAATCAAAAGTGTGTATGATTATAATATGAGAACAAACAATTATTTCGATTTTACCCTCACAAAAAAATAACCGAACATTACTAATATTTATTAAATAAAACATTTAATGAAACAACTAAGAATATTAGAAGCTTACGAATCAGGATTCGGAATTCTTGTAGAAATGGATGCGGGTTATGTTAACCCAAAAGATGAATTTAATTTGAAAGTTCTACAAGAACAAAAACAAATGGATTATAGAAATCCTTTTGAATTTTATGCGGTTCTTCAGAAATACGATACGCCAAATAGAAATGGTAGATTTTACCCTGAAAGAATATTAAGAAGAGAAGCCGAAAAATATAAGAAAATTATATCTAAGGGATTATCAACTTCTGAACTTAACCACCCCGAATCATCATTAATTGACTTAGATAGAGTTGCGCATATCATAACAGATATTTGGTGGGATAAAAATATCTTAATGGGTAAATTAAAACTATTAACATCCCCTGGATTCCATGAAAGAGGTATTGTATCAACGAAAGGAGATATTGCAGCAAACTTAATGAGACAGGGTGTAACGATGGGTGTTTCTTCAAGAGGTGTTGGTTCACTAAAAAAAGTTGGAGAAAGAAACGAAGTACAAGAAGATTTCGAGTTAATATGTTTCGATTTGGTTTCATCCCCTTCAACACCGGGTGCTTACTTATTTACTGACGTTAACGAAAGAGATAACTACGCCGAGAATTTAGAGGAAGAAAAGAAAAATAACACCGGTGGTTTGGACAAGTCTATTGATTTAATGAAAAAATTATCCGATTATTTGGGAAAATAATTAAACATGGACGAAAAGTATTTTGTAGCAAAAATTCAGTATGACTTACCTGATGAACAAACAGGTAAAATCAAAAAAATCAGAGAAGAAAAATTAGTTAAGGGTTATTCGGTTACCGATGTTGAGGCGAAAGTCACAAAAAGGTACGAATCTTTTTCACAAGAATGGAGGATTACCTCAGTTTCTGAAAGTAAAATAGATGAAGTAATCGAAGATTAAGTTTTTCTTTATAAGTAATTAAAGTGGTCTCAAAAAGACCACTTTTTTTATTTTGGTAATATTTATAATAGACTAATTAAATTTTTTCCCCTTTTACTAATGTGATTTGTGATTTTTTACAAAAGGGAACTATTTATTAGTTAAAATAAACAATTTTTATTTATTTATGCAAGAAAACAAAAACTTAGTTGAGGAAGCGTTAATTCAAATGAGACAAGTTGAAGAAGCGATTTCCGAGAATGCAAAAGGAATACTTCAATCTACAATGAAAGAAGAAATCAGCCAATTAGTAAAAGAATCCCTTTCTGAAGAAGATGACGAAGAAATGGACATGGACACAGAAGTTGAAATGGATGATGAATCTATGGATACTGATAACGACATGGAAGATATGGACATGATGGACATGGACATGGATTCAGATGAAACCACTATCGACCTTACTGACGCCTCTGACGAAGAAATTTTAAAAGTTTTCAAAGCTATGGGTGAAGAAGATGGAATCATTGTTAAGAAAGATGGAGAAGACATCCATTTGACTGATAACGATACCGATTCTGAATACTTAGTGAAACTTGGAGAATCTATGGAAGAGTACGAAGGTATGGAAGTTGCAGAAGAAGATGATTCTGATGTTCAATCAGTAATCGATGCTTTATTTTCAGACGAACAAGAAACCGAAGACATGGAAGAAGAAACTATGTATGAAATCGAAATGGATGAAATGGATGACATGGAAGAAACTATGTATGAAATGGATGACATGGGAGAAACTATGTATGAAATGGATGACATGGGAGAAACTATGTATGAAATCGAAATGGACGAAGAAGACGACATGGAAATGAATGACATGGAAGAAACTATGTACGAAATCGAAATGGACGAAGAAGACGACATGGAAATGGACGACATGATGGACGAATCTTACAATCCTAAAAAAGCCAAAAAAGGTATTAAACCTAAAGGTATGGGAATTGGTAAACCTAAGTTCGAATACAAAAAGACCACTGGAGGTTTCGATGAGAAAAAGAAAGAAGGTCCTAAAAAAATGGGAACAGGTAAAGCCAAATTCACTTACGGAAAAGGTGAAAACTTGGATGGTAAACCAAAGATGGTTAAAAAGTCTGAAACAAAAGAAGCTTCAAGAACTTATGGTATGGGTTCATTAGAAGGAAGAGGATTAAGAAAAGGAATTACTCCAAACAGAAATCTTAAATTCGAAGCTTATGAAGCTGAGATTGGAATGTTGAGACAAAAAAATGAAGAATATAGAAAAGCTCTAAACACATTTAGAGAAAAGTTAAATGAAGTTGCGATTTTCAACTCAAATTTAGCTTACGCCACAAGACTATTCACAGAACACTCAACAACCAAGAAAGAAAAAATAAATATCCTTCGTAGATTCGACGGAGTCGAGACACTTAAAGAGTCTAAAAACCTTTATAAGTCAGTCAAAGACGAATTGAGCAAAGGAGAAGGTACAACTTCAATCAACGAATCAGTTGAAACTAAATTAAGTAAGAATGTTTCAACGGGCTCATCAACAACTCTTATCGAATCAAAAACTTACGAAAATCCTCAATTTATGAGAATTAAGGATTTGATGGGTAAGATTGTTTAAAAAATAAAAATAAACTAAAAAAAACCTATAAAAAATGGGAGCATTATTAGAATCAGGTCTAGTTGGTAACATCGGTCTTAAGCACCTTAAAGTTATCAAAGAAGACACAATCAACAAATGGGACAAATTAGGGTTCCTCGAAGGTCTTAAAGGCCACCTAAAAGAAAACGTTGCTCAGTTATATGAAAACCAAGCATCATTCTTGATAAACGAAGCATCGTCTACTTCAGATAGTGGTTCATTTGAAACTGTTGTTTTCCCAATCGTACGTAGAGTATTCTCTAAGTTGTTGGCTAACGATATCGTTTCTGTACAAGCTATGAACCTTCCAATCGGTAAGTTGTTCTACTTCGTACCAAATATCCAAGGATATGATACCGCAAATGCACACTATTCACCAATAGGGGCACCAAACGGACCTTCAACAGGACCTGGTACTGGTTATGATTACAATACTGATAAGAGTTTGTACGACAGATTCTACGAAGGTAATGAACCTGGATTAGACCCTGCAGGATTGTTTGATTATTCTAAAGGTCAATATTCAGCAATCAGTGCATCTGTTTCAACAGTTATTTGGTCAGGAGGTACTTTGGTACTTACAGGATACGGTGCTGGTGAATATAGAAAAGTTCTTATCGCAATGTCAGGTTTCGCATCTGGCGGTGCAGGTAAATTAATTGGTCCTGACGGTCAAACTATGGACAACGAAGCATTCCTTTCAGATTTACAAGTTAACGCTGTAACAACTGCGGGTGGTGCTTTCTCAGGCGCTGGTACTGGAGATTTGTTATTCAGAGTGGTAACTCAGAAATATGGTAAAGGTATTGTTCAATATGGTGTACAAACCACAACATCATTCCCTACTACAGGTAATGGTGGTCAGTACGATAATATTTGTGACGCAAGTGGTGTTATTTACTTAGAAGTGGACTTACAAGTTCCTTGTTCTGTTGGTGCTAACTCACTTGATGGTTACTCAGGTTTAACTACAACAATTGCAGGTTCTTCTACGGTAAATGCTAACTTCACTGCGAACTACAGAGTTTACAAGAATTTGGAATTCGAAGATAAAATCGGTGAGGTTTCTTTTGACCTTCAATCTGTTACAGTTTCTGTGACTGAAAGAAAGTTAAGAGCACAATGGTCTCCTGAAATGGCACAAGACGTTGCGGCATTCCACAACATCGACGCTGAAGCTGAACTTACAGCATTATTGTCTGAACAAGTTGCGGCTGAAATCGATAGAGAAATTCTACGTGACCTTAGAAAAGGTGCAGCATGGAACTTAAGATGGGACTACAACGGTTGGAAGAGATTAGGAACTAACGCAGTACCTTACACTCAAAAAGACTGGAATCAAACATTGATTACTGCAATCAACCAAATTTCGGCTCAAATCCACAAATCAACTTTGAGAGGTGGTGCAAACTGGATAGTTGTTTCTTCTGAAATCAGTGCAATTTTTGATGATTTGGAATATTTCCACGTATCAAACGCAGCTCCTGAGCAGGACCAATACAACATGGGTATTGAAAGAGTAGGTACTCTTGCAGGACGTTACCAAGTTTATCGTGACCCTTACTTCCCACCAAACCAAGTGTTAATGGGACACAAAGGTACTTCATTGTTAGACACAGGTTACATCTACGCACCGTATGTACCTCTACAATTAACACCTACTATGTACAATCCGTTCAACTTTACACCAATCAAAGGTATCATGACTAGATATGCGAAGAAAATGGTGAACAACCGTTTTTATGGCAGAATTACTGTAGATGGTGTTAGAACATTTGATTTAAGAGAATTGAGATAATCAATCTTTTAAAAATACACTTAAGGAGACAAGAAATTGTCTCCTTTTTTTATTATTTTAATATAATAATTGATTTTTCGGATAAATGTTTTATATTTATTATTATGAGAAAATTAATTTTAACTGAAGAACAAATTAAAGAAATTTTAAGATTATACAATGAAGATTTAATTGGGTCCCAAACAATTTCTGAAAAGATGGGGATAAATAAACATATTATTTTAAGAACTTTAAGAGAAAATGGTGTTAAATTGGGGCCTTCAGGTAGAAGATATATTGGTGGTAGAGAAGTCGCAACTAAAAAATATTTTTCTAAACCTGAAACTAAAGAACGTTTGAAGAAAAATCATAAAAAATGGTCTGAAAATAAAAGAGATTATTTAAATCAATATCACAAAGAATGGAGAGAAAAAAATATTGATAAACACAGGGAAAATAAAAGAAACTACGAAAAAACAAGAAAAGCGAACGACCCCCTATACAAACTAATTGCCAATTTTAGGACTGCGATATATCAAGTACTAAAAGAAAATAACATGAATAAAAACGGACATTATTTTGAAATTTTAGGATATACACCTTACGATTTAATCGAACACATCGAAAGTAAGTTCACAGAGGGAATGTCGTGGGAAAATTACGGAGAATTTCACATAGACCATATAACCCCTATATCTTCCTTTAACATCCAAGAAATCGGAGATAATGAGTTTATGAGGTGTTGGGATTTGGAGAATCTCCAACCTATGTGGGCGGAGGAGAATATCAGAAAATCAAATAAGATTATTTAACTTTTCATAAGAATACGGAGTGATTTAGATATGATTTCCGCTTCTTGAAGTGAGAATAAACCCCTCCTTAAACTAACCTCTAAGGCTTGTGTTAGTACATACAAAGATTGTTCTTTTGTTAGGTCTTCTATGAATTTTATTAAATCATCTTCGTTATAGTAATTTATTGATTCAAAGAGTTGTCCTAATGGTTTTGTTTCTTCTGTCATGATATTTATTATTTAGGTAAGTATATGAAAAAAAAACAAATAAATGAAGCGACGGGTGCGGGTTCTGCGGGAAATTTTAGGGTCCCTTTGAGTTTGGGACCTCGCCTTTGGCAGAAAGAACCTTTGGAACCTTTCAAAATACCTGTATCTGAATATTTGAGCCCTGATAATGCATATGATAGTTACGATGGGACTATGAGTAGGTCTTCAGAAGATATTAAACAATTAGAAAAATTGGCAATGAGAATGGCAAAACAAGCTAAAAGTATGTTTTCACAAAATGACCAAGATGGTAACCCATTTAATGGTTATATACCTCAAGGTAGTAAAGAATTAGGAACCCCTGACTATATAAAAAGACAAGCAAATATTCCAAAATCAGAATATGAAAATGTCTTGGTAAAAGAGGATTTGGCGGTTTGGTTTGGAACCAAAAAGAAACCAAAAGGAAGTAAGCAACCAAAGGGTCCTTGGGTAAATATTTGTAGAAAAAAAGAAGGTGGTGGTCATCCTCCATGTGGTAGACCTGAAGCAAGTGATAGGGGTTATCCAAAATGTAGGGCTGCGGGGGTTGCGTCGAAAATGACAGATTCACAAAAGAAAGCTGCTTGTGCTCAGAAAAGAAAAGCCGAAAAATCAAACCCCAAGTCAGGTACGGGAAACAAACCTAAAATGACCTCATATAAACCAAAATCCAAGAAGAACGAATCTATTAGAGCATCTATTTTAAGAATCCTAAGAGAGTCGTTTAACAAATGATGAAAAAGTTAAATTTACTAATTACAGAGTCGGAAAGAGAAAGAATATTGGGTCTTCATAATAGGGAGAGAAGAAATATGTTTGTTAATGAACAAACACCGGGTTCAATAGAAAAAAAAGAGTTTCCCAAACAAAACTTGGGAGATTTATTTGATTTAGGAAAGTATCAGTCCGAAAAGGTTAAACAAACGATTTTATCTTTGAAACCTCAGATTGAGAGTTTTATAAAAAATAGTGACTCAAGAACATTTAGTGTTAATATAACTGCCGGTGAATCACAGGTCACAAATCCAAAGGGTTTTGAAGTTAAAGGTAGTTTGGCACTTGCAAGAGCTAACGAAGTAAAAAAATATTTTGAAGAAATTTTCCCTGACTTAATAAAAAGTGGTGTATTAAAAATAAATTCACCGAGTGATGTTAAGGACGTAGTAATAGGTAAAACAGATTATGTAAAGGGAGACCAACTTAAACCTGAAAAACTTGAGTTATACAAAAAAGAACAATACGTTAATTTTTCAATCATAGGCGAAGGTGCAAAAATTAACCCTGTTGAAGACAAAAGGGCGTTTTGTAGAAAAACGAGAGACGACGGTGATGGTACGTATCTTCCAGCGTCACAAGATTTTACCACAACAAAAGTATTAAACTTTGATGAAGGTGAAGGACCATTTTTTATTCAAATGGATACTTTTACTATGCCCGATATATTATATTTTGAATATGATGGGAAAATACTTCCTGATGCTAAAAATATTGGGTTTAGAGGAACTGATGCGGATTGGACAAGATTACTTGTTGGCACCGCACTCAGAATAAAATATGGTGATGGAGGAACTTTACCGCCACAGTATACAAATACAACATATCAACCTGTAGACATTAATAACAAAAGATTTTATGGTGTTTTAGATGAATGTAGAAGTTGGGGGATGAAGAAATCTTTTATAAATGTTTTTGGTCCGGGTCAAGAATTTGAAAATACTAGATTGTTAAGTATTTTAGAAAAGTTTGATAATGACGGTGATAAAAAATCTTTAATAAAAGGTTTAGGTGGTGAGTTTAAATGGGGTTATTTGACTTCCCCCATTCTACCACAAACCCCAAAAAATATTCCTGCCAATAAAGTTGCAGGTGTTAATACCATGAAAATCATTAATGTTGCACCAAATGGTGGAACCGCTTGGCAAATGGGATTAACTTGTAGTGAGATTTAATCACTAACCTTTGTCAAGATATTTTTTAGGGAGTGTTTGATATTATTTTTTATTTCATCTTCCAATTCTTGTCTTTTCTGTTCTACAACTTTATCAAAATTATTTAAGATTTTGTTGTATAACACATCACTTTCTATGTATACATTATAACTGTAAACATGATTGATGATACTTATTTGCCTGTCACTAATAACAACAAACATATCCTTCTCATCATTTTTTATGAATCTTTTATTCGAGATTGGTGCAATTGTCAATTTTGATAATGTATTTTCAATTAGTTTTTCACAAATTTCAACACAAAATATTTCTTCCTCTTTTGGGGATGGGGTTGGGTCGAACTTTTCTTTAAGGTTTAGATAAACTCTGAACAGTAATTTTGGTATATATCCGACAACTTTATTTTCTTTCATAACACAAATGTAGGATTTTTTATTGATTAAAAAAAATAATTCACTTACCTTTATAACAAATATACAAAAAATGAGTAAAATTAAAAATGGTGATACCGTAACCGTAAATTATGTCGGTAAATTGGAAGATGGAACAATTTTTGATTCGTCTTTAAACGAGGGGAGAGAACCTCTTGTATGTACTTTGGGTCAAAAACAATTGATTCCAGGATTTGAAAATGGGTTGATTGATATGTCAGTTGGAGATAAAAAAACTGTCGAGATTTTACCCGAAGATGGGTATGGTCCATATCGAGAAGAAATGGTTTTCGATATTCCAAAAGGTCAGTTTCCTGATGGAGTTAAAGCGGGTGATGTCTTAAACGCCCAAAGTGCTATGGGTCCTGTAAATGTAACTGTTGTTGATGTTGCAGAAGAAACAATTAAAATTGATGCGAACCATCCTTTGGCAGGTAAGAAATTGATTTTTGAACTCGACGTTGTAAATGTGTCGTAAAAAAAGAACCCCTCGTAGTTGAGGGGTTTTTTAATTTAACAATATGGTGGGGAACATCTTTTTTTCCCATCTAATCCTTTCATACGTCCTTGACAAACCTGTACGGCGAACCCATTTCCATAAGCACTGGGCCAAACTTTATATTTAGCCTTAGCAGCCGCTTTCCCACGCGCACATAATTTAGTACCTGTTTTTTTTCTTCCTTCCATCATATGTACCTCTTCGGAATGTTCATCTTCAAAACCTTCTTTCTCATTCATTAAAAAATCAAAAACTTGGTCTAAGTTGTTTTTCGCTTCCGCGATATGGTCAGCGGCCCAATCATGACCTCCAGACAAAATCTCGTCAATCATATGGGGGTCAAAATCATTTAATAGTATATCACACTGCCTTCTCATTTGTTCCAAATTTGAGAAGAACATGTAGTTCTCATGTTCTTGTTCGCTCAAAACCTTTTTTATTATACGGTTCAAATCGTTTTCAGTTAATTTTGTTGTTCTCATGTTTTTTATATTTTTTATTTAGAATAATTGGGGTGTGAAAGTTCCCAAAGTTGGTTTACTTGAGAAAAGGGCTTCTCCTGAGTTCGCAGCTCCGTCTTCTTTTTCACTTAATGATTTATTACCTTCTTTTTTTGCCAATTCCAAAGCCAATTTCCATTCTTCGTATGTGTTAAAATATCTTGCTTTTTGAACTTTACCCTCATTCCAAACAAAGTAATAAGGTGTTTTGGATGATGGTTTTACAAACGGAAAACTATTACTCAAATTATCATTATATTTTTCGACAAGTTCCGATAATCTTTTTCTATATTCGTCTACGTTGTAATTTTTATCTACTAACTTTTTGTATGCTTCTTTTCCTCCAATACTTTCAATATGTCTATATAAATCCATAACTGATGGATTTTTAGGTCCGTACACATCTCTCCAATAAAAATACCAAGAACTTAAATTTTTGAATAACCCCTCAATTATATTTACAACCTTCTGTGTTGTATTTGAAGTGAATGGTTTACCATCTTCATTAAAAATTTTGTCGTAATTATTAGATTCGTTATATCCTTTAATTTTCAGTCTATCATCTTTTAATATTCTATAATATTCTAAGTCGATGTTGATACCATTATCCGTATTGAATTGTTTTAGTTCTTTTTTCTCTTCTCTTTCTTCTTCTCTTGCCGCCTTTCTTTCGGCTCTTGCAGACCAACCCGGTCCTTCATAATATCCACCACCACCTTCACCAGGTATTCTCATTCGTACACCTCTACAATTTCTTGGTTTATTGTCTCTAATGAAACTTGCCATTAGGCCACCATCTTCTTGTTCGTTAATGACTTTCTTAATCAAACTTATAAGTTCTGATTCTGTTAATCTAATTTTTCTCATTTTTTATCTACAATTTGGAATGTTAGTTGTTTTTTATAAGTATCAACTTGACCACTAATATTAACTTTGATATCAATATAATATTGATTTGGTATCTTATCTGTGGTGTTGAATATAAAATAGTATTCATTCGGTGTTCTATTTATTTCGGTCCAATCTTGTACTTGAACTTCGGTCGTTCCTTCTTTAACATAAATTCTATAAAACGCATTTACGTTTGATAATAATACTTGTGGTGAATACGCCTTTTTAATAATAACACCAACTTTTCTTATATCAGTATTTAATATCTTTTCATCTTGTTTGATACCATAAAAATCGAAACCAAAAATTTCAGGGTCATTAGATTTTGAACCTATTTGCATTTTCGATGACGAAGCCCTCAAAATAATTTGATTTGTTACATTTGGTAATGTTTCTCCATTATATTTTATGTTACTCCACACGTCAAAGAACTCACATGGTGCGTTATAACTATTAAAACTATTTGGAACAACAACCTCATATATTCCTTTTGTCCTCAAACATGTTGATAAGTTGGAAACAACCGTATTATCACTTGAATCAAATATGTTAACGACAGGGTCTTCATCCAAATTAACTAAGTCACCGTCTACGTAAGCATATAGGTATAATTTATTCGTTTGATTTTTTGTGAATGTGTTTCTATCATCCTTTATCAAATCATCATAATTTGTCTCCAAGAATGGTTCATAGAATGTTTGTGTGTGTCTTGAGAAGAATGCGACACAATAAGCCTCCGTAAGTCCTGTAATATTCTCCACATCAGGTTCGTACGCAATTCCCCAACCCGCAACTTCAGTTCCACCGGTCAGAATCCCGTTTATTTCATTTGTCATGTCGAAACTTATATCTTCATTTCCAAATTCAAAATATTGTGTATCGATAATCTCAAGGTCATCGTATGTCACATTTCCAACATTCAAATTGTCATATATACCAGGTTGACTCCAGTTGAATATAAGTTGTCTTTTGTTCCAATTAGAGGGTCTATTTGAGAATGACCTATCATCAATATATGTTAAAGGACTTCCTCCACCTTGAGAGTTGTTAACCGCCAAATTAAATTCGTTATAGTCGTAACCAACCCCTTCGTCCCAATATTGTAAATCTCCTGTATCTCCCGAAGTTTTTGGAATTCTAAATAAGAATAAATTAAAAGATGTCGCCCTTCTCCTACCATTTGTCATTTTTGTGTTTAACAAATCCTCGAATGATGAGGTATTTTTCAATTGAAGGGTGTGTGCCATGTTAGCGGTACATGCGGTTGAAATTACACCTGTAGAGATAAGGTTTCTCATACCGGTTAAATCTATATCAAAAATGAATCTTGAAAAACCATAGTTTGGAATCAGATATTCCGACGCCCCAAAACTTAACTCGACAACAGGGTTTTGTCCCGTGTTTGTCGTTGAATTTGAAATTAGTGTATTATTTCTATTGAAGTATGACCTATAAATTGACATTTAAGTGTTTTATATATAAATATCAATTGATTCGTATATTTTGGTTTAATACTTTATTTACCGCATTTTGCATCTCGGTAAGTATAGATGTAACACTTGTGCCGTCTTG
>Ga0164292_10002883_pt1 | contig 14019 bp, 10 predicted proteins | sample GEODES117metaG_FD_111486 | JGI IMG/M metagenome (GOLD analysis project Ga0164292, IMG submission 111486) | Eutrophic lake water microbial communities from Lake Mendota, Wisconsin, USA - GEODES117 metaG | ecosystem: Environmental > Aquatic > Freshwater > Lake | place: USA: Lake Mendota... | reverse complement strand
TGATTTATATAATATGCCAATATTTTATAAATCTTACAGTGGTAAATGCCGATGGTATCAAACAAATAGTACAATGAGGCGATAGCCGATATTGGACTATATTGTTTGTCCAATCGGTATTACCTCACTTCCTGCATTTCCACCAGCCTTTTGTAAAATCCCTGCATACCAATCAGCTGATCGTGGGTGCCCCTTTCAACAATTTCGCCTTTTTTTAATACGATGATTTCATCTGCATTACGGATGGTGCTCAACCGGTGTGCAATTACAATAGAGGTACGATTGTTCATCAAATTATAAATTGCATCCTGAACCAATCTTTCACTTTCGGTATCCAGCGAAGAAGTGGCTTCATCAAGAATCAGGATCGGAGGATTTTTAAGCACTGCTCTGGCAATTGTGATGCGCTGCCTTTCCCCGCCGCTGAGTTTCGACCCCCGGTCGCCGATATTGGTTTCATAGCCATCCTCTTTGGCTTCAATAAAACGGGCTGCGTTTGCGATGGTTGCGGCTTGTTTTATTTCTTCAAGAGGAGCAGTTTCTTTTCCTAATGCAATATTGTTGGCGATACTGTCATTAAACAGAATAGCTTCCTGGGTAACGATTCCCATCTGTGCACGAATAGATTTGAGGGTATATTCTTTGATGTTGATCCCGTCAATTAAAACCTCTCCTTCTGCTGCATCAATAAAACGAGGAATTAGATCTGCAAGGGTACTCTTTCCGGCTCCACTGCTTCCAACAAGGGCAACGGTTTTCCCTTTTTCAATTCTTAAATTGATATTGTTAAGCACTTGTTTGTCATCATAAAAAAAACTTACCCCACGCAATTCAATAGCCTCATGAAAATCTTTGAGAACCCGGGCACCAGGTTTTTCTTTTATGCCAACTTCTTCATGAATGAGCGATTCTATCCTTTCAATACTTGCAGCGCCACGTTGAATATTGTAAGAAGCACTGGATAAAGCCTTCAACGGTTGTATCAGTTGAGAAAAGATAGCTATATATGCCAGAAAATCTCCGGCATTCAAAGTAAATCCGGCATCCCCGCTTAAAACCAAACGCCCACCATACCATAATATACATAACACTGCTGTAACACCCAGGGCTTCAGATACCGGTGAGGCAAGATCGCGCCTACGGTTGGCTTTATTCTTAAGGTGGTACATCAATTCATTCTCGTCATCAAATTTCTTCCTGATTTTATCTTCTGCATTAAATGCTTTGATGATACGGATACCACCAAGCGTTTCTTCAATCGTAGAAAACAAGGTGCCGAATTGCTGCAATACCTGCTTGTTGTCTTTTTTCAATGATCGCCCGATGCGGCCCAAAATCAACCCAGCAAGCGGTAAAAATAAAACCAGGAATAAGGTGAGTTGCGGGCTTAGAATGATAAGGTAAACAAAAAATAAGATGATTTGTATCGGTTCACGGAACAAACTTTCCAGCACACTGATCGTAGAACTTTCTACATCGGAGAGATCATTAGATAGTTTACTCATGATATCTCCTTTACGTTGCTCACTGAAGAAGCCAATTGGAAGCGCAAGGATTTTTGCATACATATTACTTCTCATATCATTCACAATCCGGTTGCGTATCGGATTGAGAAAATACATGCTGAGGTAGGCAAAAAGATTCTTCAGCAGGATAGATACGAATACGATCAGACAAATGAAAACTAAAGCCTTTATATCACCTCCTGGCTCGCTCATGGTTTGGTACAGGTAATTCTTAACATAATTAACCGGATTGTATTTCCCCATGAAACCTGCCCCGGAAAAGGCTTTGAAAGCATCACCCTGTTTGAAAATAAGCATCAGAAACGGGCTGAGCAAACCTAACGACAATACCCCAAAAATTGCAGCGAGAATATTGAATCCAAAATAAGCAGTCACCAGCCTGGGATACTTACTGATGTACCTGAAAATAACACGTAAACTCTTCATGAATGCCTTTGGAAAATATTAAAGGATATAAACCTGTAAAGTAACTAATTTTACTAAGATTAAACAGGTAACACATGATAGAAGGCAAAAGACAAAAACAGGTTGCAGCCGTGCTTGAGAAAGACCTCAATGAAATTTTTCAACGTCTGGGGCTTAGTATGATGGATGGTGGTATGGTTTCTATCTCAAGTGTTAAGATCACTCCCGACCTTTTTGATGCAAGAATTTATCTAAGCCTTTTTCAGGTTAAATACCCTATTCAAACCTTGAAAAACATACAGGAAAGAAGTTGGGAAATAAAAAAAGAACTCACTTCAAGGGTCAGGCATCAACTTAGAAGTATGCCGCAACTGAATTTTTATATTGATGACACGTTGGATTATGTAGATAAGATGGAAAAGCTGTTCAAGGATATCAATAAAAACGAGGAACCGGAGAAACCTTAATTTCAAGCTTTACATGTACCTCAATTTCGCCTGGCGTTATTTCAAAGCCAAAAAATCGGCCAATGCCATAAACATCATTGCCTGGGTTACTGTTGGTGTAATTGCATTTGCCACTTGTTGCCAGGTGCTGGTGCTGAGTGTATTTAATGGTTTTGAAGGACTGGTAAAATCGTTGTATTCATCTTTTTATACCGATCTTAGGGTAGTTCCGGAAAAGGGAAAAACCTTTACCTTATCGCCCTCATCATTACAGCAAGTTCGCAACACTTCAGGTATTCAGGCCATTTCGATGATTGTTCAGGAAAAAGCATTGCTGCAAAACGGAGAAGCGCAATCGGTTGTACAACTCAAAGGGGTAGACGAAAATTTTGCTGCAGTAAGCGGAGTGCCAGACAAAGTAGTACGCGGACAATTCAACCTGGGTACCCGTGATGAACCTGCACTTTTAGTAGGTATCGGCATACAACAGGCAGCAGCCATTTCTTTGCAACCTGCTTTTGGTCCGGATAACCTCACCCTCATTTTACCCCGAAACAAATCTACTTCAAACGACCCACTCGAATCTTTAAGCGAAGGAAATGCAGTAGCCACCGGCGTTTTCAGCATACAACAAGATTTCGACAACAGTTATGCCCTCACCAATATTGATTTTGTAAAACAACAAACAGGACTTTCAGCGGATGAATATAGTTTAATGGAAATCAAATTGGCTCCAGCTGCCAATATGGAAAAAAGCAAACGCTCCATCCAGCAATTGCTTGGCAAGAAATTCAGTGTGCAAACCCGATATGAGCAGAATTCGAATCTTTACAGTACCATGCAATTAGAGAAGTGGGCCATTTATGCCATACTTACCCTCATCCTGGTTATAGCAGCCTTTAACATGATCAGTGCATTAACCATGCTGGTGCTCGAAAAGAAACATGATATCGCCATTTTGCAAAGTATGGGAGCAGCTCAGGGACAAGTGAAAAAAATATTCCTTGCCGAAGGGATCTTGCTGGGTTGTATAGGCACTACCCTTGGAATCGGTTTGGCTGTATTGATCTGTTTGCTCCAACTCAAATACAAATGGATAAAACTGCAAGGAGGTTCATTCCTGCTTGATTATTTTCCGGTAAAATTTCTGGCTGCCGATTTCATACTCGTCATCAGTACGGCATTGGCAATCACAATAATCGCATCGTGGTTACCTGCGAAGAAAGCAGCAAGTCAGCAGATTTCATTGAGATAAATGAGTTAATAATCTCCCAGCGTTTCCGGAAGTTGATTCAAAGCTTTGGCTAATTGCTCATCATTAGGGGCGATCCCGTGCCATTCATGGGTACCTTCCATGAAATCAATACCTTTACCCATTACTGTTTTCATTAAAATCACCACAGGTTTACCTTTTCCGGTAAGGCTTTTGGCTTTTGCTAAACCCGAAACCACTTCATTCATATCGTTACCTTCCATTTCCATCACTTCCCAGTTGAAAGCCTTGAATTTTGCGCTTAGGCTGTTAAGTGCCATCACTTCTTCAGTAGGGCCATCTATTTGCTGACCGTTACAATCTATGGTGGCAATCAGGTTATCAATTTTTTTATGTGCAGCAAACATGATGGCTTCCCAGTTTTGACCCTCATCAAGTTCCCCATCTCCATGAAGGGAATAAACCAAAGTATCTTCTCCATTGTACTTTTTGGCAAGAGCTGCGCCAGCTGCCACACTAAGGCCCTGGCCAAGAGATCCGCTCGCCATTCTTACTCCGGGTAGATGTTCGTGAGTAGTAGGATGGCCTTGTAAACGGCTGTTCAACTTACGGAAAGTAGCCAGTTCTGCGATGGGGAAATACCCGCTTCTGGCCAATACACTATAAAAAAGGGGTGAAATGTGCCCGTTGCTGAGAAAAAAAAGATCCTCCCCTTTACCATCCATATCAAAACCTGATTTTCGGTTCATGGCTTCAAAATACAATGCCGTAAGAAAATCGGCACAGCCAAGAGATCCGCCCGGATGCCCACTTTGAACGGCATGTACCATCCTTACGATATCGCGGCGAACCTGGGTGGCAATAGCTGTTAGATTTTGCATTTTGATAAAATTGAGGTTTTGTGCTTCATTTGAGGCTGCAAACCTATGCTAAATCAGTCCGATTTCAAAGAAAAAACTGCCCCGGGGTAGAAATCATACTAAGCCGGTATACACTCCGTTATATAAAAGATTTTTTCCATATAAAAGGGTGGTTTTTAATATGAAGAAAGTCATTGTTACGTCTATTTAATATGTTTTAAATTCATTATCCAAAACATTATTAATACATTTGTAACTGCAGGAAATATATAACTTATCGCATGGATAATATTTTACTTAGTGCAGGATTGGCTTTTCTCATCAGTTTTTTTTCTATCCCGGTGATTATTCAGGTAGCAAAAGACAAGAAATTGTTTGATGAACCTGACGAAAGAAAAGTTCATAAAGCGGTCATTCCAACCCTTGGTGGATTGGGCATCTTTGCAGGCTTCGTTATCGCCACTTTACTTGGCGTACCTCAAAGTGTTTCTTCAGAGTTACAATATTTCATGGCTGCTGCCATTGTTGTTTTTTTCCTGGGCATCAAAGATGATATCCTGATCCTTTCTGCAAGCAAGAAATTTGCAGGCCAGTTGATTGCCGCAGGTATCCTCATAAAATTCGGTGGAGTGCATATCAACAATATGCATGGTTTGTTGGGTTTGCATGAAATTCCTAATGTAGCATCAATAGTACTTTCCTTATTCACCATCATTGTAATCACCAATTCTTTCAACCTTATTGATGGGGTGGATGGCCTGGCCGGAAGTTTGGGCACGCTTACCACACTGATATTCGGTTCTTATTTCTTTTATATCGGAGAGCTCACCTATGCGGTTATGGCTTTTGCCTTAGCAGGTAGCTTGATCAGTTTTTTGATTTATAATTTTCCTCCGGCGAAAATTTTCATGGGCGACACCGGTTCCCTCCTTCTTGGATTAGTAAATGCAATTTTGGTTATCCAATTCATCAATCTTGCTCAAAATCCGGGAACGGCTGTACCCCTAGAATCGGCTCCAGCCATTGGTTTTGCTATTCTTATGATCCCTTTGTTTGATACCCTAAGGGTTTTTGGATTGCGTATTTTAGACAGGCGTTCGCCTTTTAGTCCAGACCGTACCCATATCCATCATTTCCTTCTTGATCTTGGCCTTTCACACCGTATGACAACCCTTATTTGTGTGGGTGCCAATATCCTTTTCATCGCTCTTGCCATTGTTCTTCGTAACCTCGGCACTACAACTGTAATGGGCATCTTATTACTCACAGCACTCTCCTTTACCGGCCTGATTTATTTAATACGTCAGAAGAAACGCGCTGTCAAAGTAGAAAACAACCCTGAAAAAGAATTGATCAAATCGCATAAGGTACTTACACTGGTTTCTGATACCGTTGAAGTAGATTGATCCTGCAGCACTCATTGGGCAATTTAGCCAACTAATCCTTTATGGCTAATTTTTAATAAATTTGCCCGCAACAATTTAATTTATGTCAGACGATTTGCAACTTATTTTAGCTGATACAGCCGAAAGCATGATTAAAGCCATCGGCCACCTCGAAACTGAATTATCAAAAATCAGGGCCGGCAAGGCATCTCCGGCGATGGTTGATGGCATTTTGATCGATTATTATGGCAATCCAACTCCACTTAATCAGGTAGCCAACGTATCAACTCTGGATGCCAGAACCATTTCCATTCAACCATGGGAGAAAAATATGCTGCAACCCATCGAAAGAGGTATCATGCAAGCCAATATCGGAATTACCCCACAAAATGATGGCAATATCATCCGTCTTTTTTTACCGCCATTAACTGAAGAAAGACGTAAGGAATTGGTAAAAAAATGCAATGGAGAGGGAGAACAGGCAAAAGTATCGATCCGCAATATCCGCAGGGATGGCATTGAACAGATCAAAAAATTACAGAAAGACGGCACCAGTGAAGACGCCTGTAAAGATGCCGAAAAAGAAGCTCAGGATACCACAGATAAATATATAGCCCTGGTGGAAAAGCATTTAGCTGCCAAAGAAAAAGAGATCATGGCGGTATAGCTCTATATATTTTGAAGATTAAGATTCATTATTTTTCATAAATGAAACTTACTGCACTTATTACAATTTACTTAAATAACTTAATTCACCCAATACATTCTTTTTTTAACTAAACAAGAATGAAAATTTCTTAAATCTAAATTTCTTCCACTTAACACGACAATAACAACCTTTTTTTCTGAATTAAAAAAGGAGAAAACTTGTATTTTCATATTTTAGAATATAATAACTTGTGTTAAATGGATATATTAATCACAATTTTATAAAAATGACAACTTGCTGAAGTTGTTTAATATTATTCAATCATTCCGAATTGTTTATTAATGAAAAGTCTTAATCAAAGAATTCCGAAATTTTCCAATTTTTACATATTGTTATTTACAATGTCCTGGGGGGTATTATTCTCTTGCAAAAAAATTGATACTAATAATGCTACTGAAAGTAATGATATATCTAAATTCTTTTTACTTCCGAAAAATGCTTCGCATCAAACTATTCAAATAGCTGAAGAACTAAAGAGACAAAATGAACTTACTGGATTTGTCTCTGCTATAATTAAGAAAGAGGGATACCCTTTTTGGAATAAAGTTCAAGTGAGAATTTCTTCACAATTTCCTGATAAAACAAAAAGAGAATATTCAACATCATCAATACAAGGAGATTCATTGGTCTTTATCCCTTTAGTATTAGATAATACTGAATATGTTAATTCTTTCATTGTAGCAAGATTTAGCAACACAGGCTTAATACTTCAGCTGTTCCGTGGAAGAGAATACAAAGATTTTGCTTATGGTGGCTTAAATGTAACTACTAATACTGCTGAGAAATTTGCACTTCAGATAATGAGTATGGACTATGATATCTTTGGTAGAACTCAATTTTTAATAAAAGATCATAAATTATTCAATCACCATAATACATTGACTTTAACCACTAATATTGCAGATAAACTGCTCACTTTTTCTAAAGGTGTATTAGAAGAAGTAACTACATGTACTTACATACAAGAACAAGATGAATGCCCATATGTAGTATGTGATGGCCCGGGCGGGACTTGTGACGGCTGTATCCAATGTGTAGGAGGTGATTGGTATTGTGAATCTACTTGGCAAACATATTTTGAGCCTCCATTACCCGACCTTACAGGTGGAGGCGGTGGTGGAGGATCAAACCCAACAACATATTCACTTGGAGGCCCGTATCCTTGCAATCCAAATCCACTAATAGTAAATGGACTTATCCCATGTGAAGATGGAAACTCAACGGGCTGGACTTATTTGCTTTCAACAACGGTTCCTTGTGATCCTTATATTGGCACTCTAAAAAATGATACATATTTTACAAGTATATTTCAATATCTCAATAACACTAGTGTCATTAGCGCCGATATTGAAACTGGATTTTTGATAAATAGAGCTGTAACCCCATACCCTCAACAAACCGGTGTCAATATCAACGAACCCACCATTACTTGGGTTTTACCACCTGGGACCAAATATGATGGATTTCTACATTCCCACAATTGCCCTAATCCGCCCACAACCTGCGCTGCATCAATTTTTTCCCCGCAAGATGTCTTGTTTATGGCTCAAGTTTTCCTGTATGGATTAGCAAAAGATAGTAACAATTTATTTATGGGAATGACAAATAGCACTGGCAAACCATACTTAATGAAAATTTCCAATACAGCAAATTTTAGAACGTTTGCAGAAAATTTACTTATGAATGAAAAGTCACAAAAATCATTCTTCGATACCTATAACCCTCTATTAAGGTCTACGAACCCAGATACTAATGAAGAAAATTTTCTAAAAATGTTAAAAGAGAAAGGCATTGCAGACGGGATTGATCTTTTCAGGGGAAATAATGCGTGCAATGAATGGACAAAACTTAATTTATCACCGCTAGAAAGCGTTTTGGAAGGAATTTGTCAGTAATCTTATAATTCAAGGCTATATGAAAAAAATTTTATTTTTGGGCATTACGATTTTGTTCTTCCTTAATTCAAAAGCGCAAAATAGTACAACAAGATATGATACCTGCCAGTATGTTGCTCAATTTGCTGGAGAATGGCTATATGTTAACTTATTAGACACAATAAGGATATGCTTGCGACATAAGCGTGATTATAGCGCTAGTAATAATCATGTATCTGATAAATTATACGGATGGATTGAGTATAAACACGGAAACACAGTTATTGAAAGTACCTATCAAAATAAGGATATGGTTTTGCCTTATTATGCTGACACTACTCCTGACATTCCAACTTCTATTTTAATACGTCCTTATAATTGTTGGTTTTTTAGAAACTTTGAAGGCTCAATTACTGACTATAATCAAGCCAAGGAAATACATATGGTCAAGGCTACATTTAATCCAACAAATACTGAGCTTACATGGTCGCAACGTTTTTCCGAATGGCATGGGGCAGTTTCAGGTGCCCATGGAATGACTTTACCTCGCGTCTTTATTCTTAAAAGGCAGTAATGAAAAAAAATGTTACTAGTTAAACCTAATTAGTGTATTGATTACAACCCGATTTTTCAAAATTGTGGCTAACAGTTGTAATATTGGCTGTAATTTACTTCTGTTCTTTATTTGTCGGCATTACTTTTTCTTTTCTTATCAGCCGCAAGTTTTTTGCTACACACTTAGTCCTAACGACTGCATATATGTAAATTTATAACCTTTAATTACTTTTAAGAGCATCGATCCGATTGCTAAATCCCAAAATCACCAAGTGAATTACTTCACTCTGTTTGCTAAATAAGTATTTTACTTCACACACCGAATAAATCTTTAAATTTATCGCATGCAATTGCAGCAGGTTAATAGTTTGGAACAGCAGAAAAAGTTCATGGCTGTGCCGGATATGATTTATAAAGATGATCCGCAATGGATAAAACCCCTCGATAAAGATATCCTTGAAATTTTTGATGAAAAGAAAAATAAAACCTTTCGTTTCGGAAAAATAATCCGTTGGATACTTACCGATAATGATGGAACCCTTTTGGGAAGGATTGCCGCTTTTGTAAATAAAAAATACAAAAACAAAGGAGATGAGGTAGCTGCTGGAGGAATCGGTTTTTTTGAATGTATCAACAATCAGGAAGCCGCTAACCTGCTTTTTGAAGAAGCCAAAAAATGGCTCGAACAAGAAGGCATGGGCTGTATGGATGGCCCAATCAATTTTGGGGAACGTGATCGCTGGTGGGGTTTGCTTACCAATGGATTTACATCGCCCTTATATGGTATGAATTACAATCCTCCCTATTACCGGGAGCTATTCGAGCAATATGGTTTCCAGGTTTTTTACAATCAGGTTTGCTTGGGTATGCACCCCAAAAAAAAACTGGATGAAAAGATCTGGCAGCGCCACGATGCTATTGCTGCTGATCCTGCCTATTCAGCCTGCGCTATACGTAAAAATGAATTGGAAAAATTTGCTTCCGACTTTTCTATTGTTTACAACAAAGCATGGGCACGACATGGAGGGCTTAAAGAACTCAGTAAGGAACAGGTGCTGATCATGTTTAAAAAGATGAAACCCGTGATGGATGAACGAATTATCTGGTTTGCCTATCATGCTGATGAACCTATAGGAATTTTCATCAACCTTCCCGATCTCAATCAATGGTTTAAATACCTGAATGGCAAATTCGGGTTATTACAAAAACTAAAGTTCTTATGGGTAAAACAATTCAAATCTAACCGCAAATTTACCGGTCTGGTTTTTGGCATTGTACCTGCATTTCAGGGAAAAGGGGTGGATGCCTATATCATTGCGGAATCAGCCAAAGTGATCCAGCGGGAAAATGTGCCCTATACCGAGTATGAAATGCAATGGATTGGAGATTTTAATCCTAAAATGCTCAATATTGCTGAAAATCTCGGGGAAGTTTTCCGATCCAGAAACCTGATTACTTACCGTTACCTGTTCAACCGTCAACAGGTATTCCACAGGCATCCGATATTAAGTTAACAGCCGATTAATTAGCTTATTTTTGTACAGTTCGTTTAGCGAAAAAGATTGGATGTATATGGATAAATTCATTGTTTCAGCCCGTAAATACCGACCGCAGAATTTCAATACGGTTATTGGACAGTCGCATATCACTACCACACTTAAAAATGCTATCAACCATAATCAGCTGGCACATGCGTTTTTATTTTGCGGACCACGTGGAGTAGGCAAAACCACCTGTGCACGTATCCTTGCAAAAACCATCAATTGCGAAAACCGAACAGAAGATGGGGAAGCCTGTAACAGTTGCAACAGTTGCACTTCATTCGATAACGGCATTTCGTTAAACATCCATGAGCTTGATGCGGCAAGCAACAATTCTGTAGATGATATCCGTAGCCTTACTGAACAGGTGCGTTTTGCACCACAGGCCGGCAAATACAAAGTTTATATCGTAGATGAGGTACATATGCTGAGCAGTTCGGCATTCAATGCATTTTTGAAAACACTGGAAGAGCCACCCTCTTATGCAATTTTTATCCTTGCCACTACCGAAAAACATAAAATCCTTCCAACCATCCTCAGCAGATGCCAGATATTCGATTTCAAGCGCATCACTACCAACGACACAGTAGAACACCTTGAAGAGATTGCGATGAAGGAACATATCACAGCCGAAAAAGCCGCCCTCCATATTATTGCCCAGAAGAGTGAAGGCTGTATGCGTGATGCACTCAGCATGCTCGACAAGATCGTAAGTTTTACCAATGGTACACTAACGTACACGAATACCCTGGAACATCTTAACATACTGGATGAGGATTATTACTTTCAACTGCTGGGGTTGATGCAAAACCAGCAACTGGCTGATGCGATGCTGTTGTACGATGAAATCAACCAGAAAGGGTTTGAGGGAGATACCTTACTGGAAGGCTTTTCAGAATTCCTTCGCAACCTGCTGGTTTCAAAAGACCCTAAATCGGTTGTTTTATTGGAAGTAGCGGATACCTTTCGAACCAAATACCTCGAATTTGCAGGCACCTTGGATACAGGATGGGTGATTGCCGCTTTAAACCTGCTCAATGAAGCAGTAATTCAATACAAGCAGGCAAAAAACAAAAAACTGCATGTTGAATTGTTGCTTATCAAACTCACCTATCTGCATCAGGCTATTCAATTGAGTATAGACGAAAACGGCTTGCAGAAAAAAAAAATAGCGGAAAAAGCTAGTCCGGTTGCCTTTCGTGCAATCCCTTCCATGAAAGCGATGGTTTGGAAAGAACCCGCTCATCAACAAACTGTACTTCAGCCAGCCAGATTAGAGATAGAAACTGAACCTGAGAAAGCGTATCAGCATACCCCTGTAATACCAATAATTGAAACCCTGTCACCGGAAAAGTTGGATTCGAAAAAAAGTACATTGAGTAAGATCAGGGAACAGATGAATGAGAAGAAGCAAAACCAGGCCGGAGTGAAGCCGCTTTCTCTGGCCAATCTTCAGGATGCATGGCAGGCATATATTGAACAATTGATTGACCGAAAAAATCCTTCTGCAGTAACTAATTTCAAAGGTGTGGGTTTATCGCTTCTAGATGAGCATTGTTTCCTTATCAGCGCCGAAACGCATATGCAACAGAAATTTATAGAAGCGGAAAGGGCCAATCTGGTTGCACACCTGCAAAAGTTTTTCAACAATAAGCTGATTAAATACCAGTTTGCTGCTGTTACGGAATCAAATACAGATGCCCCTAAGGAAAAAACACGCAATAGCCGGGAACAATTCCAGCTGATCAGCGAAAAATTCCCTTTGGTAAAAGAACTGAAAGAACGGTTGAAACTTAACCTCGACTTTTAATATTCGATAGCAAATACAACACGTCGAAGCACATTTTGAAGTTAAAATCAGCCCGATTTTCCTGTTTTTGCCTTATTTTCGGTCTTCAATTCAAAATTTTCAAATCAAGATATGGCAGAGGTAATCAGAATGCCCAGGCTAAGCGATACCATGGCAGAGGGAGTGATTGTGTCGTGGAACAAAAAAGTAGGTGACAGCATCAAGCCGGGCGATGTATTGGCTGAAGTGGAAACCGATAAGGCCACTATGGAACTGGAAAGCTATCAAACCGGTGTGTTATTGCATATTGGGGTAGATGCGGGAAAAGCTGTTAAAGTTGATGGTGTTTTAGCTGTCATTGGAAAAGCCGGGGAAGATTATACATCGGCATTGTCTTCACCAACAGTAGCCGCTACAGAACCTGCTGCACCGGCACCAGCCACCACATCCCCTGTCAAGACTGAAAAAGTGAGTTTGCCTGCAGGTGCAAAAGAAATCAGGATGCCCTTACTTAGTGATACGATGACTGAAGGAAAAATCATTTCCTGGCAGAAGAAAGTGGGCGAAACGGTAAAATCGGATGATGTTCTTGCAGAAGTTGAAACTGATAAAGCTACCATGGAAGTAGTGGGTTATGAAGCCGGAACTCTGCTGTTTGTTGGTGTAGAAGCGGGAAAAGCGGCAAAAGTGAATGAAATCATTGCGATAGTTGGCAAAGCAGGAACAGATATCACAGCTTATCTGGCAGCAGAAAAATCTGGCGCCAATGCTGCTGAAAATACCGCTAAACCCTTTACAGCTGTTGAACCGATAGTAAACAAAGAAGTACCGGTTGCCAATACAACCGAACAAAATGGAAGGGTGAAAGCCTCTCCTCTGGCCCGGAAAATGGCGGCAGAAAAAGGAATTGCCATAACTGCATTACATGGAAGCGGAGATGGCGGCCGTGTGATCAGGAAAGATGTAGAGAACTACCAGCCTGGCATAAACGCTAATAAAGATTTACCCACTCAGGCTAGCAGCCAAGCATCCGCTACTGAAGGATATACCGATATCCCGCTAACACAAATGCGAAAAACAATCGCCCGCCGCTTAGGTGAAAGCATGTTTACCGCTCCGCATTTTTATCTCACCATGGAATTGAACATGGATAATGCCATGGCTGCCCGAACAGTGATGAATGAAATGAGTCCGGTAAAAATTTCGTTCAACGATATGCTGATCAAGGCTTGTGCGGCTGCTCTGCGACTTCATCCCGATGTAAACAGCAGTTGGCTTACCGATCAATCGGGCAACGAATTCATCCGTCGCAACCACCATATCCATATCGGCTCGGCTGTTGCCATGCCTGAGGGTTTGATTGTTCCGGTAATTCGTAATGCCGATCAGAAATCATTATCGCAGATTGCTGCCGATGCCAAGGAACTTTATCAGAAAGCCCGCGACAAAAAATTACAACCCGCAGAATTCAGTGGCAATACATTTACTATTTCCAATCTGGGTATGATGGACATTGAATCATTCACGGCTATCATCAACCCTCCAGATAGCTGTATACTGGCTGTAGGTACCATCAAAGAAACCGTTGTAAAGAAAGGAGATGGTTTTGCAGTTACCCATGTGATGAAAGTAACCTTAAGTTGCGATCACCGAAGTGTAGATGGTGCGGTTGGTGCGGCATTCCTTCAAACAGTAAAAAAGTTCATAGAGCAACCT
>Ga0164292_10002882_pt1 | contig 14038 bp, 9 predicted proteins | sample GEODES117metaG_FD_111486 | JGI IMG/M metagenome (GOLD analysis project Ga0164292, IMG submission 111486) | Eutrophic lake water microbial communities from Lake Mendota, Wisconsin, USA - GEODES117 metaG | ecosystem: Environmental > Aquatic > Freshwater > Lake | place: USA: Lake Mendota, Wisconsin... | reverse complement strand
GGACCATAAGTTGCCAAAACGAACGCATTTGCCGCGTGCAGTTTACCAGAAGATCCGCATCGTTCCTTTGATGTTGCATCAAGTGATGTTTCAACAAGCGTTTCGCAAGGAACACGGCCAACATTCGGTATTCCAAGTTCATTGAGTGCGTCGCGCAGACCAGACGGTTGGATTCCAGAGACAACCTAACCAGGTGTCCATGTTTTTGGCCGCCTCACGTGTTGCATTGTTTTCACGTCATGCCACAAATCACAATGATTTATCGCAAAAACCGCTAACAGCGCAGGCCACGAACGCCGCAGAAAAAAATCGAAAATTTTTTGGCAGTGACCAGACGTGTCAAAGACACCCATAAAATCCGGCCTTGTCCATCCCGCACGATCACTTAGGAATGCCCTGTGCTTTTTGCTAAATCAAAAGCCGACTCCGCAGATTTTTCCAAATCAGTGACCCTCTCTGGTCATCACGAGGAAGTGTTTCTAGGTGCCGTCGAAGTGATCGGGTCGACCGGAAGGTCACAACTCGAAGCTTTGGGACTTGAAGGTTCATTTTCATACGAGCAGCTCGATAAAGTCGTTCGGCTCGCGGCTGCGGTTCATGATATTGGCAAAGGCACTGACGCGTTTAGTGCTTTGCTGGATGGCCGAGCTAGGTCGGCGGGCTTACGCCATGAATGGGTCAGTGTCTGGTGGCTGAATCAGGCACCGGTCAGGGATTGGTTACTTCCGGCGGTTGACGGTGACGAGATGTTGTGGACCGCGGTCATGGTCGCCGTTGCGTCGCATCACCTGCGTCCCCCATGGGATGGGGAGTTCAGTTTTCCAACGCCGATCAAGTTGTTGGTTGAAGACGAGGAATTCAAAAAATCTCTGAATCAGATTCATCACTGGTTCGATTTGCATGAACCGCCGATCGATTTGCCAACGGACGTCTATCTCGGTCCGGCAGCGGCCGGAAAAATTCGTAAATGGTATTCCGATATCCAAGATGAAATCGACGAAAGATTCGATGAGTACGAGGAAGAGCATCCCCACTGGAGACGCTTCGTCGCAAGTGCGAAAGCCAGTTTGATCGCTGCCGATGTCGCCGGCTCGGCCTTGTGGGGGCATTTGTCCGATCCCTCCGAACGGGTAGCTTGGGTCCGTTACGCCTTAACCCAGGATGTTCCCGCTTCCGAAGTCCAAGCGATCGCGGACGACCGTTTGGATGGAAACGAACCCTTTCCCTTTCAACAGGCAATCGCCGATTCCACGGGCAACGTGACGTTAGTCGAAGCCGGGTGCGGGGCGGGTAAAACCGTCGCGGCTTACCTATGGGCGGCCAAGCAACACGCGGGACGCCGTTTGTGGTTTTGTTATCCGACGACCGGCACGGCAACCGAGGGCTTTGCCGGTTACTTGGTGGATCCGGATAACGTTGCGCGTCCCGGGGCGGAGCTCTTCCATAGTCGAAGCGATTTTGATCGCTTGAGACTGATGAAATCACCAGCGGAGTTTGTGCGCACCGACTCATCGGGAGACGAAGAGCGTGACACGGAAATCCGCATCCAATCGCTACGAGCCTGGGAGACTCGGATCAATTGCTGCACCGTCGATACCGTCTTGGGGTTGCTGCAGAATCGACGCACCGGCATCTATGCTTGGCCGTCCATCGCACAGTCCGCCATCGTGTTCGATGAGATTCACTGTTACGACGATAAGCTTTTTTCTGTGTTCCTTGAATTCCTGCGACAAGTTCCAGGGATTCCGGTGTTGTTGATGTCGGCGAGTTTGCCAAAGGCTCGAAAGGCGGCCATCGAAGCTGCCTGTCACGGACGTACTTTTGTGAATCCGCCATGCGATGCGGTGTCTGAACAAACAAAACGTTACGTTTACTCCGGCGGCGGGCGGCTGACTGAAAGTGGCGATGCGATTTGCATCGTCGAGCGGGCGATCAGCGACGAAAAGGGGAAAGGCGAACGAGTCTTGTGGATCAGCAACACGGTAAAGCGTGCTCGGCGCGTTGCGGAGGATCTGTCATTTGTTGAACCGAAGGTCTATCACAGTCGTTTCAAATACCGTGACCGTTGCGATCGCCATGTAGAAGTCATCGAGCTTTTTAATCGCGATGCGACTGGGATCGCAACGACGACTCAGGTTGCCGAAATGTCGCTCGACTTGAAAAGAGCGACCTTGCTGGTAACGGAGTTGGCACCAATCCCTTCCATGATTCAGCGGTTGGGGCGTCTGAATCGATCGGCACATTTCGACGAGGCCCCGGAGCCAAAGCCTTTCATTGTTATCGAACCACAAAATGATGGTGAGTTCTCGGCAAGGCCGTACGCCGAAGAAGAACTTGAGTTAACTCGCAAGTGGTTGAAATCGCTCGGCAGTCAACCGTTATCGCAAAAGGATCTCGTCGAACGGTGGCAACAGTTAGATAACACCCCCGTGGTTGAACATGGGGAACCTGCCTGGTTTGCGGATAATCTGACACCCAATGCGAACAACTCCATTCGCGAAGGGGCTTTTGGAGTCACCGTCATCGACCAAGCGGACATTTCGGAAATACGTGATAAGGCTGACGCAACAGCCTATGCGCTTCCCATGGATCAACCGCCGAATCGTAACTGTTTGGTCGGTCGCTGCCGTGGGTTTCCGGTTGCGTCCGCAGGTTCCCTTCAATACTGCCAAAAAATGGGTGGTGAATGGGCAACGTTTCAATGCGAATAAGCAACGCCAATAGGCGTTAACGAATCGGTAATCCCTGGAGACGAGATTGCTAAAAACTAAGTGCTCAACGCCTTTCAGCGATTTACGACCTCACGTTGAAAACAAATCAAACATGCGGTCGCTTGCGAACCCTCCAGTTGTTTACTAACTTCGCGATGTTAGTGTCTAGAATATAGTATGTTAGTATTTAAGAATCAAGTCTCGGTATTTTTTTGGCGAAAACGGCGAGTTCAGGAACAATCAAGTACGGGACCATCAGGAATTCGAATCTGGGGGAAATCGATGACAGACCAAGAATTTACTGTTAACTACACGTCGCTGCATGCCGAAGCGATGAAATTCGCACGACAACATAGTGTTGGTCGGAAGGATCCAGACTCGATTGCTACCGAAGCGGTAGCTCAACTTTGGCTGCAAGCGTCGAAGGGGAAAGTTGAGAACCCGCTTGGACTTCTCCGCCGGATCGTCAATTGCGTTTGTTTTAAACGACATCGCAACTGCTTCCGTGAAATCAACGTTGACGGCATTGTCGACCTGGAGACAGCGTACCGCACTTCCGTTGCGGAGCAGATCGACGCGCGACTGTTTCTGTCGTCATTGACGGATACCGAACGCGCGATCGTTGATGGTCGGGCAGCCAACGAAAGCTTTCAGCAAATCGCCGAAGACATTCGGATGCCTCGCGAAACGGTGCGGCTTTGTTTCTTAGAGGTTCGTGCACGTCTTATCGCTAAATATGGGGAGCCATTCAGTGAAAATTGAGCTTCACTTCAAAGCCTTAGCCAAGCAACCCATACCGGCCGACCATGGTTATGCGTTGATGGGAGCGGTCACACAAATCGTCCCTTCCGGTCATGCGGGCGATGGTTTCGCGATCGCGCCGATCGCTGGCATGCAAGTTGGTAACCGGATGATGGCGTTGACTCAACATAGCAGGTTGATTCTTCGCCTTGAGGCGGAACGCATTCATGATTTTCTACCGCTGGCGGGAAAGTCGATTCGGATCGGCGATCGCTTTGTCATGCTCGGGACGCCGACGGTTCATCCCATCATGCCGGCGGAGACGGTCAAGGCTCGGTTAGTGACGATCAAAGGGTTTTTTGAACCCGCGGCATTCGCCGAAGCCGCAAAAAGGCAATTGGAAAAAATTGGCATCACGAACGCGAACGTGACGCTCGGTCGCCAACGGACGATCTGTATCAGGCGCAACGAGATCCTCGGTTTCGAAACGACCGTGTCGGGATTGGACGGTGACAGTTCGATCATCGTGCAATCCGAGGGAATCGGCGGGCGAAGGCATATGGGTTGCGGTGTGTTCGTGCCGCATAGTGGCTCCAAAGCTTTAACTGGGGGTGATGATGGCGAAGAAAGCTAGTGTGTCGAAGCCTAAGCTCAAGAAATCGCTACCCGATCATTTGGTTTTGGCTGTAGACGATCCGTTGATGGATGGCCTGTTGCGTGCTGGGATCGGTGGGCTCGCCACAACATTGCACGCGATGGAGCGTGATAAAAAGTGGAAGCGACCCGAGACGGAATCGTGGTCCTCCGATGACTGGCCATGGACGATCGAAAGCGATCGTCTGGTGGTCCGTTTTCCAAAGCCGGATGCCGTTATCGAAGTGCTGCAACCGATCTTCGAATATGCGTTTCGAATTGATGCGGAGGAGATGATTGACCTCCCTTCGATTTTTCCATCGAACAACACCGACCCTGTCTATCGATCGCAGTTGCAACGCGGCTTATTGCTAACGTTTTTGCAGCACGGCAAAAGTCGTAATGGGGCGAAAGCCGACGTCGAGAAACGCACTGCCGACGACAAGCAGCGGGCCTATTCCTATCGTCCGATTTATTCATACAAGCATCAGCGCGGATATGAAGATCTGATCGACACTCGTACGGGAGGTTTGACCGAAAAAATAGGTGAGTTGCCGGGAACGCTCTACCCGGGCGCCGCCGTGCGGCACAACGCCTATGCGGGTTACACGAAACAAGAGGCTACGGCCGCTCAATTGCTGGCGGGATACTTTTCGTCGATCGGGACATTGTCGCTGCCGATCAATCGCGGTTCCGCGGTATTGCTAGTGCCCGAACCGACGGACCTTAAAGTGTTCGCGAACTATCGCGCAAAGATCACCCCAAAAGATGCCTTGAGTTGTTGCATTGGGGGTACCGGTGATGCGGTGATGCAAGTCTACGCCCGGATGCGAAGTGAAGAGGAAATCAAAGAAAAACGGGTTCTGGTCAGTACCGTACACGCCTATTTGTTTCGCCCGACTGCGTGGGCGAAGCAGCAAAAATCGCGAGTTGATGCGATCACGGTAGCGCCGCTTGATGATCGACAGATCGAAATCTTCGAATATGCCAGAGCGCACTTTCAGCCAAGGCAAGTGGTTCGAAAAGAGCTAGTCAAAGGGGCTAAGGGGCAATCGAATCAGGATCAAGAAACCTGGTTTTATAGCGATAGCATCGTTAGGCCGCTGATCGCTGAGAATCTTGCCAATCACCGCTACTGGTTTTCCGGTTTTTCAAGGTTGTTTGTCGAAAACGATCCGGCAAACGGCAAACCGCTGCGAGATCGTTTGTTCTTTGAAAAGAAGGGGCTTTTAGAGATGACGCAGTCCAACGTTTGGGACCACGAGGGGCATCAGGCCCTTGTTCGTTCAGTTCATCATGCGCTGCGCGGAAGGTATGGTCGTATCGCGAGTGAGAACGACAAGAATCCGGTTGCGATGAGAAATCGATTCCGTGGGGAATATGATCGTTGGCGATTGGCATTCAGCGGTGCGAAGACGGCAGATCAGTTCCGCCAAGCGATCTGTGATTTATTTAGCCGAGTCCCGGCGAACACTGAGTTGCAGGCGAACTGGACGAGCGTTTTGCCGATGCTCGATGAACGCAATTGGCAGCACGCTCGGGACCTTGCGCTGTTGGCGATGGCGAGCTACTCCGGCAAGGGTGACAAGGAACTCTCACAAGACGAGGAGGTAGCGTTAAGCGAATCGGCCTGAGCAAGCTTCTCTTTTGATCTGATTTAGTTTCTCAACTTACGGGTAAATCAAAAAATGACACGACACATTTTTGCAAATTTCGTTACTGATTTTGGCACGGCTGCGAATAATCGCGGCGAGACGGAAGGGAACACAACGACGCTTCAAAAACTGATTTGGAAAGGGCAGGTTCACACCACGGTGAGTGCCGAAGCGATCCGTTTTGCCCTGCGGCGACTGTTAGCGAGCCATGAGGAGACAAATCGCACTTGGAATGAAAACTCGCGCCAGAATGATTGGGAGAGCCCCGATTTCAAGGAGTGGGCCAAAGCAACCGGCAAAACGTTCATTGACGATGATTTACTAGGTTTTATGTCTGCAAAAGCGTCGACGGATGAAACGAAAGCTGGTACCGCCGATGTCCGTCGCGCGGTTCTCGAAGTGACCCGCGCGGTCAGTTTGACCCCTTGGCCGGGAGACACGACGTTTAATGCGGCTTCGCCTGGGGCCACGCCCTCTGCGGCAAAGAAGGGTACTAATCCTGTCCCCAACGGTGCCGAGATTCATGCGACCCGTTATCAATACGGGATTGCGATGACACCTGATCGGTTGCGCGAACCGAGTCGTGCCAGCGTTGCCCTCAAGGCCTTGTCCGCGATACGCACGGTTGCGGGTAATCATGGGCGGTTTCTGTTTGATTTTTCTCCGGCGGCTGTCATCTATCGGATCACCGATGATCCTGCACCGCGCCTGCTCTATTGCTTCGAGACGTTCGATAGTGGTGCTTCGCTGGACGCGCCGCAGTTGTTAAGGCGAGTTCAATGTGGCGATATCGATGCCGCTGAACTTGTTGTCGGTGGCGAATTGTCCGGAACCCGAACGGGCGATGCGCTCAAGGCCGCCGGGGCGGATGTCCATGCGGGAATAAAGTTCGCGACCGAAGCCGCATGCAAACGGCTTGCGTCTCTTCCGGCGTGATCAAGTCGGCCGCTGAGACTCGGTGGCCCGCTTGTCATTTCATTTATTCATCAGGAAACGAGCGATACGGCGGATCATTATGCTTGGTTTGTGCCTTTCTATTCCGATCGCCTCATTTCGACGTGGGGCGGCTCGCGAGTTTTGGGAGACTTATCCTACTGCTCCCCCGGCGACGGTTTACGGTTCCCTTCTGGCTTTGGTGGGGGAAGTCGATCGCTTTCGGCATGTTGGCGTTCGCTGCACCAGCGGCCATCTGAATCCGCCCAACCGTAGTCGTATATTGCGCCGATTGTGGCGGGTTAAAGACAAGAACGTCGGTCTGGGGAATGGCGAAAATGTTCGGCCGGATTTTCAGCAATTGCTCGTCAATCTGCAGATGATCGTTTGGGTTGATTCTGAGGATGAAAATCAGGAGCTGGAAACGTTGGAGGACCGGTTGCACAAGGTGCTCGATCCGAAAACACGCTCTGAGGTGACGCGGTTTGGGGGGTGGTCACTTGGGGAAAGTACCCACCTGATCGACGAGGTTTTGCCGATCGAGAGAGCGAAGGAGTGGACCGACTCGCCGGATGCCGCGACTCTGTTTTTAGTCGAATCGACAGGGAATTTATCGTTGCCCATTTGGGTTGACCATATCGGATCGTCCGGTACCAGAAACGCCTTGGGGCGAATCTTACCGTATGGCCTAAACGCTCCCTCGCGTGACCGTCTGCCCCAAATCGTTGCGCCGGCGGCAAAGGGTGAGTGATCCCGATGGATGATTCCACGAAAGTTGACGAGCCTCCCATGCGCGTGATGGCACTGCATGCGCTCGCCTATTGCGAACGGCTTTTTTATCTCGAAGAAGTCGAAGAGATCCGCGAAGCCGACGACCGGGTTTATGCCGGGCGGAGATTGCATGAAGAAAGGGTCGCCCCGCAAGACGATGACACCCGCGAGTTCCGATCGTTTGAAGTATCCAGCGATGAATTGGGGCTGTTTGGGATTATCGATGCGACCCGGGTTCGTGATGGCGAATGGGTCGTCTACGAACACAAGAAGGGACGTTGTCAGCGCGGGAAAGACAAGATTGCTTTGGCGTGGCCAAGCGATCGGTTGCAGGTTACGGCCTATGCGGTTTTGCTCGAAGAGCAGTTAGGCCAACCCGTTCAAGAGGGGCGGGTGCGTTACCATCAAGACAACGTCACCGTGAAAGTTGCGATCGACGCTACGGCGCGGCAAGAATTAGTTGATTCACTTGCGTTAGCTCGCCGATTGAGAGCATCAGACGACAGGCCTCCGGTTACCGCAAACGAAAAACTTTGTCGTCGGTGTAGCCTTCGAGTTGTGTGTTTACCGGAGGAAGAACGGTTGGCGAACTTGCCCGCGGATGAACGCCCGAAAGCGACGCTGTTTCCTTCGCACCGCGACCGCAGGACGCTGCATGTGATGACGGTCCCGACCACAGTTGGACGTGATGCGCGTAGTTTGGTTATCGAAAACGATATTGGTAAGAAGAAGGTGCCGATCGAGCAAATCGATTCGGTTTTGTTGTATGGCTCGGCGCAAATCAGCTCGCAAGCCCTGTCGATGTGTCATTACGAACAGGTCGCGGTGCAGTGGGTCACGTCAGGTGGTCGGGTGGTGGGGACGCTGGAACCGGCCGGTCGTGTGCGTCAGCGAATCCGACAATATGAGGCACTGACTAACCAGGAGGCCTGTATTCGGCTCGCAAAGGCGACGGTTCTTGCCAAAGTTCAGGCCCAATTGCAGTATTTGTTACGTGGTTCGAGGGCCGATGAAGAAGTCCGGAAGGCGTGCCAAAAGGACCTTGACGCTATGCGTCGCGTGATTGGTGATTGCGAAGCGGCAGAATCGTTAGCAACGTTGCGCGGCATCGAAGGGACGGTCGCGAGGCATTACTTTAATTCGTTCAATCATCTAATGCTTCCGCGGGTCCCAGAAGAGCTACGGATGCGAGGCAGGACGAAGCATCCGCCGCGTGATCGGCTAAATTGTTTGTTGTCGTTCGGCTACTCGTTGATTTACGCCTTGGTTCATCGAACGTTGATCTCTGTCGGGTTGGAACCGGCGTTTGGTTTTTATCATCAGCCTCGCACGAAGGCACCACCATTGGTGTTGGATGTGATGGAATTGTTCCGGACGGTGCTGTGGGAAATACCGTTGGTTGGGAGTTTGAACCGTGGCCAGTGGGATGTGGGAGCGGATTTCGAGGTATGTCCTGGCCATGTTTGGCTTTCGGACGATGGACGAAAGAAGGCGATCTCGCTATTCGAAAAACGACTTACCGAGTCTTATGTTCATCCTTATACGGGGCAATCGCTTGAGTATGGGCGGATGGTCGAGCTGGAAGTCAGGTTGCTTGAGAAGGAATGGACCGGGTGTCCTGGTTTGTATGGCACGCTAAGGATACGATGATTTGCGGGGCTAAAGATGAGTAATGTCTCAAAGTGGCACTTGATGACTTATGATGTCAGGGAAGCCAAGCGTTTAAGGAAAGTAGCGAAGACGTTGGAAGGTTATGGAGAGCGGGTTCAGTTCAGCGTGTTCCGAGTTCGAGCGACGGCGACGGTCTTAGAGAAGATCAAGTGGGAGATCACGCAGATAATGAAGGGGGACGATCATTTTTTGGTGATCTCCCTTTGTGATCGGTGTGCGGCAAAGGTGGACAAGCATTCGATTGGCGAAAGTGGGGCGTGGGGCGAAGCGCCGCCGACTTTTGAGATCATGTGAATCGTCTTCATAGTGATTTGGGAAAAAGAAGCGTTTTTTCTGCGCGATTCAAGCATCGGTGCGTGGCGATCGCTGGTTATTAAAAAAACTCAAATGATCTTTGGCAATTTGGTAAATTTGATAGAAAATCATTGGGTTCGATGCATGAAAGCGGCTAAGGCTATCGATGACAACGGTTTACGGATCCTCGACGATTTTAATTCTCGGCCACCAGGCCGGAAGGAGCTCGAAGACGAAGGGTCCATGATTCGAATAGTCGTAAGTTCATGTCAGGCAACATGTTACATCGAGCTTAGTGATTTATCCGGTAACGCCTAATGGCGTTGAGCACTTTTCGGCAAACGCAACCTGCCACGGATCCGCGGTTGTGATTTATCCGGTAACGCCTAATGGCGTTGAGCACTCGGACTTGGAATTGGTCGGGTCTACGTCCGGGAGTGATTTATCCGGTAACGCCTAATGGCGTTGAGCACACCACAGGCGCAGGCCGGCCGATCGGCGGGGGATTGGTGATTTATCCGGTAACGCCTAATGGCGTTGAGCACCGCATCGCTCTGTCGGCACATCACCCACGGCCGCTGTGATTTATCCGGTAACGCCTAATGGCGTTGAGCACCGAATCTTTCGGCGAAAAACCTCCGGCTTTCCTTGTGATTTATCCGGTAACGCCTAATGGCGTTGAGCACAACAGCGACGCCTGAACGCTGGGGTCCGCCAGGGCGCAAAGTGATTTATCCGGTAACGCCTAATGGCGTTGAGCACGAAATAACTTCGGGCCAAGCGGTGGAACCGCCAACCGTGATTTATCCGGTAACGCCTAATGGCGTTGAGCACCCGTAGCTACGTCAACAACTTTCCGGCACACATGGGTGATTTATCCGGTAACGCCTAATGGCGTTGAGCACCATTCGCGATACTTTGCAAAATAGCTCGGCGGTTTGTGATTTATCCGGTAACGCCTAATGGCGTTGAGCACAATTGTTATCGACGCAATATTCGCTAAGTCACAACCGGTGATTTATCCGGTAACGCCTAATGGCGTTGAGCACATCGAGCTTTTAGACGGTGGTGATTCTTTTCAAGTGATTTATCCGGTAACGCCTAATGGCGTTGAGCACAGCAGACAAGTGATCGCGGTTATCCTCGTCCCAGACGGTGATTTATCCGGTAACGCCTAATGGCGTTGAGCACCTACTGCATACCGCTCAGCCATTAGCCGCATCGCTCGTGATTTATCCGGTAACGCCTAATGGCGTTGAGCACTCGCTCAACGGTTAGCGGTGGCAAGATGTATCCGTGTGATTTATCCGGTAACGCCTAATGGCGTTGAGCACCTCTCCAGTTTGGTAAAAAGATAGTTCGTAAATCGGTGATTTATCCGGTAACGCCTAATGGCGTTGAGCACTTTTCCCGCAAGCTTTCCCACCGCTGCTCAAGCGGGTGATTTATCCGGTAACGCCTAATGGCGTTGAGCACTAAACAATCAGCAACGCCAGCACAATACCTTCGGGTGATTTATCCGGTAACGCCTAATGGCGTTGAGCACTTGTATAGGTCGATTTGCTCTTTCCTCAACAGCTCGTGATTTATCCGGTAACGCCTAATGGCGTTGAGCACATCAGTTATCGATTCGGCCATCGCGGGGCGGGTAATTGTGATTTATCCGGTAACGCCTAATGGCGTTGAGCACCTAACCCGCTTCGGTATCGTGTCACCGATCCTGATGTGATTTATCCGGTAACGCCTAATGGCGTTGAGCACTCTGCCGCGTCCGCAACCATAGCCCACGGGCCGGATGTGATTTATCCGGTAACGCCTAATGGCGTTGAGCACTCGCCGTAATGCTTCCATCAAAAACAACAATCCCAGGTGATTTATCCGGTAACGCCTAATGGCGTTGAGCACTGCTGCCCTCTCGACAATTTCTTCGCCGTAAGCCAGTGATTTATCCGGTAACGCCTAATGGCGTTGAGCACTTAAAAAGCCGCTGCCGAATCACACGGAAAGATCCCGGTGATTTATCCGGTAACGCCTAATGGCGTTGAGCACCGTTCGAGGTCTTCGAGTCGGCCAGCGGAGACGCGGTGATTTATCCGGTAACGCCTAATGGCGTTGAGCACGGCGTAGTTCGCCCGCAATCGCTCTCGATTGTGCGTGATTTATCCGGTAACGCCTAATGGCGTTGAGCACTCGTTGCCGGTCGCGACCTTGCAAACCATGGCGGTGATTTATCCGGTAACGCCTAATGGCGTTGAGCACCCAGCCTTGGCCGCCTCGCGTCGGATCCTCACCAGTGATTTATCCGGTAACGCCTAATGGCGTTGAGCACTCTTTCGGCGGCTGATCGTACCGCACAAGGATCAGTGTGATTTATCCGGTAACGCCTAATGGCGTTGAGCACATCCGGTCGAGCTTCATCGCGGCGCCGTCGTCGCGGGTGATTTATCCGGTAACGCCTAATGGCGTTGAGCACTGGTGATCTCGCATCTGTGCGTTGCCGCGGCGGTCGTGATTTATCCGGTAACGCCTAATGGCGTTGAGCACCGTGCGTCCTGCGCGGACAGTTGAACGATCAGAAGGTGATTTATCCGGTAACGCCTAATGGCGTTGAGCACCAACCACCTGGGAGACTGCCCCTAACGCCAGTTGTGGTGATTTATCCGGTAACGCCTAATGGCGTTGAGCACCGTGTTGAAATGGTAGGTCACGATCTCGGTACACGATCGTGATTTATCCGGTAACGCCTAATGGCGTTGAGCACCCGTGCGTCCTTGTTGCTTAGTTGGACGATCAGTAGGTGATTTATCCGGTAACGCCTAATGGCGTTGAGCACGATGCAAGGAAGCTCAACTGTCCGGGAAAATTGGGTGATTTATCCGGTAACGCCTAATGGCGTTGAGCACCTTTTTTGCGTGTAAATCTGCGACCTGTCGGTCGTGTGATTTATCCGGTAACGCCTAATGGCGTTGAGCACAAAGGCAAGATCCGCGAAGCGTCCGGGCAAAAAAGTGATTTATCCGGTAACGCCTAATGGCGTTGAGCACCGATCGATTCTAAGCGGCGAAATGCCGAAGGATTTGGTGATTTATCCGGTAACGCCTAATGGCGTTGAGCACTCGGTTCGCAAATTGTGACGCGATATTGCCTCGTGTGATTTATCCGGTAACGCCTAATGGCGTTGAGCACCTTCTGGCGTTCGGATCCCTGACCCATTTGCTTTGGTGATTTATCCGGTAACGCCTAATGGCGTTGAGCACACTAGCACGTTCGGTCCTGTCGCTGCTGGGGAAGAAGGTGATTTATCCGGTAACGCCTAATGGCGTTGAGCACACCCACGGCCTCTGCCGTGCATCCTCGTCCGTGAGGTGATTTATCCGGTAACGCCTAATGGCGTTGAGCACTTTGTTTTTACGCCGTCGACATGCTGCTTACTTGGTGATTTATCCGGTAACGCCTAATGGCGTTGAGCACATCGAACGATCTCAACAGCCGAATCAATGCAACTGTGATTTATCCGGTAACGCCTAATGGCGTTGAGCACAATCACAACCGGCCGCTGAGATCGCTTGCAAACCGGTGATTTATCCGGTAACGCCTAATGGCGTTGAGCACTTTTTATATGACCCGACTTGCATCGCTTCACCTTAGGTGATTTATCCGGTAACGCCTAATGGCGTTGAGCACGTCGATGCGGACCGGTAGGGCACCGAGTCGATCGTGTGATTTATCCGGTAACGCCTAATGGCGTTGAGCACATCGCTGGACGAGAAATTGAACGTCGAAGTTTTTGTGATTTATCCGGTAACGCCTAATGGCGTTGAGCACTCATCATCGGTTGGCATTACTTAACCTCACGCTTTGTGATTTATCCGGTAACGCCTAATGGCGTTGAGCACCGAACAACACGGCCACTAGGGCCGTCTGTGATGGGTGATTTATCCGGTAACGCCTAATGGCGTTGAGCACAATGGGCGAAGGGCGAAAACGACAAAGCCGGGGCCGTGATTTATCCGGTAACGCCTAATGGCGTTGAGCACCGATCAATCTTACCTAAGGAGTCTAATCATTGAACCGGTGATTTATCCGGTAACGCCTAATGGCGTTGAGCACTTGTTTTAGATCGTGGGTTCATGTTGCCACCTCGCTGTGATTTATCCGGTAACGCCTAATGGCGTTGAGCACAATAGCTTGGCCCGCGCGACGCTGCCGACCTCTTCGGTGATTTATCCGGTAACGCCTAATGGCGTTGAGCACCAAGGTAGTTCAACCATCCGGAAACTCCGGATAGTGTGATTTATCCGGTAACGCCTAATGGCGTTGAGCACACCAACCGATTCGGCGCCGCCGAGGGGGAAGACGGTGATTTATCCGGTAACGCCTAATGGCGTTGAGCACTTGTAGCTAATCTCGACAAGCTCCGAATCGTCTGCCGGTGATTTATCCGGTAACGCCTAATGGCGTTGAGCACTTGATTCGATCGATTTGGATATTGCTGGTGACGTTGTGATTTATCCGGTAACGCCTAATGGCGTTGAGCACCGTACATGATTAGCCCCATCGTGCCGGTCGCGGCAGGTGATTTATCCGGTAACGCCTACTGGCGTTGAGCACTTCATCACGGCATCTTTC
>Ga0164292_10002880_pt1 | contig 14039 bp, 15 predicted proteins | sample GEODES117metaG_FD_111486 | JGI IMG/M metagenome (GOLD analysis project Ga0164292, IMG submission 111486) | Eutrophic lake water microbial communities from Lake Mendota, Wisconsin, USA - GEODES117 metaG | ecosystem: Environmental > Aquatic > Freshwater > Lake | place: USA: Lake Mendota... | reverse complement strand
TCAATTCTTCCCTCTGGAATTGATAAAAGCTCTAATTCAACATTTTCAACAACATCTGCTATATTCATAATATGCCTCCATATTCATTTTTATTGGAAATATTTATCTGGGTAAGCGAAAATAGATTTTTTAAATTGATTTTTATGAAGGGGTACTCTCTTATAAATATATTATTATCTATTGTCATATGTATATAGTTATTAATGGTCATATTAATATCTTTTTCTATTCCCCTGCATTTTGCTTACTAATTATATTATCTTTCATTTCTGCATTTCTCATCTTAGCTTCATTAAGCATATCTGTTAATGCAAGATCTGTTCCATCTTTACTTCTTGATTCATTAATAGCAGTTGATTTGCCTTCAATAAGATTAATAGTTTGAATAGCTTTATGAACAGCATTTGCTAATTTATTTAATTCATCAGAGTCTAATACATCTTCTATTAGTTTCTCATAGCATCTATCCAGAACTGCTTGAGCAGCTACTATCTTTTCTTTATCACTATAGAATATACCTAAACTTCTTGCTATTACCGCCAAAGAATCGGGGGAAGGTAATTCTAAATTTCTTTGGATATAAAACTTCTTTGCAGTATGATATGATCCAGGATATTTTAAATATCTCATAGCAGGACCAATTCCCATTTCATTTGCTATTTCTATATATTCTGATATTTGTTCTTCTGTAAACTTTGAATAACTCATTATATTTTTAATACCCCTCTTATTTTCATATTACGACACACGTTCCTGGAGGTTCCTATCATTTAAGATATCTTCTATTAGATAAGATAATTCAGAATCACAAGTGTATTGAATATTTATATTAGCTTCTTGACTTTCATTATAGAATGTCAGAGTAAAAGCAAGTGTTTTGTCTTCTTGTTTATATTCTATATCTCTTGCATATGGGAATAACATCATAATATTTATCTTCTACCCCCGAAAAATTCTACAAGATTGTGCAACGCTGCATTTGCCATATCTAATTATAACATATCTATATATTAATTGCAAAATAAATGAGAAGAGTGGAATTCGACTATGACTAATTTAACGGTCCACTCTTCCCAAGATTAAAGTGGAGAGAGCAGTGACACTTTTAGGAAACGCTTCTGCTCTCTCCGATGTGAGGTGATCACATATATTTTTATCTATGGCGATAGATATTATATTCATTTATGACAGAAAATATCTTTTAAACATTTTCTACTTATATTATATCATTCTTATTATGACTTGTCTACCAAGTAGTTGGAGTGTTCATTAAATCTTTATAACATTTTTCGTGAACTACCCCTCGGTTTTTGCCAAGGAATAATCCAAACTTTCCCCATTCCATTTTTTCTGAACAAAGCTTACACTTATCATCATACTGAAGAACTATCAGAGTAGGCTTATAAACGAGCATAGACATACGCTCTCCAACAAGGTTTGCAATATTGGTTCTTACCATCAATTGATTGTGTTTTCTTCCCAAATGCATCTAATTGTTTTATTTCTTTGCATCCGTGGCATCTTTTGTAAGCTCTTTCTTTTGTTACTCCAAGAACTTTTCTTCTGGCGTAATAAGTTTTCATATAATCTTTGTGACATATTTTACATTGATGATTGTATCCAGACTTGCTCATACTATTTATATAAAAATCATTTTCTGGCTTTTCTACCTTGCATCTGCTACAAATTCTCATAACTTTCCTCCCATCCTACAATGTCCATCATAGAAGCATTACAAGAATCACACGGTACTTGTGGATGCTTTGTATAAGGAATATCTGATGTTTGCTCAAATATCTCACTATTTGAACAGTTGTTGCAAAAAGCTATCAAGTATCTTTTACCATAATCTTTAAACAATTTTGTTCCTTTTATTTCTGGTATTTCCATTCCAAATGTTTCCATTATATTCTACCAAAGGTCATATATTTATCCATAACATCTTCTACACTTTCTTTTTCTTTTACCCTGTCAAAATTGGACAACTGCGGTTCTATTAATATTGAATCAGAGGGTTCGTTATTCTTATAAACCAGAGAGAATGAACTACTAACTTCTTTCTGGTTATTAATTGTTTTTTCTAACCAAAAATCCTCTTGAGGATTTTCTATAATAGTTTCTATAATACTATCCATAGTAGTATCTATAATAGTATTGTGTCCACTATTGATGGACAACTGATTCTCTAAATTGGACAACTGCTCATCAGAATTGGACAACTGGTTTATCAAAAGGGACAACTGTTCTGATGGTTGACCAAATTCATACTCAGAAATGTTCTTTTCTCTTTTACGAATTGTTACAATAATGTTATGCTCAAGCAAGAAATCTCTAACTTTCATTGCTGTTTTTCTGTTTACTCCAGCTTCTTTGGCAACTGTTAGCCAAGAAGGGAATATCTTGTTTCCTGATTCATAAGTTCCATACATTGAAAGAGTAAAACAAACTGACTTAAAATGTGCTGGATTCATATTAAAGTGCTTAAGAACATCAATTGGCATATCTTTAACAAATATCCTAAAATCGTGATGGTTCATAAATAACCTCCTATAGTTATATATAAATTATATCACACAATTTATAATAATCAAGTTAGAAGATAAAGGAGACTATTTGCTGGACATTTTGGACAAATTTGGCTCTAACTATAGCATCTTCTACAATCGAAACACCAGTATCTATGGTTATTGACATAAATTCTAAATAGTCCCCAAATTCGTAATAAGCATTTTGTATTCTTGCTGCACATTCATCTGGATCTAAAGGCAAAGCTTCAAACCAAGGAACAATTCTTCCATACAATATTGATTCTTGACCTTCATTTTCTGGAAAGCCTTCCATAGCACTAATTGCTGCTCTAATACCAGCAAAAACTAATTGTTCTGCTTCATCATCAGTATATTCATCAGCAAAACTTAATGCTTCGTCAACTGAAATATCTGTAGAAACAAAACTTTTACCAATTTTGCTTGACAAGGCTCTTGAAAATCCAGCTCCGCCAATTTTAACTGCTACTTTTGCTGCCAATTTTCCAGATATACCTGTTCTTGACAATTTTATTCAGCTCCAAGATCCTGGAAAGGTGCTATTAAAGAAATGCATTCATAAGAAGTTGTATGACCAAAAACATTTGTTATAGGCGTAATGCTTGTAATTTGATAATAATGATTTGGAAGAATTGCTAAATTTTGCCCATCACGAATATCTTGAATTCTTGAGCCAACTCTTAATGGAGTATTTGAATAAAATTTTACTCTTTCCCCCGAATTTGCACCCATTGTGAATTTAATGTTTTTTGCAAAAGAATGAACTGTAACATTCTGGTCTCCAACTTTTTCTGTAACAAAGTTGTAATAATCTCCAGAAAATCTATTTCTTTTAATTGCTTCTGTTTTCATTAATTAATCACCCATTCATAGTAATAACCATCAAATTGTGCTGTTGAATTTGGTCTAATTTTTCCAGTAGCAATTGATCGTGAACTATTAAAAGAAAGTTTTTTACAAGACATAACAGTTAATGGTGCAATCCAAGGAGAAACTTGATCTCCTGCTTTAAATGTAGTGGAAGCATCGTTTTGGCTAATTGTACTTGCTGCAATTTGTTCAAAAACAATGTCTTCATTTTCATCCATATATGCTGCTTGATAAGAAACTGCTCTCTTTATTAATTCAAGATCTTTTTCATTAGTAATTTCATCTTCAAATTTTCCAACATACATTTCAACTATTGCTTGTGCTCTATTTATTAATGACTGACTTAAATTTCTATTAGTTAATTCTAATACATCAGTTGTTGTTGCTAACATTTATTCTCCTCCTAACCATTTTAGACCCAAGTATGTCATACTGTAAACTGGAATTTCTACCAATTCGTTGACCTCTTCTTCTAAATCTGGATATAATATAGATTTTCTTTCTGGTAACAAAGAATCTTTTTCAGATCTAATTGTTCCATTAGACTCATTTGTTGGTGCTTGAATAATTGCTCCACCACCAGCACTTGTTGGAACTGTTTGTCCAAGATAGTCAAGGTTTGTTGCTACATCTTCTACACGACTTCTGTCAAGTCTTGAAGTACTGTACTGCCAAGCAATTGTTTCTTGATTTTCATCAATATCTTGTAAAGAAACGTCTTGAATTACTGCAGTATTATAGTCTGGTCTTGTCATTGTTAAAGCATCTTCAACGCAGTTAAAGAATACTTTTCCAGCAATTGTTTGACCATCAATTGTTGCACCTGGTCTTAAAATAATTGTTGTTGCATAGTTTGTATAAGGGTTTGCAGTAGAAGAATTTATACTTGCTGACATTCTTGTTACAACTTCTCCATTTGCAACTTTTGCTGAAGGGACTACAAATAATTTTGTTGCTCTAATTTGATTTGGTGCATAAGATTCAAATTCTTCAGAAGCCTGAACTTTTCTTAAAGGCAAACTTGGGATAATAAATTCATCTCCAACCTGATGACCATTTTGTTTGAAAACATACTTGGCGTGGTACTCATCATTTTTCCAAGACTCAGCAGGAATGTAATTAATAAAATCAGCTAATTCATAAGTTTGTCTATTATTTAATCCTGAAACAACTAAAGTAGTTCTGTATCTATTTAATCTATTATTGTTAAAGTACCTTGAACTATCTTGATCAACTTCAAAAGGATTGTCATTTGCAGCATCAATGTCTAATAAATCTATTTGTTGATCAACAGTTTCATATCCAGAAATCATTCCAAAGTCGTGTGCAAGTCTTGGACTATTAATCATTAATGACTTTCCACCAATAACAGCATCTTTAAGTGTTTGAATAAACTCTTTGTATTTTGTATTAACATACTGAGAATCATAGTCTGCAATTTGTGAAACAATGTCGTCAGATGATTCTGGATAGTTCATAAAAGCAATAACATCATATTTATCAATGTCAATATCATTGTTTATATCAATAAATCTTGCTTCAAATTCATCATCTCTCCAATAATCTAATTCAATTGGGGATGAAGCAAATTCATCAACATAGTTAATTTCTTTCCAATTAAATTCACTGGTTTTTCCAACTTTATGACCAAGTGCATAATGCTCTGTAAAGGCTACAGAATCATTTAGACAGGCAAAATACTTATTTGCAAACTCTCCATACCTAACATATACAACTGCCCCAATTACATCTGTTGGTTTTATTAAATCACTTGGTCTTGTCATAGGAGTTCCAAGACCCTGGAAAACCCAAACTCCATTTTCTCTTGGATCTTTTTGACCAGTAAGAAGAATTCTGTCTCCAGTTTGAACTGAATAATTTCCTATAATTAATTCAGGAAGATATTTTTCTCCAGTATTTCCTGGACCAACGTGTTCTGATGAATAAGCATATCCATCACCGCCTGGACCCCAAGTGGTGCTTGTTATAATGCTATTAGTTTGAACCATTTGTGGATTAAAAATATTTATCCATCTGTCAGCTGCAGTTTTTACTTCTAATTTTTCTGTAAATTGCTTATTTGCTTTATCATAGTTAAATACCTCTCCAGGATGATTAAACAATTGCTTTGAAACATTGTATGTTGAAGTGTCATATGGAGATGATACTGAAACACCATTTTGTTGTTTATCTTGAATATTCCAATAAAGTCTAAGAATCTTTGTTGAATTTGTTGTTACAACTGGTTCATTAATTTTTGCAGTTGCAGTTGCTTTTTCAGGAAGTTTTGGTATTTCTCCAAAACACGTTACAGCAAGAAGTTTAATTTCATTTTGAGTTAAAGGACGTGCTGCTCTAAAAATATAATCAGAAAGAGTTCCAACAAAAGCTTCAGCAGATTTTGCAACTGGTCTTATTTCTTTAACTTGCCCCAAATCAAAGTTTTCAGTTAAAGTATCTTCCCAACCAATTCCCAAATAGCTCATATTGTTAAACCAATAACTATCATCAATTTCATAAGTTCTAACTTCAAGTTTTCCATCTACCCATAATTCAAGGCAAGATTTCTTTTTCTTATCACTCTTATTATCTTTACCAAATCCATCATTTGTTCTATTAAGCACAATGTGGTGATTTTTATCATCAGCAATATTTGTTTTTCCAACAAAAATCTTTTCTTCATTGGTGACTCTATTTTTGTAATAAAAAGCAATTTTTCCATCAATCATTTTAACTTCACCATAATTGCGGTATTGATCAGTGCCACTAAATCTTACATACTTATTATAATCATCCCAAACTGTATAAGATGCATTAGTTTCTTTAGCGTTATCATCGTGATTTTCTCTACTTGAATCTCCATAAGTAGTAAAGTTTAAAACATTATTATTAACTATTGAAGGACCTGATTTATAATTAATATCTTTTACTGTTTCAATACTTGAATAATCTTCTCTTGAAGAAATTGTTCTATTTAAAGTTGAAAACAAAGATTGATTTTGCTTAGTTGTTCTAATTGTTAGTTCGTTAGATCCATAGTAAGATCCTCTAATAGTTCCTTGAGTTGTTGTTCCAACGTCACTTTGTCCACCATCTTGCAAGTATATATAATTTTGTCCATTAAAAATAAGTTGCGGTCTATATTCTGGACCAGTATATGAATATTGCGGTATGTATATTGCTGCAACAGTTTCTCCAGCAGCTCTTGGAACTTCGTCATAAATTCTGCTGTAAAATAGTCCATTTGCAGGACCTGTCCATTGACTTGCAGTTTGTGGATGACTTCTAATAGAGAGTCCCTTTTGTCCAATGCCTGTAAGATTTTTATCACAAGGATAGTGCCAAGTTAAGGCTGTGTTTCTATCTTGTGCTCCTGCAACAGTTCTATAGTTTGGAGTTGTAAACTGTCCTGCGTAAACTAATGAAGACCAATACTCATTAGGTGACTGTTCTGGATCAGCAACTTGCTTTGTTCCAATTGTGTAAAGAGCCTTATAGTAATTCCAAGCAAATATATCTGCTGGTGACTGAGGCTGAATTAAGTGTGCAAGAGTAACAAGCATAGGATCTGCCTGAACATATGCATCAAATCCAATAGTTACTGTTGGATCATTAAACAATACAGAAGAAGTCATTGTTTGTGCAGCAAAGTTTACAGTTGTTTGAATAGATGGATTATTCATAAACATTGATCCAGTCATAACTCCAGGAATATTATCTTCTGCAACAGAAACTAAAGCTTCTCTCATTAACAAAGATGCAGTTGAAAGATCTCCAGTAACGTTTGCAGTACCAGAAACTCCAGGGTCTCTTATTAGCATTGATGCAGTCATTAGGTTTGCTGCAACAGTAAGGTTTACACCCATAACTGGTATTGCTTCAGGAAATAGTGCAGATGCTGTCATTAAGTCTCCAGCATTTGATTCATTTACTGGTGGAACATTTAAGTAAACTAATACTTCTGCGTTATCAGGATAATTAAAATATGCTATATCAAAAGTAGAAGTTGTACTTGAAGAATCAAGCTTTATTGCAAATCCGTGATTGCTATTAGATGTTAAATATTCATAAGCTGTTGTAATGTCAAGAAGTATGTCTGCTCCAGATGAAACATTAAAAACAATTCCATCATCTTGAATTAAAGATTCTGTTGGTCTTGTGTTATAAGTAACGTTGTGTAACTGCCAGTTTGTTGTTAAAGCATAAATATTAAAAGAAGTATTGCTTAAAGCATCTGTTGCTTTAAATTTTAATACAACCTTTACAATTTCAGAAGTATTTAAATCACCAATATCTGGTTTAAATAATAAATAAGGTCCAGTTTTTGATATTGTTGGATAGGAAGGACCAGTTTGTTCTGATTCATTCCATAAATTTGTAGTAGGTGAGGCTGGTGAAACTTCTGCAAATACATACCTTGCATCAGTTGCTGGATCATAATAATCTGTTCTAACCAAAGACCTTGTATGCAACCAAGAATACTCGTGGTCTCCAGATTGTGCAGAAACAGTCATTACATCTGCAGTAACATTTACTGGTGTTGAAAGATCAACAGTTGCATCATTCATTAATGCTGAAGCAGTTAAAAGATCTGCAGGATTAATCTCTGCAATCATTGGAGATGGTGCAGGAAAAAGTGCTGAAGCTGTTGCCAAAGGTGCACTTATATTTACACTTGGAGAAGTAACAGATACAACTGGATCATTAAACAATGCTGACCCTGTTGCTTCATCTGCTGGAGTTTGTCCAAGCAAGAACATATTCCAAAGTTCTAACAAAGCTGTTGATGTATAAACACTATTTGATGCAATGCTTAATTGATCCATCAAAACGTTTACGCTTGTTGATGATCCATATACTCTAAAGTTTGTAAAGGTTCCACTTGGTGCGGTAATTGATGCAGAAGTATCTAAAACTCCATTTATATATAGTTCTACATTTCCAGATGCAAATCTAACAGAAACCATCATAAATCCTGGATTTGCACTACTCCAACCATCTGGAGTATCTAAGAATCCACCACTTACAACTGGAGAGGTTGTTGCATATGACCAATGTTGTTGTGTTGAAGTTAATACAGTAGTTCCACCAGATGTTATTCTTAACTTATTTTGATTAGAAGTTCCAACACCAGTTCCTAAAATTAATAAAGCAAAAGAATTTGATCCATAATTAAATTCAAGCAGGTTTTTGTTTCCACTTACTGCAAATTTAGAAAATTCTATAAAAAAGTTAACTGTAAAATTTGCATTATCTAAATAAGCACCAATTGTTGAGTTTGTGGTTTGAAGAGTTCCAGTTCCATAATTAAGAACACCATTGCTTGAAGCCCACATTCCATAATATGTTTCAGAAATATCAAACATTGCTGGACTATTTGTTTTTGTCCAGGTTGCAGATCCAGCAGATCCAGCATTTGTCATAGTTTCAATTGTTGCGTCTTCAAAATCCCAAAAGTAATCTGGGTTATATTTGTTTAGTGTCCAGTTTTTTAATAACATAATAAAAATAGCCGTATAGCTAAATGCTAACGGCTAACTCCTCATAAAAATTGTTCTCTGGTGTAATTGCAGAAATGCTGTGACCACCTATTGATAATGTTGGAGAAAAGGAGAGGCTGAAGTTGTGAGAAGTAAGTACCAAAGATGACCCCAATTGTACTTTCTCAGTCTTTACAGACTTAACTTCAACTGCTTTTGCAGTAAGTGTAATAACACTTGCCTCTACCTTTACATCCATTGTAACCTACTACGCTACCGTGAATTCAACGATACCGTTGGCATCCCAAGTAATAGTGAAGTTACCGCTTGAAGATGACTGATCAGTGCCGAAGTCAACATATCCAATAAGTGGACTTGTTGAGTTAACACCAGTCTGTGCATCATAAACGATTGCATAACGTGCTGTGATTGTGCTTGACGACCAAGTTGTATCTGCTGCATCAAGAACAAGCTTATTAGTTGCTCCTGTGTATGTAGAAGTCTTGGAAGCCAAGGTATTTCCTCCAGCTGTGTATCCAGTTCCAGATACTTCATTAGCTACTGCATCGTCCCAGTAGTCGTGAGTATCTTGGTTTGGAGTGTAAGAAGAGGTAACCAAGGCAACTTTAATTGTATCGGAATCCCAATCAATTTCTTTGTTTAGTGCCTTTGCAATGAAAGACCCATATAGTTTACTTGCCATTACTAATCATCTCCCCTTATGCGGTCTTCTCAACGATAGCGTAAGCACTGGCATCTGCAACAGCAAAGCCTCTACGAACACGAACCTTGAGTTGAACCCCATCTGTATTGAATTGAGCATCACGAGATACTGCAGATTCTACGTTGCTACGAACACCATTAATCATCATTTGACGATTACCAACAATAAGCAATGGATTGCCTGTTGGGTTGGAAGTTGCAGCTGCAGATGTAGCAGCACCATAAGAGACAACTAATGGATAACCAAATAGGCTTCCTGGAGTTGCTGCTGTTGGGTTAGGAAGAACAAGCTGACCTGTTCCGTCTACCATTCCACGAAGGTGACCAAGCATCTTTGGATGAGCAATGAATACAGTGTTAGCTGCATCGAAGTAAGAACCCTGTTCTACAAGAGCAAGAGCATCATTGATATCTGCGAAAGTTAGTGCACCTCCAGTCTGGATTAGCTGATTTGAAGCAGAAGTTGCTACAGACTTGTAAACAGATGTGAATGGTGCAGTATCTGTACCATCAGCAGCAGCTGTTACACCAAGAGCGGCGTTATCAAACTTACGAGCCCAGCGTGAAGCCCATTCGATTTTGTATGTGTTAAGTACGTCAACGAGTGAATCGTTTACGTCTTCTTCGCTGATGTGGAAAATCTTTGCGTACTTACGAGCAGTTAGCAAGATTTCATCAAGTGTTGCTGCAGCTTCTGGAATAGTTCCACCTTCTGCAACGATTTCTGGTGCATCTGCAACAAAGCGTGGAACGCCCTTGGTGCGTGATGCCATTTGCTCTCTACGAGCGAAAGCTTCAACTACAGAGTTTGCTACAGTTGCCTGGATAACTCTGCTGGAATCTTCTTCTGGTATGAAGCCATTAGCTTCGGTTAAGTCAATTCTTGACATTATATTTCTCCTTAGAAATTTTATTTTTATTTAGATTTGAAATAATTGAATCGTCCAATTCAAAAATCGCAAGTCTAAACGTCCATTTAGAATCTTGCGTATTGATTGATTCTATTATATCACGTTTATTTGCCAAGCAGTATTCTTGCTTGTAATTCTGATGCTGAATTTGCTGTTTTTACTGGAGTTGTTACTCCGCCATCAGCTAATCCACCAACAAGAAGTTTTGGATCAAATATTTCTGGAAAATCAGATTTCAAAGATTCAAGTTGTTCATTTAAACCAGTTAACTTAAATTCATCATCAAGACCAATTGTATTAAAATCAAGATACTTCTTAACTCTTTCTACATTTGGTAAACCAGACTTAGTTAACTCTCTTTCAACTTTTTCAATCAATGCTTTTGCTGACCAATCAGTTAGTTGGGCAACAGCTTTTTCCATTTGTTCTCTTATTTGTTCTTTTTCTTCTCTATATTTCTTTGCATCAGATTTAGCTCTGTCCAGAGCATCAAGGACTTTTTTAGGGTCCTCAATGACTGGCTCAGATTCTACTACTTCGTCATTAACTTCTACAATATCATTTTGTTCCATTTTATTTTCCTCTAATTTCCTGCTGTTTGTTCAGCAATAACGTTATTTGTATTCATTCCTTGAGACATTAGTCCAAGATCGCCTTGTTCAACAATAAGATCTGCAACTTCTGAATCGTAACCCATTTCTAAAAGAACCTGCTTAAGTGAAACGCCAACTACACGCTTTTTAACTGCAACTTCCCAATGATCTAAAGTGTCAAGACTTTCTGGAGATTCCCATTTAACTTGAACATCTAATTCTCCAGTCATTATTTCAGACTCTAAATTATCAATTTTAAGAATAAACCTGAACATATCTCTCCAGGTATTTCCAAATGAAATTTGTCTGTCTTCAATCTTTTTAATCAAAGGAGCTTCTGCTGTTCTTAAGGATTCTCCACTTTGCTGACCAGCACTTGAATCAAAGTAATGAATTGGTGTTGATGTTAAAGAAGCCATTGACTTTACATATTGGGTCATTGGTTCAGTAAACACCCTGTGGTCTGCAGGAGAAAACTCTCCAACTTTTGAAATGCCCTTAAGATACCAAAGTTCTCCTGGACCATTCTTTAATGAGCCAAGATTTTCTGCATCAACAGTAGAGTCATCAAAATCTTGAATTTCTGAGTCATTTCCTCCATTTGCAAGTGCATATCTTTGTGGAGCACCTTGATAATCAACAGTATTCATATGAGTAATAATTAACTTGTTGATAGCATCCTGTGGACCATAAGCATCGTAATGTTCTGGTCTTCCATATGTTTTAGAAGTTCTAAAGTGAAATACTGGAACTTCATTCCAAGGATTTTCAACTACGCCAATTTGTTTAAAGCCAGAGCTTGAAACCATTGTTTCTACTTCTCCTACAGCTTCATATTTTTCAATACGATCTGCGTAATACATATTTAGTCTTACTGTCTTAGTTGTACTGTCGTATGGATCTGTGTGTTGCCACAACTTTGCACCAAATCTCTTAACTCTTGGATTTTCAGTGTCATATACCACTACAGTTGTTAATGGTGAATTATAGTTAATCTGTACTTCTCCATTTTCATCTGTCCATACAATTGCATAAGAATCTCCATATACAAGTGCTCTTTTATGAATTTCATTAGCATCAAGAACAAGATCGTTAGATTCCCAAACCCTGTTAATTATTGCATTAGCTTCTTCGGTAGTTCCTAAAACATTGGCTATTTCTAACCTGTTTAATACAGAATCAACTACAGTTCTTGTAAAGTTGAATCTATAGCTATTATTTGCTGATCTAAATAGAGTTGACCATTTTTGATTTGGAAACAATTCTTTTTGAGTACCCTCGTAATATATGTGGGCTGTATTGTAATCGTTTCTACGGTCAATAAGTCTATCTATTGCATTTTTAATATCTGTCATTTTTATTTATCTCCTGTTGTAATTAAATTGTTTTGCACTAATTTTTACTGCCTTGTTGTCTAAGAAGTATAAAACTCCTGTAACAACAGCATCCAGTACGTCATCGTGCGATACTTTTGGAAATGACCACATCTGCTCTTCTAATGCTGGAAAATGAGCAGAGTGTCTAACCTTCCCTTGTTGATAGTAGTTTAAAGCCTTACCAGCTCTAATCTGCTTTGATAGTTTTTGATGCTTTGATCTATATTTAATAGGAATTCCTTTAAATACATCTTGCCAAAGGTCTCCACCCTGATTTGTTTCAACATACAATAGTCCAGCATCGTATATATCAGCCAAATCTCTCACTCTATCAGAAAGGTCTGAAGGTGAAAGCTTAACTTGTTGTGCTTCTCTAACATAGATAACACTATTTCCTAAATCATCTATTCCTCTTGAAAGAACTGCTATGCCAGTATAGTCTGACACTTTATTCTTTGTAACAGCAGGGTCAACAGAAATAATTGTGTTTCCATACTCTTTTAGGTCTTCAATAATAATATCTTCATTAGCCCAAAATGTTCCATCAACATTTATAGGTCTATTCATATAATTCTTTGCAAAATCTCGCAAATGACGTTGAGATTTAAGCCATTCTAATGACCACTTCTCTTCCCAGACGGATCTTTCAGTTCCATCCTCATTTTGCATAATGGCTGGATAATAATGAGCTTTTACATTCTGGTCTTTAATCCATTGAAGTTCTGGATCGTCAGGAAACTCTGAAAACTTTCTAAATTGGTCCATAATTGAGTTAGGCATAGTAGTAGTTCCAACAAAAACCATACGAGCATAGATATTCATAGGTGCAATGTCATCAAAGACTGTGTTTAGCTGCTGACCAGCCTGATATTCAGAGTAATTCTTTTCACCCTTTTCAATATCATCAAGAATAATAAGATCTGGACGCTGACCAAAGACCTTTTTACCCAAAGAGTTGGTGTCAATACCATTTGCATCAAAAATAAAGTCATTGCTTTGAACAATTCTCCAAGAGTTATTAGCAAGTGCTCTACCTGTTGTTGAGACAATTTTAGGCTTACAAAGTTCTGGATAATCAATTTGTAAATATTCATTTGTATCTAATTCATTCTTAAATGTAATCAAATGTGTCTCAGCTTGACTTGCAGCATCAGAAAAGGCAGCAATGAACTTAACGTGATTGTGAGCGGCTGCCCATAATGGTAAAATTAAAAAAATCCAGGTAGATTTACCAGATTCTCTTGGAGCAATCCAAGCATCTCTATTTTGCTTAGGAGAAGTTGGGGGATGTATCCAATTCTTTCCATATTCAGCTAAATCAATATGAAATTCAGATAATGTAATCTCACCCTTTGAATTTTGTAAATGATGAGGCAAATAAATCAAAGCAAATAGCAATGGGTTATATTTAGTTAATTCAATTCTTCCCTCTGGAATTGATAAAAGCTCTAATTCAACATTTTCAACAACATCTGCTATATTCATAATATGCCTCCATATTCATTTTTATTGGAAATATTTATCTGGGTAAGCGAAAATA
>Ga0164292_10002879_pt1 | contig 14040 bp, 7 predicted proteins | sample GEODES117metaG_FD_111486 | JGI IMG/M metagenome (GOLD analysis project Ga0164292, IMG submission 111486) | Eutrophic lake water microbial communities from Lake Mendota, Wisconsin, USA - GEODES117 metaG | ecosystem: Environmental > Aquatic > Freshwater > Lake | place: USA: Lake Mendota, Wisconsin... | reverse complement strand
TGCAAACACAGGTTTAAGAAAGCATACTCAAAAATTATTCTATGACAAGTTTGCGGCAGCACTAGCAAAAGAAAAACCTTACGGATATGTAAAGATGCCAGATGGTAAATTAAAGAACGGACTTGAGCCAGACGTACTAGACTCTGTAATAAGATCAGCCGCTTCAGATCTTATTGGAGACAGAAACATAATTAAACAACTTTCTCCAATTGATAAAGACATTTTGCGAAACAAATATTTAAATTGGGATTCTAAAAAGGATACCCCGCTTACAGAATCTTTAAAGAAAATTATATTTGGTTTAGAAAAAAGAGAAATGGGCGGCCCAGTTAATTCAGGACAGCCTTACATTGTTGGAGAAAAGGGTCCAGAACTATTTGTTCCTAGAAACTCAGGCGGCATTGTTCCAAGTAATAAATATGGAATTGCTCAAGGATACAATATGGGCGGAATGATTAAGATGATGCTTATGCAAATGCTAGGAGCATACGGTGGTCAAGCAGCAGGAAAAGCAAGCGGTATTCCAGGCGGAGATTTCATAGGAATGATGCTCGGATCTATGCTTGGCATGGGAGGCAGCGGGTTCGGTGGTGGAGCAAAAGCTCCAATGACAAGCAAGGGTAAGCTTACAGCTCCAATAGGAGCAACTAAAGCCTTAGAGGGAGTTACTGTTAACGGTAAAGACCTAATGGTATTGACAAAGTATGGAGAGAGGCTTGAAAAAGCTTCATTAGAAGGTGGAAAGTTTGCAAAGATGGGAGCCTTCGCAGCAAAATCACTTACAAGATTAAATCTTATAGTTGGAGCTGGATCACTGGCTATAGGAATTGCTATAAACAGATACAAGGCTCATCAAGAATCAATGCGCTTAAATGCTCTAGGTTACGGAATGACTGCTGAACAAGCAGAAAAAGCAGGACTTAAATTTACAAACTTTAACGATAAGATTAAAGAAGCAATTGCTAATGCAAAAGCTCTTAAAGAAAGAAACACGCTTTTATACGAAAGCATGCAGGGTTCTGGAACTCCAATCAATGTTACTATCGAAGAGTATAAGAAGCTTAAAAAAGAAGTTAAGGATAACTACTCGGATCAAGTTCTTTTAATTAACAAGACAAGTGCAGATGAACAAGAAGCTCTTGCAATAAGATTAAAAGAGCAACTGATTGCAATGGGAGTATCTGCTGAAGAAGCGTCTAAAAAGATATATACAATGTATGCATCTTCTGAGTTTGCATCAATTGCGTCTAAGGTTACAGTAGGTTCAAAAGGTAAGTTTAATGAAATTAAAGATACTGCAACAGCAGCAGCATCAGCTTTAGAAAGCCTAAACGCTGCAATGGCTACTGATCGTGATCCTACAGAGCAAGCAAATCAATTAAATACTGCACTAATGGCCTTATCAACAGATGTAGAAAAAAGACAGGCAGATGCAGTTAAAAAGGAACGTGCCCTGGCAACTAAAGAGGGAAGATATTTTTCATCGGGAGATGAAAAGCAGGCCAAGCTAAAAGCAGAAGAAGAAGCAATTGAAGCAATTAACAAGGATGTTCAAAGCCAAGCAGTTCTAACTAGAGAAGTTGTAGATGAAATGGCTAAGATAGATCCATCTATTAGACAGATAGTTAGTGAGCAGGACACAGCACTCTCACTCTGGCAAAAAACAAGAATTCAAGTTAAGGGATATACTGGTGACTTAAGAAACTTAACAGCTGCTCAAACAAATGATCTTTACCAACTTCAAATAGCATTAGGTAAAGTAATCGAGTCTGCTAATAGAGCCAAAGGCGGAGCACTAGAAAAGCAGTATGCCAAGTTGGATAGAGACAAGCAGCGTCAAGCAGCATACGAAAGAGCAGCAAAAGGCCAAAAGGTTGCAGATCAAATCTCTGATAGAGAAAAAATGTCTGCTCTTCAAAAGCAGATTGATCTTAATAATAAGCTTGCTGATGCAAGAATAAAAGCCCTAACTGCCGCAAAAGAAGAAGGCGACATTGCTAGAGAGATTGCTAAAAAGCAAGCAGAGTATGACGCAGCTATCGCAACAGGAAATACCGCTGGAGCACAACAAGCAAGCCTTGATATGGAAGGCCTACAAAGCCAACTTCAATTTAATGCACAAGTAAAGAATGAAGAAAATGCAAGAGATGTAAAGAATGCTCCACTTCTTAAGCAGATTGAGGCAATGCAAAAGAAGCAGCAAAAGCTTTCTGACAATGCTGCAATTGCGGGAGAAAAATTAGGAGATCTTACAAAATCAATTGCAACACAAGAATCTGCAATAGATGCAGTAAACTCTTCAATGTTAGATTATCAAATCAAGCTTTCTAGTATGGAGCCAGCAGAAAGAAAGAAGTGGGAAGCAAGTAGAGTTGCAAGAGAACAGCTTGCTGCTATCGGAGACGCTGCACAAAAAGCAGGAATAAAGATTGATGGATTAAAAGATATAGACCTAGGCGCAAGGCTTATGAAAAATCTTGAAAGCGGCCTTGGCTCAGTAAAGACTATTGTAACAAACGGTGAAGTTACAATAATGGTAGGTAAAGATGCGTTTAAGCCAGGCAAGGGCGGCGACGGCTCATACGGAAACCCATTCCAAGGAGGATCAGCATCAGTTGCTCTTGGTGAAAAACTAGGTGTTCCTATAAGAGAAACCATTACAGAGAAAGGCTGGGATACTAGTTTTGGTCCTACATCAGACAGAGAAATAGTTAAGAAGTATGCAAAGCAACAAGATTTTGCAAAAGATACTCAATTTACTCTTACAAATAAAGATGGATCTGTTGCTCAGTTTAAAGTAGTTGATGATAAGTTTAACGTACAACTACAAAAAATTACTCCTGCAGAGAAAAAGGCAATGGGTGGTCAGGTTAATAATTATGACAACGGCGGTGGAGTCAGTGGACCAGGTACAAAAACATCTGATTCAATTCCTGCAATGCTATCTGATGGGGAATGGGTAATAAAGGCAGACTCAGTTGAAAAAGCTAAAAAAGAATTCGGCTCTTCATTCTTTGATGATTTAAATGCTGGCAAGTTTCATGAAGGCGGAAAAGTTGGGCACAAGCATGGCTCTAGTTCACCAACAATGCCAAACCCATTTGGAATGGGAATGGAATGGTTCGGTAAAACTTTATCAAGTGCTGCAAACTCTGTAGTTAAGAATGTATTAGGCTTTGACATTACAACCCCGTTTAGTAAAAAGTCTAAAACAGAATTTCTTTCAATGGCTTTATTGCCAGTTGGCGGTGGGGCAGGAAAGGGAATATCTTCCTCAGTACCTAAAGTAGCGGGAGCAGTTTCACATCTTACACCAGAAATGAAATCTTTCGGTATGGCAGACATTGATGCTAAGGCAATGCAGGCTTTATCAAAGATGGATCTATCTTCAATAAAAATTCCAGAAACTGGAATTAGCTTTAACCCATCATCTGCTAAGGCTGCTCTTGAAGGATTAAAAGAGGGAGTAACTTCTTCCTCAACTTGGGAAATTATTCAGGCACAAAGAGAAACGCTATTAAAAAAGAAATATCCAAAAATTGATTTTTCTGATGTTACAAAGTTTAATGAATACTATGCAAAAGAATTTTACGACTTGCTTCCAGACGAAGCCATTAAGTTATTTAAGGGAGTAAGAGGAACAATAGGAGATGCCTGGAGAACTGGACAAAAAGATCTAGGTACTTATTTTTCAACTAACCCACATATAGCCGCACTCTATAGCGCAATGATAGGTAAAGCAAAACTCGGTGAAGAGCTTCCAATGTTTGGAATTGATAAAAAGATATCCGAGCTTAAAAATTTCCTAGGTGAAGGGGCGATAAGAAATGGCTCTGCACAGGGTAGCATGGAGTTCCCACAAGTATTAGGCGGAGACGATCTATTAAAGATGTTGCCTAGTATATATTCATTGCCAGGACAAGTTTATGGACAGATGTTTGGAGCTACAGCAAAGTCATTAAAAGAGATAAAAAATCTGTGGCCTTCTGGCTTTGCAAGTGGCGGATATGTAAATCCAACATACTCTGCAAAAATGTCTGTTCCATCATTTGATTCTGGAATAAATAGCGTACCTGTTGATATGCTTGCCATGATTCATAAGAATGAAGCAGTTGTTCCAGCTAACATGAACCCCTTTAATCCAAACGCTAATAATGCTACAATGGGTGGAGCAACATATAATATTACAAATAATATTAACGGATACGACGGAGATTTAAATCAATTGTCAAGAATGGTAACTCAACAAACAGTAACAGCCATAAAGAGCATGGACAGCCGAGCAGCATCTGCTTTAGGTCCTAAAATGAATGTGGGGATTAGCTAATGGGATATCCTTTAACTTTACCAGTAGGGTCCATTCTGTATTTTGATACAGGAACAGATGCAGCAACCCCAACTTGGACTAAAGTATCTGAGCATAATAGAACAGCAATTAACCTTGATCTAAATAGAATTGAAAAAACTCAAAGAATGTCAAACGGATCATTGAGAAAAATCTGGATTGCCGACAAAAAAGAAATATCTACAGCGTGGAACGCTTTGCCAACATATAGCACCTTAACAGTAGATGGCGGAATGGGTGCTGAAGATATAAGAGCATTCTATTTAAATAAAGGTAAGGGCACATTTAAAATTAAAATATCTTATAACGCTGTTACAGCAAGAGATGAAATTGTCCTAGCCTCATTTACATCATGTACTTTTAGCATATCTAAAAGAAATGTTAGATCTAGCCTAGCTTCAGTCCCGCAAGAATTTTGGGATGTATCTCTTTCTTTAGAAGAGGTATAAAGTGATAACAGTATCTCCAGCCACCGCTACCGCATTAAATAAATCAGTAAATGTCTCTATGGTAAATGGATGTCACATTGAGTACAATATGAACGACTTGATCCTGAAAACGGCTGTAACGGCTCCTGAAGGCGTTATAACGGCAACCCTGACCAAGGATGGACAGGCATATAAGCCATTTGAGAAGCTATTTCCTATAACCAGTATCATCGATCCAAGACGCCCAAAGGTCGCTGGAGTTCAATATATGATTCTTGGAGACCCAAGCGTACCTGCAACTCTTGCCGCAACTGGGATAGGAAGTGCCAGTACCTACGCATCTAGCAAAGAGTTTGGTAAAAGACTTTATTTCTCTAGCACAAAGACAGCTTACAAATACTGGGTAACACCCAAATCCTCGGGTATGCTTTTATCTAATTGTATTTTATCAGTTTCTTATCCAGCAGAAAAGAAAGCGGCTACAAATAAAATTGTTGTTAAGTTTGAGACATCCCACTCTAAACCTACTTCGTGGACAGTTAAACTTGTCAATTTGGCTGGAGCAGAATCAGCGCCAATCTACACAGGAACTACTTGCCCAGATTCGGGAGTAGTTAATTTATATTATAATGGAACCTCATGGTCAACTACAGAGCCCGCTACAGTATCTGCAGGAGTAGATTTAAGCGGAATAAAATTACAGATTAACTCTATTGATAAGGTTGAGGGTTACCTAGGAATAATTGAAATATCAGCAAGGCTAGTAAAAGATGTCACAAGCTCACTAGAGTCATTTGATATATCTCAAAACTCATCAGATTCTATAACTGGTCTAGTTCCAGTAGGAGATGTTACAGCAAACTCATTAAGAATGAATTTAAACGCCTATGATAGATCCTATGAGCATTACGACAAGGCTAATATTTTTAATAAAGAAAAGTTAAGTCTATATAAGAATATTACAATTAGGCCATTTGTTACTGTTGAATCAGAAAAAATAAACCTTGGAGTTTTTTATCTTGATTCGTATGAGGTAGATGAATTTGGGGAGATTTCAATAAATGCACTAGACGGTGCAAGAGAGCTTCAGTACATTAAACCTCCAGACATTGTAACAAAAGACATGTCTTCAGTTGCAATTATTAGAAGACTGCTAGACTCAGTTGGATTTACAAACTATAAATTTAATATTGTAGAAAGCGATAATTCAATAGTAACTCCGTTCTATTGGTTTACCGATCCTAAAAAAACATTGTGGCAGCATATACAAGACCTATGCAAAGATACTCAGATGATTGCAGTGTTTGATAATAACGATATATTGCAGTTCTATCCTAGAGGATATATATTTGATAAAACAAAAACACCTGTATTATCTTTTAGATATAACAATACTTCAGATGGAAAGCTTGCAAACATATCGTCAATTGCAATTGAAAATATTCCCACTGTCAAGGCTATTAAGGTTATGTATAACCCACAAGTTACATCTAACTACGATGGTGGAGGAGATAATATTTATACATCTCCCGTTGTTGTTTTGGGAGCAGCGGCACTTATTAAAGATTTAGCAGCACCTCCAACAACTCCAGGTGCTGATTTAGGAGTAGTAACACTTTCACCAGTTCAAATAGCATCGTCTGCTAAACAGTTATATTCTTATAGCGGATACCTAGTTTTAGGAAAAGAGATAATTGAGTACGATGCAATTAAGTACATATATGAGCCAGTAGTTGCTATTCCAGGACAGCCTACTATTTCTAAGTGGATAACTTCTGAATCAGATGTACAGTCTGGGCAGGCACTAGCAAAACCAAATACATTTAAGCCAACAGGTGAATATAGAATTAAAACTAGAAATGCTTTTGATGTTGTTAAAGATGTTGCCGATTTAAAGCATAGTGCCGATACAACTTCTTTGCAGGCAGAATGGACAGGAAAGAGGTGGGAATCTACCGTAGGAGGAGCTGGATCATTTACAACCGATCAATCTGTATTTACACTACAAGAAGTTCCAGTTAAAAATGCTGACGGGACTGATGTAAAGAATGAAAACAACCTGTTTTATGCAATACCTAGATCTATGATGACAATTTTTGCACCAGTTGTTAAATCACAACCAAATGCTACCGACCCAACTTTAACTGATTATATACAGAATACAAAGTATAGTCTTGCAACTATGAAAGCAAACTACTCTAAAGCGGATGGCACTGTAAGCGATAATTTTATTATTGGAACAAACATGTACTTCCCTTTGCTTAAAAACCCTAAAGATAGCCGTGCTACTGGGGCACAAAGAACCATAGCAGGTTTAGCATTTTCATTAAGTGAAGATAATACAAGTGGATACTATTTATCTATTGCAACTTCTCAAAACTCTAATGCAGATAAAAGTTTTAGAGAAATTAACTTTTATAAGATTGTAGACGGGAAGCCAGTAAAAATAAAAGATCAACAAAAAGATGAAGACGGATCTATTATAACTGGACTAAATGGCGGAAGAATGTATAGGTTAGACATTCGTGCTAACTACTCAACCCCTACTGTAGCTGCAGGACAGCCAACTCCAGGAAAAGTCTTAACCCTTAGAGTTTCTGTTAATAATAAATCTTTTGTGGTAGTTGATCAAGATCCAATTTCTATAACTCAAAAAGTAGGACTGATGTCACTTCAAGGTATTTCAGCATTTGATTATATTTACACATCTGCACTAACTCCTGAAGAGTTTGCTGGAGACTTATCTTTTGATCCATATAAAGGATTTTTAAGTGGAGAGTCAGCGTTAACAAAAACATTTGGAGACTTTATATTTAATAATAAATCAAAACAGACAAGCTCTACCTGGCTGAGAGAATTTGGGCCAGTAGCAAGAGAGCTTAGAAGAATAAAAGCTAGGTATACAACACCAGGTTTCCCTTTATATCCACAACTAATAAATAATTCAGATGTAACAATTGCTGGAAGTTCAATAGATTCATTCTCAATGGATGTATACGTTTTAAATAATACTGGATCCTTTACTGCCTTAGCTAACAATGAAGAAAAGCAATTTGTTGTAGTTGGAAACTCAATTGTTTCTTCTGACTCTTTTGAGTATATTGATCCAACGCTTAGCGATGCTGACAAAATGGAGCAGATAGGGTTTGACTCCACATGGATTCAAAGAGAGACCGAGGCAAAGGCCCTAGCTGACTGGATGAAAGATCAGTGGTCTAAGCAACAAAGCGTTATCTCTATGCAGACTTTCTTAAACCCAACAATTCAAATTGGAGATGTTATTGAGGTTTCTTATCCTGCCAACCGCCTATACTCTTCAGAAGACTCCCCTATACCAAGTGGCTTTGCTGCCAACAAGTTTGTTGTGCTATCTATAAATAGCGCATATGATAAGGATTCGCCACCTACAACTTCTATAGACTGTAGATCGATTCATATATGAGAAATGGTAGAATGTAAATATGAGTAACGTGCAGAAACCCGCCTCCTCAACAGCAAAAGTACAAAAGCTTCTGCTCTTTCCTGGCGACCCTCTAATTAAAGTATTGAAGCCAGACTACTATACAATTGTTGATCCAGGCAGCCTAGATGTAATGTTTGAACCAGTAGACCCAGAAGATGAGGACTATATAGATCCAGATGAGGAACAAGAAGAGGAAGAAAACAGTGGATTAAAGGCTCCTTCTCTATCTGACATAAGCTTAGTTAGCAAGACAATGGTTACGGATAAAAATAAAAATCAATTTGTTGAGTTTGTTTTTAATATTAAAAATAGTGGCGGAGATTCAGTGATAGGGGTAGAGGGCTATGGACAATAACATAAAAGCATTTGGGGAATACAGATTCTACGAAGATAATAAAGAAATCTATCGTAGTAAAAATTTGTTGACTAAATTTGGCAAAAGGTATATAACTCAGTACTTAGCTGGTCAGTCAAATACAAATCTAAAAGACATTGCTCTTGGCGTAGGAACTACCGCAGCAACAGTTAATGATACACAGCTAGGCTTTGAGTTTTATAAGTCTCCAGTTTCAATGAGCAGCATTGATATTCAAACAAGCTCATTAACAGGAGTAAGTACATACGGAGTTGTATACAAGACAACAGTTCCAGTAGACGTAGCTGGAATTATAAATGAGGTAGGTCTTTTCCCAACCGTATCTTTAAGCAGCACAGACTATGCAAGTAACTCCATTTCTACCTTTGAGGATAATCAAAGTTGGACAGATTCTACTGGAGCATTTGCCCCAACAACCACGAATCCATTTCCTAAAATTGGAACATCCTATCTTTCAATCGGCGCAGCAGCATCTCAAACAAAAGAGTACTTCTATAATTTTAATATAGATGTATCTGGATACAGCGCATTAGACAGTTTAACTCTCGCATACTATCAAAATGATACAAACTTAGACTATGTATTTGTTCGAATGTATGATTCGAGCAACCGTTACTACGAGATTAGATACGCTGGAGATCTGTCAGTAGGGTATAAGGTTAAGTCATTAACTTTAAATAATCTTTATAGTAGTGGATTTGGAGTTGGAACACCTGACCAAACATCTATTGTTAAAATTTCTTGCGGTGTAAAGGCTAAAGCATCAGGAGCAACAGCAGCTTTATTTGACGGTATGAGAATAAACGATGAAGATTCATTCAGAACAGATTACGGCCTTATTAGCAGATCAGTTCTTGCAAACCCAATTACTAAATCGTTAGGAAAGCAGATGGTTATTGAGTACAGAATTGGATTAAGCTTCTAAATGAAATACTATGGAGATGAAGTTGGCAATAGCCTTCCTGCTGATTTAGAAAAAACAAATGCTGCAGCAGCAGCTTCAGCTGCATCTACTTCAAAAGATTCTTATACAGAAAAAATAACTCTTAGGCTTGTTAAGGATAAACAGTATAAGTTTTGGTTTAAGTATAAGTATGAAGATCCAGAAACAAAAGAAGTAAAATTAAGTGACTCATCTCCAATATGGAAAGAGTCCTTTACTATTCCTAATTTAACTAAAGCTGTAAAAAATTTAACATTAACTTCAGGATTTAAATCTTACGGAGTTAAGTTTGATCTTGACCCTACAAGTGTGCAAGAAGATGTAGTAATACTTGAAAGCCTTACAAGTGATTTTGCTGTACAAAATATTGTTTATGTTGGAACCTCTACTAACGTAACTATTCAAGCTTCCAGCTACGCCCCAAGGTGGGTGAAGGTTAGATCAAGAGATAGGTGGGATGACTTAAATATATCAGAGGCAACTGCGGGCCCAGTTATAATTCTTAACTCTGAAATAGATACAACAAAAGTTCCAAAGGCTCCTACAGGGGTTTCAGTAACTCCTTCAATTGATCCTGAAGATAAAAGTGGATTTAGTATAAAAATTGATGTATCTTGGACAGCAAGTACAGATGCAGATACAAATGGCTATGTGATTAGATGGTCTGCAAATAACCCAGCAAATACAGCAAATCCTTTATGGGAGTATGGACAAGTAGATGGAAAAGCAACAACTACTTTTTCAATAACAGGATTAACTCCAAACACGGTCTACTACTGGCAGGTTACAGCAAAGAGCCCATTCAATAGTATTTCTTGGGACACAACAGTACCAGGACAAGTAGCCTCTGGAAGTTTTGGCCCAGTGTCAGATCCAAATGCACCAGCGGGTAATGTTCAATTAAGATCTATATTATCTATTGGCGGTAAAACAGCAGACCTGTTTAAAATAGGAACAGGTATTACACAATCAATTAATACATCTACAACAATTACTCCTACACAAACTGCGGGTACATATAATGGGATTATATTAGACCGATCAACAACAAACTTCGGCCACAATTACTGGCTAAATACTGGTCAGTTTAGAGTTGGAAGTGCAACCTCATTCTTATACTGGGACGGATCAGATGTTTATACGACAGGTAAGATAAATGCAACAGGCGGAGTATTTACTGGAAACCTTAGAGTAACAACAGGAAGCATAATTGCTGGCGGAACATTTGCACAAGACGGAACTGTGTCGGGGGCAAGAGTTGTTATGCAATCGGGTGGGCTTTACGCACACAGCGCAAATGGAGAGCAAAGCGTTTTTATTCAAGCCTCTGACGGATTAATTGATGCTCGTAAGGGATACATAGGCGGGTGGACACTTAATGCAACATCTACAACAGATGGATACATTCAGGGCCTTAATACAAAAATTGAAAGTAATGGAACAATAACTCTAGGAGATACATCAGGAACACTGGCATCTATTGTTAGATTAAGTGCAAATGATCCTACATATAGAATATGGATTGGAAGCCAGAATGCTTCAAATGCTAAATTTAAGGTTGCAAAAGATGGAACTTTATATGCAACGGGGGCAGTTCTAGGATTAGGCGCAGGTTCAACAATTGAAGGTTATGCAACAACGGGCAGCCTAGATCTCTATACTTTAAAGACAGTAACCTCTGGAATAAATACCAGACTTACTGATGCAGAAGGTACATTAGCTGGAATACCTGGAACGATAAGTACATTGAGTTCAGGATTAGCGACAAAGAATACAATTTTTGTTACAACAGATAGCACTCAGCCATTTGCAAACAGAGCTGGAGATTTGTGGATAAATGGTGGAGATCAAAATACTATATGGACAGCGTATGCAGCAGGACAAAATTGGACAGAAAAGCCTAACACAAAGTTGGCACTACAAACATCTTTAAATGCTAAATTAAATGCAAGTGCATATGTTGTACAAAGTTCTGTAGATAATAAAATATCAGCAGACGCAGCTGGTTTTGAAATCTATTCAGGCTCTTCTAACTCTGCAAGCGGCAGTGGTGTTAAAATAACTTCCACTGGACTTTTAGGATACAAAAATGGAGTACCAACTTTTACCATAACAAGTGCTGGGGATGCTACATTTGCTGGAGAACTTAAAGCAGGGAGTGGTTATTTTGGAACAGATTATACCAACGGTTTTGCAATCAGTGGTAATGAATTAATTGGAAACCCTAGCCCAGGTGGTGGAGTTACTCAAATAATTCTTAACTCACAGACTGGTGCAATTAGTGGAGGAAAAATTACTGGTGCCACGCTTGCAGGTAATACAATTACTGGTGGAACAATTACTGGATCAACAATTCAAACAAGTACAAGTAGTACAAATGTTAAATTACAAAATTCTGGTGTAGATAGTTTACAGGTTACACTAAGTGGTACTACAGTAGGTCATATTTATGGTGTACTTGCTGGTGGAACTACTTCAGCAATAATTATGCAAGGTGGAAGCAGTGCTCCAAGTTCTTCTGGAAACACTTTTCCTAGAGCTTATATAGGATCATCTGTTGTTTCTATTGCAGCAGACGCAAGCACTTCTATATTACTAAATTCAATTGACAACACAACTAAACTATTTGGAAACGGAGGTATTTATACAGATACCGTAGGATCTTTTTATATGAGATCTGGAGATACAACGGCGGCAACTGCAAACATGCAAATTGTAAGCACCGCTGGAACAACATTTGGCAGGGTAGCTAGATCTACTTCTTCTAGGAGGTATAAGACCGATATAGAAACAGTTTCTTACCCAGACGAATCTGTCAAACTGCTAAGGCCAGTCAAGTACCACGGAATAAAAGACATAGAACGTGGAGACAATACTTGGTATACAGGATTAATTGCAGAAGAGGTTGCAGAAATACCTGGACTTGAGTTATTAGTTCAATATAACGACGAGGGTCAGCCAGAAGCAGTAAACTATGCTGGACTTTCAGTAGTTTTAGCAGAAGTGGTTAGCAGAATTTTAAATAGGCTTGACGCCCTAGAAGCAAAATGATATACTGTAAATCTATCAAGGAGATATAATGGAAAAAATAGACCTAGTAGTACAAGCATTACAGCAACGTATAGGCGAGATTGTCTCACAATACGAGACACATATTGCTGTACTTCGTGCTGAAATAACACAGCTTACTGAAGCAAATAAATCACAGGAAGTTCCAGCGGAACAACCAAAGGGGTAAAACATGGCAATATTAGAGTCGCAACCAGTTAATGCTGGAGATCCAGTAACATCAGACATTATTAATAAACTTGTGTCTGATTTAAACCTATTAAATAAGCAGACAACGTCTACATTTTCTTTAAGCTTAGCCAGCGCAGGAGAGGGTCAGGGAGGAACAAAAGTTTCATCAAAGGTGTATCACTCAACCATTAAAGTTAATATCGACCCAAAAACAGCAACTTCGGGAGGCACTTGGACTTTTGATAAGGATACATTTAAAACCGCTCCTAGGTGCTGGGTTCAGCCAAGAAGCAGTGCTAAATTAACCCACCAACAACTTAACTTTACAGCAATTGTTGTCAGCGTTACTGCAAAGAGTATGACCTTTAGAGTTAGAGGCCCAGGTGGCACGGCTCAAGAAAAGGCAACTATAGAGTTTGATTGTTTTGCTGTAGAAGCATAACCCCTATTGACAAGCTAAACCAATATGTTACAATTACTGTAACACCAAAGTCACGTACCCGTGACTTTTTTACATATTAAGGTAGACAATGAGTAACGATTTAAAGTGGATGATTTCATCCGACCAGCAATTCCCATATCAAGATGACAAGATGATTGCCCTTTGGTTTAAGGTAATGAAGTGGTTTAAGCCCGACGTTGTTGACTACCTTGGTGATACAGATGATCAAGCCTGCTACAGCAAGTATACAGAAGGACGCTCAGCAGAGTTCTTAAACCTTCATAAGACTGATAGTCGAGACCTTATTGTTCCAATGATGCGCCATGAAGCAAAAGGTGCAAGAGATTTTTATACTAAGACAAGAGAGATGTTGCCAGAAGCGCAACTGTTCTCAGCACTAGGAAACCACGATGTTAGAATTTTTAACTATGTAGATGCAAAGCTTCCTGACTATATTAATGAGGTTACTCCAGAAGCTCTTTGGGGATTAGACTCTTTAGGTTATGAATATATTCACTATAACGAACTACCTAAGCGCCGCTTTGGAGATATCCATGTACACCACGGACTATCAATTGCAGCAACTGGTTCCGTCCGCAAAGACATGGAAGACCTACAGGTATCTTTAATTAGAGGTCACTCTCACAGAATTGCATCCCACCTAGTAACTTATGAACTAAGAAACGGCGGAGAAGGAGAAACACTTCGAGGCTACGAGCTTGGGCATATGTGTGACGAAAAGGGTCCAGGAATGAAGTACATGCAACACCACGACTGGCAAAAGGGATTTGCTATCGCTCATA
>Ga0164292_10002878_pt1 | contig 14040 bp, 14 predicted proteins | sample GEODES117metaG_FD_111486 | JGI IMG/M metagenome (GOLD analysis project Ga0164292, IMG submission 111486) | Eutrophic lake water microbial communities from Lake Mendota, Wisconsin, USA - GEODES117 metaG | ecosystem: Environmental > Aquatic > Freshwater > Lake | place: USA: Lake Mendota... | reverse complement strand
GTACACGCGGTCAGTGCCAGTGCAGTCAGACTCAAGAGCAATGCTTTCATAAAAATCCCCAATCCAATTTCAATGATGGTGAGCGGTGGTTTTGCGGGGTGTCTGCACCCAGACCTTCACCGTTCGCTCACCTGCTTTTTCAAATTTCAATGTCAGGTCAAACCTTTCGCCATCCTTCAGAGGCGCTTTAAGGCCTTCCAGCATCAGGTGATAGCCATTCGATTGGCCGTGTCGCATCGGTACGCCGGTGCGCGCGGGTAGGTCCATGGACTGGATTTCGCGCATGCGCATCACATCTCCATCGATTTGCATACGGTGTATGCCTACGCTGGTCGCGACTCCTGTCTGTGCCGAAAGCAATCGATCCGCTTTATCGCCCTTATTAAGCAGAGCCCTGAAATAGACCGCACCGGTCTGGGTGCCAGGGATGCTGGGGGTCGCGTAGGGGTGATCGATCACGATCGACCCAACTCGAAAATCGTGAGCGAGTGAGTCGGTGGCGGGCAGCACACTTGCAAAAAAGCAAACGCACAGCCCAATGAGGCTATCTCGCACGCGCAATGCGGAAAGAAAACGGGTTTGCATGAAATCTCCGAACCGGTCTGTCGCGGCATGTTGCCCAGCCGCAAACCGAACACCTGCACCGGGCAGGCGAGATGGACGCAGGTCAGGAGGCGGCTGGGGGGCCGCGAGAGGGGAGAGGCGGAGCCGTAAGGGCTGCGACATGGGCCGCTGCAATTGGGTGCAGGGCATGTTCAAGCGCAGAAGGCTTGATGAAAAGGGAACTTGAGCGTGAGGGTAGGGCCGCTACGGCGGCGCACAGTGGACAGTCCATGCTGGCGGAAGCCTTCACTTCGCCACCATTACCGTCAACATCGATCATCTTCATCCCGCCGCCAGCAGAGCAGACCATCTGCACACCGCCAGGCTTGATCACCGGCGAGGCAACTGCTGAGGCCAGAAACAGCGCAAACCACGCCAGCACGATGCTGGCGATGAGCTTTGAGCTGCGTAGGGCATTCATGACCGGATTATCGCATCAGTGGTTCGAATCCCTAGCGCCACCAAAAAACGATGTTTTTTGACCTGAGCGAGTTATTTATACAATCTCTTTTGCCCCGCCAGTTATCGCTGAAGACCCGCATGGATACTGGGTGCCGAGCAAAATCTCCGCTCGGCCCGTACTCCGAAAGCAGGTTGATGTGCTCCTGACGGGTGTCCGATCACTCATTTGCGCCGCGCAGTCGCTGGCTTCAGTCGTGTCGACAATAACGGTTGCGGCTTGCGCGTACGCCGAAGCAGTACCGACGGCACATCTGCTCCCGTCGCAGAACTCGAGATAAACCTCAGCCGGCGGTGAAGCAGGGGGGAGTTCGGAAATTGACCGTTAGTAGCCGTAGGATCAGACCAACTTAACAACGGCCGAGTATTTCCGAAAATTGGACCTAATTTCATCTCAATTGCACCGCCCCCACCGCTAACGCAATTGCCGCCAAAGTTATTAACGTTGAGTAGCCCTCCGGTTGAGTAGACGGCTGCGTCGGTATCCGATGAACGTGGGGAAGCTCACTTTTGTTTGCGGCGACGAGCAGTTGCACCCATCAGGCCCAGCGCTGCTGCTACCAAGACCAGTGTGCCCGGCTCTGGGACATTGTTGCGAAAACCCAGCTGGTAGCTTGCCACTTCTTGCAAGATGGAGGCTTCGTAACCCGATAGTCCAAGATCTTTCGCCGCCACCTCATCGGCACCGAACATGGCTGGATCCAAGCCAGTGACCGAGCCAAACGTTGTCAGGGCGTTCAGGTAGGAGCCCGCCACTGAAGGGTGGGTGCCATCATTGAACCAAAGGTCGATCAGGTTGTCCGTCAGTGCGTTGCTTGCATACATGTTGCGGGTGGCGAAGCCAAGTTGCACTGCGGCAAGAAAGGCCTGGCCCGTGGGAATGACGCTCTTGATGCCCGAGGTGCCATCATCATCTGCAAAGTTGGCGACATCGTTCATGCCGGTAACCAACGCTGCAGTCATGGTCTCTAGCGAACTGTAATAGCTCGGCACTGGCTTGGTTGGATCGTAGGTGGCAGAGGCGGTCTTAGGGTCGAGCGTCTTTGTTCCAGGAGAATTGATCAGGTCCGGGCGTGCCCATGTTTGCTGCAAGTAGATCTTGGTCGCCAAGCTTGCATTCGCGTTCGTCCCAAGGTTGCGGGTGGTGTTGCTGTTACAAATGGCTGTAGTGCCACCGGCCGCCACGCAATTTGCCTGGTTACCGAACTGGGCGTTAAACATGTTTCGCTCGGTGTAGCTTGTAACCTCAGCTTGGCCTGTACCCAAACCGATGGTCACTTTGCCTTTATGAACCCAGTCCTCGATCAGATCAACATAGGCTCTGACCGACGGGAAGTTTGATCCAAGGGCGACACCCCCGACCGTCTGAGGAGGGAGTGCCTCGTCGCTCTGCTCCTGCAAAACCACGTTGTCCCATTTCTGGCTGCTGATGTTGCCGCGAAGATCCCAGTTGTCGTTGGCGGTGTTGAGTAAGTGGCCGCGCAGGGACGCCGCATTGCGGGTGGACATGGCCACATCGTAATTCAGGCCGGCTTGGACAGTGAGTTGCTTGAATATGCCGGGCATGCCGCCCCAGCCGTCGGCAGAGGTATGTGGCGAATAAGAGTTGCCCGGGAGTCCGGTCGCTGGATTGGTCATGGCAACGCCGGTGGCCGGGTTGACCGGGTAAGAGTTGGTGCCGAAGACGTTCGTGAACTTGGGGGTACCGGCGGGCGAGTTCCCATCAATCGCCACAAGAGTGGTTCCTTGGGGCTTGGTGAGGTCACGCACATTAGCGGCGTTGTAGGTCAGCACACTATTGGCTGTATTGAAGGTTCCATCAGGCTTTAAGGGAATGCGGCCAAAGGTATAACTGTTGCCGACGAAGAGGATAGATACGGGCTCGGCGTTTGCTGAACCCGACGCGGTAAGAGCCGCAAGCGCAATCGGCAAGGCTCGGAAAATGAAAAAGTTCATGTGTCTCCAGTTTGCTCTTATATAGGGGGAAAACGGATTCGCAAAGCGAAGCCAAATGCTTTGACTGGTTCAAAGTCTTCATTTGAAAGCAATATCTGAGCCACCTGATGCGTTCAAGAAAAAGTGTTTAAATTCAATTTCTTGCGAAGTTTCAGGAGAAGACCTGAATCGCTTGTGTAAATTAATCCGACACTGATTTGTCTGGCTGGCTGAGCTTCCCTTCGATTTTCGGATACCGACGGTAGACCAAAATATGGCGATACCGGAGGCGATGGATGAAGAGGATTCCGAAGGCGAGGTACACCGAGGAGGAAATCCGCGTCCGCAGCGCAGATCGGCGATCGGATGTGCAGGCGAGCAGGCGCCGCGAACAACGATTGAACTACACCTTGTAAATCGGCCCGCCGAGGTATTTGGTGCCGCTATCGCAGCCCAGGGTCACAATGCACCTGCCGGGGCCTAGCTCGCCAGCCAAGTCAATCGCTGCCGCCACATTGAGTCCGGTCGATCCGCCGCAGAAAACGCCCAGCTCGCGCGCCAGCCGGCGACACATTGCGAAGGCCCGTTCCTCATCGATCGCCCGAATACCCTGCAGTTTCTGCCGATCAAGGAAAGGCGGTTCAAAACCGACACCAATCCCCTCAATCCGGTGGGGGCCACCTTTTCCCGTGGTAAGCAAAGGGGACTGCAGCGGCTCCAGGGCGATGACAGCAGGATGGGCGCCGGCCTCACACAAGCCGTCCGCCGCGCCCATGAGTGCAGCCCCCGTTCCGACAGCCGCCACAAGGACGTCGATATCGCAGCCAAGCGTGTCGGCGATCTCGCGGCCCATCGGCTTGTATCCGGCTCGCACGTCGGGCGAACCGAACTGGTCCGCGTAAAAGCTACCGGGTTCTTTGGCGAGCGCAAGGGCGCGAGCCTTCATGCGAGCGATCAGGTCGGGCGTGATCCGACCATCGTCACTGGGCTCGACCAGAACCTCCGCGCCGAAAGCCTCCATGGCCAGGCGCTTGCTCTCGGAAAAAGCGTCAGAGAACACCGCCGTGAAGCGAAGACCCAAGACCGCGCAGACAAAGGCCAGCGCCGTTCCGGTACTGCCGCCGGTGTATTCGACCACCCGATCACCGCGACGGATGTCTCCGCGCTGCAGTGCACGCCCGAGCACTGCAACCGCCATGCGATCCTTGTAGGAGCCGGTGGGATTGCCGCTTTCCAGCTTCAGCCAGATCTGCGCACCCTGCTCGGGTTCGAACCCTTGCAAGCGAATGAGGGGCGTGTTGCCGACCGCAGAAAGCGCATCGTTCAGGCGCATCATCTCAACCTTTCTTCACTGCAATGCACACGCCAAGGGTAAGACGGTACAGCGCTGGTGTACAGCCAACGCCCTCAGCCGGCAGCGGTTGCGACCGCTACGATAAGGCCCTGGCCGATACGGTCAACGCGTTGTCCGCGAGAGTTCGAGGCAAACTGCTATCGTCGGCAAAGCGTCCAAGCGGTTCCGCAGTCCTTGTCACTTAACCCAATCAGCCGCCTCGTTACCCGGGGCGCTTCAGACTTTAGTATGTACATACCAGCCCACTTCTCGATCAACAGCCGCGAGGCCTTGCACAAGATCATCCAGACAAACCCTCTCGGTGCCCTGGTGACCATGACTCCCGAAGGCCTGGACGCCAACCATATCCCCTTCGAACTCGACCCCGACCGGGGTGTGCTCACCGCGCACGTGGCGCGTGCCAATCCGGTCTGGCAGCAGTGCAAGGACGGCGCGGATGCGCTGGTTATCTTTCGCGGCAACCAGAGCTACATCTCACCCAACTGGTATCCGAGCAAGCATGAGACGCATCGACAGGTGCCGACCTGGAACTACGAGGTGGTCCATGCCCACGGGGTGTTGACGGTACAGGATGAAGAGCGCTTCGTGCGGGGTGTGGTGGCGCGTCTGACACGCGTCCATGAGGCCTCCGAGCCCAAGCCGTGGAAGATGACCGACTCCGCTCCCGAATACATCGACAGCATGCTCAAGGCGATTGTGGGCATCGAGATCGCCATCACACGCCTTGAGGGCAAGACCAAGCTGAGCCAGAACCGTGAGACAAGAGACCGGCATTCCGCAGCTCAGACTCTGATTCGACAGGGGCAGGCTCAGCTCGGCGAAGCCATGCAAAAGACCATTGATCCAGAGGCCTGACGACATGAGCGATCCCATGAACCATCAAGGCACTGCCCCAAGTTACCCGGTCGACGCAGTCAATCAGGTCAAGCGACTTCATGACAGGGGGGCCTATGACCACCTGACGGTCCATGCCCTGCTGGATGCGGGCATGATGTGTCATGTGTCGTATGTCATTGAGGGTCAGCCGTTTTGCACGCCGACCTTTTTCTGGCGCGAAGGCTCGCGCTTGTACTGGCATGGCAGCAGTGCCAGCCGGATGCTGCGCAATCTCTCGCAAGGTGAGCCCGCCTGCCTCACCGTGACGCATCTCGACGCACTGGTGCTCGCCCGGTCCGGCTACAACCATTCGGCGGATTACCGGTCGGTCATGGCCTTTGGCAAGGCCCGGCGGGTCGAGGACCCGCACGAGAAGGAGCGCGCCCTTGTCATGATGGTCGACCGACTGTTCCCGCAGCGCACCGCAGGATTGCGACCTGCTAACGCGCAAGAGATCAAGGCGACGATGGTGATCGCTATGGACATCGAGCGGGCTTCGGCCAAAATCCGCGCGCGCGGCGTGGTGGACGAAGATGAGGACTACGCGTTGCCCGTCTACGCCGAGCGCATTCCCGTCACCACGGTGCTGGGCCAGCCCGAGCCGTGCCCACGTCTCATGCAGGGCGTACAGCGACCGGTCTCACTCTCCGGCTATAGCGCCGGCCGACTGTTGCAGGACGCTCTGTCCGAGGCTTACTCGACCACCTATGGGGACGCAAGGCCCTGAGCCCTGCCGACAGGTTCACGCAGGGTCGAAGCGCCGCTGCCAGGCATCGCCTGCGCTCGTCACACACCGCAAACCACAAACCACGGTCATATCGGAGATCATGTCGGTCGCGCAGCCATCGATTGAAGTGAAGACACCGTGATGAATCTGACCGGACGCCCTGTGATTCGAGTTGTCGCCCGGGAGCTGACCCGCCTGCCAGAGGCTTTGCGCCGACCCCAGCCGTCGGAATGGGCGTCGGCGAATCGGCCCGGTGATACCGTTGACAGTTTTCTTGAGGGGCCGTGTTTTGACGCGGCGGGCAACCTGTATGTGGTCGACATTCCGCATGGGCGCATCATGCGGATCGCCACCGATCTTTCCTGGCATTGTGTTTACGAAGACGCAGGCTGGCCCAATGGTCTGGCCATGCATGCAGACGGCAGCCTGTGGGTGGCCGACTATCGCTTTGGCATACGGCGCTTCGACCCTGCATCAGGACACATGGCGAATGTCCTGAGTCATCGAAACACCGAATCATTCAAGGGCGTCAACGATCTGGTGTTCGACAGGCAGGGGCGCCTTTACTTCACCGATCAGGGCCAGACTGGACTTCACGATCCCAGCGGCCGCGTCTATCGCCTTGGCACCGATGGGCGCCTGGACATGATGCTGTCAAACGCACCGAGTCCGAACGGGCTGGCGGTCAGTGACGACATGCGGGTACTGTTCGTGGCAATGACCCGCGCCAATCAGGTCTGGCGCGGTCCGATTCAGGCTGACGGATCGGTGACGAAAGTGGGTGCCCTTCAAACCTTTTTCGGCACCGCCGGTCCTGACGGCCTGGCCATCGACCGACATGGCCGTCTGCTGGTCGCCCATGCCAGCCTGGGCGGCGTTTTCGTTCTCAACGATCTGGGCGAAGTCACTCACATGCTCTGCAGTCCCTGGCCGCGCGCTGCAGTCACCAATGTCGCCTGCTGGCCGGGACGCGACGAGGTGGTGATGACCGAGTCGCTGACCGGGACCTTGCTGGTTGCCGCGTTGCCAGAGCCCTGATTCGCACAGCCTCAGCCGGGTCGTCGCTCGAATGCTGGCAGATCGGGCGGGATGTGGTGAAACGCTTGCTTGTCGATCGTAAAGATCGCCGCTGTCGCCTTGAAGACCGACGGGTCATCGAAGGTTCCGACCTTCAGGATGATTGCGCCGGGACGTTTGGGTGAGCGGGTGCCCAGGGCGGTGCCGCAGGTGGGGCAGAACAGCCGCGTGACCGCATGCTCGATGTCGCTGCGCGTGAAACGGCTGGGCTCACCCTTCGTGAAACGAAAGCCCGCCTCCGGCATGACCATGATCACGTTCGGGTTGCCGCCGGTGATGTACTGGCATTCGCGGCAGTGACACTGCAGCGATGCCAACGGCTCTCCCTCGGCCTCGTAACGGATGGCATGACAGTAACAGCCGCCTGTGATTTTCATGAGGTCCTCTCTGAAGTTCCTGCAACTTTAAAGCTGAATCTGCAGCTCGGGAAATCGAGCGTATTTTGCTTTGCCGTAATGGGCGCGATAATCCGTGCATGCTTCAGTTTTCCTGATGCCAATGCAAAGCGAATTGCCGATGCAATGCAAATTCAACCTGTCCTGTCGTCTGATCCTCTCCTGGGTCCTGCTTTGCTGCAGTCTCGGCGTGCAGGCAAGTGACCGGTCCGCTGAGCTGGCAGACAAGCTGCGCTCGCCGGGCTACCTGCTCCTGATGCGACATGCCTATGCGCCAGGGGTTGGCGACCCGGTCGGTTATCGGCTCGACGATTGCGCCACGCAGCGCAATCTCGATGCACAAGGGATTGCTCAGGCGATACGCACCGGTGCCTGGCTGAAACGCCAGGGCGTTGGCAAAGCGCTGGTTTATTCGAGCAGCTGGTGTCGCTGTCGCGATACCGCGAAAGCGCTTGATTTTGGCAGCGTCGATATCGAGCCATCGCTCGCGTCGTTCTTCAACCAGCCGGATCAGGCGGACGCATCCACAGCAGCGCTGGCTCACTTCGTCGCACGCGCGATGAAAAGCAAAGGCGACCACGCCCTGATTCTGGTGACCCATCATGTGAACATCAGGGCCTTCGCCGGGCCGGATATCGGTTCGGGCGACATGCTTCTGGTCAAGGTCGATGCCCAGGGTCGTGCGACGACTCATGTGCGCTATCCAAGCCCGCCCTAAGCTTGCGAGTCAAGGGTGCATAGCGGGGCTTAGCCTGGGTGCGCCCGTGCGGCATGAAGCGCTGGCGGCAAACGAACTTGCGACAGGGGGCAGCCAGGTCGAGTACCAGCTTGGCGAGGGCGCCTTCGTCGTTGGCTATTCGATTCAGGTGGCTGATATCAATCTGTATAGGGTGCTACGTGGCTGACTGCCGGCGCGCTCGACCATCTGCCGGCCACGGTGCTCGATCACTGTCCCAAGCTTATGCAGCGCTATCGTGTTGTTGCCGAGCACCCGGGCGTCAAGGCCTGGCAGGCAAAGTCGGTTGCCTCAGACCCGGTGCGATGTCCGACACCGCAAGCTGCGCGGCGCCCAGGACCCGGATCCCGAGCTCGTCTGTCCGCAGTCTGTCGATTGCGACCCGTGCCAGCTGCGCCGAAGTCAGCGTCGGAATCGAACGCGGCGCCATCAGAAACTGCAGGCTCAGGTAGACGTGTGCGATTCGCTGCAACCAACTGCCGACAACGGGGCCGCTCTGCGCGAGCGGACGCAGCACGGTCACCGCCTCGAATGGCAGCCCGGCGATCTGCAGCTCAGCCTCGCTGCTCAGGCCAAGGTGGAATTGCGAAACCTGCTGCCATAGCGGCAGCGGATCGACCAGCACCAGCCGACGCGCACCGGCGGCCGATGCCGCCGCGGCAATCGGCAGCATCGAGTCACGCGTGACCATCGCGAAGGGTGCATCGCGACCGTGAAAGGAGCGGGCGTCGGGTGCCTGCGGATCGACGGTCTGTGCGATGCAGACACCCTCGAGCGGCGGCAGCATTCCAAGCGGCGCGAGCATCAGTCCGCGCACCCCGAGGGACATCGACGCGTTGCCGTCGGCGAGCGCGACCACCTCGTCATAGCCGCCGCGTGACAGCGCCTCGGCGAGCAGCGCATCCCCGAGGCGGCCGACCGCACCAGCAACCAGCAGGCGACGCGGCTGACTATTGCCGGCGTGCGTGACGGGTCTGGCCGCTGCGCGAAGCGCGAAATCGGAATCAAGGGGCATCGGGTCAGCATACCCGAGCGGCCGGCGACCCTGAATCACATGGAATTGTCTTGCACCTCGGGGTCGCTTGGCAGCGGCCTCACTAGACGCGCCAGGCAGGCAACTCCAGATCGCGCCAGACGGCCAGTGCCCGCAAACCGGCGGTCACCACAACACATGCCACCAGCGCCAGCCAGGCGGGTGCGGCGATCTCCATCAGGCCGACATAGACCCAGCCACCCGCGAAGGCGCAGACCGCGTAGGGTCGGTGGTCCTTGAATGCGCTGGGGATCTCGTTGCATACGATGTCGCGCAATACCCCGCCGAACACGCCAGTGATGATGCCCATCAGCACCGCGACCACGGCCGGCATCTGCAGTTGCAGCGCCTGGTCCAGGCCAGTCGCTGCAAACAGTCCAAGGCCGAGTGCATCAGGCCACTGGATCGCGCGCTCGGTCACTTCGAAGTGGCGTCGGCGCAAGAACAGCATCGCCAGCACGCAAATCGCCAGGACACCCCACAACACTTCGACATGACGCACCCAGAAAAAGGGTCGCTGGTCCAGAAGCAGGTCGCGCAGAGTCCCGCCACCGAATGCGGCCAGGAATCCGACTGCACACACCCCGACTGCATCCATCCGCTTTCGCGCCGCCTCGAGGACGCCGGACAAGGCAAAGGCGGCAGTCGCGCCGAGTTCGACCAGCAGCCGCAGAGATTCACCCCAGAGTTGCACATTGCTCATCAGGGTATTGTGGGGCACCTTGATACCGCTTAGGCGACCGCCATTACGCCTGCCTGGACTCAGTTCGCGTCAGGACCGCCCATGGTTCGATCAATCGCTCGAAGGCGCGCCAGCGGGTCGGTTTCGCGCAGCAAGTCCAGTTTGTCGCTTGCCGGCAGGAGCAGCAGCTCAGCCCAGCGGTCGGCGACCCAGCCACATTCGTCCAGACGAAATGGCCCGAGCAGGGGCAGATCAGCCAGTCGGCCATCTTTCTGTGCCTGCGCAATGCCTCGCCCCAGGCGTAGCGCGAGGTAGTTCAATTCGATGGGGATCTCGACCGCAGGGTCGACCGGCAGAAAGTCGATATCTGCCTGCCACACGCCTAGCGGGCCGGGGTAGGTACGGTGCAGATGAAAGCGTCGACCGCCCCGGCAGCGGATGCGCAGCAAGGACGGTTGCAAGGTGTCGAGTGTCTCGATGTGCGCCATCGTTCCATGACTGAACAGCGCCGGAGTTTGTCCTGGCACCATGACTTCTTTGCCTTCGTGTATCGACACTACGCCGAATGCAGTCTGCTCCCGGTAGCACCTGCGCACGAGATCGAGATAGCGAACTTCAAAAATCTGCAGGTCCAAACGGCCATCGGGGAAAAGGCCGGTAGAGAGCGGAAAGACAGGAATGGTTTCCATAAGAGAGAGTCAGCAAGCCTGCCAAAAACAATGTTTGCTTCGGGTCGCCTCAGGCCTTGGTCTGAAAATAAATACCCGGAAATTCATTGTCCGGGAGAGGCCGGGCGATTCACGAGCGATTCGCCCGCGATCATGTCATCGTCAACCGATCCAGAGCAATACGACCCGGAATGATGGGTGTGCGCCAGAGGCTCGAGCTAATGAGGGCCTGGTCCGGATCAGCACGCAATCCTTAGCTGATGATTAGACGGCCACGCCAATCGGAATCCCTCAGGCCAGGGCGTTCAGGCCGCTGTGGATGCCGACTTCGACCGCTGACTGCGCCACGCCCGTGATCTGATCGAAAAGCGGTTGAAGCCGATTCATCCATCACCTTCGGAGTCGTGATCGCTTGTTCGACCGTCGGTATCCGGAGAAGGGTTGAATTCGCTGTTCGGCGTCCTGCGCTGCAAGCCATAGAACGCTAAAATGCCTGCCCGGGCTGCCGCTGGGGCCGAGTGGGGCGCGACAACGCCGCAGTCCGCCACGTCTTCCCGCCCAACGGAGCCTGCCTTGCCACTTAGCGATATCGAGATTGCCCAACGCGCCACCTTGCGCCGAATCACCGATCTGGCGCGAGACCGTCTGGGCATTGCCGACGCGCAACTGTTGCCCTATGGCCATGACAAGGCGAAGATCGACCTGGGCTATCTGGCGTCGCTGCGCGATCGGCCCGATGGCAAGCTGGTGCTGGTTACCGCGATCAGCCCCACGCCGGCCGGAGAGGGCAAGACCACCACGACGGTGGGCCTGGGCGACGCACTGAACCATATCGGCAAGAAGGCGGTGATCGCGCTGCGCGAGCCCAGCCTTGGTCCGGTGTTCGGCATGAAGGGCGGAGCGGCCGGCGGCGGCTACGCGCAGGTGGTGCCGATGGAGGACATCAACCTCCATTTCACCGGTGATTTCGCGGCCATCGCATCGGCCAACAACCTGCTGGCCGCAGCCATCGACAATCACATCCATCACGGCAACGCGCTGGGCATTGACATGCGGCGCATCACCTGGAAGCGGGTGATTGACATGAACGACCGTGCGCTGCGCAGCATCACTGCCGGACTGGGCGGACCGGGCAACGGCTTTCCGCGCCAGGACGGCTTTGACATTGTCGTCGCCTCCGAGGTCATGGCCATCTTCTGTCTGGCCAACTCGCTGGCCGATCTGAAGGCGCGGCTGGGTCGTATCGTGGTGGCCGAGACGCGTGACCGCCAACCGGTGCGCGCCGCCGACCTGAAGGTGCACGGCGCGATGACCGTGCTGCTGAAGGACGCGCTGGCACCGAACCTGGTGCAGACGCTGGAGAACAATCCGGCCATCCTGCACGGCGGCACTTTCGCCAATATTGCGCACGGCTGCAACAGTGTGATTGCGACCCAGGCGGCGCTGAAGCTGGGCGACTATGTGGTCACCGAGGCCGGCTTCGGCGCTGATCTGGGGGCAGAGAAGTTCATCGATATCAAGTGCCGCAAGAGCGGGCTGCGCCCCGACTGTGCTGTCGTCGTTGCCACCGTGAGGGCGCTGAAGTACCACGGTGGCGTTGACCTGAATGCGCTGAGCATTGAAGACCTGCCCGCGCTTGACCGCGGCCTGGCAAACCTGGAGCGCCACGTCCGTAACCTGCGCGAGGTGTTCGGGCTGCCATGTGTGGTCTCGATCAACCATTTTGTTGCCGACACCGAGGCTGAGCACGCCCTGCTGCGCCAACGCATCGGCGCCTTGGGCGTGCCGGTGCTCACCGCACGCCACTGGGCCGAGGGCGGGCGCGGCGCGGCCGACGTGGCGCGCGAGGTGGTGCGTTTGTGCGAGCAGCCCCGTGATCAGATCACACCGGTGCGCTTCGCCTACGATGACGCTCTGCCGCTGTGGGAAAAGATGGAGACGCTCGCGCGCAAGATCTACGGCGCTGCCGGCATCAGCGCTCCGGCCGAAGTGAAGGCGCAGGTGCAGCGACTGCAAGATGCCGGCTACGGCCACTACCCGGTGTGTGTGGCCAAAACACAGTACAGTTTTTCTACCGACGCAGCGCTGCGGGGTGCACCGTCGGGTCACACCGTGAACCTGCGCGAAGTGCGGCTGTCGGCGGGCGCCGAGTTTGTCGTGATGGTCTGCGGCGACATCATGACCATGCCGGGCCTGCCCAGGTTGCCGTCGGCCGAACAGATCGATCTGGACGAGCAGGGCAGAGTGGTCGGGCTGTTCTGATCCGACCTGATCTGATCGGTTGAGGATTCATGTGACAACTGCCAGATAGATCGCCGCTACTGCAGGCAACCAGCACGAAACAGGAAATGTCATGAACCGCTCCGAGGTGATAACCAGTATCGAACGTCATTTCGACACTGGCGATTTTCTGGCCGACCTTGCGGGGCGAGTGGCATTTCGAACTGAAAGCCAGAACCCTGAGCGACTTGCCGACTTGCGTGCCTATCTCGACCTGGAGATGCGGCCTTGCCTGGAGAGACTCGGTTTCCGATGTGAGGTGCTTCCCAACCCGGTCGCCACCGGCGGGCCATTCCTCTTTGCTGAACGCATCGAGGACCCTGGGCTGACAACCGTGTTCAGTTACGGCCATGGCGATGTGATTCGAGGCCAGGAGGGCAAGTGGCGCGCCGGGCTCGACCCGTGGACCCTCAAATGCGAAGGTGATCGCATCTATGGCCGCGGAACCGCCGACAACAAGGGACAGCATTCGATCAACCTGGCCGCACTGGCCGCGGTATACCAGGCTCGCGGCCGTCTGGGGTTCAACCTGCGCATCCTGATTGAAACCGGCGAGGAGACCGGGTCACCCGGACTGCGTGAGTTGTGCGAAGCAAATCGGCAGCGCTTTGCCGCCGACGTCCTGATCGCCTCGGACGGGCCCCGACTTGCCGCCGCCAGACCGACCATTTTCCTGGGCACCCGCGGCGCGCTCAATTTCGACCTGATTGTCGACCTGCGCGAGGGGGGCCATCATTCAGGCAATTGGGGCGGATTGCTGCGCAACCCGGGCATCGTTCTGGCGCATGCGCTGGCCTCGATCACCGACGCCAATGGTGCTATTCAGGTGCCGCAGTGGCGACCGTCATCACTCACGCCATCGGTACGGCGGGCGCTCGATGGCCTGGAGGTCGACGCTGGCGCGCATGGGCCTGCCATCGATACCGACTGGGGTGAACCCGGCCTGACACCGGCTGAACGCGTGTACGGCTGGAGCAGCTTCGAAGTGCTGGCCTTCGTTACAGGCAACCCTGACTATCCTGTGAATGCCATTCCGCCCAGGGCGAGCGCTCATTGCCAGTTGCGCTATGTGGTGGGCGTGGATCCCACCGATATCGTCCCGGCACTGAGGCGCCACCTTGCTAGCCATGGATTTCCAGACATCAGCGTGGTCGAAGCACGCGACGGCTTTTTCGCCGCCACGCGACTCGACCCGGATCACCCATGGGTGCACTG
>Ga0164292_10002874_pt1 | contig 14053 bp, 14 predicted proteins | sample GEODES117metaG_FD_111486 | JGI IMG/M metagenome (GOLD analysis project Ga0164292, IMG submission 111486) | Eutrophic lake water microbial communities from Lake Mendota, Wisconsin, USA - GEODES117 metaG | ecosystem: Environmental > Aquatic > Freshwater > Lake | place: USA: Lake Mendota... | reverse complement strand
GTAGCTCAATTGGCAGAGCACCTGCTTTGCAAGCAGGGGGTTGTGGGTTCGATTCCCATCGTCTCCACCACTGCAAACGAACTGAGGACTTTCGCGCGGCCTCTATTTCTTCCGTGGGGCCACGAGGTACTCCAACATCCCGGACAGCATGTGGTCCCATGCATCCTGAGCCGGAGCCGTATCTGGGTTGGCATCAAGAATCGCGAGCCCCAATGGGAGTGCCTCAAGGAACAGCGCCACAGCCTTTGGGTCAATTGATCTGTCGACGAAACCAATCTCCTGGTAGTGGGTAACCACGGCAACGATTCGGTCATTCAATTGTTGTTGGGATGCTTGAACAGCTTCGCGCAGCACCTCGTTGTGTTGCGTCGCAGCAAGTACGGCAATGCGTTCGCGCCGAGCTTTGCGCCGAGCCTCACTTTGGAGGTTGCCGATCGTTTCTTGGGTGACTGCATAAACGTCAGCAGGGTTCGCCCCCGATTGCTGGAGTGCACTCATTGATTCGATGTCAGCCTCAACGTTGCGGGTGTATTGACGCAAGCGCACAGCCGCAACCAGTGCCGAACGATCTCGGTAGTAGTGATAGATGAGTCCAATTGCAATGCCACATTTTTCTGCGACATCGGCCACCCGCAAATTGGGTTCACCTACTCGTTCGAGGATTTCTTCGGCGACATCGAGAATTCGCAGCCCAGTGTCCTGATCGCTGGAACCGTTCACAGGAGGAAAGTCTATGGGTGAACGATTAGTTTCTTGTCATGAATCATGTGATTGTTGTGGGCTCCAGCCTTGCTGGATTGAGAGCGAGTGAAACACTGCGAGTCGGTGGATACGCGGGGCGAATCACAATGATTAACGCCGAAAATGTTGCTCCATATGACCGACCACCATTGTCAAAACGATTTCTAAGTGACAATTGGGATGACGAACGAATCGCATTACGCAAAGGAGACGATCTCCAATCGCTGAACATTGAATTTAAAAATGGTGTTGAGGCAACTTCTTTGCACACGGACACAAAAATGGTTGCCTTGAGCAATGGAGAGCAACTCACCTACGACGGACTAATCATTGCAACCGGTTGTCGAGTGCGAGCTATACCAGGGCAACCATCAGCAGACAATGTGGTGATGCTGCGCACACTGAAGGACGCCCATCAACTACGCGGTCAGTTGGTGCCAAATGCCAAAGTTCTTGTGATTGGAGCCGGATTTATTGGACTCGAGGTTGCATCGACTGCGAAAAATCTCGGCTGTGATGTAACGGTGCTTGAAGGCCTTCCTGCACCTTTGATTCGTGGACTCGGTGAGCAGATGGGAAGCGCCTTCGCCGAATTTCATCGTGGCAAGGGTGTCGATGTGCGCTGCAATGTGAAAGTCGAGGGGTTCGTAGAAAATGCAGGTCGTGTTACTGCGGTGGTTGTTAATGGTGAAAACGTCGATGCTGATGTGGTCGTAGTTGGTGTCGGTGTTACTCCCAACACAGAGTGGCTTGAAGGTAGCGGTCTCACATTGGATAACGGAATTGTTTGTGATGCATATCTGAATGTTGGCGCTAAAGATGTTTTTGCAGCGGGCGATGTTGTTCGTTGGCCAAATGCCGCGGTCGGAGATTCAGACGCACCTGAACTTATGAGAATTGAGCATTGGACCAATGCGGTCGAGCAAGGAGTCGCTGCGGCAAACAATCTGCTTGCTTCATCGAGTGGAAACGCGATGACACCTTTTGAGAGCGTCCCTTTCTTTTGGAGCGACCAGTTCGAAAAGCGAATCCAATTCATGGGCCGCAGCCATGCTGAGGATGAAGTTGAGATCATCACCGGATCCATGGATGAGGGAAAACTCATCGCTGCATATGGGCACGGCGGAAGGCTTTGCGGGGTCTTGGGGTTGTCTATGCCCAAGCCCGTAATGCTGTCGAAGGCCATCCTTGCCACGAAGCCGAGCTTTGCCGATGGAATAAGCCAACTAAAGGCGTTGTTGGCATAACCCAGCGGGTTTTGTGCTGGCTACCCAGCGGTAGCAAACTCGTGTTTGTCTTTTCGGGAGGAACCCATGGAAACCGCAGTAATCATCGACACCATCCGCACGCCACTTGGACGCCGTAACGGAAAGCTTAAGGAGTGGCATGCAGTTGACCTCGCTGCTGAAACCCTAAAAGCACTCGTGAGTCGTACAGGTATTGATCCTGCACTTATCGACGACGTAATCATGGGCTGTGTAATGCAAGTAGGCGAGCAGAGCACCAACATTGCACGCAACGCCGTTCTTGCCGCTGGTTTTCCTGACACGGTTCCTGCAACCACAATTGACCGTCAGTGTGGCTCAAGCCAACAAGCTGCGCACTTCGCAGCGCAAGGTGTGATGGCAGGTGCATACGATGTTGTCATTGCATCCGGTATCGAAGCAATGACACGCGTGCCGATGGGTTCTTCAATGGCCGATGGTAAGTACGGACTTCCGTTCGGTCCTCAGATTGGACTCCGCTACGCATCCGAAGGTGGCCTCGTTCCACAGGGAGTCTCAGCGGAATTGATTGCCGACAAATGGGGACTCACACGCGATGATCTCGATCGCTTTGCATTGCGGTCACAGAACAACGCTGCTCGCGCCACCCAAGAAGGTCGTTTCGAGCGTGAAATCCTCCCGATCCTGGACGCCGAAGGCAACTTGATGACCACCGATGAGGGCATTCGTGCGTCATCGATGGAATCTCTTGGTGCGTTGAAGCCAGTGTTCCGCTCCGAAGAAGAGGGCGGTCGTGTTACTGCTGGTAACTCATCACAGATCACCGATGGTTCATCGGCAACTCTCATCATGAGCGAAACAAAAGCAAAGCAGCTCGGCTTGAAGCCACGCGCTCGGTTTGTGAACTTTGCGCTCGCCGGTGATGATGCACGCATGATGCTTACGGCACCAATTCCAGCAACAAAGAAAGTGCTGGAGCGCGCCGGTATGACCATTGATCAGATGGACCTGATTGAAATCAACGAAGCCTTTGCTTCTGTGATCTTGGCTTGGGAAAAAGAGCTTCGTCCAGATATGGAAAAGGTCAATGTGAACGGTGGTGCCATCGCACTTGGTCATCCACTTGGTTGTTCAGGTACTCGTCTTTTGTCAACACTCTTGAATGAACTTGAGCGCACTGGCGGACGCTTTGGTCTGCAAACCATGTGCGAAGGTGGCGGCATGGCCAATGCCACCATCATTGAGCGCCTCTAAATAAATGCCAGCGTTCTCCACCATCATCTGGTTTTTAGGTGGGGTGGTGCTGTTCTTGTTCATCTGGAAAGTGGGCATTGGCATGTTGCGCTCCATGACAACATCGCTTCCCCCACCGCCTCCAGCTGGAGAGATGCGCAGGATCAACGTTCGTTATCGCTGTGGTGTCTGTGGCGTCGAATTACGAATGGTGATGGCGCCAGACGAGGACCCACCGCCACCAAAACACTGTCTCGAGGACATGGATCTCGTCGCCCCAATCGACTAGTAATCCACAGCCTGTGGAAAACTCTGTGGTTTAAACACATCGGTGTAGTTTCACCGACGTAAGGGTTTGGCAGATTTTGATCGCTATCGATACTGCGTGGCTGTGAACAATCCGCCCAAAACGAGGGCAAGACCGCTGAACAGGTACCAGTTGCTACGGCCACCTGGCACAGCACCCATGTAATACAACAAAATGACGAGTGCACCGATCCCGAGCAGGGCGAACATCAGTATCGGCACCCAACGCGGGCTTTCCTTCATATAAGTGGGAATCGGCGGCGTATATCGCGAGGACGCTTCGGGATGCGAGGAGTCTCCACGGTGTGAAGCGGGTGCGTCACCAGGCTTCGTGCCTTTGGGTGTAACGCGACCCCCGGTCTTTCTCTTTGGCGGTGCCATCGAATCCGAGTCTAGGGCGTGGTCATGTCATGCTGGAACCCATGCCAAAGGTGCTCGTGATCGACAGCTACGACAGCTTCGTGTACAACCTTGTCCAGTATCTGGGTGAACTCGGTGCCGATCCGGTGGTGGTGCGTAATGATGCAATCACCGTCGAGCAGGCCATGGATATAGGTGCAGACGGAGTGCTGCTGTCACCTGGCCCGGGCCGGCCCGAAACCGCTGGGATCATTTGCGATGCAATACGGGCATTCGCCGGCAACACCCCACTGCTTGGAGTGTGTCTTGGACACCAAGCAATTGGACACGTATTCGACAGCAAAATAGTTCGTGCTCCGGAATTGCTCCACGGCAAAACATCAGAAATATTGCACGAAGGTAAAGGAGTCTTTGATGGACTGCCTTCACCGCTCACTGCAACTCGCTATCACTCATTGGTTATTGATCGCGACGGAATATCGAATGCGCTGGAAATTACAGCGGAATCATCAGATGGGCTGATTATGGGAGTGAGGCACCGAGATTTCGACATCGAAGGTGTTCAGTTCCATCCGGAAAGCATTCTCACCGAGGCAGGCCACAAACTGCTCGGAAACTTCCTCGCGCGGTGCGGCTGAAATCTACGGAGACGTTGTCGTAGTTGTTGCTGGTGAGGTAGTGGTCGTAGTTGGCTTTGGTGCTTTAACACCGAGATAAATCTTGATCACAGTGCCGGGATTAACCAATGTTCCTGGATCAGTGCCTTGGTCGACGATGCGCCCAATTTTTGGATCGCCTGCTTGCAACAAGGTTGTCTGCACTGAGAAACCGAGCCCCGCATTGCTAAGAGTTGACTCAGCTTCAGCTTGAGTCATGTTCAAAACATCTGGAACCTGTATTTGATCTGGTCCAGCAGAGATATAAATCGTGATCTTGTCGCCCGATACCGCCGCAGAACCACTTGACGGATCTGTACGAATTACCTGACCCTGTGGAACCGACGTGCTTGTTTCGGTCAACACACTCACCACGAATTGGTAGGGCGTCGCCTGCAACAAGTTCTGTGCTGCGGTTGAAGTTTGACCGCTCACATCTGGCACTTGAACATCGCCAGCACCACCAGAAACAACCACCAACACCACGGAGCCTTCCGTGGCGGTTTCATTTGCAAGTGGGGTTTGGCTAATCACTTGGTTAATCGGAGTTTGTGGATCGATTCGTGTCTCAGAAATTTGCAGGTTGAGACCAACGGCCGCCAGAGCCTGTGTTGCTTCGGTAATTGTGAGCCCTGCAAGTGATGGCACTTGTACTGGTGCTCCGTCTGGGTTGTAAGTCAGAGTGACCGAATCGCCTTTGCGCAACACCACGCCTGGGAGCGGGTTTTGTGCATAAACAACACCTGGATCAACCGTCTCTGATTTCACAGGATCTGGGACCGGAACCAAACCGAGATCAATTAGCTCTTTAGCGGCATCGGTATAGGAACGATTGATTAACTCAGGAACTTCAAGAGGCCCACTGGTTGAATCGTTTTTGGTCGCATTCAAAACAACAAACACGGCACCAACCACAACTGCGATCGCCACAATCGCCGAAAGTATGTAGAAAAACGGTGACCGCTGCGGGTCATCTTCGTATGGAGGCCAGTTGCCACCACCACCATCACCAGGCGTTTGAGGCATCACTTGTGTTGTGGGACCAAGTTTTGGAACCACTGTTGTCGAAGCATCGTTGGCAGAAACCGCAGGCATCATGGTGGTCACCGGTGTTTGGCCTGTATTGCCGACAGCTTGTTGCCAAGCCTGAACGGGCTGACCGTCCTTGTAGCGCTTGATGTCATCGCGCAACTCAGATGCAGTTCCGTATCGAACATCGGGATTCTTGGCTAGGCACTTTGCAATTACCGCTTCGAATTGGCGGGGGATTTCGGGAACGATCTGATTTAGTGGGCGTGGTGCTTCGTGGACCTGTTTATAGGCAATTGCAACTTGAGAATCGCCGATGAATGGTGGCTGGCCGCAAACCATTTCATAGAGAACAATCCCTAATGAATACAGATCACTACGGGGGTCTGGCTGTGCACCTTGTGCTTGTTCTGGAGAAAAATATGTAGCGGTACCCATGACGGCACCGGTTTGTGTGAGGTTGTCTTCTGCTCCAGAGTTCACAGCACGCGCGATTCCAAAGTCCGCTACTTTTACCTGACCCGTGTTAGCGATCAGGATGTTTGCGGGTTTCACGTCACGGTGCACCACACCGCTTTGGTGAGCGAACGCAAGTGCGCCCGCAACTTCAATTGCAACATCCGCGGCCTGATCGGCAGTGAGGCGTCCTCGTGCATGCAACATGTCCGCCAGGGTGCGGCCTTGTACGTATTCCATTGCGATGAAGTAAGTGGTCCCGGCGCGGCCCCAGTCGTATACCGCCACGATGTTGGGATGATTCAGGTTGGCCGCCGACTGTGCTTCACGGCGGAAACGCTCAACAAAGGCGGGGTCAGTCGCAAACTCAGGAAACAAAACCTTGATGGCAACAAGTCGGTCGAGCAGTAGATCTCGCGCCAAGAACACGTCGGCCATTCCGCCGCGGCCGATACGTTCATGAATTTCGTATCGATCGTTGACAATCGTGCGGTCAGGGTTCGTCATAAGGTTCTCTCAAGGTTAGTTAAGGGTTATGTACCCAGAACCTTCAATGCCACATCAAGTACACGTTTGGCTATTGGCCCAGCAAGCCGGCCTCCAGTTGAGGCGCTGACTTCATCGTTAACACCTTTCACCATCACGGCAATAGCGACTTTTGGAGCATTCGCAGGCGCAAATGCCGTAATCCAGGCATGCGAACGCATCGGTTCACCTTTGGCATTCAACTGTGCCGTTCCAGTTTTTGCTGCTGCCTGTACGCCGTTGGCAAGTTGCATGCAGCATGATGCTGTGCCATTGCGCACTACACCGATCATCAACTCAGTCAAGATGACGGCCGTTTCAGCGTCAATAGGGGTGCGCCACACGGTCGGTGATGTTGATGTGAGCACTTTGCCATTGCGATCAACAGTGGATGAAACAACGTACGGGACCATCATCTTTCCGCCATTGGCGATGGTTGCCGCGACCATCGCCATGTGCAGTGGAACCATTTGTGCGTTGCCTTGCCCGAAGCCCTGAATTGCAAGCATCGGCAGATCATCCTCGAAGTCATTCACCTTGCCAAACACACTCGCAACTGACCGTGGTAGATCAAGCGGAATATTTTCACCAAAGCCCCAATCATCTGTTGCTCCGACGAGCTTCTTTGCGCCAAGTGTCAATGCGATTCGTGCAAATGGGATGTTACAACTACGAGTGAATACTTCAGTGAGGTCTCCACCGCATGTAGAACCACCATAATTTTCGATTGGGTCGGTTGTCTGTGGAGGCGTGAAGGCACTTTCATCTTCCCAAACCGTCGTTAGATCAATTAGTGAATCACGAAGAGCAGTTGCAGTCGTGATCACTTTGAATGTTGATCCAGGCATGTAGCGCTCTTGGTAGGCGTTTGCAAGGAGCGGCTTGCGATTGTCCGCGTTAAGGAAGTTGAACCAATCGAGTGTGTCGGTGCGAGTGCGGTCGGAGAGAATATTTGGATCAAAGGTGGGCCAGCTCCACATTGCCAATACCGCACCAGTGCGAACATCAAGCACAACAACGCTTCCCTCACGGTCACCCAATGCTTCCTTGGCGGCACTTTGGATATCCTCGCGCATTGCCAGAATCACATCACCGCTGACATCCTGATCAGCAAAGAGATTCTGTGCGAGTTGCAGTTGCTGTTCCGCGGTGCGACCCGCAAGCACATCGTTCTCGCTCCGCTCAAGTTGGCTAGAACCAAACCCAAGTGTGAAGTACCCGGTCACATTGGCGAATAGATCCCGCTCTGGATAGGTGCGCTGACGCACAACATTTCCATCGAGATCGCGCTCAATCGTTTCGGCCACTACAACGTCATCGGCGGTGATGATTCGGCCGCGTGGCGAGTTGAAATCACGGAGCAATTCACGATTGTTGCGGGAGTCATCTTTGAGCTCATCGCTTCGCGCAACCTGCCATACATTCAATTGCAGAAAAAGAATCGCGTAGCAAGCGATCAATCCCAGCGCGAGGCGTCTAATTTGCCGGTTCATTGGCAGCCTTTCTTAGCTTTCTCAATTCCCAGCGTTCAGAGAGCGTAAGAGTGTCGGGCGCATCACCAACTTGTCGCGCAGCACCATCAGAAATTCGAACCAAAATCGCTAGCAATACGTAGTTGGCCACAAGTGAAGAGCCACCGTAACTAACAAACGGCAACGCAACACCAGTCAGTGGGACAACACGCAACACCCCTCCGATGATGATGAATGCCTGCAAACCAAAGATCAATGTGAGGCCCGTTGCGAGAAGTTGTTCAAATGGGCGTTGCGTGCGGCTCGCTGTGCGCAGGCCAGCACCGATTAGTAAAACAAATGCCGTGAGAATCGCCGTGCAGCCAAGTAGCCCAAGCTCTTCACCGATAGCGGCAAAAATGAAGTCGTTCTGCGCTGCTGGAATACGAGTGGGGAAGCCCTTTCCAAGCCCTGATCCGGTGTAGCCACCCGCACCGAAGGCGAACATTCCCTGAACAACTTGGTAGCCCTTGCCGCTGTACTGGCTCCACGGATCTAACCAAATCTCTACACGGTCACGCACGTGGTCAAACATGTTGTACGCAATGACTGCACCCACGGCAAACATCGATAATCCAACCACGAGATAGCTGGTCTTTTCTGTTGCTACCCACAGCATGACTACAAAAAGCATGAAGAAGAGCAATGATGAGCCGAGATCCTTCTCGCCGACCATCACGATCACGGACACGCCCCACGCCGCTAGCAACGGCAGAACATCACGGGGTTCTGGCAGGTGGAGTCGGCCGATGGTCCAAGTACCTGCGGCGATTAATTCACGACGCTCGGCTAAATAGCCCGCAACAAAGATTGCAAGGGCAATCTTGGCGAATTCACCGGGCTGAAAATTGATCGGGCCAAGGTTCACCCAAATTCGTGCACCACCGTTAGTGAAGCCGAGACCCGGAACGAGAGGAAGCAACAGCAAAAAGACACCGCCTGTAAAAAACCCCCACTTGTAGCGAGCGAGGTCATTCACACGTTGCACGACCACAAGGGTGGCTACAAAGGCGCCGATTCCGATCAGCGACCAAGTTGCTTGTAGACCAGAAAGCCGATCCGACAAACGAGTGATCATCACAAAGCCAATGCCATGCAAAAAGACTGCAAGTGGAAGAAACAATCGGTCCGCCGCGCTTGCCAAATATTTGACAGCAAAATGTGCCACGACGACTAGCAATAACAACGCAATGAGAAACGTGCCGGCGCCAGCAGGTATCTCGGAGTTTTCGCCGAGAGCTGCAAGGAGATAAGCAAAGGCGGTGATGAGTCCGGCTAGTCCTATCAGCCTAAACTTCATGGGTTGTTACCCAACGATCAACGCTATGGTCACCGCAATAACGGCAATCACTCCAGCAACTACGGCTATCTTGCCCACTGCAAAACGACGCTTTTTCTCCGCTGATTCAGTTGCTGAATCCTCTGAAATAGAACCCTGCAGTACTTCGTCCACGTTGCTCATCGGCTCAGTCACCGGCATTCCACCAGCTGGGGTCGCATCATAAATAATCACATCAACAACGATCACAGTGGTGTTATCGCGCCCACCATGGTCATTGGCAAGAGTGACAAGATCCTCCGCAGCCATCTGTGGCGTCTCATGGCTGTAAAGCACGGTGTCTATTTCTTCATCGTCTGCTTCATCAACGAGTCCATCACTGCAGAGAACAAATCGATCACCGTGTTGTACCTCGACCACAGATATGTCAACTTCAACATCGGATTCGATCCCCAATGCGCGAGTGACAATGTTGCGCCTTGGGTGTACACGGGCCTCAGCAATACTGATGAAACCTTCATTAACAAGCGCTTGTACGTATGAGTGATCAAGTGTCACACGTAATAGTTCATTGTTGCGTTTCAGATAAGTGCGTGAGTCACCAACATTTGCAATGGCAAGTTCAAAACGCTGCCCAGATTCAGACTCGTCATTGTTCAACCGTGCAACTGCAGTGATTGTGGTGCCCATGCCGCGTTGATCTGCATATGTGGTTGATGCCGTGTAGATCGCTGCATTTGCACTGCGAATCAGGAGCTCAAGTTCCGAGGGCGACTTAATTCCCTGGCCCGCTCCAGCACTCAGAGACGCAACTGCCATTGCACTGGCTACTTCACCAGCGTTGTGTCCACCCATGCCATCGGCAACTACAAACAGATTGGGACACGCCATGAAAGCATCTTCATTACCCTGGCGAACACGACCTTGGTGTGTGGTTGCTCCCCACCGCAATTCCATCCGCCGTGTCATTGCAGCTCCACCACGGTGTGTCCCGCTTGCACACGATCACCGCGCCGCAATTCGCGGGCGCCATTTACTCGTTGTCCGTTAACGAAGGTGCCATTCGTGCTGTTGAGATCTTCGACCCAAATTGAATCTCCAGATGGATAAAGACGCGTGTTCACCGTGGAGAGGAATGAATCTTCTGGAAAGGAAAGAGCACATTCTGGACCGCGCCCAACAACCAGTTCTGCGGCAATGAAGAATCGTTCACCACGGCGTTCCTTGGGTTCCAGCACAACCATTTTCGCCATCTTGCGTTCTGCACGCCCAGCCCGACGGTTGGTTTTGGGTTGCGCTGCTGTTGGTGCGATCCCCACTGCTGGTCGTGGTGTGCGAACTTGACTCCAAACAGCCCAAAGGACGCGTCCAAAGAAAATGTAAATCAACGCGAGCAACGCGAACTTGAGAACGGTGAGTAACTGATCGGTCATATTGCGAGACCCAATTGTCTCACGCGATTTCTACACGCACCTGCTCAGGGCCAATTTCAATTGCATCACCGTTGGCAAGCACTCGTGACGCAGTGATTTTGACTCCATTGACTTTTGTACCGTTTGTGCTCCCAAGGTCGGTGATCGTGGCCCCTTCAGGCATGATGCGAACCTCTGCGTGTTTGCGGCTGACGTTTGAATCTTGAATCACTAGATCGCACTCAGTCTGACGACCGATCACCACAGCTTTTTCAGAAAGGCGAATCTTCTCACCAGAACCACGAACCAGATAGGAAACCGATGGTGTGACCGCGCTGGAGGTAACTACTGGATCGCGTTCCTCGGTCCAAGCCGAATCACCAGGTGCTGACTTATCGGTTTGGGTTTCGACGGCAAAACGCCCCGGTTTTTGGGACTCGTCGTCCATAAAAGCGATCTTGACCTCGGCCGGGAGGTGGTAACCCTCATCCTTGGCGTAGTGCTTTACGGCCTCGGCGAGTTCAGCGATGAGTGCTGGCTCAACCTCGGCAAAACCCTCGCGGTCAGATGGGTGAAGCTTGATGGTGAAGACATTCGGGACCAAGCGGCGACCTTTCAGGTCCACCTCGCGATTGTGATCCATCTCGCTCAGCAAGCGGCGACCCAATTCAATGGGGCGCACCCGGAGCCGTGACTTGCGGTTAAACACGCCTTCAACCGTACGCCCTGGGAGTTCTTCAATTGAGTGCAATGCCATATATAAGGTGAATCTTCCGCTAGCCGAACTATCAGACCAACGGTATTCGTGGGATTTCCATGCCCTTCGGTGCCGCTGTAGCGTTTAGTCCTCACTCGCGCGAGTGGCGAAATGGCAGACGCGCTGGCTTCAGGTGCCAGTGTTCGCAAGGACGTGGGGGTTCAAGTCCCCCCTCGCGCACTGGCTTCTAGTTGCCCCAGTGGTGGAATGGGACTCGACTCCTCTGTGTGACGCAGCTTCCGTACGAGGAAATCAATGCCCGCTGCACCAAGAAGCACGAATGCCACCTCTGCAATTGCTCTGTAACGGGTGCTACCAAAAGTTATCGCCACCGTGATGATGGCTGTGATCAGCGGAATCATCACAATCGGCAGAGATCTATTCTTGCGTCGGCTAATGAGAGATCCGAGCGCTGCTAGTGGAAGCAGCCCGTAGTAGGTGTACCACGCTCCCCGCGAGACCATGTTTCCTCGCCCATCTGAGAACTTGTCTGCATTAATTTGGGACTCAAATTTATAGAAGCCGAAAGCCCGAGCCAGCCGAAATCCCAATACTCGCGGTTGGTCGGACAAGTGGTCCTTGATGTAATCACGACCGATATCGCCGATAAATTTCATGCTGTCACTACGGTCACCATCGGGGTTTGCCTTATGTGCTTGCTTTGAACGCCGCACCGAACACTCAAAAGACCAAGAGCCAACTCGTGGACCGTTGTATGTCGAGTCACAGTTAGTTGCCGAAAAGGTGACACCCGCACCATCGGAGAGAAAAACCGGCTGATTGAAACGCGACAAGTTGTAGCCGATCCACGGGGCCATTGGGATCAACGCAACAATCCCAGTTGCAACCACCTTTTTAAATGTGGGCCAGACGGGTCGGCCCAAGAAACATACAAAGCCGATAATCGCGCCACAGATAAGTAGTTCGGCGCGCGCAAGTGCAGCCATCGAGATCGCCAACCCAAGCGCAACAACGTCCCATTTGGTCGAGGTACCTTCAACCACTCGTGCCCGTACTCGTAGAGCGGTTGCTACGAGGATTGCTACGCACAGAATGGCCATCGATTCAGACATGAGAATTTTTCCCCATGACCAAATACCTGGGTGACCAGCGGCGATAAATGCAGCGAGAACGCCAGCTACTCTCCCCGCCATACGCCGACCCGCACACGCAACGAAGGGCACAGCCGCTACTGCGAGAAGGATGGTTGCGGTCTGGTGCGATCCAACTGATCGCAACCCAAACAAGGAAAACGCTGCGAGATAAGTCATGTACAAGGGAGGGTGGTCAGCGGCCTGCACACTCTTCCCGCTGTAGAAGTACTCAAATGGCATTATGAATCCGCGACCATCTACAAGCAGATTTGCGCCGTTGTGATAATAGGAAGCGTCGCCTCCTTGAATTACATCGCCGTCGAGAGAAACATGACTAGTCAGCGCGCACGAGAGGATCCCAACGATCAGCGCTACGAATGTTGCTACGCCAACCCATGCCCAGAATTTTTTGTCAATGATTACGAACCTGGACACTTCATGAATTTAGTCGGCATGTGTGTACTCGCTGTTGGACACTAAGTTGTGTCAGTTAGCGCTATGCCAGAACCTTCGAAAATCCTGCTCTATTACAAGTTCACGCCGCTGGCTGACCCTGAGGCGATTCGCCTTTGGCAGTGGACACTTTGTGATGCACTCGGATTGAAGGGTCGCATTCTGATTTCTAAAGATGGAATCAATGGCACCGTGGGTGGTCCAATGTCGGCTGTAAAGAAATACTGGCGCGCTACCAAGAGCTATGAAGCTTTCAAAGACACTGACTTCAAATGGTCGGATGGAATCGGTGATGATTTTCCGCGACTTCGGGTGCGCGTACGCGATGAAATTGTGACCTTTGGTGCACCTGGCGAGTTGAAGGTGAATGGACGTGGGGTTGTTGGCGGCGGCGTGCATCTGTCCCCAGAACAAGTAAATGAACTAGTTGCCCAACGTGGAGATGAGGTCGTGTTCTTTGATGGCCGCAACGCCTTCGAAGCAGCGATTGGTCGTTTCAGAGATGCAGTTGTGCCCGATGTGGCAACCACGAAGGATTTTGTAAAAGTTCTCGATAGCGGTGCATTCGATCACCTAAAGAACCGGCCCATTGTCACGTACTGCACAGGTGGTGTTCGTTGCGAAGTGCTGTCTGCGGTAATGAAGAACCGTGGATTCAACGAGGTCTACCAAATTGAAGGTGGAATTGTGCGATATGCGGAGGAATATCGTGACCGTGGCCTGTGGGAAGGCTCCCTTTATGTATTCGATCGCAGGATGAAGATTGATTTTGCAGAATCTCCAAATGCAGTCGGTGTGTGTGAGTGCTGCGGAAGCTCAGCTAGCGAATTGAAAAATTGTCTTAATCAGGAATGTCGCAAACTCACGGTCATGTGTCTTGGATGCCAAGAATCCGATGGGCTTTGCCCTGCTTGCAGTGGTTAATTGATTCTGACTGCAATCGCACAGAAGTCACCCGGATCCTCTTCAAGCCCCGCACTGCCCTGAAGAATGATCGTGACTATTGAACCCGAAG
>Ga0164292_10002871_pt1 | contig 14055 bp, 10 predicted proteins | sample GEODES117metaG_FD_111486 | JGI IMG/M metagenome (GOLD analysis project Ga0164292, IMG submission 111486) | Eutrophic lake water microbial communities from Lake Mendota, Wisconsin, USA - GEODES117 metaG | ecosystem: Environmental > Aquatic > Freshwater > Lake | place: USA: Lake Mendota... | reverse complement strand
CCGCCGCCCCGCCGCCCGGTCCGCCGGCGCCCGACCCCTGTCCGGTCGACCTGGCCGCTCCGGCGATCGCCCAGGCGGTGGCCGAACTGCCCCGCGATCCGCGCAGCCAGCAGGGCTGGAACCCCGAACCGGTCGCCGGGAACTACAACGAGTGCGCCCTGTTGTCGGCGGTGATCGTCAAGGCCAACACCAACGCCGCCAATCCCAACACCCGCGCGGTGATGTTCCACCGCGGCAAGTACATCCCCACCGGGGTGCCAGACACTTACGGCTTCAACGGGATTGAGGCCACCCAGAGCACCGGCGACACCGTGGCACTGACCTTCGCCGGCGGGATGGGCCTGCAGAGCGTGGTCAAGTTCCGCTGGAACGGCAAAGGCGTGGAGTTGATCGGCAACACCGGCTGACGGTGCAGCCGCCATTCACTATGGTCTCCTGATGGGAACCGCGACCACGGGTAGTCAACCGCGGTGGACGGTGGCAGCCCCGGTCCTGGGAATGGCGGTGCTGCTGGCCACCTGGACCCAGCACGACCATCCGCTGATCCTGACGCTGATCGCGGCCAGCCTTGTCGCGGCGATCCTCGCTGCGGTTCACCATGCAGAGGTGGTCGCACACCGCGTCGGCGAGCCCTTCGGTTCCCTGCTGCTTGCGGTGGCCGTCACCATCATCGAGGTCGGACTGATTGTGATGCTCATGGTCGGCGGCGGCCCCGGCGTGTCCACCTACGCCCGCGACACCGTTTTCGCGGCGGTCATGATCAGCCTCAACGGCATCGCCGGCCTGAGCCTGCTGGTCGGGGCGCTGCGGCACCGATTGGTGTCGTTCAACGCATCTGGTTCCGGGGCGGCGCTGGCGACGGTCGTGACACTGGCCGGCGTGTGCCTGGTGTTGCCGGGTTTCACCGTCAGTGCGGAGGGCATGCAGTATTCGAGTTCCCAACTGGCCTTCGCCGCCGTCGCGTCGCTGGTGCTCTACGGAGGCTTCGTGATCACCCAGACCGGACAGCACCGCGATTTCTTTCTGCCGGTCGCGGCCGATCAGGACGGCAGGGTGACCGGCCTGCTGGATGCGGACGGCGACGGCCACGCCGATCCGCCCACTGCGCGGATAGCCGGACTAAGCCTGGCGCTGTTGCTGGTGTCCCTGATCGCGGTCGTGGGCCTGGCCAAACTGCTGTCACCGACAGTCGCCGACGCAGTGACCGCTGTAGGGCTGCCCTATGCCGTTGTCGGCGTGGTGATCGCGCTGGTGGTGCTGGCCCCGGAAACCATTGCCGCCGTGCGCAACGCGACCCGTAACCATGTGCAGACCAGCCTCAACCTGGCCTATGGATCGGCGATGGCCTCTATCGGCCTGACCATCCCGGTGATCGCGATTGCCATGACTTGGTTGCCGGGTCCGCTGAGCCTGGGTCTTGAGCCGACACAGATCGTGCTGCTGACCTTGTCGGTGATCCTGTCGGTGTTGACCTTGGCCGAGGGGCGTGCGTTGGCCCTGCAGGGACTGGTGCACCTGGTCCTGCTGGCGACGTTTCTGTTCCTTTCCGCGATCCCTTAGGCAGCGGCCGTGACCACCGTGCTCGACCGGTTGGCCGCCATCGTCGGCCCTGCGCACGTCAGCACCGACCCCGATGTGCTGGCCGCCCGCAGCATCGACTGGACCGGCCGCTACCGCGGCAGGGCCGGCGCGTTGGTCCGGCCGGCCGATGCCCAGCAGGTTGCCGCAGTACTGGGCGCCTGCCGTGAGACCGGCGCGTACGTCACCGTGCAGGGCGGGCGCACCTCCCTGGTGGCCGGCGCCGTGCCCGAGCACGACGACGTGCTGTTATCCACCGAGCGGTTGACCGACATAGCCGCGGTCGATTCCGACGAGCGCCGGGTCCGGGTCGGGGCCGGGGTAACGCTGCGCGAGGTGCAGCAGGTGGCTTCGGCCGCCGGCCTGTTGTTCGGTGTGGACCTGGCCGCCCGGGACTCGGCCACGATCGGCGGGATGGCCGCCACCAACGCCGGCGGCCTGCACACCGTGCGCTACGGAAACATGGCCGAGCAGGTGCTGGGCCTGCAGATCGCACTGCCCGACGGGACGATCCTGAGCCGTCACCCGCAGGTGTACTCGGACAACACCGGATACGACCTGCCCGGCCTGTTCATCGGGTCCGAGGGCACTCTGGGCGTCATCACCGAAGTGGACCTGCGCCTGCATCCCGCACCGACGCACCGGGTGACGGCGGTCTGCGGGTTCGACGACCTCGACACGTGCGTGGCCGCCGGACGTTCCCTGCGCGGCGTCGAGACCATCGCCGCACTCGAACTCATCGACGGCCGCGCCGCCCGACTGGCCGCCGACCACCTCGGGGTGCCGGTGCCGGTCGCCGGTGAATGGCTACTGCTCGCCGAACTTGCCGGCAACACCGAGCAGACCGATCGGTTGGCAGCGGCACTGGACGGTGTGGCCATGCGGTCAGAGCCCGCCGTCGGAGTCGACGCCGCCGCCCGGGAGCGGCTTTGGCAGGTGCGCGAATCCCTGGCCGAGATTCCGGGCCTATTCGGACCACCGCTGAAATACGATATCGCGCTGCCCCTTTCAGCCATCGGATCCTTCGCCGCGGCGGCGGCCGAACTGGTCGGCAGACATGCGCCGGAATCAATCAGCATTCTGTTCGGTCATATCGGCGAAGGCAATGTGCATCTGAATGTGTTGCGCTGCAACGACGATCAGGAAAAACGCATTTACCCGGCCATGATGGACCTCATCGCCGCCCACGGCGGGAACGTCAGTTCCGAACACGGTGTCGGGAGCCGCAAGCGCGGCTATCTGTCGATGTCCCGCCTACCTGCCGACATCGCCGCGATGCGAACCATCAAGACCGCCTTCGACCCGACGGGTTACCTCAATCCCGCGGTGCTGTTCGGCTAGCGGGCGGCGTGCCTGCCGTGGGCCTGTGCGACGGCGGAGACGTTGACCGCCATCCCGGCATCTGCCCCGGTAGCCCGGCGGGGACCGATGAGGAAGATCGCAGCCAGAACGCCGAACAGGGCTGCGAATGCCGGCAGCAGGACCGACTGCGACATCGCATGCGCAAACGGTTCCTGCAGGAACGGCGGCACGTTTGTGACGTCGGCTTCGCCGCGGGGCGCCGAACCCGCAGGGGCCGAGGGCATCTCGACCCTGACTCGCCAGGACATGAATGCGGCGATACTGGCGCTGCCGAGCACCGAGCCGACCTGCCGGGTGGTGTTGTACACGCCCGAACCGGCTCCGGCCAGCCGGTCGGGAAGGTTGCGGATGGCGGTGGCACTCAACGGCGCCCAGATGAACGCCATCGCGATACCCATCGCCGCCAACGGCAGGGCCAACCGCCAGATAGGGGTGCTCGGCGTCATCTCGATCGACAGCCACAGCAGCGCGATCGCCAGAGTCGAGAAGCCGAACCCGATGATCGGCCGGGGGTGCGAGCGGTCCACGATCCGCCCGACAAAAGGCGCCAGCACACCACTGAATACAGCCATCGGCGCGGTCAGCAGTGCCGCGCGGGTGGGGGTAAGCCCGCACACCGACTGGGCGAAGAACATCAGGGGCAGGATCATCGCGGTGACCGAGAAACCGATCACCGCGATTCCAACGTTGGCAAGACTGAAGTCTCGGTCGGCGAAGATTGCCAGCGGGATCAGCGGCTCGCGACGGTTGACCGACTGCCAGTACACGAACACCGCCATGACGACGATCCCGCTGGCGATGGTCACCCAGATCCAGGGCTGCCAGTCATGGGCCTGGCCTTCCTGGAGGCCGAAAACGATCAGGAACAGTCCCACACCGGAGAGCAGCACACCGGGAATGTCGAAGCGGTGCGGATGGGTGTCCAGGACCGGAATCAGCCGGGCCGCCAAGATCAGTCCGACGATCCCGACCGGCACGTTGACGAAGAAAATCCACGACCAGCCGAGGCGGTCCACCAGCACGCCGCCCGCCAGCGGACCGACCAGCGTCGCCACCCCTGCGGTGGCCCCCCACATGCTCAGCGCCACACCGCGTCGCTCGGCCGGGAAGATGCGGGTGATGGTCGACAGCGTCTGCGGAGTGAGCAGGGCGGCACCCACCCCTTGCACCATCCGGGCCGCGATGAGCATGCCCAGCGACCCGGCCAGCCCACACCAGAGCGAGGCGGCGGTGAACACGGCCAGGCCGATCATGTAGAGCTTCTTCTGACCGAACCGGTCGCCGAGCCGACCGGCCAGCAGCAACGGCACCGCGTAAGCCAGCAGGTAGGCGCTGGTGACCCAGATGATGCTCTCGTAATCGGAGATGTTCAGTGCCTTCATGATGCTGGGGTTTGCGACCGCGACGATCGTCGAGTCGACCAGGATCATGAAAAAGCCGACCAGCATGGCCCACAACGTCTTCCAGGGATTGGCCGGCTGGGTCACTGGTGCGATGTTGCCAGCACTGGCCCCAGTGGCCGCTGGGCGGGTCCTAAGGACCGCGGTTGCCCGCCGACGAGGCGCATCCTTTGCTCGCAGGCGCCACCGGCGATGGAAATTCGGCCCCTCGGGCACTTCTGCGCCGGCCCCGTTCGTTAGCCTGACGACGCGCCCCAGCGCGGATTCTCCGACCAGCGGAATCGCCGAACAGAGGAAAGGCTCGTCATGAGGCTTCGCCGCAAGCAGACGCCACCGGACAACCTGCCGGCCCGGCCGGAAGATTCCGGCACTTCAGCCAAACTGCTGTCGCACATCCTGGAGTCCAGCTCACGGCTGCAGGCCCCGGCCGTCAAGGCCTATGTCGCACGGTTGCGCCGAACCAACCCGAATGCCAGCCCGGCCGAGATCGTCACCAAACTGGAGAAGCACTATCTGGCCGCGGTGATGGCTAGTGGAGCGGCCGTCGGGTCGGCCGCCGCCTTCCCGGGTATCGGCACCATCACGGCACTGTCCGCAGTCGCCGGCGAGACCGTCCTGTTCCTGGAAGCCACTGCCGCCTTCGTGCTCGCCGTCGCGGAAGTACATGGCATCCCGGTCGAAGACCGCGAGCGCCGGCGCACCCTGGTGCTCGCGGCACTGGTCGGTGAGAACGGCTCGGGGGCAGTCAAGGACCTGCTCGGAGCGGGGCGCACCAGCGGCGCCTGGCTGGCCGAGGCTGAACTGATTCCGCTGCCGGTGGTGTCCCAACTCAATTCCCGGCTGACGCAGCACTTCGTCAAGAAGTTCGCGATCAAACGCACCGCTATGGCCTTCGGCAAGATGCTGCCAGTCGGCATCGGCGCGGCGATCGGTGGCGGCGGCAACCGGATGATGGGCAAGAAGATCCTCCAGAATGCCCGCAAGGCGTTCGGCCCGGCGCCGGCGCGCTGGCCGGGCACCCTGCGTGTGGTGACTGCCACCGAGGAACTGCCCGCCATCGAGCAATCTCAGTCGGGGCCCCCCGGTCTGACCTGACTGACCTGACTCGCGGTCCTCGGGCATGCGCCTGACGTGCTACCCAACACGAGATAGCCTTTAGGCGACGTCTAATGGGCGGCCACTTGGGGCACAGAATTGAGGCGAGCGCTTCCGTGAGCAGTACGAGTTCACCCTTCGGCCAGAACGAATGGCTGGTCGAGGAGATGTACCGCAAATTCCGCGACGACCCTTCCTCGGTGGACCCGAGTTGGCACGAGTTCCTCATCGACTACCGGCCGGAGCCGACGAACGTCGGCAGTCAAACCCCGCCGACGAACGTCGGCAGTCAAACCCCGCCGGCCAACGGTCAGCCTGCTGCGCGCGCGGCCGTCGCACCGCCGAACCCTCCGGCACCCAACCCGCCGGCCGCCGCTCCCGCCCCGGTCGCGCCGGCCGCCGCTCCCGCCCCGATCGCGCCGACCACGCCCCCGACGCCGCCGGCATCGGCTCCCCCGGCGCCCGCACCGGCACCCGCGTCAGCACCGGCCCCGGCGGCATCCGCCACCGAACCGGTCGGTGACGGCGCGCAGGTGCTGCGCGGCGCCGCGGCGGCAGTCGTCAAGAACATGAACGCTTCGCTGGAGATCCCCACCGCCACCAGCGTGCGGGCCATCCCGGCGACTCTGATGATCGACAACCGCATCGTCATCAATAACCACCTGAAGCGGACCCGCGGAGGCAAGCTCAGCTTCACCCACCTGCTGGGTTTCGCCATCGTGCAGGCGATCAAGAAGTTCCCCAACATGAACCGGCACTTCGCCGAGATCGACGGCAAGCCCAACGTCGTCACCCCGGCGACCACCAACCTGGGTCTGGCGATCGACCTGCCGGGTAAGGACGGCAAGCGCTCCCTGGTGGTCGCCGCCATCAAGGGCTGCCAGACAATGGAATTCGCTGATTTCGTCGCCGCCTACGAGGACATCGTCCGGCGCGCCCGCGACGGCAAGCTCACCGCCGAGGATTTCGCCGGCGTCACCATCTCGCTGACCAACCCGGGCACCATCGGCACCGTGCACTCGGTGCCGCGCCTGATGGCCGGGCAGGGCGCGATCATCGGGGCCGGAGCCATGGAGTACCCGGCGGAGTTCCAGGGTGCCAGCGAGGAACGCATCGCCGAGCTGGGCGTCGGCAAATTGATCACGCTGACCTCCACCTACGACCACCGGATCATCCAGGGCGCGGAGTCCGGCGACTTCCTGCGCACCATCCACCAGATGCTGCTCTCGGAGGACTTCTGGGACGAGATCTTCTTCGACCTCGGTATCCCCTATGAGCCGGTGCGGTGGCGCACCGACAACCCGGACTCAATCGTCGACAAGAACGCCCGCGTCATCGAGTTGATCGCCGCCTACCGCAACCGTGGACATCTGATGGCCGACATCGACCCGCTTCGGCTGGACAAGAACCGGTTTCGGATGCACCCCGATCTCGATGTGCTCACCCACGGACTGACGCTGTGGGACCTCGACCGGGAGTTCAAGGTCAACGGGTTCGCCGGCCAGGAGTACAAGAAGCTTCGCGACGTGCTCTCGGTGCTGCGCGACGCCTACTGCCGGCACATCGGCGTGGAGTACACCCACATCCTCGAACCCGATCAGCAGCGCTGGCTGCAGGAGCGCGTCGAGGTCAAGCACGATAAGCCGCCGGTCGCCCAGCAGAAGTACATCCTGAGCAAGCTCAATGCCGCCGAGGCGTTCGAGACCTTCCTGCAGACCAAATACGTTGGGCAGAAACGGTTCTCACTGGAGGGCGCGGAGTCGGTGATCCCGATGATGGACGCGGTGATCGACCAGGCCGCCGAACACGGCCTCGACGAGGTGGTCATCGGCATGCCGCACCGCGGCCGGCTCAATGTGCTGGCCAACATCGTCGGAAAGCCCTACTCGCAGATCTTCAGCGAGTTCGAGGGCAACCTCAACCCGTCGCAGGCGCACGGTTCCGGCGACGTGAAGTACCACCTCGGCGCCACCGGCACCTACATCCAGATGTTCGGGGAGAACGACATCGAGGTGTCGCTGGTGGCCAACCCGTCGCACCTGGAGGCCGTCGACCCGGTGCTCGAGGGTCTGGTCCGGGCTAAGCAGGACCTGATCGAGGGACCACCGGAAGGTGGCGACTCCGAACCCCGCGAGTTCACCGTGGTGCCCCTGATGCTGCACGGCGATGCCGCCTTCGCCGGCCAGGGGGTGGTGGCCGAGACGCTGAATCTGGCGCTGCTGCCGGGATATCGCACCGGCGGCACCATCCACATCGTCGTCAACAACCAGATCGGCTTCACCACCGCACCGGAGAACTCACGCTCAGCCGAGTACTGCACCGACGTCGCGAAGATGATCGGCGCCCCGATCTTCCATGTCAACGGCGACGACCCGGAGGCCTGCGTCTGGGTGGCTCGCCTGGCGATGGACTTCCGCCAGCAGTTCAAGAAGGACGTCATCATCGACATGCTGTGCTACCGCCGCCGCGGTCACAACGAGGGCGACGACCCGTCGATGACCAACCCGGCGATGTACGACGTGATCGACACCAAGCGCGGTGTCCGCAAGAGTTACACCGAGGCGCTGATCGGCCGCGGTGACATCTCCATCAAGGAGGCCGAGGACGCACTGCGCGACTACCAGGGCCAACTCGAGCAGGTGTTCAACGAGGTCCGGGAACTGGAGAAGCACGTCATCGAGCCGAGCGAGTCGGTCGAGGCGGCGCAGATGATCCCGCGCGGGATGAACACCGCGGTGGACAAGGCGCTGCTGGCCCGCATCGGTGACGCGCACCTGTCCTTCCCGCCTGAGTTCTCGCCGCACTCGCGGGTCAAGCCGGTGCTGGAGAAGCGCAGGGAGATGGCCTACGAGGGCAAAGTGGACTGGGCCTTCGGTGAACTTCTGGCGCTGGGCACCTTCCTGGCCGAGGGCAAGCTGATCCGGTTCACCGGGCAGGACACCCGCCGGGGCACCTTCACGCAGCGCCATGCGGTGATCATCGACCCGAATACCGCCGCCGAGTTCACCCCACTGGACCTGCTCACCGTCAACCCGGACGGCACACCTACCGGCGGGCGGCTCCTGGTGTACGACTCGCCGCTGTCGGAGTACGCGGCGGTGGGCTTCGAGTACGGCTACTCGGTGGGCAACCCCGGGGCGATCGTGATGTGGGAGGCCCAATTCGGCGACTTCGTCAACGGCGCACAGTCGATCATCGACGAGTTCATCAGTTCCGGCGAGGCCAAGTGGGGTCAGCTCTCCGACGTGGTGCTGCTGCTGCCACACGGCCACGAGGGTCAGGGGCCCGATCACACCTCCGGCCGCATCGAGCGGTTCCTGCAGTTGTGGGCGGAGGGCTCGATGACCATCGCGATGCCGTCGACCCCGGCGAACTACTTCCACCTGCTGCGCCGGCACGGCTTGGACGGGGTGCACCGTCCGCTGATCGTGTTCACGCCAAAGTCGATGCTGCGCAACAAGGCCGCGGTGAGCGATCTGCGTGACTTCACCGAGCGTAAGTTCTGCTCCATTCTGGAGGAGCCCACCTACACCGACGGCGACGGTGACCGGGACAAGGTCACCCGGGTGCTACTGACCAGCGGCAAGGTCTACTACGAGCTGGAGGCACGCAAGACCAAGGACCACCGCGACGACGTCGCAATCCTGCGGGTCGAGCAACTGGCCCCGTTGCCCAGACGCCGGCTGGCCAACACCCTGGAGGGCTACCCGAACGCGCGGGAGTTCTTCTGGGTACAGGAGGAACCTGCCAACCAGGGCGCGTGGCCGACGTTCGGACTGACGATGCCTGAGTTGCTGCCGGAGAAGCTGGCCGGGATCAAGCGGATCTCCCGGCGCGCCATGTCGGCGCCGTCGTCGGGGTCATCGAAGGTGCATGCCGTCGAGCAGCAGGAGATCATCGACGAGGCGTTCGGCTAAACGAACGCGCGCTCAGCCCCCGAACAGCGGCAGCAGCGGCTTGCCGTCGGCGATGTTATTGGTGACGTTCTCCACCGCGCGCGGGCACAGCAACGAGATCGCCGAGCCGGTGAACATCGTCGAGGGCCCCAGCGGACGGCCGATGGCTTCGGACACCTCGGCGGCGATATCGGCGGTGTTCTGGCCCCGCTCGGCCAGGAACGGGCACAGCGACTGACCGATGGCCACCGCCTGGCCGGTGTCGATCCCGGTCAGGTCGGCGATATCCAGGGTCGACAGGAAATCGTCGACGTTTCCCGCGTTGTCGCCGGGCTCGGCCTGCGCCGGCGCGGCGAATACCCCGCTGGCCAGACCTGAGGCAACCAACAGCGAACCAGTGACACGGCGCAACTTCATGATGGTGGAATCGTACGGGCCTGCGCGGACGTTACGCATCTGGTTGCTCGCTGTAACCTGAAGCGGATTAGACACCCGTCAACAGGAGCGTGCATGCAGGGATTCGCCGGCAAAGTGGCAGTTGTAACCGGGGCCGGCTCAGGTATCGGGCAGGCACTGGCGGTCGAACTGGGACGCTCCGGGGCATCGGTGGCGATCAGTGACGTCGACACCGACGGCCTCAAGGTGACCGAGGATCGTCTGACAGCGATCGGCGCCAAGGTCAAGTCAGACCGTCTCGACGTCACCGAGCGGGAACGCTTCCTGCTCTACGCCGACGAGGTCAAGGCACACTTCGGCAAGGTCAACCAGATCTACAACAACGCCGGCATCGCCCACACCGGCGACGTCGAGATCACCGCGTTCAAGGACATCGAGCGGGTGATGGACGTCGACTACTGGGGTGTGGTGAACGGCACCAAGGCGTTCCTGCCGCATCTGATCGCCTCGGGCGACGGGCATGTCATCAATATCTCCAGCCTCTTCGGTATCCATGCGGTGCCCGGGCAGGCCGCCTACAACGCGGCGAAGTTCGCCGTCCGGGGATTCACCGAGGCGCTTCGGATGGAGATGGTCCTGGCCGGGCACCCGGTCAAGGTGACCACCGTCCACCCGGGCGGGATCAAGACGGCGATCGCCCGCAACGCCACCGCTGCTGAGGGGCTTGACCAGGCGTCGCTGGCGCAGTTGTTCGACAACAAGCTGGCCACCACCTCCCCGGAGAAAGCCGCGCAAGTCATTCTCGACGGTGTGGCCAAGAACAAGGCCCGGGTGCTGGTCGGACTTGATGCGAAAGTGGTCGACGCGATGGTCAGGCTGACCGGCTCGCGCTACCAGCGCGGGGTGCTTGCGCTCGCGAAGCGCACGCTGCCCTCGACCCGCGGCAAGAACAGCTAACGCCCCAGCGGGTTGGCGGCCAGCCACTCCTCGGCGACCACACCCGGGTCGGCGCCGGAGCCCACCCGGTCCGACATCGCCACCAGCGAGGCGGTGTCGAGCACCCCGGCGATCTCGTTGATGGCCCGCAACTGCATCGGCCCGAGTTCGTTGCGCCGGTACAACGCGACGACGTTCTGGGCCGGGATCAGGGCCGGTTTGCGATCGACGAGCACCACGACTCCGTCCGGCGTTCCGGTGGCCGCGGTGGAAGTCCAGGCGGCGTTGATAGCACCGGAGCGCAGCGCGCCGAACATCAATGCGGGAGTGGCGAACTGGCGCTCGGAGCTAAGCTCGCACTCCCCCACCCCGCTCGGCGGAGTTGTGCCGGCCGCCGCCCCGGCACGTACCCGGTCACAGTTGTCCACCAGCGCGCGCAACTCCCGGCTGTCCCAGGCATCGGCGGTGGCCTCAGTGACGGCCAGTGCGGCTTTGTCTTCGGCGGCGACTGCATAGTCACCGGCCGCGAGCCCTTCCGGTAACGCCCCCACCATGGCTCGGTAGACCTGTTCGGCGGACCGGGCCGCCGACCCGGGGTCGAACCGCGCCAGCAGCCGACCGGTGAATCCCGCTGCGACGGTGGCCTTCCCGGCGTCCAAAGCGGCCAGTGGATCATCGGAGATCTCCACCCGCGCCGCGGTCCCGTAGTAACGCAATCCGGCCGCATAAATGCCTGCCAGCAACCTGTTCTGTGGATCAGGGGAGGCACCGACCACCAGCGACGGCCCAGGACCGGGGCTACCGCAGGCGACCGTCAGCGTTGCAAAGATCGCCAGCAGCAGCCGACGGATCACCGATCACACCTCGGCGGCAGCGGCCACCGCGGCCGCAACGGCCGGTCCGACGCGCGGGTCCAACGGGCTGGGCACGATGTGGTCGGCGGCGAGGTCGTCGCCTACCACCGAGAAAATCGCTTCGGCGGCAGCCACTTTCATCTTCTCGGTGATCCGGCGGGCACCGGCGTCCAGGGCGCCGCGGAAGACTCCGGGAAACGCCAGCACGTTATTGATCTGGTTGGGGAAGTCACTGCGGCCGGTCGCGACGATCGCGGCGTACCGCTTGGCCACCTCGGGGTGGATCTCCGGGTCGGGATTGGAGCAGGCGAACACGATGCCCTGCGGGGCCATGGTGGCGATCAACTCCTCGGGCACCTTGCCCGCCGACACCCCGAGGAACACGTCGGCACCCTTGAGCGCCTCGGCCACTCCGCCGGTGCGGCCCTCCGGATTGGTGCGGGCCGCCAGATCGACCTTCACCGAGTTCAGATCGTCGCGGCCACTGTGCACGATGCCGCGGGAGTCGACCACGGTGATGTCGGTCAGCCCCGCTTCGATCAGGATGTTGGCGCACGCCACGCCCGCCGCGCCGGCACCGGAGATGACCATCTTCAGTGAGCTCATCTTCCGGTCCAGCACTGCAGTGGCGCCCAGCAGTGCCGCAAGCACCACGATGGCGGTGCCGTGCTGGTCGTCGTGCATCACCGGGCAGTCCAACGCCTCGATCACCCGGCGCTCGATCTCGAAGCAACGCGGGGCCGAGATGTCCTCCAGGTTGACCGCCCCGAACGTGGGCCGCAGCTTCACCAAGACGTCGACGATCTCGTCGGGGTCCTTGGTGGCCAGCACGATCGGGATTGAGTCCAGTCCGGCGAACTGCTTGAACAGCGCGGACTTGCCCTCCATCACCGGCAGCGACGCCGACGGGCCGATGTCACCCAACCCCAGCACCGCGCTGCCGTCGCTGACCACCGCCACCAGGCGATGTGCCCAGGTGTAGCGGGCCGCCAGGGTGTGGTCGGCGGCAATCGCCCGGCTGACCTGCGCCACCCCGGGGGTGTAGGCGATGGACAACGCTCGCTGGGTGTCCAGTGGCGCCTTCAGTTCCACCGACAGCTTGCCGCCCTCGTGGGCGGCGAAGATTTCCTCGTCGTCGATGACGAGATGGGATGCGGGCACCGTTTCGGACACGGCGCAAGGGTACTCGACGGCCTGGCCGGGTTCGCAGCGTCGCTCCAGCTAGCGCCAACCGGCGCGTAGCATCTGGTGCGACTGGCGAGAGGTGGAGTGATGGCGACTTTCCGACCGCGGCCACCCACGCTGCTGGGTATCAATCGCGCCCGGCAACATGACTTCGACCCCGGCCGCATTCACCTTCCGGTGACTGAGGCAGTGGTGGATTGTGCGATCTACCTGGATGGGTCGCGTCTTCCGGGAAAGTACACGCCGGCCGCGGCCGTCGATAAGGTGCGGGAACTCCAAGCCGCCCAAGGGCAGCCGGCCTTCTCCTGGATCGGCTTGCACGAACCCGACGAGCGGCAGATGCAGTCGGTCGCCGAACTGTTCGGTTTGCACCCACTGGCGGTCGAGGACGCGGTGCAGGCCCACCAGCGGCCGAAGGCCGAGCGCTACGACGACACGATCTTCATGGTGCTCAAGACGGTGGTCTTCATCCCGCATGACACCGTCGCCTTGGCCCGGGAGATCGTCGAGACCGGTGAGATCATGGTGTTCGTCGGCGCCGACTTCGTCGTCACCGTGCGACACGGGGAACACACCGGACTGGCCGACGTGCGGCAGCGCCTCGAAGCCCTTCCCGATCAGCTGCGACTGGGACCGATGGCGGTGTTGCACGCCGTTGCAGACCACGTCGTGGACAGCTACCAGGATGTCACCCGCGCGATGGAGGCCGACGTCGACGCCGTCGAGGAGTCGACGTTCTCCCCCACCACCAAGACCGACATCGAACCCATCTATCTGCTCAAGCGCGAGGTGGTCGAACTCAAACGTGCCGTGACGCCGCTGACCGGGGGCATCGAGTGGCTCAACTCCAGCAATCAGGATCTGTTGTCCAAAGAAGTGCGTCGTCAGATGCGTGACGTCCTGGACCATCAGATCCTGGCCGCGGAGGAGATCGCCGAATACGACGAGATGCTGTCCTCGTTGGTGCAGGCCGCATCGGCGAAGGTCGGCATGCAACAGAACCAGGACATGCGCAAGATCTCGGCGTGGGCAGCGATGGCGGCAGTGCCGACGGCGATCGCGGGCATCTACGGAATGAATTTCGAGAACATGCCGGAGTTGACGTGGACCTGGGGCTACCCCGCGGTACTGGTGGTGATGGTCTCCATCTGTTTCTTCCTGTACCGGACCTTCCGGCGCAACCACTGGCTGTAAACCTTCACACAGCTCAGCCCGCTCCGCCCGACGACGCCGCCCGCAACGGATCCAGCACATCGACGCCGTCATCGACCCACGCCTGACGCATCGCCTCAGCACCCTTGAGTCGAACCCAGGCCCCCTCGGTCTGGCTGATGGGCGTCGCGGACAAGAACT
>Ga0164292_10002868_pt1 | contig 14062 bp, 8 predicted proteins | sample GEODES117metaG_FD_111486 | JGI IMG/M metagenome (GOLD analysis project Ga0164292, IMG submission 111486) | Eutrophic lake water microbial communities from Lake Mendota, Wisconsin, USA - GEODES117 metaG | ecosystem: Environmental > Aquatic > Freshwater > Lake | place: USA: Lake Mendota, Wisconsin... | reverse complement strand
CACCATCGCCAAGTTTTCCTGCAACAGTGCTTCGCCACCCACCATGACACGCACGCCATTCACGACGCCACGAGTACCCATGCCAGGTATCGACTCAAACTGCTGCACGCTGGCGAGTGCGCCAAGCTCCGACTTCGCCGCTTGAGCGATTGCCTTTGCAACGGGGTGTTCACTCGCAAACTCCAACGCACCGGCATACTGCAGCACCTCTGCTCGCGTTGCGTCAGGAACCGTTTTCACATCAACCAACTGCATGATTCCGGTAGTGACTGTGCCTGTTTTGTCAAACACGACGGTGTCAATGCGGCGCGTACTTTGCAGGACGTCGACACCCTTAATCACAATGCCCATCTGCGCCGCACGCCCACTACCCACCATCAATGCAGTCGGCGTTGCCAAGCCCAAAGCGCAGGGGCACGCGATGATCAACACGGCAACCGCTGCAGTAAATGCGTCGGTCACTCGATCGACATCGTCGCCCAAGAACCACCACGCCACAAAGGTCAACACCGCCAGCGCTATCACCGTCGGTACGAACACCCCGCTCACGCGGTCAGCCAGTTTTTGCACCGGCGCTTTCGTTGATTGAGCATCCCGCACCAACTTCGCCATCTGGGCAAACGTTGACTCCGCTCCCACCCGGGTTGCGCGCACCACTAGCCGGCCCGTCAGATTCACGGTCGTTCCCGTTACGCGGTCACCGCTCACCACATCTACTGGCACGCTCTCACCCGTCAACATCGAGACATCCACGCTCGATGCGCCATCTTCAATAACACCGTCAGCCGCAATGATCTCCCCTGGTCGCACGACCAGCAAATCTCCCTTCACTACCGCTGCTGCATCAATGCGCACCTCTTCACCATCGCGCAACACCGTCGCTGTCCGGGCGCCCAAGGCGAGCAACGAACGAAGCGCGTCTCCCGCTCGACGCTTCGCACGTGCTTCGAAATATCGACCAGCCAGCAGAAACACCGTGACCGCAACGGCTACCTCGAAATACACATGAATACCACCTGACATTTCCATCATCGATGAATGTTCGGTGACATCTCCCCACACCAATGCCCATACAGACCACGCGGTTGCTGCGAATACGCCAATTGAAATCAGCGTGTCCATCGTGGTCGAACGATGTCGCGCGTTCATCAGCGCCGCTCGATGAAATGGCCAAGCCCCCCAGGTCACTACTGGTGCCGAGAACGCCAATGCCCACCACTGCCAATTGTCGAACTGTAACGATGAAAACATCGACACGAGTACGACAGGAATGCCAAACACGATGCTGACGATGAGTCGGGCCCGCAGCATTGCCACCTTTTCGCGCACTTCGGCATCCAACATGTCAGGGGTGGTGTCTTCCATCAACCGCGCGCCGTAACCAAGGGACGACACCACCGCCAGAAGGTCGTCCGTGGAGGTTTGTGACGGATTGAATGTCACACGAGCAGATTCGGAAGCGAAGTTCACTGCCGCCTCCACGCCCTCAAGTGCGTTAAGACCTTTCTCGATGCTCATCGCACACGCATTGCATGACATGCCGGTGATCGAAATGTCGAGTGCGTTGTCCGTATTTATCGTTGACATCGTGGGTCGCCTGGGACTCGAACCCAGAACCAACGGATTAAAAGTCCGGTGCTCTACCATTGAGCTAGCGACCCAAAGGGTCCACTGACGGATTGCATCAGTGCGCTTGCTTCTAGTGTACGACCGATACCCCGTCGTTTCGGATCACAAGGCTCCACCCAACACCGACACCAGTGCATCTATAGACCCCTCCATTCCGCAACACCGCTCAACTAGGTTCATCAACGATGCAGAAGCTTGGTGACACCACAGTGCTCAGTCCCTCGGACCTCTCGAATCATCTTGCTTGTCGACATCTTTCACAGCTGAACTTTCGAACAATGAATGGCGGTCCAAAACCGCCCAAAGATGACGATGAACTGACGGAAATCCTGCAGAAATACGGTGCCGAACACGAGGCTAGGTACCTCGAAGCATTACAAAAACAACTGGAAGCATCTGGCAGAGCTGTCATAGATCTCGACGTCCAACGAACTGTCGGCGGCCCATACGCAACGACAGAACTGGAAGAACGAGCTACTGAAGTGGCGCACGCGTTTGCATCGGGACCGAATGCGCTCTACCAGCCCACCTTTTATCAATCGCAAGACCAGGTCGGGTGGGTTGGTCGAGCCGATTTCTTGATCCCCCGCGAGACGCCTTCAGCGCTGGGTGACTATTCATTCGAACCGTATGACACCAAACTGGCGCGCATCGCCAAAGTCAATGCGCTCGTGCAGCTGTGTTCGTATGCCGAGCAAATAGCCGCCATCCAAGGTAACGAACCCGAAAACGTGCACATTGTGACCGGCTCGGACAAGGAAGGCACTGTTTCAGTGCGTTTGTCGGAGGTGTCGGCATATTTTCGACATGTCAAACAATCATTTCAGCAGTCACTCGTTGACAGCTTTCGTGACTCCACCGAGCCATCTCCTGTAGAGCACTGTTCGATTTGTCGTTGGAGCCGTGCGTGTAGCAAATACTGGCGAGACAACGATGACGTCACCTTCGTTGCGGGTGTAACCAAGAGCTATCGCGACACACTCCGCGCATCAGGCGTGAAGTCATTGCCCGAACTCGCATCTGCACGCACTGCCCCAGACGACCTACGACCCGAAGCCTTTGAACGACTCCAGATGCAGGCAAGACTGCAGTTGCAGTCACGTGAGTTGCGGAAACTAGACCCAACAGCCACCCCGCTGTATGAGTTCATCCGCCCCATCCGAGAGCGGCGCGGCTTCAACATGCTCCCCGAGCCTGCGCCAGGTGACATCTTCTACGACATTGAAGGCCACCCGTATCGCGGCCAAGAAGGGCTCGAATATCTCCATGGCTTGGCATGGGTCGATACAGATGGGTCACTGCAGTATCACGCCATCTGGGCCCACGACGAAGAGTCCGAGCGACTCGCGCTTCAAGCAGTGATCGACTTCATCTATGAACGTATTGACAACTCATCACATGGTGATTTGCGGGTCTATCACTTCGGCCACTACGAGCCGTCGGCGCTTCGTCGTCTTTCCACTCGCTATGCAACCTACGAAACGAAACTCGAGCGCCTCTTTCGTGAATCACGTTTTGTAGATCTGTCGCGTGTGGTCGCACAGTCAATGCGAATTGGGGTTGAGTCATATTCCATCAAGAAATTGGAGGACCTGTATGGATTCACCCGTGACGACTTGATCGAAGAAGGTGGACTCAGCATCATCCACTACGAACACTGGCTGCAGTCGCGAAACACCGCCGAATTCGGGGCCTACGGCAACCTCTCGATCTTGGATGAACTCGAGAAATACAACCGCAACGACTGTTTGTCGACCATTCACTTACGAAACTGGCTCGAAGACCGTCGTGCCGAATTGCAGAATCTTCTCGATGAACACGAGCGCCTCATGATGGTCCGACCACGCCTCAACACCGTGATCGATGACGAGTCAATCGGTGTGGGGCTCGTCAACCAATTGAACGTGGGGCGTTTTGACACCGATCTCAGTGAGGCAGACACCAATCGCCTTGCCCATCGATGGCTGATGGCAGATCTCCTCGACTTCCACAAACGCGAACGAGCAGTCGAAGTATTCGAATTCCTTCAAATGGTCAATAAGACCGAAGCCGAGCTCTATGACGACCCCAATGTGATTGCCGGACTGCACTTCGTCGAAGAGCTCGAAACTATTCCTGCTTCAGGCCGCCGGAATCACGCCGTAATTAGGTGCTTCACCTTTGATCCGCAACAGCTCACCAAACTTGACGTCGGTGACCAAATCACCGCTACAAACTATTACGCGCCTCCGAGCCCCGATGGTTCTCGTCCAGCAAAGCCATCACTTTCAATTGAGCGACTCGATATTGACAATGGTGTTGTCGATCTACGCATTTCATCAGCCGAAGTCCCCATACCCGACCCCCTTGCGATTTTTGAAAATCGGTCGGTGAACAAGAAAGGGTTTGAAGATGCATTAACCGAACTCGCCCAGCTTGTCCTCGACGGAACAACAAGTGCATACCCTGCCACTCACGATCTCCTTCGTCGGACCGCTCCTCGATTGCGCACGTTGTCACTACAAGCAGTAAACGCTGACGGTGAGGTCACCTGGGACGTCATCAGCAAGGTGGCTTCCGATCTCGATGATTCCTATTTCGTCATTCAAGGTCCTCCCGGCACAGGCAAAACCTATTCTTCGGCAAAGGCAATCCTGCAGCTCGTTCGCGACGGTCACCGAATCGGCATCGCCGCAAATACACACAGCGCTGTCGAACAATTGCTCCAAGAAATTGCCGAGCACGCACCTGCATTTCAGTTCTCGTCTGGTGCTCCACTCACCGTGCTCCACAAGCCGCGAGACGGAGCGGACAGTGCCTTCAAACCCAATTCCGACGCAGTGATAGTGACAGCAAAGACCGACAACAGCAAGGTTGGTGCCGAAGTTGCTTCGCATCACATCGTTGCAGGCACCAGCTTTCTGTTCACGAGTTCCGCGATGCGTACCAAAGTTGACATTCTCTTCATTGACGAGGCGGGCCAGTTATCCCTCGCCGACACGCTCGGTGCTTCACTTTCCGCCCGAAACGTGGTGCTTGTTGGTGACCCCCAACAACTCAAGCAGCCAACCAAAGCAGCCCACCCTGGCCAGTCAGGACTATCTGGACTCGAATATGTCAACCAGGAAGCAGACGTTGTTCCGCCCGACTTCGGTGTGCTTTTGCGTACTACACGACGCATGCATCCACTCATTACCTCATTCATTTCGGAACAGGTCTACGAGGGAAAGTTGCACTCAGAACCGTCTTGCGCACAGCAGCGCATTGACGGCGCAGATGGATTCGCTGGATCGGGCCTGCGTTGGGTGCCAGTTCATCATGCTGGCCGTTCAACCTATTCACCGGAAGAATGTGCGGTCATTGTGGACGTGTACTACCGGATGATTGGACGATCATTCACCGACAAGAACGGCCTTACCAGAGCAATTTCCAGCGAAGACCTCTTTGTCATTGCTCCGTACAATCACCAAACTCACAAGCTCAGACACGGTCTGCTTGCACACCCCAACAGCACTCACTGCGGCGTCACCGAGGAACTCGTGAAGCGGCGAGTGGGAACAGTGGACAAAGCGCAGGGCGACGAAGCACCAATCGTCATTGTCTCGTACACATCCTCAAGCGCCGAAGATGTTCCCCGAGGCATGGAATTTCACTACAGCAAGAACCGTTTCAACGTCGCCATCTCTCGAGCAAAAGCACTCGCAATAGTCGTGGCAAATCCCCGCCTGCTTGACGTCACGTGCAAGACGATCGAACAGGTCAAACTCGCCAACATGCTCTGCCGATACGCAGAGATTGCCAACACCGTGAACTGAAGGACGTAACGATCTACGCCACGTACGAGGTCATTGAGAGCGACCCCATGGCATACCCACACAGTGTGGGTGATGCGGTGGTGTTGGCGGCTGCTGTCAGCCCCGCTGTGTAGAGCAGCGGAATGAAGTGATCGGGGGTGGGCACCGCCTGGCGATATGCCGAGTGCTCCACTATCTTCGGCAACTCCGCGGGATTAGTCGTCATGATGTCACGCGCCGCATCGTCGAATTCATGCGCCCATGGGGTGCCAAAGTCGGGCTTGTCCCACTGCACCATGCGTAAGTTGTGCACCACATTGCCACTCCCAAGAATCAGTACACCCTGCTCGCGGAGTGGTGCAAGTGCTGCACCCAGCGCAACATGATCAACAAAACTCTTGGTTGCATCGATCGACAACTGAATGACAGGAATATCTGCTGCAGGAAACATGTGATGCAGCACTGACCACGTGCCGTGGTCAAGCCCCCAACTGTCAGTATCCATCCCCACCCAGTGAGGCTTCACGACTTCGATGAGTTCCGCGGCAACCTCAGGGGATCCAGGTGCTAGATACTCGATTTCGAACAACTCCTGAGGGAACCCGTAGAAATCGTGAATGGTTTTCGGATTCCGCATTGTCGTCACTGCAGTGGCATTGATGTACCAGTGGGCCGAGACGACAACGATTGCGCGTGGTACTGGAATGGTCGCTCCAAAAGTCCGCCATCCCTCCGTATACATGTTGTGTTCCAACACGTTCATTGGGCTTCCGTGTCCGAAGAACGCAGTAGGCATAGTCGTTGTCATGGGATTTCTCCAGATAGTTGCGCTCGCAACTAATTATAGAGATCAGGGCGTGCCTGCGCAACCCATCCCCGGTGTGTCAGACCGGCACACATGTCCCTTCACCAACCGACGAAAGGGGCCTACTATGGCAATCAGCGAAGCTCGGCGATTCGAACTACACGGCAAACTCCGCGATGTATTAGGAGACGAGATGGGCACCACCCTGATGGAACACCTTCCACCGAGCGGCTGGACAAACGTTGCGCGTCACGACGAAATGGAGAGGCGATTTGACGTGATGGACCGCCGACTTGAAGTCATTGAGAAGAGAATTGATCAATTGGACTCACGCATCCGCACCTTCTCGACGATCGGCTTGACCGTGATTCTCGCTCTAGCTGCGATACAAGTGCAGGTACTCCTCACGATGTAGGTGCACGTTGGCACAGTGCACTCTCGCCTGAAAACCTGATTGATCTTGACTCTCACTACCCCCTAGACGGGGCCGCGATAATCAGTACATGATGACCGAACTGTCTAAATGACCATCGGTACAATAAGGACAGCCTTATGCGCCGTTGTCCACATGGGCGGCGTGGCGCGGCGGCGCCTTACTCATGGTCATTACTCCTCCCCAGCCCGAACTCACTCATCTTGATGAGTCATATCGAGCGATTTGTGATGCGTTTAATCGTGGCGAACTCACTGCAGCTGAGGCACGAAGCAAAGTGCTCGCCCTCGCGCATACCGATGATCAGGGTCGTACATGGAGAGTGGACACCTCCAAGTCTGGTCGTCACGCTGCTTTCCGTTACGAGTTTGGCGATGGTGAATCGGGTCATGCCGCCACAAAGACCGCACTCCCCAACCCCGACCTCGCACATCTTGACCGCGCCTACCGACTGATCTGCAGACAATTTGACGAAGGCGAGATCACCGCTTCCGAAGCACGCGTACAGGTGATGTCACTCGCACATACCGACGATGAGGGTCGAACGTGGCGCATCGACACGAAGAATTCGGGACGCCGAGCGGCATTTGTCATCGACGTGCCCGCCCCGGATCGTGATGACGAATTTACCGATGAGCCTCTCGGTGAATACGTCTATGACGAACCTCGCACAGCGCAGCGACCAGCGCCTGTGGACACCAGGCGACTTCTTACTTCTGTAGCAGTGCTCGGTACAGCGATCGTTCTCATCTTTGTCGGTGTTCGCTTCGTAATCAGTGAGACCTGGAGTGCAGTGAGCGGAGATTCTGAAGCGTCGATCATCGTCGATGCAAGCCCGGATCAATCAATTGTGACGACCCCTCCGGTTACGGCTCCGATTGGACCAGCTCCCAAGATCGAGGCATACGGTTCACGAGATGAGGTTCCGTTCAACGTGGATATCGAGTTTGGGCGCTCGGTCCTCGACGAACCACTCATCGTTCATCGACGAGGTATTGCCGGCGCCCCACGCGCGCTGATTGTGGGGACAATTCACGGAGACGAGCCTGCAGGGTTACTGGTCACCGAGATTCTGCGCACCATGAACCTCGATCAACCCATCGATTTGTGGATTGTTGACAACCTCAACCCCGATGGCTTTGCCGTTTCAACGCGACAAAATGCAAACAAGGTCGACCTCAATCGCAACTTCCCGCGCCGATGGGAACCGGTTGGCAAGATTGGGTTCTGGCAATACGCAGGACCAAGCGCTGCAAGTGAACCCGAAACTCGCGCCATGATGCGACTCGGAGAACTCGTCAATCCGCAGTTCACCGTCTGGTATCACCAGGACTACTTCCGCATCAGCCCTGGAGCCGGCCGCGATGGTGAAGTCCGCGAGCGGTACGCATCGCTCGTCAACTTGCCGCTCTTGCCGATCTCCGGAGGGAGTTACAGCGGAACGTCGAATGTGTGGGCGCGTTCAGTGGATACAGACGATGGGATCTCGCTCACCGTCGAGTTTGGTCCATCACCATTGCGCCAAGGCGAGGCGGCGGCCAATGCCAGTGCCGTTCTCGCCATCATGCGCGAATACTTTCAACCTTAAACACGTCGATTCTTCGTACACGTACGAGTGCGCTTTGGGCCGTCCTCGTAGCAGTGAATATCGGTGTCCTGCACGTCGTACCGATCAAGCCAATCGATCTTGTTATCGGCAATCTTGGGTGTGATGCACGGATATGAACCGTCGTCTGGACACGGATTATCGACCGCTTCAGCAACTATCCGCGACAAATACCAACCGAGCGCAACTGTGCCCTTAAGCGTGAGATGTATGCCATCACGCTCAAACCAGTCGAGACTCGTGAAGCTGAACAAATTCCAATTGGCAAGCGCGACCTGCTTGTAGGAATCCTCTTGCACAACACCTTTCAACACTTCATTGAAATCGGTATACACCGACCGCGTACCTCGCGATCCTGGCGCCGGAAACTTCAATGACTCCTTCAGCGTGAGTACTACCAGCCGCGAACCCTTGTACTTGGCGGCATCCGCGATCTCACGAATCTCATCGTCGAACTGTTCAGTCCAACTGTGATAGCCCGCCATCAGGACTACGACATCGACTGGTTTTGCATACGCACGCAGCGTCTCGGCTGCACTCAATGGAACACGTTTTTCACGTCCTTCACACGACTTCAATGAGATCTTTCGACATGATTCAACGTCGAGCACATAGTCAAAACCAGCAAGGCTCTTTTGGCCATCCTCAAACCATCTCAGTGCTGCCATCGTTGAATCACCAAGGAGCAAGACATCGACATCCTTGGGCTCGGGAGCAGGTTGGCTTGCCACTTCGTCAATTGCGACACTCTCGGCGCCTGTAAAGTCGGCGGGCACCACAAAACGCTGCGCCTTGGCATCAATCGCTGGCGCATAGGCGAATAACACTGAGGTTGCGGCAAATACCGCGAGCACTGACCCCAAACCAAACACGATGCTTCGGTTTGAGCGCAACGCCAACCATCCGTGGATTCGAATGGGGTTTTCAATGCGTTCATACGTCAGCGCAGACAAGCCCACGCTGAGCGCAATCAAGGCCACCCAACCGAGAGGGGTGGGCGTACCGAACTCGGCTTCGACCAATACAAAGATCGGCCAGTGCCATAGGTAGAGGGAGTAACTCCATGCTCCGATGCGCTGCAACGGGCCCAGGGAGAGGATCGTGTGCGGACCACCTGTTGTGCCACCCGCAGATAACACCAGTGCAGCTCCCACTACGGGAATAAGTGCAGCTGAACCGGGGAATGTAGTCGAGTTATCGAAAAGAATCGCTGCGCCAACGATGAGTACGAGTCCAAGCCAGCCGCCTGCAGCGCGCAACCGCTCCTCCACTCGTTGTATTCGAGTACCCACCAATGCCAGACCCGCACCCATGAGTATTTCCCAAAAACGGGCTTGGGGAAGGTAGTACCCGCCACCTGGATTGATTGGCGTCATCACAATCGAGGTGATCAACGACGCAATGAACGCGACAACGACAACGATGAGCAGTGAGTTCTTCCAATGCTTGCGCCCCAGCTTCAGAACCCCCACAACAACCAATGGCCAGAGCAAATAAAACTGCTCTTCAACGGCGAGCGACCAATAGTGCTGAAGAGGTGATGGAGGTGTGACACCGAGCAGATACTCACTGCTTGTGAAATACAGAACAAAATTGGTGGAGAAACCAATTGCGCCGAGCGCAACCGTCGTGAGTTCACGCAAGCGCCCAGGCTCCAGCATGAATGCCCCGAACATCACCGTTGCCACGACAACTACCAACGACATTGGCAGCAGTCGTCGCATACGTCGCGCCCAAAAGTTGCGCAAACTTATCGAACCGAAGTGATCAGCCTCATCAACCAAGAGTTTGGTGATGAGGTATCCCGAGATCACGAAAAAAACGTCAACGCCAACAAATCCCCCGCTCAGCCAACTCGCTCCGGTGTGATACACAACAACGAAAGCGACTGCCAATGCGCGCATCCCTTCGATATCTCCCCGATGGGTGGACGATGCTGGCGAATACATCGTCTTCATTGTGTCACTGCTGGGTTCATGCGACGTTGGCCACAAGAACGCCAACGCCGACAAACTGCAATACACCAGCAATCACGGTGAAAACATGCCACAGTTCGTGATAACCGAACACATGCGGCACGAGCTTGGGCTTCTGGAGATAAAAGAGTGTTGCACCGACCGTGTACACAACTCCACCAAGTGCAAACAGCAAGAGACTGACGAAACCGGCGCGATCGTACGCCCAAGGCAAAATGATCAACGCGGCCCAACCGATGATGATGTACAGAGCCCCAGTTGTCTTGCGCGCCTTCCACATCGCCTTTAAGCCCATGCCTACAAGTGCAGCCGTCCAGATAATGCCAAGGAATGGCAGTCCAACGCGGGGCGGCAACGCGAGCAAACACACCGGCGTATACGTACCCGCAATCAAGACGTAGACCATCGCGTGATCGAGTTGCTGCATCGTTCGTTGAGTCTTAAATGTGCGAGTGAAAAGGTGATATGAGGCGGAGGTCGAGTACAACGCCAACAATGACAACACGTAGATGACGACTGCCAAGCGCGGCAGACCGGGCTCGACCCATGCAACCAGCGCAATGCCCGCTGGGATTACACACGCCACGGCAATTGCGTGAACGCGACCTCGCCACCGTGGTCGCCACTTACCATTGGTGTGTTCGAAGACGGGGGTGTGGGGCACAGGGCTCCTCCTTGCGATGAAAGTGTAGTTTTCGTGCCATGACCTATGACTTCAGCCGATTCCTGCGCTATGACGAAATGGTCAACTGGTTACATGACCTGCAAGCCGATTTTCCGGGGCTATTACACCTGGAGACGTACGGCACGTCACACATGGGTCGAGACCTGTGGCTGGCAACAATTACCGACTCGGCGACCGGTAGTCACGACACGAAGCCAGCGCACTGGATCGACGCAAACATCCACGCCACAGAGGTAACCGGAGGCGTTGCTGCCCTCTATGTCATTCATCACCTCGTTGCTCAATACGGCGCTGATGAACATGTGACACGAGCGCTGGCTACGCGCACGTTTTATGTAGCACCGCGCGTCAACCCCGACGGCGTTGAAGACGCGCTTGCTGACCGGCCGCTCTTCCATCGCTCCAGCGTGCGACCATGGCCATGGCGAGACGGACATCGGTGGCCAGGGCTGAACGTGCAGGACATCGATGGTGATGGACGAATACTCACGATGCGCATTACCGATCCCGACGGCGCATGGATTGAACACGACAACGATTCCCGCGTGATGGTGCATGTTGGACCACTCGGAGCACCTGAAGGTAAGACCCGATATCGACTGCTCGACGAAGGAGTTCTCGAAAACTTCGACGGCTTCACTGTTCCTACCCCGCGCGACCCTGCCGGCCTTGATCTCAACCGCAACTTTCCTGCTGGCTGGTCGACAACCGTTACTGGTTCTGGCGACCATCCCATGTCTGAGCCAGAAATCGACGCGCTTGTGCGCGCAGTGAAGGCACGGCCCAACGTGTGTGGCTACAACGCGTTTCATACCGCAGGCGGTTTTCTCTTACGGCCAAGCAGCGTCAAACCTGACTCAGCGCTTCCGCCCTACGACGTGTGGGTGTACAAGGAGCTCGGGTCTGTTGGTGCGGAGTTGACCGGTTACCCCGTGTACTCGGTGTACGAAGACCTGACTTGGGACAAAAGCGACACAATGAGCGGTGCTGGTGACGACTGGGCCTATGAACACTTGGGCGTATACGCATGGACTACAGAGTTCTGGGATGCCATCTATGCAGCAACCGGTAAACACAGCCCTACCAATATCTGGTATGTCGGTCCCACTCCCGAACAAGAACTTGCCGTCTGCCACTGGAGCGACACGCACGCACCTGACTCCTATGTGGCATGGCGACCCTTCGACCATCCTCAATTAGGGAACATTGAAATCGGCGGAGCCGACACATTCCGTATCTGGACCAATGCTCCTGCGTCACACCTGCACACCACGGTCAAGCAACACGCCAGGTTCGCGGTGTACCAGGCACTTGCCGCACCACAGATTGAGATCAAACGTCTCCACGCCGAACCCGTAGGCGAGGGCGTCTGGCGTGTGATTGCCAGCATCGCTAACACCGGATGGCTCGGAACCGAAATCAGCGCGCTTGCCCGCAAACACCGCGTGGTACTCCCCCTCATCGCAGAGATTCGAGGCGCAACGGTTCTTGACGGTCCAGCACGCGTCCAACTCGGACAACTCGATGGTCGTGTGAAATTCCGGATTAACGGCGACGCCAAATCGGACGGCACACCTGACCGCGTTCAACATTCATGGTTAGTGCAAGGCGAAGCGGGTACGCAGATCGCGGTACGCGCAGTGCATCAACGCGCTGGATCGACGGAGGCCTCTATCACGTTGCCGTAGCGACGATGCGACCACGCCGCGCGCATCGCGATGTATGCCGCAGCAGGAGCCAGAATCACGTTCTGTGATGCGACCAAGAGGTCATCAATCATCAGTCCATACAATCCCCACGACACGGCCATGACCGCCAGCAATGCGTTCGTACTTACCGACACCCCCTTGAGGTGAGGGGTTTTTGCGGCGCGATACACCTGGGGAATGATCCCCGTACTCCCCACTACCGCCGCAACCGCGCCAAGCGTGGTCAGGCTGACTGCAGAAATGGTCACCGCAAAAGCAAATACGCCGATGAACAGCACCGCTGGTAGCCGAGCGGGAATCACGGCGAGTCTCACCATCTGAATGACGACGGTACCCACGCCCACGATGACCATTCCATTCCCCGCTACCACAAGGGGCGTTGACGCAACTGTCCCATAGACGACCCACATTGTTGCGCCTGACAAACCCTGCAACTGGCCAAGTACAGAAATGCCCTCCACGGTGTTTCGACGAACCACGCGCCATGCCTGTGGCAGTGTGAATACAAAGGAAAGCGATATGCACCATGCGCTGAAGACGTCCCGTAGATCCACGGCGCCACAATACGGCCCAACTCGTGCCACCTGAGTGATGTGTCGTTAGCGTTGTTCCGGTAATGCAGTGCACCTACGCGGTATCCCTCACCACCAAACGGTGGACTAATGAGACGAGAGGCGCGTGCGTTGGCGACGTAACAACATGGCTCAAGCAGCACTTTCCGGCCGATCGACTACCCGCCAACATTCGAATTCGTCTTCGACCAAGCAACAACGACGATGCTCACCGAGTAGAAATCATCGACTCCCGCACCAACGGGCCAACCAATTCCATACTCGTTACCGTTGCGCCACACAAGGGTCAGTTGGTGATCGAAGTGCGTATGCGCCATTTGCCTCTTGCTGGGGGAATAATTCCACCGCTTCCTGCGCAGTTGCCACCACGTGCAGTGACTGACCTACTGATGCACTTTGCTTCGACACTGGAGATCTACGACGCAGAACGTCGAATCGATGGCACCGTTACCCTCGTCCGCACCGAACTTGATGGTCAAGCGCTTGCAGCCGATTTCCGTGACGCTCTTGCTCGGCGTCTGCCGATAATCGTCGAATGCACAATTGATAAGTCGACAGAAAACACCATCACCGGGGCTATGGCTCGTGAACTAGTGGGGATTGCTCGGGTTGCGCACATCACCACTGACGAGGCACTTCATGCCTTCAATGACTACTGCGCGGCGGCGGTACTCGACCGCAACTTTGTCACAACGTTGTGGCCGCGCCCAGAAAACCCGGTCACGATTTATACCTCGCAACCCACGCGAGACCAGATTGTTCAACCGATCCTGATTGCGGCCGCCGCCCAACCCGAATTGCCTATCCAGAGCGCCTTCCTCATACCTGCCCCCACGCCAATTGCTACGAATAGCTCAGACACTGTGACACAGCT
>Ga0164292_10002867_pt1 | contig 14063 bp, 11 predicted proteins | sample GEODES117metaG_FD_111486 | JGI IMG/M metagenome (GOLD analysis project Ga0164292, IMG submission 111486) | Eutrophic lake water microbial communities from Lake Mendota, Wisconsin, USA - GEODES117 metaG | ecosystem: Environmental > Aquatic > Freshwater > Lake | place: USA: Lake Mendota... | reverse complement strand
TGTTCACCAACTCGCGCACGCTTTGCCAGATGTTCTCGAGACGAAATCCGGGAGTGACCGAGAAGCTGCCGAACTGAAAGAGATTCTCGGCGAAGAGGCTGTAGTAAACGCTCTCGCGGTTGCTTTGGTTCACCGTGCTGCCGCTCATCGCCGTGGGCGAGTTGCCGGTCTGATCCACGCGCGGTGACCAATCGTAGTAGAACATCATGCCGCCGGTGAGCGTGTGGGTGTTTCCAAGCCAGTCCCAATTATGGCTCAAGCGCGGCTCTGCGCCGTAGGTGTAGAATTGCTGGTTCTCGAGCTGATTGGTCTGGGCTTTCGGGCCGGTGGGCAGCGTGCCGAAGCCGCCACCGTTCTGGCGGCGGCTGAAGCGCAGGTAATAGTCGAACCATGTGCGAAAGGTGAAGAGCGTGCGATCAGAGATGTCCCACTCGTTGATCACCGAAACGGCGTAGCGGCTCACCCTCATGCGGTCAAAGAAGCGCGAGGTACCGTCGCGGTTGGTGTCATAGTTGACAGCGTTGGGACCACTTTCCAGCGTGAGGCCGCCGGGTTCGCCATGTGTTTCGTCATACGCAGTGGCATTCAAATACCAGCGCACGGCGCCTGTGGCATCGAGAGCGAATGTGCCTCCCCAGGCGTTCAGAAAAAAGTCGCTGTTCGCCTCGCGGAAGCCGTCTGTTTGCTGGTGATCATAGTAGCCGTAGTAGCCGAATTTCCCGAGCGTGCCGCCGAAGGAGGTGAAATTCGAATACATGTCGAAACTGCCGAGAATGTTTGTGGACTCGAGAGTGAATGGCGTGTCCAGCGGCGGTTTTTTCATGACAAAATTGATCGCCCCGGCAGGCTGCGGACCATACATGAGCGCCGCTCCGCCACGGACCACTTCCACGCTTTCAACGGCATCAAGCGGCGGCGTGTAATAGGCCTCGGGATATCCCACCATGTCGGCATGGATCGGAATGCCATCCTCGAGGACTTGGAAAAACTGCGTGCGGTGCGGATCGTAGCCGCGATACCCGATACTCAACAGCGGAGTGTTTTCCTCGGCGAGGACGAGACCCGGCGTCTTCGAAATAACCTGTCGGTAGTTATCCATGCTGATGTCTGGAATCTGCTCCAAATCGATATTCGAGGTCTTTTTCCCGGCGTGTATTTTTGTGCCATCGACATCAGGCAAAAAGGCGCCGTTGACCTCTCGGTCGTAGTCCGCGCGCACTTGCACCTCCTCCATTTGTTGCACTGTGCCCTGAGAGAAGATCGTCCCCATGGTAGATGCCGCAATCAAGACCGCGGCCCCTACCTTCCGATTCATAAGATGGATTTTTTGCATATCGACGCGCAGATTTAGTGAGACAGAGTCTCAGTAGCAAGTGTTTTTTTGAGACTGCGTCTCATTTTCGACATGACGCCGTGAGTTTCTTATGCTTTAAACAATAGCTATGGAAACACTGATGGACTATTTCATTCGAGGCGGGGAGCTGATGTGGGTGCTGCTCGCTTTTTCGGTGGTGGGTGCGGCCGTGATTGTCGAGCGTGCGGTGGTTTACCTCTCGTATGGCTTCGGACCGGATCGCTGGTTGGACCGGGTGCTCGTCGAGTTGGAGGCCGGACGCACAGCCGAGGCGCTTCAAATGGCACAAGCGAGTCGGCATCCGGTCGCTCGGGTGGTGCAGGTTTATTTGGAAAACCTGGAGCGCTCTGCCAAGATTCGGGTCGATAATGTCAAGCGGGAGGGCAGCCTCGTTCTGGAAGCGGTCGAAAAACGCCTGCGCGTTCTGGCTTCGATCGCACATCTCTCGCCGCTCGTGGGCCTGCTCGGAACAGTTTTGGGAATGGTGGTCGCCTTTGCGAGCATCGAAACACTTGCGGGAGCGCCGAAGCCATCAGACCTAGCCGGAGGCATCTGGGAGGCTCTTCTGACGACGGTGTTTGGACTCGTGGTGGCGATTCCCTGCATGGCGGCTTACCATGCATATGAGAGTCACGCAGACAAAATCGCCCGCCGCATGGAACTGGCAGTCACCGCCCTTGATGATGCTCTGCAACCAACATGCTCTTCGGTTTGCGCAGTGAGCGGAAAGACAATGCCGCTCAGAACGGAAGCGGCCCGCGACCTGAACTCCGTAGCCTGATTCACCATGTTCAGCCGTCCCAAACGCCCGACGCTCTCGATCGATATGGCACCATTGATCGATGTCGTATTTTTACTGCTGATTTTTTTCATGCTCACATCGAGCTTCATGCCCCCGTCGGTCCCACTCACGCTGCCACAGGCTTCTTCCAAGGAAAGTACGGATTCGGCGAAGGTCGTTGTATCCCTCGACGGAGACAGTCGGATTTCCATCTCGGAAACAATTGTATCCGATGGAGAGTTCGAGAACTTGCTGAAAATCGAACTTCAAAAAAATGCGACAAGTATCGTGCATTTCCGGGGCGACAAGTCGGTGGACTACGGAATTTTTCTTCAACTCATGAGCCGGGCACGAGCAGCCGGAGCGCAGCAGTTTCAGCTTGTTCACGAGCCTCTCGGAGCGAACAAGCCGTGATGTTTTGACCACAGAGGACACGGAGAGCACAGAGTGAGAGGCAAAAGAACGGACGCGGCTTGGGGATTTCGGGCATGGCTTTTTCCCGTGCTGCTGGGCATTTCGGCGCTTGCGCATTTTGCGCTCGTGAGAAATTTCCTCGTCCATTCGAGTCTCCAAAAGATCGAGTTAGCAAGTGGAGAGACAACGGAAGTGTTCATCATTGAGGAAGCCCCTCCCCTTCAGGAGCCAACCCCGGAGCCCGTGCCAACACCCGAGCCCCTGCCCGAGGAACAAGCGCCCCCGAAACCTGAAGAAATTCTCACAACCAACCAGAGCGAAGAAGTTGCCGCTCCCCAGCCAACTCCAGAGATCAAGAGGGTCGAAAAAAAGCCCACCCCGCAACGCCAGACACCCGTGGCGGCGGCAAAGACGGCCAATGTTCCGCAACCCGTGGTGATCCACAATACGCCGCCTGCCTATCCAGAGACAGCGAGGCGCGCTGGATGGGAAGGCCGTGTCACCGTGCGCGTGGAAGTCTCCGCCGATGGCTTGCCAATCCGTGTCGCCCTCGAAAAAAGCTCAGGCTACGGCGTATTGGACCAAGCCGCCCTGCGAGCAGTCAAAACCTGGAGATTCCAACCCCGCACAGTAGGCGGCGTGGCCATGACAGGAACGGTGGATGTTCCCGTAAACTTCACCCTCAGCCGCTAATCAGGATTTTTTTTGGGGGGGCTTAGGCGAGGGTTTTTTCGAGAAGGGCGGTGGCGAGGGGTTCGGTGATGGTATCCAGCTCTCTGAGGAGGGTTTTGAGATCCGCAGTGGAGCGGGCTTCGAGGGCGGCGCGGATTTGTTGGACGAGGGCGGAAATGGCTGAGCGGATCTCGGCGGGAACCTCGTCTCCGAGCGCTTCGAGTGCGGAGTCCACCGCCGGCAGCATTTCATCGGCCTTGAGTTTGGCCTCGGTGAAAATTCGTTCGTCCATGTCCTCGAAGGCATGTTCCAGCGAGTCACCGAGCATTTTTTCGACGGCTTCATCGGAAACTTCCACCGCGCTTTGGATGTCGATCACGGTATCAATGCCAGTGCTGGTGTCGCGGGCGAGGACATGGAGGATACCGTTCGCATCGAGTCCGAATTGCACGCCGACGCGGGCCTGGCCCTTTGGCGCGGGCGGGAAGGCGACATCCATGCGGCCGAGCGGCCAGTTATCGCGGGCCATCTCGCGTTCACCCTGCAGGACCGTGATGCTCATGGCAGATTGATTTGCAACGGCATTTGTAAACATCTCCCCCGCTTTGCACGGAATTGTGGTGTTGCGGGGAATGATGACATTCATAAGGCCGCCAAAGGTCTCGATACCCAAAGACAGCGGAGTCACATCAAGGAGAGTGAGGTTTTGGAGTCCACCTTCGAGAATGCCCGCTTGGATTGTTGCTCCGAGGGCTACGGCTTCGTCTGGATGCTGACTCACATCAGGTTCGCGCATGAAGATTTCCGCGACAAACTTTCGAACCACCGGCATGCGGGTTGCTCCACCGACGAGGACCACGGCATCAAGCGCGGAGGTTTCGAGGTGGGCGTCGGAGAGTGAACGGAGGCAGTGACGGCGGGTTTTTTCGATGATGGGTAGGCAAACAGCCTCCAGTTCGGAACGAAGATAGGTGCGACCCTCGAACTCAACACTCTCCGCATCGGTGAGGGCGCGTTTGATTTTTTCGGCATCAAAGCGGGAGAGATTCCAAGCTTTTGCCAGAGCGACGTCGAGATCGTCGCCCCCGAGACTGGTGTCTCCGTTGGTGGAAAGAACTTCAAAGACCCCACAATTCAACTCGAGCACGGAGACATCGAAGGTGCCGCCGCCGAGATCGTAAACCGCAACCTTGGCACGCTCGCCGAGGCGGTCGAGGCCGTAGGCCAACGCTGCAGCCGTGGGCTCACTGAGAATCCGCTCCACAGTAAAACCCGCCAACTCCCCTGCCCGCTTTGTGGCGGCGCGCTGGGCATCGTTGAAATACGCCGGAACGGTGATGACTGCACGATTGACTGGAGCGCCACAGGATTTTTCGAGGTCAAACTTAAGCTTTGAGAGGATGATCGCGGAGATTTCCTCGGGGCGAAGAGATTGCCCGCCTACAGCAACTCGGAGCTCACCATCAGGCCCCGCTTCTAAGGCGCAACCCGGAGATGAGGCAACTGCCTCGCCGATGCGTCGGCCGATGAGGCGTTTCACAGAGGTCACGACCTGCGTCGGATGAGTGGCTTTTTTTTCCAACGCCGACCACCCAACGACAGATTCCCCGCTTTCGGGAAACCATACGGCCGAGGGCGTGAGACGGTACCCTTGGGCATCGGCGATAAGAACCGGGAAGCCGCTCTCCATAACGCCCACGAGCGAATGAGTAGTTCCAAGATCAATTCCTGCAATCATGATTTAGGGAGAGAAATTTCCCTCGGGTTCAGAAACTCAGCGGCGTATAGGTGGAGCTCCAGATTCGCGGAAAGTTATGCGACCTTTGGTGAGATCGTAGGGGGAGATTTCCACTGTGACCCGATCGCCTGGAACGATGCGAATGAAATGTTTCCTCATTTTTCCTGAAATGTGGCAGAGGAGAATGTGGTCATTTGCTAATTTTACCCGAAACAGCGTTCCAGGAAGCACATCCACCACCACTCCATTACTTACAATACAATCATCTTTGGCCATGTCGTTTCTTTCATATGTCGGGAGGGAGATATATGCAACCTTGGGCGATTAAAGAATCGGCCTGTAAAAAGTTGAAGCCCGTCGCAACGAGTGTTGCAACGGGCTTCTGTTCCCCCCAGAACAAAATCAAATTAACACCTCACTCGGCGGGGGCAAGAATTATTTTGAATTATTTTTTTAGCGGCGTGGACTGCGGCCCCGGCGGAAGAATTTCCGGCCGTCCATGCGGACTTCGGGCTTGGGTGGCTTGGGCGCTGAGTTTTCGCCATTCGGAGGGACTTGGAATCCCTCGAGCGTGAGGCGTTCGATTTTCTGGCCGATGAAGCGTTCGATGGCACTGAGTTTTTTGGCTTCGTCAGGCGCGACGAGCGTGAAGGCATCCCCCGACATGTTGGCGCGGCCGGTGCGGCCGATGCGGTGGACATAGTCCTCCGGGTGTTGGGGTATGTCGTAGTTGATGACATGGCTGACTCCGGCGATGTCGATGCCACGCGCGGCGATGTCGGTCGCGACCATGACTTCGTATTTTCCAGATTTGAATCCGCTGAGCGCTTCGATGCGCTGGTTTTGCGAGCGGTTGGCATGCAGGACAGCAACGGCATGATTGTTGGCGCGGAGTTTTTTGGCTATCTTGTCAGCACCGTGCTTGGTGCGGCTGAAGATGATGGCGCTCTGGTAATCGACTGCGGTGAGCAGCGCGAGGAGGAGGTCAAACTTGCGGCTGGGGTCCACCATGTAAACGCCGTGCTTCACGATGGAGGCCACCGAGCGGGCGGCTCCGATCTCGATGCGCACGGGATCGCGGAGGGCAAAGTTGGCGAGCTCCGCGATTTCCGTCGGAAGGGTGGCCGAGAAAAAGAGGGTCTGCCGATTTTTGGGAACCTTCGCAATAATGCGGCGCATGGGCGGCAGGAAACCGACATCAAGCATGCGGTCGACCTCGTCAAGGATGAGGACTTCGATGTCGTTGAGACGAACAGTGCCTTGCTGGAGGTGGTCCTCGAGGCGGCCTGGAGTGGCGACAAGAATATCTAGACCCTCCTTGAGCGCTGCGCGCTGGTTTCCGTAGCCGACACCGCCATAGACGCAGCCAACCGTGAGATCGGTGAAACGGCTGAAGTCGCGCATGGCGGTTTCCACCTGCATGGCGAGTTCGCGTGTGGGCTCGAGAACGAGGCAGCGAAGGCGGCCGTGCGAGCCGAGCTTCTGGAGCGTGGGCAGCGCGAAGGCAGCTGTTTTGCCTGTGCCGGTCTGGGCCGAGGCGATGATGTCGCGTCCTTCGAGGGCCGGAGGAATGGCGCGAAGCTGGATGGGGGTAGGATCACCGTAACCCATCGCTTGAACTCCTTGCAAAATATGCTTGGTCAATCCAAGCGCGGAGAATGGCATGTTGTGTTGTTTTTCCTATCCCGGGAGGTTTTTGAGCAACTGCTCGTTGGTCGGATATTTCCGGATAAAAAAGAGAAGGCGCTCAATGGCCTCGATCGGTTTGTGGCCGGCGAGCCCACGGCGGATGACGCTGATCTTGTGGAGGTCCTCCTCAGGAATAAGAAGCTCCTCGCGACGAGTACCGGACTGGAAAATATCAATCGCCGGATAAATACGCTGATCGCTGATTTTTCTGTCGAGAACGATCTCCATGTTGCCGGTGCCTTTGAACTCTTGGAAGATCAGCTCGTCCATTCGGCTATTCGTCTCAATGAGTGCGGTCGCCATGATGGTGAGCGAACCGGCCTCCTCTGTGTTCCGGGCAGCAGCGAAAAGTTTGCGAGGAATCTCCAGGGCGCGGGCATCCACACCGCCGGACATCGTGCGTCCCCCACCCCCTTGGGCATTGTTGAATGCGCGACCTATGCGGGTGAGCGAGTCCATGAGAACGAAAACATCCTTGCCCATTTCGACAAGACGCCGGGCGCGATCGATACAGAGTTGGGCGATGCGGGTGTGGGTTTTGATGTCCGAGTCATTCGAACTGGCCATGAGTTCGGCTGTTGGAACAGTGCGGCGGATTTCGGTGACCTCCTCTGGGCGCTCGTCAACAAGGAGGATGAGAAGTTTCATCTCCGGGTGGTTTTTCACCACGGCGTCGGCGATGTGTTGAAGAAGAGTCGTCTTTCCCGTGCGGGGTGGGGCAACAATGAGACCGCGCTGGCCCTTGCCAACAGGCGCAACAAGATCGATGACACGTGTCGTGAAGCGCTCGGGAACGGTCTCAAGTTTGATGCGCTCGTTCGGATTAATGACGCTGAGTTCCTCGAAAACAGGCAGGTTGGGAAACTGCTCGGGATCACCACCTTCAAGCTCAGTAAGCTTATACATCTGCGGGCCACGATTGCCACGGCGGATTTCTCCTTTGATCCACATGCCGTCGCGGAGGCCGTATTTTCGGACGAGCTCGGGTGTGACGAAAATGTCATTGTTAGACTGGGTGAAATTGCGGCGCGCCTCGCGCAGGAAGCCAAAACCCTTGCCGCTGACTTCGACGATGCCCTCGGCATAGACGATCGGAGCTGGTGGCTGCGGGGGTTGTGGAGGTCTCTCGGCCACGGGTGCGGGCTGGAATGCCTGAACGGTTTCTTTGATCGGTTCGGGCGCAGCGGGAGCGGCTGGCTCTGGCGCTGCTGCGACTGCTGGAGTCGCAAGCGGAGGCACCTCGCTGGTGGTGGGAGTTTTGTCTGGAAGTGGAAGCTCCGAGGAATCTGCGGCCTTTTTCTGCCTTCGGGTGCGGCCAATGCGTGGAGTGCGGGTGGTGCGGCGAGGGCGCGGAGTTGCCTTGGGGCTTGCGGAATCGGCAGCTTGCGCTCCGTTTTCCGGTTTTTGCTGTTCGTCTGTCATGATTGGGTTTTGAGAATGGGCCTGTGACTCTATTTCCCTGTCCAGGCTGAAAATCTCGAAGTGATGGTATGTCGGGAGCCCGTTAAGTTCCGTGAACTTTGATAAAAGGAAGTTAAACGAAATCCTGCGACAGTGTGTCAGTGAAACGCCGCGTGCGGAGGGGTTCTACATCGCGTGTTTAAGAATGGGAAAACTAAAGAGACGCGCCGACCTTCTGTCAACGCCTATTCTCGGGTAAAACAAACTTTTTTTCAAAACGCAGCGGGGGATCGGCACTTGAACAGGCAGCGGTGAATCGATAGAGAGGTCGCCATGGCGATGATCCACATTAACCGCGACAGTGAAAATATCGGGAAATTCAATGACCAAGATGTCGCTGATGGCCTCAAGAGTGGCCGCTTCCTCCCAACAGATCTGGCTTGGCGCGAGCCGATGACGAGTTGGGCGCCTCTCTCGACCTTCACCGACCTGCCGCCGCCGGAGGAAAATGCGGACTCAGTCCCGGAGGCGTCCACGACCGCTCCAACAAAGTCAGGTGGCCGCATTGTGATCAGCGAGTGCTTTTCCAGCGGATGGGAAAATTTCCAGAAAAACATGGGGGTCCTCATACTCGGAACATTTGTTTTCCTCGTGGTGAATGTCTCGCTCGCGTTCGTCTCAGAACTCGCTCAGAGGGTGATGCAGATGTTCATGATGCCGGGAGGGAGCGAGGAACAAATGCTAAAAATCGTAGCGGTTGTGGTGGGGATGTTTTTTACGATTCTCACCTCGATAGTCGGCATGATTCTCTCGGCAGGTTTTTTGTGGATGTTCATTAAAAACTCGCGAGGAAAGACCGAGTTTGCCGATCTCTTTGCTGGGTTTTCAAGCGGTGTCTGGCTGCAAATTCTCATCGCAGGTGTGGCCTGGGGAGCCATCATGGTGAGTGTGGCCTTGTTCACTCTGGCACCTAGTATTTTCCTAACTCAGAAATACGGATCTCCGATACCTGCCGGGATCGGGGCGCTGATTTTTGTTATTCCCGTAGTCTACCTTTCGGTCGGACTCGGTTTTGCTTTTCCATTGATCCTCGACCGCCGCATCGGTTGGCTGGATGCGGTGCGCACCGCCATTTCGACTGTACACCGTCAATGGTTCCCTGTGGCAGGGTTGGTTCTCATCTACACGCTGCTAGCCATTTCAGGAGTCTTCCTTTGTTGCGTGGGAATCCTCTTCACGATGCCATTAGGATATGCGATTTGGGCAGAAGGCTATCGCCAGTTGTTCGCTGATCCCCAGGAGTCTTCCGAGAACTGACCGGCTCAGGTTTTCATCTCATTCAGCAAATCGACAAGCGGAACCACTGCGAAGCGGGATGAAGTGTCCGAAACCGCGTAGGGGAGAATGATATTTTTCCCATGCAGAATAGCGCCGCAACTGTAGACAACATTGGGCACATAGCCTTCGCGCTCGTCTGATGCAGGCCTAAGGAGCGGTTCGCGCAACCTGCCAAGAATCCGCGAGGGATCCTTCAAATCGAGAAGGACGGCGCCGAGGCAGTATTTCCGCATCGGGCCCACGCCATGCGTGATGACGAGCCATCCGGCACTTGTTTCAATAGGAGGCCCGCAGTTCCCCAGTTGGACAAATTCCCACGGTTGCGAAGGGCGCAGGAGAATTTGGGATTCATACCAGAAGTGCAAGTGGTCGGAGAACATGAGGTGGATGTTTTCGCCGTCCTGCCGACCGAGCATGACATAGTGGCCGTTGATTTTTTTCGGAAAGAGCGCAAGCCCCTTGTTCCGGATGGCGGGGCCGTTGAGGGTGCGGATCGAGAACTCATGAAAATCCCGAGTCTGCAGAATTTGAGGAAGCACCACATTTCCATCATAGGCGGTGTAGGTCGCCGTGTAGGAAATCGAGCCGTCGGCTTCCTGAAATCGGGTAAAACGGGCGTCCTCGATGCCATTGACCTCGCTGGGGGCAAACGGGAAAAGGATTTTCTCGGAGATATCCAATCCATCGGTGAAGCGCACGGTATAGTTCGCCCTCGCAAGCATGAGGGCACGCTCACCGGCCTGGCGCACAGAGGGCTCGTCGGCGCTTGTGCGAAGGCGGCGGACATGGTTGACCAAATCCTCCATGAGAAAGCTCTCTGGAAGCCCATGCAATGCGCTGCGAGCATCGGCGTATTCCACACCCAGCTCCTGCAGCTTTCTGGAGAATGTCGCTGTGTCGTATCGAGCAGCCGGTTGTGGACGAGGTTGGCAAACATACCGGGAGACGGGATCCATCCGGATTTCACCTTCCAGATTAACGATTCCAGATCGGAAGGTAATGGATGAGATGTGTCCCTCTCCTGTGGCTCGGAGGCTGAGAAAAAATCGCAGCTCACCCGCTTTGACTCCGGACTGGTCAGGTGCTGCAACCATGCCGGGATTGAAGAGCGCCGTGGATTCCAGCGAGTATTCATTGGTGAAATACGAGCCGAGCAACAAGCGCCGCGACTCGCTCAGCTCAAGATCGGTGGGCAAAAAAGAGCGGATCTGTTCGAAGCGCTCGGAGAAAATATCGTGGATTTTCTGATGCCGCTCGTGAAATTCGGCAAAGACCTCCGCCAACTTTGCTTCCACCGCACTCTCATCCAGGTGCATGACACGCGAAAAGAGGCTGAGCACACGAGGGTTGATTTCCTGAGCTGCAAGGGGCTTCACAATCAGTGAAGGGATAAACGGACGCAAAAGAACGCGGCGTGGATCTGGACCGATCACCAATGAAAGCCGACGAATACGTGATTCAAAGTAAGACATGTGTATCCGAGATTGGTGAGTTTTTTCTAAGGGCATGCATCTCGGCAAGAGCAAGCAGGAACGAGAGTGTGGATTCAGCTCCCTGATTTTGATTTACCCGGTTGTCGTGCAAGCCGTCGAAGCAGCCACCTGTTGAGGGATCGTAGAGTGGAAGACGGAGATCATTGGCTCCGAGAAACCACTCGAACGCACGCTTGGCAGATTCTTCCCAAAACTGATCTTCGGTGGCATTCAGCGCTTCGATACATGCACTCACGGCTGCTGCAGCCTCAAGCGGTTGCTGATCGTGGAGGGCGGGGTCCATTCCCCTCTTCCAAAAACCATTCGAGCCAATTGGGCGAAAGCAACCGTCGATACCAGTCTGCTTCTCCATCAGCCACCTAAGTGCGGAAAGACCGGTGTTTTTCATTTCTTCGTTTTCAGTGAACCTCCCCGCGAGAATCAAAGCCTGTGCGATCCGAGGATTGTCGTATGCAGCAATATCCTCGCACCAAGGCCAATCGGATGAAGCGTTCCGCTTGAAAAGATCGAGTAGCCTGTCGGCAAAGTCATCCCTAAGGCGGTCCGCATGCAGATCGCCATGCAGTGAACGAAAATATTCATGCAGACCAAGAATCGCAAAAGCCCAGGCTCGCGGTGAAGTGAATTCCTCTACGGCTGAGAGAGCATTTTCGAAAAGCGAGGAAGCCCACGCACGCAGACCCACAATTCGCGTGCGCCCGACGACCGCACCAAGAGCCCATATTGCACGACCGTGACTGTCCTCAGACCCGTGTTCCTCAGACCACCGCCGGTCCAATCCCATGAAATTCCTGAAACGCCCTCTGACGTGTGAAAATCCAAAGTGAAGAAAGGCCGCACTCGTTGACTGAATGCGGTAAATAGCCTCATCGCAAGCATCGAGTTCCTCGAGTAACACCGTCAGCAGAAGGGCCCTCGCATTGTCATCCGTGCAATACCCGTGTTCGAACCATGGAATGGTGAAAATGGCATGCTGAAATACGCCGGTTGAGTCGGTCATCCGGTTCAGGTGCCCGAAGCGGAAGGCTGGAAGAGGCGCGGTCTTTCCATAAACAGAACCCTTTGGCGGAAGACGCCTACCCCGAGCCTGAAAGGCCTGGCGCGCTTCTTCGAAAACGCTTGCGTAGTCAGCTGCCACCTCGGACCAAACCATTCCCCTTCCCATGAGGTAGGCTTGTTTGCGCATCGCGTGTCGGCGGGATTCATTGGAAAAAAGTTCCAGCACACCTGCCGCTATGGCTTTCGCGTCGCGGAAAGGAACGAGCACACCTCGGTCCTCTGATAGAAGTTCCACTGCGTGCCAGTAAGGGGTTGAGACCACCGCCTTGCCTGCTCCGAAACAATAAGCGAGCGTACCAGACGTGATTTGCGACTCGTTGAGATAGGGCGTGAGATAGATGTCTGCGGCGCCGATGAACTCGCAGAGTTCGGTATTATCGACATACCTGTTTACGAACATCACATTTCTTTCCACACCGAGATCACGCGCCAACTGTTCGAGTGACCGACGGTGGTTTTCCCCATCGCGTCTGACCTGATGGGGGTGAGAGGCGCCCAGGACAATGTAAACGACATCCGGGTGCTCCATGGCAATCTCCGGCAACGCCCTCAGTGCATATTCGATTCCCTTCCCGGGTGCTAGAAGCCCGAAGGTCAGAAGGACCGGACGCCCGGCCACGCCAAAGTGGTCCTTGTAAAAATTCGGATCTGCAAACGGGATGTCCGGTATGCCATGGGGGATGACGGAGATTTTATCATCAGAGACGCCATGAATATCGCGGAGCATTTCAGCTCCATGATTGGTCATCACCACAAGTTTGCCGGAACATTCTATAACCTCTGAAAATGCCCGGCGCTGCTCGGCTGTCGGATCATCAAGCACAGTGTGCAGCGTCGTTACCACAGGCATGCGGGCACGTTGGAGTAGCTTTGTGATATGTCCACCAGCTGGACCGCCGAAGATGCCGAATTCATGTTGCACGCAAAGCACATCGGCATGTGAAAGGTTTAAAAAATCCGCTGCTCGCTCGTAGCCTGCGGCATCCGACTCGGCAATTTCAAACCTCACCTCTGGGGGGTATTGATAATTGCTGCCGGGGTCTGTGACTGTGACAACCGGACAGTCCCAATCGGGACGGTTGACATTGAGCGCCTCGCGCAGATCACGAGTGAATGTAGCGATACCACACTTTCTTGGGGGGTAGTCGCCGAGGATCGCTGCCTTAGTTGTAAATTGAGAAGAGTTCATCCGTTGCGGCCATGCTTTTAGTCGCTGCGGAGAATTTGCGTATGGGGTGATGCCCTCAGAAGCTTCTTCGCTTCGATCAAAATTTTAGAGCATCGTCCAAATTTTTAGTCTGGCTTGGATAAGCAACTGAAATTGGTTGAGGCAGTAGCGCGCTCAATCTCTGTGGTAGGGCGTCCCGGCAAGAATTGATTCAGCACGGTAAATCTGCTCAAGGGCTACAAGCAAGGCGAGTTCGTGCTGGAGAGTCTGCGGGCCGAGGGACCAAAGCAGATCAGCCCGCGAGCGCGTGACTTCATCCCATCCGTCGGATGCGCCGACAAGGAGCGCTAAGCGGGAAACCGAGCGGTTGCGGAGCTTTTGGATTTCCGCCGAAAAGGCGCGGCTGGCGAAGGTTTTTCCGCGCTCGTCCAGAAGCACACGGTGGAAGCCATCGGAAAGCTCGAGCATCCGCTCGTGCACGCGAGGACCTGTTTTAACAAAGTGGCACTCGACCTTTGCAAACACACTCAGTCGCCTGAGGTATTCCTCGATGCCGTTTTTGGCAAAATCCAGCGAAGGCCTGCCGGCAGCGATGATTTTCCAGGTCAACGCTGAACCGGGTTGAAATCCGCCGCGTGGTAGGAACTGCGGACGAGCGGACCGCTGGCGACGAATTCAAAGCCCTTGTTGCGCGCAATGTCGCCATAGTGATCAAACATCTCAGGAGTGATGTAGGACAGAACAGGCAGGTGGTTCGGAGAGGGTCGGAGATATTGGCCGAGCGTGAGAACGCGGACACCGGCTTCGCGCAGGTCGTCCATGGCCTGAAAAAGCTCGGGCTCCGTCTCGCCGAGACCAAGCATGATACCACTCTTGGTCATCAGTTCGGAACGTAGCTCGCGGGCACGGGCAAGAAAATCAAGTGAAAGTTGATACTTCGCACGCGAGCGCACAAG
>Ga0164292_10002866_pt1 | contig 14067 bp, 8 predicted proteins | sample GEODES117metaG_FD_111486 | JGI IMG/M metagenome (GOLD analysis project Ga0164292, IMG submission 111486) | Eutrophic lake water microbial communities from Lake Mendota, Wisconsin, USA - GEODES117 metaG | ecosystem: Environmental > Aquatic > Freshwater > Lake | place: USA: Lake Mendota, Wisconsin... | reverse complement strand
TGAAAAACCAAGCGCTAAGTTTTAAACAGCCTCCCAATTAAATTTAGCTTTTAGATTAAACAGAGGAATTTTATTAACTATAATATTTCAAAGCCATTAATAACAATGGCAACAAAGAACTGAAATTTCTTGGAACAGGTTTTCAACAATGTTATTCATTGAAAAAGAAGAGTAAATCTATCAATAGACAACTCGACATTACTTTTTCTTAATAAACACCAGCTCAACACGACGATTTAACTGCCGACCATCATCAGTGGTATTATCTGCAACCGGTTTTGTATATGATTTACTGTTGGCAGGTATTCTGATTTTCTCTCCAAGGATTTCACTAACAGCACTGATAACTGCCTTGTTTCTACGCTCTGAAAGTGCATAGTTGTAATCCAGACTTCCATAATTATCAGTATGACCAGAGATGTTAATTGAATATTGATTTTTTACTTGTTGATACTTATTAATGGCATTCCGGAGTTTAGACATTTCTATCTCAGTAATTTCCGACTTATCAAAATCAAATAAGATAACAATACTTGGCAATTCAATTTCCGGTTCAGTGAGAGCCACTTTCCTCTGTGCAGGTGATGGTACATCTACAGGTTTTGGAGCCGCTACCGAACCCTTTTTAGGTTGAGCAGACTGAGTAGGAGTTGTCTTGGACCTAGGCGAGGAAACGGGAGTTTTTTGAGAGACAGAATTCGTGCTTGGCTGAGCAACAGGATTGGGATTTTGTTGAGCAGCAGGATTGGGATTTTGTTGAGAAACAGCAACCATCTGCTCTGGAGATTTTGTCAATTCCATTTTATAATTTGCTGGAAGTATTTCCTCAAGAGTTTTTCCCTGTAAGATCAGATTAGCATCAATTACCTTACTCAAATCGGGGTAATCGACAAATCCAGGCTGTTGAATATCTTTTTTCGAAGTCAGACTTCTGTCTTCTAAAAAAACTCCTGAATCATAAATGTTGTCAGACACATCGGCAATTACAATTTTTAAATGATACTTTTTAAAAGGTGTAACATAAGTCTGCGCCACCAGCTTTTTAGTGATCCCATCGTAGCGCAGATTACGGTAAAGGTTTGCATCAAGAGTTTTCAATAATTCAGGATCAGCCTTAATGACTGTCTGGTCACCGGCAACAGGCCCTTTGATGGCAAATACCGAACCAATACCTCTTAATATTCTGCCAGGCAAAGTCCCTTTATACGTTGCTTTGAGTGGCTCTTGTCTTTTAACAACAACCTGCTTATATAAATTATTATCTATAAATTGATCTTGGTTAAGTTTAAAGTTGATCGTATTTATACTAACAGGAACTTCGCTTCCAGAAATTAAAGCAATATTTTTGGAGCTGCTATCATCAGAAACAATAAATGCAAAAACATCATTATAGGGTGAATCAACATATTCCGGATATTCGTCAGAGCCAAATTGATAATTAAATTGAATGCTGTTATCCATAGGGACAAAATCAAACTCTACACTACATATATCAAAGAACATACCACTGACAATAGTCGATAGATCGGGATCAGTTTGAGGGGATGATATATCTCCAAAAGTGGAACTTTGATTATGGGAATTATTATAACCCGCCACATTATAGGAGTTTCCTGTTGAAAGAATTAAGCCCTTCTGGACCTTCAAAATATTCCCTGTACTTGTGTAGGACAAGGTAGAAAGCGGGTATCCTTTAAATTTAATGTTTCCAACTACTATCCCCTGTCCGCTGAAATTCTTCTTTACCCATTCGTCCACCTTAATAGACGATAATCTGATCTGGCCGAAACTATTAGCGGCAGAAAAAAAAACTGTAAGCAGCAGGAATAAATATTTATTCATCATTTATCAATCTATTAAAGAGAATTTTCAATAATGCTCCATTGAATAGTCCAATTTAACAAGGGATGAGACAAATTAAAATCCACATCATACAATTTACGATTATTTTTGAAGTCTTGTTTCGGTAAAGGCAAAAGGAAGTAAACTTTTTATTCCTACGGTACGGATAATTGATCCATTGGGGCAATAAAAGAGAACATTGATCAGACTGGACTGTTTCTTTTCGTACTCTGCCATAACTTGAAGGCAGGCTCCGCATGAGGTAACAGGTTCCTTTATGTCAAAATGATCAGTCTGCGCACTTATTGCCATACTTATAATCTTGTCATTGGGATATGAAGAACCAATAGCGAAGAGCGCAACCCGTTCGGCGCATAAGCCTGAAGGATAAGCCACATTTTCCTGATTACTGCCATACACAATCTTACCACTCGCAAGGATTACAGCTACTCCAACACTGAAACCCGAATAGGGAGAATGAGAACTCGCCATAGCGTTAACAGACTCCAGGCAAAGATTTCTATCTGTACTACTTAATTCATCAACAGAAGAATATTCCTCAAAAGAAATGGAAATATTTTTTTTCTGCATCATACAGCATCTGCTAATAATGCTGCAGCTTCCTGCTCCTCAGCAAGAAAATCAACTTCCACACGGAGGTTTTGAATAATATGTTGCTGCCTATCGGGGGTGTTTTTACCCATATAATACTCCAGTATAGTCTTAATACCTTGTTCTTTTGAAAGAATTACAGGATCAAGTCGAATATCTGCTCCGATGAACAATCCGAATTCTTCGGGTGATATTTCACCCAAGCCCTTAAATCTGGTTATTTCGGGCTTATTACCTAGTTTATGTATGGCTCGCTGCCTTTCTTCATCACTATAACAGTAAATAGTTTCCTTCTTATTTCTGACCCTGAAAAGCGGAGTTTGAAGAATTGAAACATGTCCTGCTTTAACAAGATCAGGGAAAAACTGAAGGAAAAAGGTCATTAGTAATAAACGGATGTGCATTCCATCGACATCGGCATCAGTGGCAAAAACAATATTGTTATACCTAAGATTATCTAATCCATCTTCAATATTCAGGGCATGCTGAAGCAGATTAAATTCCTCATTTTCATAAACAACCTTTTTTGTCAAACCAAAGCAGTTGAGTGGCTTACCTTTCAGACTAAACACTGCCTGTGTCATTACATCTCTGGATTTTGTAATAGAACCACTCGCAGAATCTCCCTCAGTTATAAATAAGGTAGTATCTTGCTTGCGCTCATGGTTATCGTCAAAATGAATTTTACAATCCCTCAATTTTTTATTGTGTAATGACGCTTTTTTTGCACGCTCATTTGCTAGTTTTTTGATTCCGGCAATATCTTTTCGTTCACGTTCAGATTGAAGTATTCGTTTCAACAGAGCATCCGCATCTGAAGGGTGTTTATGCAGATAATCATCCAGTTCCTTCTTGATGAAATCATTAATGAAAGTACGAACTGAAGGACCATCAGGAGCTATATTTTGCGAACCAAGTTTGGTTTTCGTTTGCGATTCAAACACAGGCTCCTGAACTCTGATTGAAATAGCAGAAACTATAGAAGCCCTGACATCGGAAGCATCAAACTCCTTTTTATAAAATTCACGGATTGTTTTTACCACTGCTTCTCTGAATGCTGCCTGATGTGTTCCGCCCTGGGTGGTATGCTGTCCGTTTACAAAAGAATAATACTCTTCACCATATTGCTGACCATGAGTCATAGCCACCTCTATATCCTCACCCTTCAGGTGAATAATCGGATAACGGAGGGTCTCTGCTTCAGTATTCCGGGTAAGCAAATCGTATAAACCCCTTTCAGAGAAAAATTTGGTTCCATTAAAATTAATCGTGAGTCCGGAATTAAGAAATACATAATTCCAGATCATACTCTCTACAAACTCAGGGATATAATGGTAATTCCTGAAAATAGTTTCATCGGCATAAAAAATAACTGCAGTTCCGTTCCTCTGGGTACTTTCTGTCTCAGGCAAATCGTTCACTAGAACGCCCTGCTCAAATTCAGCCTTTTTAGTCCGGCCATCACGATAAGACTGAACAGTAAAATTAGATGAAAGTGCATTTACTGCCTTGGTACCTACACCATTTAAACCAACTGATTTTTGAAAGGCTTTTGAATCGTACTTGCCGCCTGTATTAATTTTAGAGACACAATCGATCACTTTTCCAAGTGGAATTCCACGTCCATAATCACGAATAGAAACCTTTTTATCGCTTACCGTGACTTCAATTGTACGGCCGGAGCCCATTACAAACTCATCAATAGAATTATCCAGAATTTCTTTAAGTAAAACGTAAATTCCATCATCGTAAGCTGAACCATCTCCCAGCTTTCCGATGTACATGCCTGGTCGCAGGCGAATATGTTCTTTCCAGTCTAGCGACCGAATACTATCATCACTATAATCTATTTCAGCCATCCTTATCTAAATAATACCTTTACAACTACAAATTTAAAATTTAGATTGGCATAGCTTCTGCTTAGATTTCCACATTTAAACACTGGGAATATTAATCTGCTGCTTGCACAAATAGACGTATCTCCGGAGATTCCAGCTTTCGCGGGGATAAGATGCGTAGTTGTCATTCCAGCTTTCGCTGGAATGACAAAGTTTACTTCATAAATGGTGCGTGACGTACCCGCTTTCGCGGGAATGACAAAGGTTGCTTGACGCATGTTATGGAGGTTCCAGCTTTCGCTGGAATGACAAAATGGTGATGGGGACAAGGAGATTCCAGCCTCCGCTGGAATCGTAGTACGGAACCGTATGACCAAGTTGATCATGACCTGAAGACTTGATCGTGTAGTGGTATAGTTCGTTAAATTTATATCAACAAGAACCGATTTCAGCGAAAGATGGAATCTCCCCTTAGCTTACTTATGATTTCTCATTCCCGCTTTCGCGGGAATGAGAAATCATAAAATAATGACATTGCCCCTTCGGGGTCGAGGTAAAATATTATCCAGCTTATCAGTGATTTATATAAGCACAAAAGTCATGTAACAAAAAAGGCTCCAATAAAGGAGCCCTGATCAGATATATTTCTTGTGTCTAAACCTTTCTTAATCTGATAATATGCAGATGATGCATTAATTTAATGATCGGATAAGAAGGATCGAACTCGTACCATTTCAATGCAAAATTCACATTATTTGGTTTTTTATGGTGGTTATTCTGAAACAATTCTCCAAGCATCAAAAAGTCGAGTGGAAGAGAATTCTTGCTATGATCATGATTATCATAATTTGAGTAACCATATTTATGTCCGCACCAGTTAACTACCGCACCGTGAATTGGTCCCATCAAAAAATGAATTGGAAGCAATAAAAACATCCACCAATACTCCGCAAAATACACGTAAAAAGTTATGTAAAGCATGATAAAGATAAGGCGGGTAATCCAAAGGTCACCAATCTTATCTATTATCGGCCATGTTGGATAATTATCACGAAAGGCTGGTTCTGGTTCGGTTTTAAACCTAATGAAATCCAAATAAATATTTTTAGTCTGAACCATCATTCCAATCACATCTTTAAAGAAATGCGGCGAGTGAGGATCTTTTTCTGTATCACTGTAGGCATGATGCATGCGATGCATAATGGCATAAGCACGTGGATTAAGAAAGGAAGATCCCTGAGCCAGGAAGGTTGATAGATAGAAAACCTTTTCCCAGAAAGGACTCATTTTGAACATTTTATGAGAAGAGTAGCGATGCAGGAAGAATGTTTGAAAGAACAGGGACAAAAACCAGTGAGCAAGAAAAAAAATCAGAATTATCATAAATCAAAAAAGCTTTTGGTTGAAAGCATGCGAAAATAATTAAATTATAATAGTTAATTATAGCTGAAATGTCACGAATTCATAGGCATTATCGTCCAAAATCATCCTGAACTCTAACAATGTCAGATTCATCAGAAGGATTTGAAGCATCGGTATGTTGCCAGATCTCTGCAATTACCCCCCAATCTTCAAGTCCGACAAGCCTGTGACGCTCTCCCTGCTTGAGTACAATCTGATCACCCGGATTGTATCTCTTAAGTTCAGCCTCCTGATCTGTAAAACTTGAAACAACCCCTACAGTACCGCTTAAAACCTGCCAGATTTCTGCCCTACGGTGGTGATACTGCCATGAAAGTCGGGTTTGTGGGGCTACGACTAAAATTTTCGGACTTAGTTTTCCTGAGATTTTAAGCTGGTCGACAGCAATTCCACTGAAGTAGGTGTCAGAAAATTTTTGAGCCTGATCCTCATTAATTACGAAGAAACCTCCCCAAGGCCTCTGCAAATCCATTTGCAAAATTTCAAATCCCTGAAATTCCAGATCCTCTTTTACTTTCCTGAAATGTTGTTCTTTCTGCAGTATATCATTCATATTCTGCAATTATAATCCTAAAGCAGCATAAATGCAATTTGCAGATTGACAAATTAGTGTATTAGGTCAGATTACTTGGCCATACCTACTGAAATCTTCCAGCTACCTTACTCCTTGATTAAAAATCAAGAAATGTGGTACGGTGACAACACCGACCACAGGGAAAATGTGGTACGGTGACAACACCGACCACAGGGGAATATGGTACGGAAAACTACGACCACAGGAGAATTAATCACTCTTAACTTTTTGCTCCAGTCTCAAAAATGCGCTTCTTCTGGGTGCCGGCACTTCAAAATCATCTCCTTTTAAGCCCTTCCAAAGTACCTCATTAAATAACCTGTCATCATTTTTATCTACTTCGGCAAAATCAAAACCTTCGGAAATTTTAGACCATTTTGAAGCAATTTTGTTCGTTTCATCCAGGCTCACCCGGTTTGGGACTGCTTTAAACTTTGTAAAATCAGGTTTATTCGTAAAACTTCTGAACATAGGCATTGCAGCTGCATCATACTGGCTCATCGGGGGTAAGCCCAGAATGAGTTCAATTGTGCGTAACATTCCTGAAGTGGAATACATGGTATTATCCAGATAATTTCTTTTCGTATACGGACTAACAACCAGTGCAATTGAACGGTGCGCATCAACATGATCTGGGCCGTTTTGGGCATCATCTTCAAGAATAAATATTGCCGATTGTGCCCATATTGAGCTATTGCTGATGTGTTCAATCAATTTTCCTACTGCCAGATCATTATCTGCGACACAGGCATAAGGAGTAGGTTTGCCAAGTCCAAGCCCTTGTGTATGGTCGGAACCCAAACGAATGGTATTTAAAGATGGGACTGCATTTTTCGATAACAAAATATCAAAGTCAGCTTTCCACTGTTCAAAACGCTCAACATCTTTTACATTCTGATCGTAATAACCTGTAAACGTAGAGGCGACATGTGCTTCATCCAAAACGGGTATGTTACCTTTATCCTTATCTGCAAAAACACCATAGGTTCTAAATGAAACTCCATGTTTTTTAGCCATATCCCAAATAAACCCATCTTTATTATTGGCAATTGTGCGGCGACCTAAACCATCATTTTGGCCACCTCTGCGACCATAGGATGTTGGCCATGTCTTTTCCAGAAAGTCTGTTGCATAAGCTCCTAATGACCAGTTATGACCATCGGCACTCACCTCTGCATCTACATAAAAATTATCCAGCAAAACATATTCCCGCACTAGCTTGTGCTGATTCGGTGTATATTTTTCTCCGAACAGAGTGAGTGTAGAATCGCCATTCCCTTCTTTAATATCACCAAATACCTGATCATAAGTACGATTTTCCTTTATTATATAAAAAACATATTTAATTGGAGAAGGATCACCAACCTTTTTGGGAATAGGATTACCGGTTTCTCCATCAGCGATTAATTCCTTATCCTTTTGGTAAGGAGTATTCTTGAATACATTTCTGGAATATACTTCAAGATCGCTGGCAGAAGGTTCATCAATCACACTCATTGTTCCCTTCATCAGACTACCGATATATTGCAATCTATTATTTGCCTGAGGAAGTTCTCCTTTATGTGATTCTGATTTTACATCAGACCTGACGGGCTGTGGTCCCTGAGGGTTCGCGAATGAAGAAAAACCTTTACCATTACTCACAAATATCTTAGTCCCAATTACTCTAACATTCGTAGGGAACCATCCAACAGGAATAAAACCTTTAGAAACACTTTTACCCTTCTGACTTACATTAAAAACTGCAAGACAATTATTATCCGCGTTAGCGATATACAAACTTTGCCCATCTTTTGATAAAGCCAAACCATTGGTAGTAGACCCAGTGAGTGAATTAGCGAATAAAGCGGTATTCAAAACCTCAACTACTTTTTTTGCCTTAACGTCTATCACAGATACACTGTTGTCCTGAGAATTGGCTACATAAAGTATACTTCCTGATTTATTTAGAATTAATTCATTCGGGTTGTATGAAACATCTACAGAAGCCGTAATTTTTCTAAGATTTGTATCGAAAAATGCTACCTTTTTGCCTCCCCATAAAGAAATATATAATGTTTTCTTGTCAGGTGATAAAATACAGGTATAGCCTTCATTTCCAATGCTTTGCTGATGAATAATTTTATTACTCTTCAGGTCGAAAATGTACAGCGAGTTATTCTCCTTGGTCACAACGTACAAAAGATTTCTGTCATCATCAATCTCCAAACCAACAGGTGAGATTTTCTCGGGCCAAGGCTTACCCAGTTTTAGGGTATCCCTGATGAGTAATTTTGAATTGGCGATTTCATATTTCAAAATCCAGTTATCATTTCCGCCAGATGCATAGAGAAAACGGTCATCCTTGCTGAACTCTAGTCCGTAAAAAGATTTTGGAATTTCAACCTTATCTAACACTTTTTCTGTTTTCGGATCAATTAGCTGAATAGTTTGAGTACTCTGTCCATTGTTCGTGACCGCTATAAACTTTTCGGATCCTGAAACTGCAATATTCAATGGCAGGTCACCCAACTCAACTGATCTACCGGCAGGAGACAATGACCAGCCATTAGGTAAAATAATTCTCTTAGAATTCAGCTGATCATTTAGATTCTGTGCATTTGCGGCAAAGGCAAATAGCATTACGCCCAGAAAAAGTAATTTTTTCATCTTTATATTTTAACCTGTGTTTATTATAAAATGGATTTATAGCAATTAATAAAATTGAATTTGAACTAATTTCTCGTTTCCCTATACTCAATACTCATTACTCAATACTCAATACTCAGTTAAATATACTATTTCTCCCACCAAAGCTTAACATTACTGTTATCACCGCCTATTGAAGCAACAGCAGCCTGAAGATTACTTGAATTTAAAGACTGTAAATAGGTTGGATAAGGCACCCTTGAAGGAAATACATTCTCGGCCGGTATTCCTGTTCCTCTTGGTAAAACTGGATACCCTGTACGGCGTTTTTCAAACCAGGACTGATAATCTACAAAAAAGTAAGCATAATACTTTTGCAACATGATTTGTTCCAGCTGCTGAGCTGCAGTACCGGTTGCATTGTACGCTACACCCACCGTATTTAAAAAACCAGCTGGCATCGTTGCACCCCATTGAACCATGGAAGCAGTAATACCTGAATCATAATGTGCCTTAGCTGTTCTACCTGTATTAAAGCCTTTTAAAGCTAACTCAGCTTTAATAAACTCAACTTCTGAATAAGTCATCATTACTCCCAATAAGGGTGATGTTTTCAATATATCAGGATAACTTGAATTACGGCCTACGATATATTCCAGACTTGTTGGATAGCCACTGTCAATTCCCTGATAAACACTTTGTCCGTTTACAGTTACAGGAGTTACCCAAATAGCCCTTCTTGGATCATTGATTGCATTCATATGATTTAGAAAGAACTTTGTAAAATAAGTTCCATCTCTCCACTCCAAAGTACGGGCCTGGAAATAAGGATTGAAATATGGAAATGTTCCCGGATATCTGAAAATTGCATCATCAGCATTGGCAGTAAAAACAGGATTGGTTGTAGGATTAGCTAAAATTGAGGTTATTTGCTGATTTACATTAACTTCACCATCACGCTTGGAAATTCTTAGCAATAATCTCAATCTGAGGGAGTTGGTAAATTTTTTCCATTTCTGAATTCCTACATTTCTACCTCCAATCAATACATTCGCATTATAAACCTGGTCGCCACCATAAGTCAGAGCCTTAGTATCATCAAACAACGTATTTGCAGTTTCAAGGTCCTTTAAAATTTGTATGTAGATATCCTTTTGCTTATCAAAAGCAGGTGTAAAATTACCTTCAGAAGCTTTAATTGCCTGTGAATAAGGAACGTCTCCGTATAGATCAGTTAAGATAGAGTACGCCCAGCTTTTATACACCAGAGCAATTGCTTTGTAGTTATTTTCTTTGAGTTTATCCGAAATCTTGTAAATATCTTCCACATCAGTCAATCGATCATAAAAACCAGTCCATACTGCCTGACCTGGCTGTACTACATAGCGATGCAAACCCTGTCCACCCGGACTTGCTCTTGGGGCATCAACCTGCATGAGTTCATGTGTAAAATTACGGGCAGCTTGTATAGAATTATTCACTATCCGATATTGCATCTGGCCTAATAAGATTCCCGGGGTCACCTCATTTGGTCGGTTAGGATCGGTATTAATTTCCTCAAATTTATCTGTGCAAGAGAATATAGAAGTGATTACTAAAAGTATTGCTGTAACTATTTTAATTGAAAATTTCATGTCTTTTGTGTTTTAAGAATAATTTTGGATTAAAACTTAAAGGTTAGGTTAGTACCCATCAAACGGTTAGATGGAAACTGGGTCAGCTCTACTCCCGGTGTTAAAGTCCCGTTATTCAAATTTCCCCCTTCCGGATCAAATCCTGGGAATTTGGTGAAGTTGAACAGATCTCTGCCCCAAATTGCAATAGATGTTTTTTGAACTCCTAATTTTCTAAGCATGTTCGAAGGAAGACCAAATTCCAATCTAACTTCTCTGATTTTTAAGAAAGAAGCATCAAAAATATTAGTTTCTGCATTACTGATTTGATAGTAGTTATCATAATAGGCACTTGCCTGAGCAACTATTGTGTTTTTAACGAAAGTGCCATTTGCTAATCTCACAACACCATCCCCTATGATACCGGCATCACGTCCTGGAAGAGTTACTTTGGTTTTGCCAAGAGTATTGTTCTTATGGCTCGTTTGAGAGTACATTTCCCCGCCATACTGTCCATCTAATAGAATACTCAGATTTACAGTCTTATATCTGAATTCATTCATTACACTACCTTTCCAATCGGCAAAGGCATTTCCCATTTTACGTGCAACCTGATCAAGAGGGGCTGGTAAACCATTTGCAGAGTTGTAAACGATCTGGCCATCAGGAGAGCGTTGAAATCCTCTACCATACATATCTCCCATGAGTCCGCCAACACGCGCTTCAATACTTACATTCGAACCATGCTGATAGATTATCTGATTGGTTAAGCCCTGAGTTAATTCTTTTACATAACTGCGGTTTCTATTCCAAAGTAAAGTTGTGCTCCAGGAGAATTTATCCTTTAAAATTGGTTTTCCGTTTAACTGAACTTCCCAACCTTTGCTATTGATCAAACCTGCATTAATTAATGCTGTAGAAAATCCTGTAACGGGATCTAAAGGAATTGATAGAATCTGGTTACGGCTATTGTTATTATAGTGAGCAACATCAAATCCTACCCTATTGTTCAAAAAGCGCATATCCAAACCAAACTCATAACTGGCTGTTATTTCAGGCTTTAATTCAGCATTAAATAACTGATTAGGGTTTGTGAATGAATTTCCAAAAATACGATCATAATATCTGGCAGTTTGATAAGGTCTTGTATCATTACCTACCTGTGCCCAGGATGCTCTGATTTTTGAAAAGGTAATTACCTTTGGAAGTTCAAAAATTTCATCCAGAATAAAGCTGGAACTCACTGAAGGATAGAAGAACGAATTATTCTTGAATGGCAAAGTACTTGACCAGTCATTTCTACCTGTCAGATCTATATAAACCTTCTCATCATATGCAATCTGAGTACTGCCATAAACACTATTAATAGCTCTCATAGTTCTGGATGGGTCAACCACCGCCTGGTCTAAACTATTTGAAATCTGGTAAACCCCGGGTTGAGCTAATTGATCTGCATAAATACCTGCAAAATCATTCTGCTGAATCATTGTATTTGCACCGGCACTTGCAGTAATGGAAATTTTTGGTGAAATTTTATCCCTGTAAGAAAGCAATAAATCAGTGTTTGACTCATATGCGAAAACATTTTGTTCACGGTACATTCCCCTTGGATATCTCGTCATACTGAATGGTCTTTGTTGTGAGCGAAATTCATTTGACATATCTAAACCAGTTCTTAGCATAAGATCGAACTTCTTGGATATCTCATAATTAGCGGAAACATTTCCTATCAATCCATTTTTGTTCATTTTGTTCAGCATTTCATACATTCCCAGATAAGGATTATCCGGACCTGGATTGAATGGATTCTTTTGAACGACATTTTCTAAGCCAGGTTCCCAATAAGGCTTAAACCATTCTGGCCTGATGTTTGGTGTTGTACCAATAATCAGAAAATACATCAGGGTCTGATTATTATATCCTGCAAGTGGAAGATTATCACTCTTTTTATTAGTATAATTTGCTCTACCGGTAATTTTTAATTTATCAGATACTTTTTGATTAAAAGAAAGAGTCGCATTTAATCTCTCGAAGCCTGTATTTGGAATAATCCATTCGTTTTTTAAATGTGTAATTGAAAGTCTGGCAGAACTTTTATCAGATCCACCTTCAATAGAAAGGCTATTAGATAAAGTCTGACCAGTACGGAAAAATCCCGAAATATAATCGTCATGTGCCACCCAGGGAGTTTTCTGGGTTGGTTTGTTCCCCGGGCTGTTTGGATCATATTGAAAATAGCTTTGGCCTGCAAATTTAGGGCCCCAGGCTCTGCCCGCAGCTACAGTAGTACTGGTATTAATTCCATCAGGACTATCTAAATAGGAGTAATAAGCACTTGTCCTGCCTTCACCGTATTCAAACTGATAATCAGGCCAGCGATTAACCTGCTCAATATTAAAGTTAGAATTAAAAGTAACTCCCAGGCCTTTATCCTTGCGCTCACCACTTTTTGTAGTGATGATAATTACCCCACCAGCTGCACGACTACCATAAAGGGCAGTTGCACCCGGACCTTTTAATACAGTTACAGTTTCTATATCATCAGGATTTATATCTGAAACTCCTGAACCATAATCAACCGGGGCATCCTGAGAAAGGTGTGAATTAAATCCGGTTCCTGTTATCCTGCTGCTGATTGGAACACCATCAACTACAATTAAGGCCTGGTTATTATCAAGATTCAGAGAAGATTCACCTCTAAGTGTGATCCTTGAAGAACCCATCGGTCCGGCACCCGTTCCCTGAATATTTAAACCTGCAACCTTACCGGAAAGTGAGTTAATCCAATTATTTGTTTTAGCATCGACAACGGCATCGGCAGTAATCGTTTGGGCAGCAAATCCCAGTGATTTTTCTTCCCTTTTGATACCTAAGGCAGTTACAACAACCTCGTTCAAAAATTTATTATCCTCAGCGAGAGTAAAGTTATACTCTCTTCTGTTGTCCAATGGAATTTCAATCGTTGTAAAACCAATTGATGAAATAACCAGAATACCCTGATTTTGCGGAATACTTAATTTAAATTCTCCATTAACATCAGTAGTGGTGCCATTAGCTGTTCCTTTTAAACGAACACTAACACCTGGAATAGGCTCATTGCCAATGTCTTTAACTTTCCCTGAAATTTGGGTTTGAGCAAAAACTTTTCCCTGAAAATTCAGAAAGGAAAAAGTCAATAATAAAATGAGTGCTCTACAAAAATGGAAAAGGTACTGTTTTTTCATAATTCAGAATTTAGGCTTTAGGTGTGTCATTAATTTGTCACCAAAAGTCCATTCGGAATATTAAGTCTGAATTAGGTTAATATTTTATTTGAGAGAATAAAACAGATTTTTGAGAAGCCTGACAATAAATCTGAACCGAAAAAAAATAATTCATGTTTAATTATAAATCAACTAGTTATAACTTAACTTAAAATAAAGTTCACCTTAAATTGATTTAGCTCAGATTAAGTTAATGTGTCTAAATAGTTTAATTAACCTGAGTTCGATATAAGCTGGGTAAAATAATACGGTTATAACACAACATATAAGGCTCT
>Ga0164292_10002863_pt1 | contig 14070 bp, 12 predicted proteins | sample GEODES117metaG_FD_111486 | JGI IMG/M metagenome (GOLD analysis project Ga0164292, IMG submission 111486) | Eutrophic lake water microbial communities from Lake Mendota, Wisconsin, USA - GEODES117 metaG | ecosystem: Environmental > Aquatic > Freshwater > Lake | place: USA: Lake Mendota... | reverse complement strand
CCAACCATCGCGTCATGCGAAACACCATCACACGCCTCTCGAGTTGAATGGAATCGAGCACCTCCGCTGTGCCGAAATCCCTGTACGCAACCTCCTGTCGCGTCAGATTTCCGCCGCGAGGCAGGAGTGCAACTGCCGTGCCAATCACCGCAGCCCCAGCGCTCGTCGGGCTGCCACGATGTGGCCAAAGCCGCTTGTTTTTGAGGCCGGAACGGCCGGCCGCAGGGCTGCAAGGAAAGTCTGAAGGCCGATCGCGGCGGCCGTCGTACCGCCCCGTTCGCCCATTCCCCGGGCATCAGGCTGACGCGGGAGCGGGCAGGGAGCCGGGCGACTAGAAGGTGACCGGGTGGCGGGGATCGGTCGGCGGTGCCCGAGGCGGCTCGGGCCGCGCGGCCTGGGCCGCGACGTCGTCGTCGAGCAGGTCGGCGAACCGACCGATATGGGGCAGGGCCGTCAGGTCGAGGAAGTTGGCCAGGAGCCGGTAGCCGTGCCGAGTCAGGATCGACTCGGGGTGAAACTGCACGCCGTGGATCGCGTGGGGTTCGTCGGCGATCGCCATGATCGTGCCCGCCTCGTCGCGGGCGGTGACCGTGAGGCAGTCCGGCAGCGAGCCCGGCTCGACGGCCAGCGAGTGGTAGCGGCCGGCGATCATCGGGCTGGGGATGCCGGCGAACAGGTTGACCGAGTCGTGGAGGATGCCGCTGGTGCGGCCGTGCATCGGCGCCGCCCGCACGATCCGCGCCCCGAGGGCCGCGGCAATGGCCTGGTGGCCGAGGCAGACGCCCAGGATCGGCACCCAGCCGCGAAAGGCCCGCACGGCCTCGAGCGAGCAGCCCGCCTCCGCCGGTGTGCACGGGCCGGGTGAGATCACGAGCGCCGCGGGCCGCAGCCGTCGCAGGTCGGCCACGCTCGTGGTGTGGGCCGAGACGACCGCCACTGGAACGCCCAGCAGCCGGAGGTGGCGGGCGAGATTGAAGACGAAGCTGTCGCGGTTGTCGACGACGACGATCATGCCCCGCCTCCGCCGATGCCCAGCTCATCGAGCACCCGCAGCATGCCCTCGGCCTTGTGAAGCGACTCGGCATGCTCGGCCGCCGGGTCGCTCGCCGCCGTGACCCCGCCGCCGGCGGCGAAACTGACGAGCCCGCCCCCCACCACGAACGTGCGGATCAGGAGGTTGAAGTCGGCCGTGCCGTCGAGGCCGAGGTAGCCGAGGCAGCCGCAGTAGGCGCCGCGGGCGACGCCCTCGAGCTCGGAGATGATCTCGCAGGCGCGATGCTTGGGGGCGCCGGTCACGCTGCCGCCGGGGATCGCGCACTCGATCGCGTCGACCACACCCATTCCCGGCCGGAGGCGTCCGGCCACGACCGAGACCAGGTGCTGCACGTAGCGAAACCGCTCCAGGCGGCAGAGCGCCTCCACGCGGACGCTTTCCGGCCGGCAGACGCGGGCGAGATCGTTCCGCACGAGGTCGACGATCATCACGTTCTCGGCCCGGTCCTTCGCGCTCGCCTCCAGGTCGGCGCCGGCATAGAGATCGGCTTCGGGGCTCGCGATCACGCGCCGCGTTCCCTTGATCGGGTGCATGCGGACGGTGCCCTGGGACGCCTGCAGAAAACGCTCGGGTGACATGCTGACCAGCTGCGTGCCGCCGGTGTCGAAGCAGGCGGCGAACGGGGCGGCGTTGACCCGGCGGGCGGCCAGATGCAGGGCGATCGGGTCGAGGTCGGCGGCGAGGCAGAGCCGCTGCGCGAGGTTGACCTGAAAGATGTCGCCCGCGAGCACTGCGTCGATGCCCGCCTGCACCATGCGGTGGTAGTGGTCGGGCGGGTGGGAGGTGCGGATCGCGGGCCGGGAGGGCAGGGAAGATCCCGGCGGATTCGCCGCCGCGGCTGGATCCGTCGAGGGCCGCGCCGGGCGGGCCTCGAGAAAGGCCGCGAGCCGCTCGGCGGCCCGGTGGCGGCGGGCCGCGGGCCCCCGGGCGGGCACCCCCTGCGAGATGAACCAACCGCGGCGGAGCAGGTGGTCGTAGGCGAAGACGACGTCGTAGAGATGGAGCGCGACCAGCGGCACCTCCGGCGGCAGGCCAGGCGGCGGCGCGAGCCCCAGCCGGGCGAGGCCGGCGTCGTAGGAGATCAGTCCCGCGAGTCCGCCTTGAAATGGAGGCAGGCCCGGGATCGTCGGGCTCGCCAGGTCGGCCAGCAGCCGGCGGACCACCGCGAACCCGGCGGCGACCGCGGCTGGGTCCGAGCCCGCGGGAACGTCGATCCGATGGATCGGGGCGGCGGTGACGAACGACCAGCGGCCCAGCGGAGGCAGCGGCACCCCGCCCTCGGCCGGCGGCTCTGGATCGACCAACGCCGTGTCGAGAAACAGCACGTGGGGCGCGGCGGCCGAGTGGGCGAAGACCGTGAGCGGGTCGATCCCCGGCGTCGCCTCGGCCACGATCGCGCCCGAGGCGGTGCCGTGGCTGCGGGCGATCCAGGGGTGGGGGGCGGCCGGAGCGTCGCTCATGGGATGGCGGTGGGGTCGGAGGCCGGTCCGGCCGCCTCGGCGGCCGCCGCGACGCGGGCCGCCGCGCGCGACGGGCCGTGGGCGATCTCGGGCCGCGTGAGGTGGCCCCAGTCGAGGGCCTGATCCTGGCGATAGTCCTTGCCGAGGGTCAGCGCCGTCACCGCCTTGGCCACCTCGTAGCCGAGGTAGAAGGCATGGGACGGATCGACGTCGGTGCGACCGGCCGCCTGCAGGTCGTCGAACAACGCGAACGGGTCGCGCGACTCCAGGTGCAGGCCCGCCCCCACCAGGTGAATCGTGCCGCCTTCGGCGAACACCCGGAGGTTGGGGTCGCGGATCGCCTCGGCGAGCTGGTCGAGGGCCGCTGCGCCATGGGCCCGCGGCTTGCCCGAGCGGAGCGTGACGAGCCCGGGCTCGACGTGCTTGGGAAGCGTGCGGTGGGTGACGGCGTGCCAGGCGAGGCGGCGGGCGAGGTCGCACTCCTTCACGCTCGAGGCCGCCCAGTGGATCACCTCCGTCGTGAGCACGGAGCGGATGCCCGCCTCCTGGCAGAAGCCGATCAGGAGCGTGTTGATCCCGGCCGAGTCGACGTCGGTGAGCTCGGTGAGGTTGCCGATGCCCATCATCATCTCGGCCGCGGGATACCGGCGGCGGACGTCGAGGTAGCGGCCCAGGCTGGCGGCGAAGCCGAAGCCGATCGGCTCGAGCACCGGATCGAGCCGACATGGCACGCCCGCCGACTGCAGCCGGCCCACCGTCTCGTCAAAGCCCTCCATCGTGGCCGGCACGTCGGGCACCACCACCACCTCGCAGCCCCAGTCGACCGCGGCGGCCGCGTTCGAGGAGTTGACCGAGAGCACGAGCGTGGCCCCGGCCCTGACCGCGGCGGCCACCTCGCGGGGCTCGAAGCTGTCGATCGAGACGCGGAATCCCTCGGCCACGAGCATCCGCACCGCGTCGCCCACGCCGGCCCAGCAGTCGCCGGAATCGCAGCCGACGTCGATCCGGTCGGCGCCCGCGGCCGCGAGCCGCCGGGCCTCGGCCAGCAGGGTCGCAGGGGTGAGCCTCGGCGCGTGGTTGATCTCGGCGATGATCTCGATGTCGTGCGCCCCGTAGTCGACCAGGTCGCGCGACTTCTGCCCGAAGAAGTCGTCGAGGCCGCGGAGGTCTTCCGGGCCGCGATCCACCGGCACGGCCGTGACCTCCGCGAAGGCTTCGAGCGGCCCGCGGCAGGCGCCGGGAATGATCACCCGCTCGGTGCCGGGCGGCACCTCGAGCCGGCGGGCGATCCAGGGCGTGGGCATCAGCGCGGCCACCGTGATCGGCATCACCTGCACGGTCGCCTCGAAGCCGACCCGCGGCGCAAGCCGCTCCAGCACCTGCCGGAGCGAGTGCTCGGCGAGCCGGCCGGTGACGAAATGAATGCGGGTCGGAGCGGCGTTCATCGCGGGCGTTCGCAGGAGCGAAACCTCCAATCTATCATGCCGGGCACGATGATCCTCGAAGGCCTCGTCACCACGACCGATCCCGCCGGCCCCCTCCACCTGGCGGCGATGGGGCCCACCATCGACGACGCCGAGCGGCAGGTCGGCGCGATCACGCGGCTGGTGCTCCGCCCCTTCCCGACGAGCCGCACCGCCGGCAACCTGCTGCACGGCCGGGCCGGCGTGTTCCACGCCACCGACGACGTGCTCCTGCTGGCCCGGGTGGTCGCCGGCGCGTTGCCCGCGTTGCCGGCCACGCGGCGGGCCACCGTCATCGATGGATTCGTGCTCGCCGACGCCTGCCGGGCCTGGGAGTTCGAGATCGATTCCGTCGACGACTCGGGGCAGCGGCTCGTGCTCGAGGCCAGGGTCGTGGCGGAGCACGCCGGCCGTCCGTTCCTCGGCTTCCACCGCGCGGCCCATGCGGTGGTCGAGGCGGCGATCCTGGTGACGCGTCTGCACCTGCTCGAGCCGGCGGACGTGCGGCGGCAGTTCGCCGACCTGGCCGTGCTCGTCGAGAAGACCGGCGGGCCCCGTGAACGGGAGGCCTTCCACCTGCTGGCCGACCAGCTCGACGCTGGTGCCGCCGGCCGAATCGATTAGGCTGGAGCGACGATGCCCGCCGATTTTGCTCCGCCTCCGCCCGCCGCCGTCGAGGTCCGCACGCCGGCCCGCCTCCACATCGGGATGCTTTCCTTCGGCGTGCCGGGGGTGCGGTCGTTCGGTGGCGTGGGGATGATGACCGACCGGCCCGGGGTGCTCCTGCGGCTGCGGCGGGCCAACCGGCTCGAGGGCCGCGGCCCGCACGCCGAGCGGGCGTTGAAGTTTGCCCGCGCCTGCATGCAGGCCTGGGGTCTCGGCGACGTGGGCTGCAGCCTGGAAGTGGCGTCGGCGCCGGCTGCGCACGTGGGCCTGGGGAGCGGCACGCAACTCGGCCTGGCGGTCGCGGCCGGCATGCGGCAGCTGTTTCGCCGAGCGGCGACGGAGCCGGCGGAGGCGGGTTCGGCCGCGAGGCCGGAGCCGCTCATGCCCGCGGAACACGACTGGGTGTTCGACGTGCACGACGCCATCGAACTGGCGCGGGTCGTGGGCCGCGGCCGGCGGTCCAGCGTCGGGGTCTACGGCTTCAGCCGCGGTGGGCTGATCCTCGAGGCCGGTCGGCTGCTCGCCGCCGACGGCACTTCCGAGGACGATGCCCGCCGCGAGTTTTCGCCGATGATCGCCCGGGTGCGCCTGCCCGCTGCCTGGCGGTGTGTGGTGATCGCGGCCCGCGATGCGATCGGGCTCTCCGGACCCGCCGAGCGAGAGGCCTTCACGAGGCTGCCGTCGGTCGCTCCCGAGGTGACCACGGAACTCTCCCGGATCGCGTTGCTCGAGCTGCTGCCGGCGGCCGTCGAGGGGAAGTTTGCCGAGTTCGCGGCCGCCGTGCGCCGCTACGGCGACGTCGCGGGCCGGCCGTTCGCGTCGGAACAGGAGCGGCTGCCCCACGCGGCGGCGACGGCGCAACTGCTGGAGCTGCTCGGCGAGCTCGGCGTGGAGGGGGCGGCGCAGAGCAGCTGGGGCCCGACCGTGATGGCCTGCTGCCCGTCGTTGGAGGCGGCCGGCGATCTCGTGGAGGCGCTCGATCGGCTGGGGCTCGCCCGGCACCACGAGGTGGTGATCGCCCGCTTCGATTCGCAGGGCGCGGTGCTGCGGGAAATCGAATAGCGACTCAGCCCGGCTGCGGCCGCAGGCCGTAGTCGACGATCGCGCGGCGGAGCTTGTCGGCGTGGGCCGGCTCGAGGGGCACCAGCGGCAGGCGCACGTCGCCCGTGTCGCGGCCCATCATCGCCAGCGCCGCCTTGATCGGGATCGGGTTGCTCGCCAGCCCCAGCAGGTCGCGGCAGAGCGTGAACAGCTTGAGGTGCCAGGCCCGGGCGGCGGCCAGATCGCCGGCGTCGAAGCTGTCGCACAGGGCCTTCATGTCGGCCGGCACGAGGTTGCCCACCACCGAGATCACGCCGCGGCCGCCGATCGCCAGGAGCGGCAGCGTCATGCTGTCGTCGCCGGAGAGGAGGGTGAGGTCGGTGGCGGCCAAGACTTGCGAGGCCTGGTCGAGCGAACCAGTCGCCTCCTTGACCATCGCGATGCCGGGGAGTTCGGCGAGCCGGATGATCGTCTCGGGCTCGATGTTGCGGCCGGTGCGGGCCGGGATGTTGTAGACGCAGATCGGGATGTCGACGCATTCGGCGAGCGCCTTGAAGTGCTCGTAGATGCCCTGCTGCGTGGGACGGTTGTAGTAGGGGCCGACGACCAGCGCCGCGTCGGCGCCGGCGCGGGCGGCGAACTTCGTCAGCCGCACGGCCTCGGCGGTCGAGTTGCTGCCGGTGCCGGGCATCACGAGGACCCGCCCGGCCGCCGCCTGCACGCTCTCGGCGATCACCCGCTCGTGCTCGTCGTGGGTGAGCGTGGGCGACTCGCCCGTGGTGCCCACCGGGCAGATGCAGGTCGTGCCAGCGGCCGCCTGAAACGCGATCTGCTCCCGCAGCCGGGCTGAGTCGAGCGTGCCGTCTCGGAAAGGCGTCACGATGGCGACGGAGAGGCCGGCGAAACGTTCGGCACGGGTGGGCATCAGGTCGAAAACTCCAGGGAGGGGCCGCCGCGGCGGGGCCTGGCAGTTGCCGGCCCACCCGCGGCTGCGCGAGAATATGATTTCCACCGCGGTCCGGCAAATGCGGGGCGTGAGTCGGGGAGGCCAGGGGCCTGCTCCGCGCGTCACGCCCCCCCGGCGCGATCCTCGGGATCGAAGGTTGCATGGCGCGACACAAGCAGGATGCATCAGGGCCGCCGCCGGTCGGTCGTCCTCTGCTGCAACCGGGTCGGCCGCGTCGGGGAGCTGACGAAGCTGCGGCGAAGGTCGTGGCCGCCGGCGGCCGCCGCGCGGCGCTGGGGGTGATCCTCGGCACCGGCATGGGCGGGCTCGTCGACCGGCTCGAGGATGGCTGGGCCATGCCGGGCATCGACACGGGGTGGCTGGCCCGGTCCACGGCCACGGGGCATGCCGGACGGATCGCCTGTGGCCTGGTCGCCGGCGTGCCGGTCGTGATGCTCCAGGGCCGCGTTCACGGCTACGAGGGTTTCGCCCCCGAGATGCTCACGCGGGGGGTCGAACTGATGGCCGCGCTCGGCGTCGGCCGGCTGCTCGTGACCAACGCCTCGGGCGGCCTGCGGCCCACCATGACCAGCGGCGAGCTCGTGATCCTCACCGACCACATCGACCTCGTGCGCCGCCCGTGGGGCGACGCGCTCGAGCCGGCGCCGCCGCGGGCCCCGGCCGACGTCCACGCTTCCTATTACGACGCCGATCTCGCGGAGCGGGCCTTGGTCGCGGCCCGGCGGGTCGGGGCGATCGCCCGGCGCGGCGTGTACGCGTTTCTCTCAGGGCCGAGCTACGAGACGCGGGCCGAGTACCGGATGCTGCGGCGGATCGAGGCCGACGTCGTGGGGATGTCGACGGTGCCGGAGATCGTGGCGGCGGCCCGCATGGGCCTGGACGTGGTGGCCTGCTCGGTGGTCACCAACGTGGCCCGGCCCGACGCACCGGAACACACCGACGCCGAGGATGTCTGCCGTCTCGCGGCCGATGCGGCCGACGGCGTGTGGGCGATCCTGCAGGAGTTGGCCCGCGACGCGGGGCCGCCGACCTTGGCCGGGGCCGCCGCGTGACCAAGCCCCGCACGACGATCCTGCTCACCAACGACGACGGCATCGACGCCCCCGGGCTCGCCGCGCTGGCCGTCGCCGCGCGGTCGCTCGGTGGCGAGGCGGTGGTGGTGGCGCCGGCCGAGCCCCACTCGGGCTGTGGCCATCGGGTGACGACCGGCCGGCCGCTGGCCGTCGAGGAAGCCGGGGTGGGGCGGTTCCGCGTGTTTGGCACGCCGGCCGACTGCGTCCGGCTGGGGCTGGCGGAACTCGTCCCCGACGCGACGCTCGTGCTCTCGGGCATCAACGCGGGAGGCAATCTCGGCGCCGACATCCACCACTCGGGCACGGTGGCCGCGGCCCGCGAGGCGGCGCTGCACGGGCGGACGGCCGTGGCCGCCTCACAGTATCACCGCCGCGGCAGCGAGATCGACTGGGCGCGGGCGGCGGCGTGGCTCGCCGACGTGCTGCGGGAGATCGAGCGGTCGGCCGCCGGCCCGGGCGAGTTCTGGAACGTGAACTTCCCCGATCTGCCGCCGGCGAACGAAAGGCCGCCGGTGGTGGAATGCTTCGTCGACCCTTCCCCCTTCGCGCTCGAGTATCGCCGCACCGACGACGGCTGGCACTACGACGCGAGCTACCACCAGCGGCCGCGGCGGACGGGCGGCGACGTGGCGACCTGCTTCGGCGGCGCGATCGCGGTGTCGCGGCTGCGGGTGGTGTGAGCGATCCGGGGCGGAAAGGGTGCAGCTGTGGCGAGGGTGTGAGATGCTGGGAGCGATCCCGTCCCGCCCGGAGACTCCGCGATGGCCGCCCTTTTCCTGCGGATGACCATGGTCCTCGTGGCCAGTGGTGTTTTTCTCGTGCTGGCAGGTGCCGGCCCCGTCGCCGCCAATCCGTTCGGCGTGGAGCGGCAGGGGGGCGACGCCATCGCCGCCATCCGGTCGCTCACGCCCGAGCAGGCCCGCGAGCTCGTGGCCAAGCGATCGGACGCGACCGTCCGGATCGGCACCGGCAACGCTCCCCTCGCGTTCGCCGGAAACGGCATCTCCCTGCGGGGCGCCCTGATGCTCAGCAGCCTCGAATCGCTCGATGCCGAGACGGCGGAGGTCTTGGCGGGCTACGACGAGGGGCCACTCTTCCTCGACGGCCTCTCCACGCTTTCGCCCGAGGTCGCCCGCGCGCTCAAGAACTTCAAGGGTGGACCGCGGAGCTTTGCCTCGTTCGGCCGGTGCCTCTCGCTGGCCGGCCTGGAGACGCTCTCGCCCGAAGCGGCCGCGTCACTCGCGGCCTTCCCCGGCGAAGCGCTGGTTCTGGGCGTGCGCGAGCTTCCCGAGGCGGCATTCCGCCGGCTGATGAAGTTCCAGCGAAGGCTGTACCTGCCCAGACTGGCCAGGATCCCGGCGGGCGCTACCGAGGCGCTCGCCGACTACCGGGGCCCGGGCCTGTCGCTGCTCGGCCTCTCCACGGTCTCCCCAGAGCAAGCGCGGGCGCTGACGGAGCTGGGGGTGATGTGGAACGGCCGGCTACCGAATGTGAAGAACCTCACTCCCGAGACAGCGGCGGTGCTCGCGGGATTCAAGGGGCCGAGGCTCGATCTCGACGGAGCCACGCTCTCGAAGGAGGCCCTCGAGGAGGTCGCCGGGTATCGCGGCCTGCTGTTGCTTCGGGGGCTGACCACGCTCCCCGAGGAAAAACGTGCGGCACTGGCGGCGTTCAACGGCAGCGGCCTGGGGCTTGGCGGCCTGACGACCGTGACTCCCGACCTGGCGATGCGACTGGCGACGTTCGCGACGAAGTTTCTCTCCCTCGATGACGTCGCGGAGCTTTCCCCCGAGGCCGCCGCGGCGCTGGCGGGATTCCCAGGAGCCGTGTCGCTCGCCGGGCTGACCGAGCCGTCCCCGGAGTTGATCAGGGCGTTGGGAGATCTGAGGAGGCGTTCGCTCAAGGGCGTGACGTCCCTTTCCCCGGAAGCGGCCGCGGCCCTGGTCGCGGGCTTTTCCGGCGGCGACCTGGCGCTGAACCTCACCACCCTTCCGGCCGACACGGCCAGGGAGCTGGCGAAGGCTCAGTACAACTCGCTGTTTCTGGATCGATTGACCGAGCTCTCGGACGAGGCCGCGGCGGCGCTTGGTGCGTGTACCTTGACTAATCTGTGGTTACGGGGCCTGACCGACCTCTCCCCCGGGGCAGCGAAAGGCCTGGCAGCGCTCAAAGCCCGGCAAATTGGCCCAACCCTCCGGCTGGACAGCCTCCGGAGCCTCTCCCCTGAGGCGGCCCAGGCGCTCGCCGCAAGCAACATTACCTATCTCGAGCTGATCGGCCTGACGACGCTCTCGGCCGGCACGGCCGAGGCCCTCGCCGGGTCCAAGGCGTTCAGCGGCGACCTCCGCTCGGTGACCGTGCTGTCGGCCGATGCGGCGGTCGCCCTCGGCAGGTTCGGCGGCAACAAGTCCGGCGGGAACAAGCTGAACCTGTTCGGCCTGACCACGCTCGATGCCGAGGCTGCCCGCGGGCTGGCGGGATTTCAGGGAAACCTCGAACTGGACGGGCTGGCCGCCATCGATGCCGAGACTGCTGCGGCGTTGGCGAAGTATGCCGGGCCGAGGCTGTCGCTCCGCGGCCTGAAAACCCTCTCGGCCGACGCGGCCGAGCAGTTGGCGAAGGCGACAGCCTGGGATGGGCGACTGTCGAGCCTGCGCTCGCTCTCCGACGACGCTGCGGGGGCGCTCGCGGGCTTCGAGGGCAAGTCGCTGGACCTTGGTCCGGTGCCGCTCTCCGACCGGGCCGTGGCGGCGCTGGCCGGCTTCCGAGGGTCGGCCCTGGGGCTCTTCGTGCCCCGGCTCTCGGCGGAGTCTGTCCGATCATTGGCGACGTTTTCGGGCGACCGGCTTTCGCTCGCGGGGCTCGTGGAGCCACCGGCCGGGCTCGCGGAACTGCTTCCCGAGTTCGCGTGCAAGAACGTCAGCCTTCACCCGTGGGAGTGGAATCTCGGCCGGAGCCGGCCGGTGACGACGGCCGACGCCCGGCTGCTGGCCGCCTACGTGAGCCGCCTCGGGAAAACCTGCGTGGTTCCCGGCATCACCGGCCTCGAGACCCCCGAGGCGGTCGAGATCGCGACGATTCTTGCCGCGTCGCGGGGGTCGTTCTCGATTCCCAATCTCGAGCGGATTTCCCCCCGGACGCTCGCCGCCCTGATCAGGACTGGCAACGTGGAACTGCCGCCGATCGATGTCATCGACTTGATCCCGGACGCCGAAGGCGGCTTCACGGACGATTTCGTGGTGCCCGAAGACTTCCCAACGCGAAAGCGTCGGTAACCGCTCGCCACGCAGCGGTCCGGCCAGGCGCGTGAGCCCACGCGGGCCTCACACGCCGCGGGCCTGCCAGGCGGCGGTGTCGGCGTCGAACACGCGGACCTTCGCCCAGCCGGTCGCGTTTTCCGCGATGAACTGCTGATGCCGCGGGGCGGTCTGGTAGGCGTCGTGGGCCGCCCGCGACTCGAACACCACCAGCAGGAACACGTCCCACTCGCGGTCGTTGACGTGCCGGTCGTAGTCGGCGAGCGTGCCCACGGAGAAGGCCACCTCGCCGGGATGACCGGTCAGGTGCTCGCGGCAGGCGGCCACGAGGGCCGCCACCGCCGCCGGGGAGCGATCCTTGAGCGCGAAGTAGACGGAATGGGCGAGCACGGCGTTCAGGCCTCCGGGGAGCGGGCGTCGCGGGCGGCCTGGGTCACGGGGCCGGCCGAGCGGGGCGTGGCCGGGCCGATGATCTGCACGACCTCGGTGTCGTCGAGCATCTCGCGGCTCTCGAGTTCGCCCGCCAGCCGGTCCAGCTTGTCACGGTTTTCCGAGAGCAACTGCACGGCCCGTTCGGCGGCCTCGCCCAGGAAGCGGGCCACCTCCTCGTCGATGATCTGCGCCGTGTTTTCGCTGAACTCCCGCTGCTCGTAGACGTCGCGGCCGAGGAAGGGATGCTCGTGGGAGCTCTGGCAGGAGACGGGGCCGAGCTTCTCGCTCATGCCCCAATGGGCCACCATCTTGCGGGCGATCCGCGTGGCCTGCATCAGGTCGTTCTCGGCCCCGGCGGAGTATTCGCCGAACACGAGCTTCTCCGCGGCCCGGCCGGCGAGGATGAAGGCGAGGCGGTTCTGGAGGTCGCTCTCGCCCACGTTCATCCGGTCTTCCTCGGGCACGAGTTGGGTCACGCCGAGCGCTCGGCCGCGGGGGATGATCGTCACCTTGTGGAGCTTGTCGACGCCCGGCAGCAGCCAGGCGGCCAGGGCGTGGCCCGCCTCGTGGTAGGCGGTCATCGTCTTTTCGCGGCCGGCCAGCACCTCCTCCCGCTTCGGGCCCATCAGCACCTTGTCGCGGGCGTAGTCGAAGTCGGAGGAGTCGACGGCGTTCTTGTCGTGCCGCGTGGCCCAGAGGGCGGCCTCGTTGACGAGGTTGCGGATGTCGGCGCCGGTGAGGCCGACGGTGGCGCTGGCAAACCGGTCGAGATCGACGTCGGGGGCGAGCGGCACGTTCCGCGTGTGCACCTTAAAGAGAGCCAGGCGGGCCTTCTGGTTGGGGCGGTCGACGGTCACGTGGCGGTCGAAGCGGCCCGGCCGCAAGAGTGCGGGGTCGAGCACGTCGGGCCGATTTGTGGCGGCGAGCACAATCACGCTCTCCGACGGGCTGAAGCCGTCCATTTCGGAGAGGATCTGGTTGAGCGTCTGCTCCCGCTCGTCGTGGCCGCCGCCGAGGCCGGCACCGCGAACGCGGCCCACGGCGTCGATCTCGTCCACGAACAGGATCGCGGGGGAGGCGTCTTTGGCGGTTTTGAACATGTCGCGAACCCGCGACGCGCCCACGCCCACGAACATCTGGATGAACTCGCTGCCCGAGATCGAGAAGAAGGGCACGCCCGCCTCGCCGGCCACGGCCCGGGCTAGCAGTGTCTTGCCCGTGCCCGGCGGGCCCATCAGGAGCACGCCCTTCGGCACCCGGCCGCCGAGCCGCTGAAACTTCTGCGGGTCCTTGAGAAACTCCACGATCTCCTGGAGGTCGGCCTTCACCTGCTCGAGTCCGGCCACGTCGGCGAATGTCACCTGCTTGTCGCCGGCGGCATACCGCTTGGCGGGAGATTTCGAGAAGCCGCCGAGGAAGCCCGTGTTGCCCAGCGGGTCGCGGGCCTTGCGGAGAGTCATCCAGAAGCCGGCCATCAGCAAGAGCGGCACGAGCATGTAGAGGCCCATCAGGAAGCCGGTGCCGTCGGTGGGCGTCTTGGTGAGCTTCTTGATGTCATCGTGCTCCTGCATGAGCCGGTCGAAGCCCTCGCGGAGGTAGGGGTTGAGATCGAGCGAGAAGGTCTTCTGCGGCTTGCTGCCGGCGGTCGTCTCAGGAAGTTCCTTGGCGAACTCCCCCTCGAGGTGATCACCCGAGAGCACGATGCGAGTGACGTTGCCTCCCTTCACCTGCGACACAAACTCGTCGTAAGAGATCGCGTCGCGAACCGTCGCGGCGTTGCCGGTGAGCACGGTGGCGAGGGCCACGGCCCCGAGGATCAGGAGAATCACCATCGGCAGGCCCGGGCGGCCGAACACGGGGGGGGTGTCGGACGGTCCCTTGGGGCGCGGGGCAGAATCCATGGACGCGGTCGTCTCCGGGGCGGGGGTGAGCCGGCGGACCGCTGGCGGCGGAGTTTCCGGCAGGACGGATTAGTCTACTGTATGGGTGCAGCCACGTGTGGCGGTTCGGCCGGTGTGCCAAGGCCGCCGGAGGCGGTCGAGGGAGCGAGATGCAGGAGGACCTTTCGGCGGGACGGGCGGTGAAACGGGGCGTCGTGGCCGTGGCCCGCCGCGGTGAGCTCTATCTGGCGATCCGGCGGGGCAGGGCGGTGGCCGCCGGCGGGCGTGTCTGCTTTCCAGGCGGTCACATCGAGCCGGGCGAGGAGGAGCACGAAGCCGTGGTCCGCGAGTGCCGCGAGGAGTTGGCGGCCGTCGTCGAGCCGGCGGAATGCGTTCATCGCAGCGTCACGGCCTGGGGCACGTCGCTGGCGTGGTGGACGGTGCAGCTCGCCGACGGCGAACTCGTGCCGCATCCGGTCGAGGTGGACGAAATCCTCTGGCTCACGCTCGACGAGATGCTGGAGGAGCCGACGCTGCTGTCGGGCAACCGCGAGTTTCTCGAAGCGGTGATCGACGGCCGCGTACGGTTGTGAGCCACGGGCGACGGGTTGTTCCGCAGGTTACCAACCTGCGGCTACGGTGACCGCCACGTAGGTGCAGGTTGGCAACCTGCACCAGCGAAATGACGGACGCTGTTACCCCGCAGGTTACCAACCTGCGGCTACGGTGACCGCCACGTAGGTGCAGGTTGGCAACCTGCACCAGCACATCACGGTG
>Ga0164292_10002861_pt1 | contig 14073 bp, 12 predicted proteins | sample GEODES117metaG_FD_111486 | JGI IMG/M metagenome (GOLD analysis project Ga0164292, IMG submission 111486) | Eutrophic lake water microbial communities from Lake Mendota, Wisconsin, USA - GEODES117 metaG | ecosystem: Environmental > Aquatic > Freshwater > Lake | place: USA: Lake Mendota... | reverse complement strand
CTGCTCGCGGTGGCGTTCGCCGTGCTGTTCGCGCTCATCGCACTGCACTGGACCGGGCGCTCGCTCGATGTGTATGCGCAGATCGGTCTCGTCATGCTCGTCGGACTCGCCGCCAAGAACGCGATCCTCATCGTCGAGTTCGCGAAGGTGCGTGCCGACGGCGGCGAGAGCCCGCTGCAGGCGGCCAGCGAGGCATCGCGCCTGCGCCTGCGCCCGATCATGATGACGAGCCTGAGCTTCATCCTGGGCATCCTGCCGCTGGTGATCGCGGTGGGTGCGGGCGCCCAGAGCCGCCGGTCGATCGGCATCTCGGTCTTCGGTGGCATGCTCGGGTCCACGATCATGGACCAGCTCGTGGTGCCCACCTTCTTCTTCCTGCTGTACTCGCTTCGGATGGGTCGGGGCGGTCGAGCGCGCCCGGCAGGGGAGCCTGCCGGCCATGCCGGCAACCACCACGGGGCTTGATCTATTCTGCCCGGTGCGCCTTGCGCGCAGGAGGCACAGCATGCACTGGTACGTCGTCGAATCGGGTCAGCCGACGGGTCCGCATGACCGCGTCGCCATCGAGCGGATGGTGGCACTCGGCCGCATCAATGCCGCGACGAAGGTCTGCGTGGTGGGCGACATCGCTTGGACGACCGCTTCGGCCGATCCGGTGATCAGCGGGTTGTTGGCCGGCCTGGCGAATGCCGGGATGACGGCTCGTGCCGACGCGGTGCTCGGTGCATCGCATCCGCCGCTGGCCTCGAGCCCCATCCCCGAGGAGGAGTTGCCCGCGTTCACGTACGGCGGTTCGTCGCAACTCGGTCACAAGGCGTTCAAGGCCAAGTGGGGCGTGCTCGTGCTGATCGGCTTGGTCTACCTGGTGCTGTCGTACGCGCTCAGCGTTCCGGGGTTGATCGCCGGCATGCTCCGCCAGGCGGCCGAGGAGTCCGGTACGTCTGCCCCCGGCGCCCTCGGGCTCGACCTGGTGGGTTGGCTGCTGTCCATCCTGGTGGGCGGTCCGCTGCTGGCGGGCGTCATCGTGGCGGGCGCGCGCGTGGTGCGCGGCGCTGGACAGGTGTCGGACCTGTTCCTGGGCTTCCAGCGGTACGGGTCGGTCGTGCTCGCCTACTTCGTCTCGGTCCTGCTGATCGGCGTCGCGATCGTGGCTGCCGTCATCCCCGGTCTGAACCTGCTTGGCGTGGGCGTTGGCTTCGAGTTCGGGGGTGGCTCCAACGGCTTGGGCGTCGTTGGCGCACTCGGTGTGCTGCTGGCCGGTCTGGGCGCGCTGGGCGTGTCGATCTGGGTCATGCCGCGGCTCATCTTCATGGCTGCGCTCGCGGCCGACCCGTCGCTTCCCAAGGAAGGCCTGGAGGCCACGCTTCGCCGCTCCTGGTCGCTCACGGCGGGCAAGTCGCCGGCGATGTTCGCGTTGCTGTTCGTGTACGGCCTGATCCTTGGCGTGAGCGTGTTCCTGCTCTGCGTCGGCCTGCCGCTGCTGGGGATGCCGCTCTTCGTGGCCGTCCAGGGCGCCACGTACGCCACGGTGTTCTCGGCCGGTCACCCCACCCGAATCGGGTCGTGATTTCCCGCGCGTCCTGTCCGGGCGGGGCCCATCGGGGCAATCCACGATGACATCCCGCAGCAACGGCTGATTCGACCCATGGAGAGCTCCGACACCTTCGACCGTCGGCTCGCGCAGGAACGGTTCCTGCTGGTTGGCTTCATTGCCGCTGCCTGCCGAGGCCGTGTCGCCTCAAGCGATGTCGTGGAGGATCTCGTGCAGGACACCCTCGCCATCGCCTGGACCCGTCGCGCCGAGTTCGATGGCGCCCGTGCGCTCGGACCGTGGCTGCGCGGCATCGCGGTCAGGGTGGTCATGGGTTCGGTGCGCCGCGAGGCACGGCGTCGCCGGATCGCGATGGACGATGCCCACGAGATCGTCCGCATCGAGGGGCTCGCCGAGCGGTTCGCTGCGATCGAGGACCAGCTTGATGGGCGGCAGCTCGCCGAAGGCGTGCGTGGTTGCGTGCAGGCCTTGCCTGCCACGTTCCGCGAGGTGCTCGAGCGCCACTACGGCGGCGATCAGTCGATCGCCGAGATCGCGGTCGATCTCGGGATCAGCGATGACCTGGCCAGCAAGCGTGCGATCCGCGGGCGTGCGCTCGTGGCCCGATGCCTGCGGTCCAAGGGCCTGGTGCCCGGCAGTGATGCGCCCGATGGGCGCGACGAGGAGTCATCATGAGCAGTGCATTCCCCGACCCGCACGATCCTCGGCACATCGATGATGACGTGATGCACGGTCTGATGGCTGCGCACGCCTCGGAGAGCGTCGGCGCCACCGTCGGCCGCGTCGAGCCGCGTGGGGCACGGGCCATGCGGCCGATGTCGATGGGCCCGATCGCGGCGATCCTCCTCATGGCGATCACGCTGGCCGTGCTGGTTCCGCTTGCGATCAGTCCATCCGCGGCGAGCGCGAACGACGTCATCGGTTCGGCGCAGGCCGCGCTCGCCGAGCCGGGCTCGCGCACGTACGAGATCCGCATCACGCGGTGGGGCGGTCCGGTGGCCAGTCGGCTCATGGTGGGCGAGGTCACGCACGTGGCCGGGCCCGATCCCCGCTCGTTCGGCTACCTGGAGCTCGATGATGCCGGCAAGCGCATCGAGTTCGGTCGCGATGCGCAGGGGTCGTGGTTCAAGGGTCCTGATGGCCAGCTTCGCCGGCGTGAGGCCAAGGCCGACGGCCGCGGCGAGGCTGCCGTCGAACGGCGCGCACAGCAGGGTGGCGACGGTTCGGGCAGCGCCGCTGCGCGTGGTCCGTCCATGCCGGTCGACTTGGATTGGATGACGCTGGACTCCGTGCTGCCGCGCCTCAAGGACGGTTACGACCTGCAGGTCGTCGAGTATCCGCGCTGGCGCACGCTCGTCGCGCGCCGGCAGTGGATGCCCAACGGCATCGACGCAAAGGCTGCAGCCGAGCGTGCAGCATCGATCCGGCAGGGGACGCAGCCCGACGGAAGTGCGGAGCGGTCCCGCGGTGACGCCGCGGCCGCGCCGTCGCGCGCTCCGGAGCAGCGTGGTGACGATGCCGCCGGTTCGCGGCGCGTCAATCCGGACGTGCAGACCGCCATGCGATCAGGCCTCGTGACGGGTGGTCCCTTGCGCGGTGCACCGCTGCGTGTCGAGCTGGAATTCGCACCTGATGGCCGCGTCATCGAGCGCGCGCGCATCGAACTTGATGCGCCCCGCGCGCCGCGCACCATCGAGCTCCGCCTGAAGTCCCCGGGCGAGCCGGCAGCCGACGACGACATCGACCTCGGCACCTGGGAGTGATGCGCGGCTCCGGCGGTGGTCATCGAAGCACCCGCTTGATGTTCGATCCGCTGCGCCCGCACGGCCTCTGCGCCTGATCCGGCGTCGGCCTGCTAGCGGGCGCCCTGGGCTGCAGCCGTCCGATGCACCGACACGCCCGAGAGGCACGGGCACGCGCGGCTGTCGAGGATCTCGATGCGCACGTGCGTGGCCTTCGTCGCCGGCACGCGCACGATGCGCTTGTGGCCGATGGTCGTGCCCTCGGCGAGCGTGATCCAGTCGCGGTGGTTGTTGCTCGGCGTGGCCGGCACGCTGATGCGGAAGCGCTTCACGCGCTGGCCGAGCGCGATGGGTTCGGCCAGCACCACGCGGTCGAACTCGCGGGACGGATCGAGCTCGATCTCCATCGACGCCGCGGTCGCACCATCCTCGGTCGCCCAGAAGGTGGCGGGATCGCCGTCGACGGCCTTGTCGGGACCGAAGGGTTCGGGTGCGGGCTTCTCGTACGCACCGCGTGGCGTGAAACCGCGGATCGCATCCGCGGCGGTCGGTCGTCCGCGGGCCAGGTCGGTGCCCGCGCCGTAGGTCGCGTCGATCAGCGCCCGCAGGCCAAGCACCGCCTTGGCATCGTTCTCATGGATCAGGCCCCGACGATCCACCGGGAAGTTCAGGTGGAAGTTCGCGTTGTGCCCGACGCTGCGCTCCCACAGGTCGAAGAGCTGCGCGGGGGTCTTGACCTTGTCGTCCTCGTGCGCATGGAAGAACCAGCCCGGGCGGATCGACACGTCGCACTCGGCGGGGATCCACGACTCGCCGTCCTCGTCACCTTCGGTCAACGACTTCTGCGGGGGCGGATTGTCGTTGCCGATGCCGTGTCCTGCGGCCTTCAGCATGGCCCAGCAGGTGTCGCCGGCCCAGCCCTGCTCGTTGCCGACCCACCGGATGTCGGGACCGACATCGCTGAAGATCACCGCATCGGGCTGCAGTTCGCGCACCACCGTACGGAAGCTCGGGAAGTCGTAGACCTGGCGCTTGCCGTTGGGGCCCTCGCCGCACGCGCCGTCGAACCAGACCTCGAAGATGGGACCGTACGACGAGAGCACCTCACGCAGCTGCGAGCGGAAGATCTGGTTGTAGGGCTCGCCCGTGCCGTACTGCGGATTGTTCCGGTCCCATGGCGACAGGTAGACGCCGAACTTCAGCCCGCCTTCGCGGCAGGCATCGCTGAGCTCGCGTAGCACGTCGCCCGTGCCCTTCTTCCACGGGCTTGCCTTCACCGAGTGCTCACTGAAGGCCGTGGGCCAGAGGCAGAAGCCGTCATGGTGCTTGGCGGTGATGACCACGCCCTTCATGCCGGCCTCCTTCATCACGCGCACCCACTGGCGCGCGTCGAGTGCCGTGGGCTGGAACACGTGCGCCGGCTCGTCGCCGTGGCCCCACTCGAGGTCGGTGAAGGTGTTGGGACCGAAATGGATGAAGCCCGTGAATTCCAGGTCCTTCCAGGCGAGTTGGCGCGGCGAGGGGAGCGGGGCGATGGGGGCGGGTGGCGGGACGGTGATGGCCATGGTGAGGAGGGCGCTGAGCATGCCTCGCGCAGGCTAGGCGATCGCCGCCTTCAGCCGCGACCCCGCATGGGCCTGACCAGCACGCGCGATGCTGCGGTGGTGCTCATGCTCACCACGGCGCCGCCGTCGGGCCGGATCCGCATGACGCCGGCGCCGGGTTCGATCGCGACGATGCGCAGCCCTGCGCCCACCTTCAGCCCGCTGGCGCGGAGGAATCGCAGCGAGTCGCCGCGTTGGTCGAGGACGCGCACCAGCCGCGCCGCATCGCCGACGCCCAGTTCCGACATCGGCATGGCCTCGGATTCCTGCAGCGCGCCGTCGGCGCGCGGAATCGGGTCACCGTGGGGATCGAACGCGGGGCGGCCCAGGTGACGGTCGAGCGCATCGAGCACCAGAGGCGAGATCGCGTGCTCGAGCCGCTCGGCCTCGTCGTGCACCACCGACCAGTCGAGCCCCAGCGTGTCGACGAGGAAGGTCTCGACGAGGCGGTGCCGACGCAGGATGTCGAGGGCGGCCCGGGTTCCCCGCGCGGTCAGCCGCACGCCGCCGAACCGCTCATGGCGGGCCAGCCGGGCCGCCACGAGCTTCTTCACCATGCTCGTGGCCGAGCCGGGTGTCACCCCGAGCGACGCCGCGATCTTGCCCATCGGCGCCTCATCGGTGGCCGCCTCGCGCTGCACGAGGTAGATGGCCTTCAGGTAGTTCTCGACCGTTTCGCTGGCGAGCATGGGGCCAAGCCTAGCCGAGCGTTGACATGGAGTGATGCGCAACCTAGAGTTTGAGTCGTCAAACTCATGCGTGCACCACCTGCCATCCTCGCCGCGGTCACCGTCGTCCTGGCCTGGCTCGTGGCCCCCCGCGCCCACGCGGCCCCGCCGCTCAAGGTGGTCGCCACGACCGGCATGATCGCCGACACGGCCCGGGCGATCGGTGGGCCCGCGGTCTCGGTCACCGCACTGATGGGCGAGGGCGTCGATCCACACCTGTACAAGGCGTCGCCCGGCGATGTGCGCATCATGACCGGAGCCGGGCTGCTCCTGTGGAACGGACTGCACCTGGAAGGGCGGCTCGGCGATGCAATCACCAAGCTGGGGTCGCGTGTGCCGGTCGTGTGCGTGACCGATGCGATGCCGCAGGATCGGCTGCTGCGTGCCGCAGGGGCGGATTCGGTGCCGGATCCACATGTGTGGTTCGACCTGGAACTGTGGCGATCGGCATGCGAGCGCATCCGCGACGCCATCATCGAGCGTGCTCCCGATGCCGCCGCGGACGTCCGCGCCCGCTGCGCCACGCACCTCCAACTCCTCGACACGGCCTCGGCCCACGTCCGGTCGGTCATCGCCTCGATCCCCGCCGAGCGACGGGTGCTCGTCACGGCGCACGATGCCTTCGGCTACTTCGGCCGGGCCAACGGGCTCACGGTTCGCGGCATCCAGGGGTTGTCGACCGACAGTGAGGCGAGCCTTCGCGAGCTCAATGCGCTCATCGACCTGATCGTCGAGCGCAAGGTGCCGGCGGTCTTCGTCGAGAGCAGCGTGCCGCGCAAGGCGGTCGAGGCGCTCGTCGAGGGATGCGGCGCGCGCGGCCATGCGGTGACGATCGGGGGCGAGCTGTTGAGCGATGCGATCGGTCCGGCCGGCACGGAGCAGGGCACGCACGTGGGCATGGTGGTGCACGATGCCGAGCTCATCGCGCGCTCGCTCGGCGGCACCGTGCCCGCCCGCCCCGGCGTGCTCGCGGCCTGGCTCGATGCGGCGGCGGGACGGGCGCCATGACCGAGGTTGCGCTGTCGTTCCATGGCGTGTCGGTCGCCTACCGCAGCGAGCTCGTGCTGGAGGGGATCGATGCGGCCATCCCGTCGTCGTCGCTCTGTGCCATCGTCGGCCCCAACGGCGCCGGCAAGAGCACGCTCATCAAGGCAGCCCTCGGGCTCGTTCCCCTGGCCGCCGGCAGCGTGAGCGTGCTCGGCGGCACGATCGCATCACGACGCGGTGATGTCGCCTACGTGCCGCAGCGTGAATCGGTCGATTGGGAGTTCCCGACCGGTGCGCTGGAGGTGGTCCTGATGGGCGCCTACGGCCGCCTCGGGATCTTCCGAGGTCCTGGCCGCGCCGAGCGATCGCAGGCCATGGAGTGCCTCGATCAGGTGGGGCTTGCATCCTTCGCCGATCGGCAGATCAACCAGCTCAGCGGGGGCCAGCAACAGCGCGTCTTCCTGGCGCGCGCACTGATGCAGCGTGCACGGCTCTTCCTGATGGACGAACCGTTCGCCGGCGTCGATGCGGTGACGGAGGATGCCATCATGCGCGTCCTCGCCGCCCTGCGCGGGCGGGGCTGCACGATCGTGGCGGTGCACCACGATCTCGCGACCGTTCGCGACCGCTTCGATCACGTGCTGCTGCTGAACAAGCGGCTGATCGCTTCCGGGCCCGTGTCGACCACGTTCACCGGCCCGTTGCTGCAGCGGACCTATGGTGGCCGCCTGGCCCTGATGGTCGACGCATCGTCAGGACCTGCGCCCGGACAGGCGGGAGGCTGAGGTGCCCGAACTCCTCCGGCTGCTGTCGCTGCAGGATGCCAGCACGCGCATGGTCATGCTGAGCACCGCTTCGCTGGCCATGGCCGCCGCGTTGGTGGGTTCGCTCGCGATGCTGCGACGCCGTGCGCTCGCGGGTGATGCGGTCGCGCACGCATCGTTGCCGGGGATCTGCCTGGCGTGGTTCGTGGCGGGTGATCGAAGCCTGGCGGTGCTGCTGCTCGGTGCCCTGGTGCTCGGCCTCGCGAGCATGGCGACCATGGCGCTCGTGCAACGATGGCCCAAGGCCCGCGAGGACGCCACGACAGCCATCGCCATCAGCGGCTTCTTCGGGCTCGGCATCGTGCTCTCGCGCGTGATCCAGAACCAGCCCGGCGGCAATCGAGCCGGACTCGACGGGTTCCTCTTCGGCAAGGCGGCCACGATCGTCTCCACCGATGCGTGGCTCGTGCTCGGCGTGGCGGTCGCGGTGGCGGCCACCGTGCTGGCCCTGCGCAAGGAGTTCGGGTTGCTGTGCTTCGACCGGGACTTCGCGGCAGGCATCGGTCGGCCCGTGCACCGACTCGATGCCATCCTGCTCGTGCTCGTGGCGCTCGTCACCGTCGCCGGACTGCCCAGCGTGGGGGTCGTGCTGGTGGTGGCCTTGCTGGTGATTCCGCCCGCGGCCGCCCGCTGCTGGAGCGGCTCGCTCCGCACGATGCTCGCCGTGGCCGCCGTGATCGGTGCGGCCAGCGCCGTCATCGGCACGGGCCTCAGCGCCGTGCTCCCGCCTCCGGGCGGTGCGGTCGGCGGTGGTTGGCCGACAGGTCCGATGATCGTGCTCACGGCGGCAGCGCTGTTCGTCGTCAGCCTGGCGGTCGCGCCCGAACGCGGCGTGCTGGTTGCGCTCTGGCGGCGCCACCGGTTGCGCGCGACGGTGCCACCGGGCCACGGGAGCACGCGATGATCGATCCGCCGATCGCCGCCATGCCGTCGCTCACGGCCGACGACGCCTGGATGCTGGCCACGGCGGTCCTGGCCAGCGTGTCCTGCGGACTCGTGGGCTGCTGGCTCGTGCTGCGAAGGCTCTCCCTCCTGGGTGATGCGATCAGCCATGCCGTGCTGCCGGGCATCGCCGGCGCCTTCCTGCTGACGGGCACGCGCGATGTGCTGCCGATGCTGCTGGGTGCGACGATCATCGGCATCGCGACGGCCTTCATCTCGTCGGCCCTCGGCCGTTGGGGTCGCGTGGACCGCGACGCTGCGATGGGAGTCACCTTCACGTCACTCTTCGCCCTGGGCGTGGTGATGATGTCGTTGGCGGCGCGTCAGGTCGACCTCGATCCGGGCTGCGTCCTCCACGGTCTGCTCGAGTTCGTGCCCTTCGACACCGTGGCGTTGCTCGGCGTGCAGGTCCCTCGAGCCGCTGCCTGGCTCGGTGGGGCACTCATGGTGGATGTGGTCCTGATGCTCGCGTTCCTCAAGCACCTGCGTGCCACGAGCTTCGATCCCGCGCACGCGGCGAGCGTCGGTCTGCGCGTGAGCCTGGTGCACCTTGGCCTGATGGCCACGGTCGCGGCCAACACGGTCGTGGCCTTCGAGGCCGTGGGCTCGATCCTGGTGGTGGCCATGCTCGTGGCGCCGGGAGCGACGGCCCGGCTCTGGACCGATCGACTGGGGTCGATGCTCTGGCTCGCGGCCGGCATCGCCGCAGCGACCGCCATCGTCGGCACGCTCGCCGCCATCGGGTTCAACACGTCGGCCGCCGGCATGATCGCCACCGTGTCGATGGTGGGCTACGTCGGCTCCGTGGCGGCCGTTGCGGCAGGACGTACGGTGCGCCGCACGATGCCGCATGCATCGACGCCGCTCACGATGCAGCAGCCACGATCCGATCGACCGTGATGCCGTAGTGGGCGTAGAGGGCGGGAGCCGGTGCACTGGCACCGAAGGCATCGATGCCCACGAACACGCCGTCGTTGCCGATCCAGCGGTCCCAGCCGAGGCTCGAACCGGCCTCGACGGCCACGCGGCGCGTGATCGCCCTGGGCAGCACGCTCTCGCGGTACGCGGCATCCTGTGCGGCGAAGACCGTCGTGCATGGCATGCTCACCACGCGCGTGGGGCACCCCGCAGCCTCGAGCCGCTCGGCAGCCTGCAGGCACAGGTGCAGTTCGGTGCCGGTGCCGATCAGGATCGCCTTGGGCGCTGCGCTCGCTTCGCGCAGGATGTAGGCGCCACGGGCACAGCCCGCGGCCGGGGCGAGTGTGCTGCGGTCGAGCGTGGGGATGTCCTGTCTTGACAGCACGAGCATCGATGGTCCATGCGTGGCGAGCATCGCCTGGCGCCAGCACTCGGTGACTTCGTTCGCGTCGCCCGGGCGCCAGACCTGCAGGTGCGGCATCGCGCGCAGGCTCGCCAACTGTTCGACCGGTTGGTGGGTGGGGCCGTCCTCGCCCAGGCCGATCGAGTCGTGGGTGAAGATCCAGATGACGGGCAGCTCCATCAGCGCGCCGAGCCGGATCGCAGGGCGTGCGTAGTCGGTGAAGCAGAAGAAGCTCGCGCCGTACGAGCGGAGCCCCGACAGCGCCATGCCGTTGCAGGCCGCTGCCATGCCGAACTCCCGCACGCCGAAGTGGACGTTGCGACCACCCGGCGTGTGCGACTGCATGCCGGGCTCGCCGTCGATGAGCGTCTTCGTGCTCGGCGCCAGGTCGGCGGATCCACCGACGAGCCATGGCACGGCCTTCGCCACCGCATTCAGCACCTTGCCGCCGCTGGCGCGCGTGGCCATGCCCTTGGGATCGGCGGGGAACGAGGGCAGTGCGGCATCCCATCCGGCGGGCAGCGTGCGCTGCATGATGCACTCGAGCTCGGCAGCGAGTGCGGGGTGCTGTGCGCGGTAGCCGGCGAAGCGGGCCTTCCAGGCGGCATGCGCCGAACGCCCACGCGCGCCGAACACGCCATCCATGCGCTCGCGCACCTCGCCCGGCACCAGGAACTGCGCGTCCTCGGGCCATCCGTACACGCGCTTGGTCGCCTTGATCTCGTCGTCACCGAGCGGTTCGCCGTGGGCTGCGTGCGAGTCCTGCTTCTTCGGGCTGCCCCAGCCGATGTGCGTGTCGACGATGATCAGCGTGGGGCGATCCACGCAGGCCCGTGCAGCCGTGAACGCGACCTCCAACGATGGCAGGTCATTCGCATCGGCTACGTGCAGCACGTTCCATCCATGGCCTTCGAACCGACGTCGCACGTCCTCGCTGAACGCCAGGTCGGTGTGTCCCTCGATCGTGATGCGGTTGCTGTCATAGATCCAGCACAGGTTGCCGAGCTTGAGGTGGCCGGCCATCGATGCCGCCTCGGCGCTCACGCCCTCCATCAGGCAGCCATCGCCGCAGATGGCCCACACGCGGTGCGCGATCAGTTCGAACTCGGGCCGGTTGAACCGGGACGCCAGCCAGCGCTCGGCCATGGCCATGCCCACGCTCGTCGCGATGCCCTGTCCCAGCGGCCCCGTCGTGACCTCGACGCCACCGGTCATGCCGAACTCCGGATGGCCCGGCGTTCGGCTGCCCAGCTGGCGGAACGCCTTGATCTGGTCCAGCGACACGGCGTCCTCGCCGGTGGGCTGCCCGTGGCGGTCGAGCTGCTTCACGCCCGCCAGGTGCAGCAGCGAGTACAGCAGCATCGAGGCATGGCCATTCGAAAGTACGAAGCGATCCCGATTGATCCAATCCGGGTGATCGGGGTCGAAGGTCAAGGCATCCTGGAACAGCGCCCAGCCCACCGGAGCCAGGCCCATCGGTGCACCGGGGTGACCCGACCTGGCCTTCTGGACGCCGTCCATGGAGAGCGTTCGGATCGTGTTGATCGCGAGGGCATCGATCGCAGGGACCGAGGCGGGGGTGCCGGCCTTGACGGTGTCGAGCAGCATGGAGGTCATCATGGTGGTCTGGGTGCACTGTACGCCGCGTCCTGCTGTTGACGCGGTGGAGCGATGCGCGTCTACTGTCCGGATGAGCCGCCTGAAGACCTTGGCGATCACGAGCCCCAAGGCGTGGGTCACCATGACGGCCCCGGTTCGGCTTGAGATGCTCGAGGCGCTGCGGTTGCTGGGGCCATGCGCGATCGCGGACATCGCCAGCATGCTGGATCGGCCTGCCGACGCGCTCTATCGCCACATGGACAAGCTCGTGCGCCTGGGTGCGGTGCGCGAGCTGGAGCAGCGGAAGGTCGGTCGTCGCCTCGAGCGGACCTACGACGTCGTGGCCGACCACATCCAACCGGGGTTCCGTGACGGCGGCAGCAAGGCTGCGAACCAGGCGTACGACCACACCGTGAAGGTGATCTGCAAGATCGCCGGACGCGCGAGCCGCGACGCCGCCCAGAGCGGCCAACTCAAGTTCAGCGCCGAGGCGCGCACGCTGGCGGCGATGGTGCATCATGGTTGGCTCACGCCGGCAGAGTTCGCCCGGGCACGTGGGCTCATCGTTGAGTTGCAGGCGCTCCTGGGAGCCGGGCGCCGTCGCCCCGACGCACGGCTCTACGTCATCGCGTCCATGCTGCTGCCGGTGGTCCGCAAGCGCGGGGCCCGGCGCGCGCGGGTTGGGGCTTCGTCATCCGGCAGTGTGGTGGACGTGGCCCCGGCAGCATCGGCCGGCCGCTCGGTCCGAAGTCCACGATCGACTCCTTCGCGGCGCGCCACGTGAGCGCGGACATCGGACGGACCACGCATCGCCGCACGATGCCGTCATGGATCTCAGCCCACCACGGACTGGGGACCCCGGAAGAACCCACCTGGATCCACACGGCGCTTCGTGGCTTGGAGACGCGGATAGTTCGAGCCCCAGTAGTGCGTCGGGACTTCGGCAGGGGTGAGGTCCTCGTCGGCGTAGTTGCAGTACCCGCCTGACCCGCCTTGGACCAATCGAGGAGCGATGTCGGCGTAGGCCCCGCGGAGCCAGGCTCGATTGGCCTCGATGGAGCGCGGCGTCGGTGACTGGACGTAGCCCAGGTACTGCACCTCGAGGCGGGCGGCACGATGATGGAATGCCGTGGCTTGCGGCGCAACGTCGGACACCGCACCACCGAGCGTCAGGAAGTTGATCGTGGCGTAGTCGCTGGCAGTCAACACCGGCGAAGCGAGTCGATCCAGCATCCATGCCCGGATCGCGGCTCCGGTTCCGACCGGTGGCGCGCCGAACACCATCGAGGACTTGGCTCGATAGTGCTCGCGCGTTGGGACGGCGGTCGGGTCGCACGCCGGGGAATCGGCTTCATAGCCGTAGCCCAGGCCCGGCGTGGAAGGAATGCCGGCCGGCCCCGTGAGCATGGATTGTGCCGCCAAGGCGTCGGTCATGGTGGCACGTGACCACAGCAGACCGATGCACTGCGGCACGGCCAGTGCGGCCGCTGGTCGGTTGAAGACCACACCAGCCGAGGCATGGCGCGGCAACCGCCCATCGGCGGCGGCTTCGTGCATCAGCTGCAGCACGTCGTCCGCTGCCGAGAGTGGCCAGTACCAGAGCAGCACCTGGAGCGGGGAGTACGGCACGGCTTCCACGGTGAGATCGACGGCGACCCCGAAGCTGCCTCCACCGCCGCCGCGCAATGCCCAGAAGAGATCCGCGTCGTCGTCGGGCGATGCGGTGACGATCGAACCATCGGCGAGCACGACCCTCGCGGATCGAACCCGGTCGCAGGTGAGGCCGTGCGCGCGCTGGAGGTAACCGAAGCCGCCACCTTGTGCGATGCCGCCGAAGCCCACGGTCTCGCAGCTGCCGCAGGGGATGGTCCAGTTCCCGTTGCACCGCAGGTCGCCGTAGACCCGCTGCAGCTGCGTGCCGCTGCCGATCCGGAACATCGCGCCCCCGAGGGGCTGGACGCCACCCATCGAGGCCAGGTCAAGCACGATCCCATCACCACCGGAAGCGCCGATGTACGAGTGCCCTCCTGAGCGGATCGCCAAGCGGACCCCCGCGGTGCGCGAAAAGTCGATCGTTCGCTGGATGTCGGCGATCGACGCCGGACGCACGATCAGGGAAGGTCGTGGGTCGAAGCGGCGGTTGTAGACCAGCCGCGCTGTGTCGTACGGGGCATCCGAGGGAAGGATGGTGGTGCCGTCGAGCGAGGATCGGAACCGGGCGAGTGACGGACTGCCGATGGTCGCGCCGGGGCAATCACCGGCAAGCGCGCTGCCAGCGGCACCGAGCCCGGCAACCATGCCGCCGGATCGAAGCAGGAACTCCCGGCGATCGATCATCCTTCGAGTGTAGGAGCGAAGCCTCTCGATGCAAGCCCCGTCTTGCCTTTGAATGGGGATCACCTACCCTGTGTGGATGCTCTGCCACACCCTCGCGATCGTGAGTGCCTGCGCTGCCGCCGGGAGCGACGGTTGGCCGTCGTGCACGTTCGCGACGTCGACGTGGCCGATCGAGGCTGGCGGCAACGGAAGGACCTATGCGGTGGTCCTGGTGCAGGCGCCATGGTCCTGGCACGCCGCCCGCGAGTTCGCGCTGGCCGCCGGAGGTGATCTCGCTCCGGCGGCGTCGAACGCCGAGCTGTCGTTCCTGATTGAGCTTGCACGGTCGGCATCGGCCTTCGAGTGCATCGGACCCTGGATCGGCGGGCATCGATCGCCCTCGGGCCAATGGGCCTGGACCGATGGAACGGCGTTCAAGGGATTCGCCTGGTCGCCTG
>Ga0164292_10002858_pt1 | contig 14080 bp, 10 predicted proteins | sample GEODES117metaG_FD_111486 | JGI IMG/M metagenome (GOLD analysis project Ga0164292, IMG submission 111486) | Eutrophic lake water microbial communities from Lake Mendota, Wisconsin, USA - GEODES117 metaG | ecosystem: Environmental > Aquatic > Freshwater > Lake | place: USA: Lake Mendota... | reverse complement strand
TTTTGCAACAAAATGCTGCCATGCTGCAACAGGGCCTGCTTACCCCGACGCTGGGCGCTTCCACCAATCTTGAACCCGGCCAAAATCACATCCCCAGCCGAGCGGCGCTCGAAACACAAAAACCTGGCCGGACCGGTCGCCGCCGCGCCACAACCGGCCCCCCCCAGTGCCGCCCCGGCCTGCTCGCCAGCCTGACTCTCTTTCGCAGCCGGTACAGCCTCGAACAAAGTCGCCTCGACTCCCTCTTCGCTCAACGCAGATAAAATCGCTCGGTGAACTGCATCATACAGTTGGCGATTTGCCTGACTCCATCGTTCTGCACTCGGTAGGCAAAGGCTGTAGGTTAATTCCCTGTCGTGAACAATCGCACCACCACCAGTTGCCCGACGCACCAAATCCAAGCCGCAACTGGGCAGATGAGTCAGCCGCTCTTCGTACCGCTGAAAGTAGCCCAAGGACAACGTCGCCGGGTTCCATTGATACAGCCTCATGGTTGCTCGACCAGTCGCTTCGCAGTGCTCAAGCAAGGCTTGATCAACAGCCATGTTCCATGCGCCCCGAGCTGGGGCGTCAACGTACAATTCAGCCCAACTCACTACTGCTCACTCCTGTTTCGCGGCACAACCTCTTGCTCCCGACGTCTGCTCGGTGGACCTCCCACAGGCAACTGGAGCGGGCAAGCGTCTGAACTTGGCCTTCCCTGCGCAGGAAAAAAGCGAACAGCAGGGAACCCCCAGCGCCGCTCGCCTCTGTCAGCATTCGATGCTCTCTAACCAATCCCAACCACCGACACGCCAAGGGTTAGCATTGTCCTGGGACCCCGCTATCGTGTGATCTCCAAACGGGGTGAAAGGCAATCCGCCCATTCCCGACAACTGTGATCACCAGTCCTCAGAAGCAGACCTTTCCTTCACTGCAAAACCAGAGACTTGCGAGAAAGCCGGCTGAACAGAACTGTGGGCTGCAGTAAGACCTGGCCGGGCAGGACAGGCCCTGACCTTAACCGTGTTCGGCAACTTGCTTCAGGTAAGCAGTGCGATCGAGCAGTTTGCCCAAGGCAGCATCGCTCGACAAGCGAACCTTGATGATCCAACCCTTGCCAAATGGGTCGCTGCTGAGCCAATCCAGATTGTTGGGCAGGTCGCTGTTGACCGCGATCACTTCGCCATCGACGGGACTGTACAAATCGCTCGTTGCCTTTACGGACTCGACTTCACCAAAGGACGTGCCAGCCGAGACTTTCGATCCCACGGCGGGCAAATCCATGTAGACGAGGTCGGTCAACAACTCGACTGCATGATCGGTGATGCCAACCGTCGCCACTTGGGCTCCGCCCTCGGCTGCCACATTGACCCACTCGTGTGTTTCGGCGTATCGCAATTGATCCAGGTTCACAGCTGTTATCTCCGAAATCTTCCTGATAAATGAACGTCTTGGTTGAAGCAAAAACTGTCAGTAGTCGGCGTCAGTTTTCCGTGCAGGCTTGTCGCTGGCACTCAGGTCGTTTGGTCCCGGGGCACTTGCCAAAGCCATTTCACCCCGACCGAGTTACCGAACGGGTTGCCGAACGGAAGAGCACTCTACGGGGCGCGGGTGTAAAAGGGCAGGGCCACGACTTCCGCAGATGTTGTCTTGCCGCGAATGTCGATCTCGACCTTGGTTCCCGGTGAAGCATGGGCTGGCGCAATGTAGGCCATGGCGATTGAACGTTCCAGTGTCGGCGAAAAAGTTCCGCTTGTCACGACCCCGGCCTTTTCCCCTCCCACCAGAATATCGCAATGCTCTCGGGCCGGGCGTTTGCCCTCCAGCAACAATCCAATTCGCACGGGCAGTTGCCCATTCTTTTTGGCTGCTGCAATTGCCGACCGGCCCACGAACTCACGGTCCTTCAGGTTAATCGCAAAGCCCAAGTCAGTTTGAGCGGCGTTGATCGTCTCGCTTAACTCATGTCCGTACAGCGGCATGGCCGCTTCCAAACGGAGCGTATCGCGAGCTCCCAACCCAGCCGGGCAACCGCCCACTTTTCGGGCAGCCTGCAGCACAGCGTCAGCCACAGCGCGCCCCGACTCGGCGGCCACTATCAACTCACAGCCATCCTCGCCAGTGTAACCCGTCCGCGAAATAATCGCCGATACACCGGCGATAGTTCCAATCGCGCCGCCATAGTTTTTTAAATCGGCCGGATTAACGCTGCCCAGCCCCGCCACCAGGCCGCAAGCCAACGGTCCCTGCACCGCAATCATCACGGTTTGGAGAGTCCGGTCGTCGAGTTGAATTCCCGCGGCGGTCGCTCGCGGCTTGAGCCACTGATAAATCTTTTCACGATTGCCGGCGTTCACCACCAGCATGTACTGACTGCTCCCGTCCGCATTTTCAAGTCGGTAAAACAGCACGTCATCGAGAATACAACCCGAGTCATTGGTCATCAGCGAATAGCGAATTCGCCCCGGTTCGATTCCAACCACCCGACGCGTGGTCAAACCATCCATGAACGATTCAATGTTTGGGCCGCTGAAATAGAAACGCCCCATGTGCGAAACATCGAAAATCCCGATGGCTTTGCGGGTCGCATGGTGCTCTTCCATGATCGAAGTGTATTGAACCGGCATTTCCCAGCCACCGAACTCCACCATTCGGCCACCATTGGCGACATGCCAGTCGTATAGAGCTGTTCGCAACATCACGCAACCATCCCCTCATGAGAGCCACTTGCCCAGCCGCTCCTCCAAGGGAGCTGGCACCAACAAACAGGCTTCATTCTAACGCTGCCTGCAGACTCGAACAGAGCCGAGTGGCCCAGGTTCCAAAGGCTCAAAAACTGGAATCAGCCAACGCCTGACGCAAAGGATCAAAATCGGGCCCTGAAAATCCCAACTCCAAATGCCGCCGCCAACCTTCTGCGAAACGGTACCGCCCAGAAAGCGAACCCACTTGCCGCATCTGCTCCCGCATCGACTCTTGATAAGAACTCATCCCCTGACTCACCTCAAGCCACCCTTGCTGGCTTTGGTGCAAACCGAGCAGTTCCAGTTTGCGGTCCAGCACTGGCTCGACGTCCACATACAGTTCGGGGTGAACCAACTCGCGGAGCGGCGCGCGATTACCGTGCGGCTGGGCATGGTACACCGCAACCTCTCCGGAGCTTGGCTCCCGGGGAGGCAAACTGCTGAAGTTCCGCATTCCTCGGGCAAAGGTCGCCGTCACAGCCAAACGGCAGGCGACTTCATGATCGACCATGTAGTCAACCGGTGAATGGGTCAACACGATCGCTGGCTGCACTTGGCGGACCACCGCTGCCACCCGCTGCAGTGACTCTGTGTCATAAGCCAACTCCAGATCGCGTCCAATTGGCGGGTACCAAACAGCCCCCAGCGCGGTCGCCGCCGCACGGGCTTCCTCGGCCCTGATTGCCGCGGTCTCGTCCGGCCCCCATTGCTCCGAACCACACCGTCCGTCAGCCAGGTTGAAGTAGTGCAATTCCCAGCCCCGCTGCCTCAATAACAACATCGTCCCGGCCATGACGAATTCAATGTCATCTGGATGAGCAGCAATGGCGAGGACAGAGGGCATGGTTGTTAGTTGTTAGTTGTTAGTTGTTGGTTGTTGGTTGTTGGTTGTTGGTTGAGAACTCATCCTGAGCGGCACGGAGGTAGCCGCCGGTCCGCAGTTATCGACAGCTTGCCTCAAAGGCATTCCGTATTCCATATTCTCTCAATGCATTTCCGCAGCGCACGTCCCGATTCCTCCACGGAAATAATTGAACTTCACGTTAGGGTGCTCAGCCAGCAGACTCATCGGCACGGAGGTATCTGCGATCCCGCGGCTGATCATCAGCGCGGTCAATCTCTGCCCGAATGGATTGTCGTGCTTGCCCGCGTGCCAGATGCTGACCAGTTCCGCCTGCCACGTCTCTACCGGCCCGACGCTGACAGCCTGAGTGGGCACGGCGCTGACGACGCCCCCGCCGCTGGTCCGGGCGTTCTGAATGATCGTCAGCGGATGCAAGTCGACAACTCGCGTCCCCAATTTCCGGTACTCGCTGACCGGTGGAGGCTGGTCGCGGTACTCACCTTCGCGCCGTAGCGGGTCATTAAATGCCCAATGCTTGACCTCTCCCTGACCACCCTGCATTACCACACACCTCACATTTCCATTCCAGCTTTGGCGATAGGCGGTCGTGTCGGCCTTGGGGAAATGCAGATTCCTCTCCGGCATCCGCAGATGCGGAGCGATTCGGTCAAAACACAGTTCGCGATCGGCGCGTTCAAAACTGAGCGGATGGGTGGTCGGCACCTCCATGCCATCCAGCACCCATTCGTCCATCCCCCAGAAGTGCGCGTACTGGAGCTTGATCCCGAGTTCATTCACCAACCGGGCCACCAGCGGCAGCTGCTCGGTTGGACCGATCGGGCCACAGATTCCCGCCGGCGAGTCCTCGGTCGCCTGTCGCCAGGCGTGGATGTACTCCAAGGCCTCGGCGAGATAAAAGTCCTCGAGTGTGTCGAAGAACTCAATCCGAAAACCGTCTCGCTGGAGTCGCAGCAGGTCTTTCTCGCCCAGCCTCGCGGCCTCTTCCAGCAACTCGCCGGGCAGCGTCGTGTAGTCCCACCAATCGGGCGCGATTTTGCTGAGCGAACGCATGGCCGATTCCTTGAAAAGGAGAGTTGCGAAAGGGAGTTGAAATAACGAGACAGCATTAGGGACGAATGTTGAACCGCGGATTGCGGCTGCGAATCAGCTCCGACTCGTAAGCCCGCCGGACAGACAGCTCTTTAATCCTCGAATCGATGGCAAACGTATGCAGTTCAATGGTGATCGAGCCAGCCTGCTGTTCACTCAAGTAGCTCGCCAGCGACTGGCGGTCTGATTGTGCGAGGTGCTGGCCAAGCCGCTTCCTCAAATCGGCCGCCTCGCCAATGTAAAGGTAGCCGGTAGCATCCCGAAAGAGGTACACCCCCGGTTGCTCCGGCGCCAGTTCGGGCCGCTCCCGCAGTTGCTCCAGCGAATGCGTGGTGACCTCGCGTCCCCAGTCGGCCAGCCGCGTGATCAGCTCTGGCTTCAGCTCGCGCGTCTTGCGCAACTGGAAGGCGGTTTTGCGCACTGTGTACAAGTCAACTTCGGGCGAGATCTCCTGAGCCGCCGCGTGGAAGTCGGCTCGCCACTCAGGTTTTGCCATCACCCGGTCGATCGACGTGCGGTGCCGATCCTGAACCGCACGGGCAGCGATCTCGGCAATGTGTCGCACGGCTTCTTGCGATGGTTCATCGCGGTCGCGCGTCTTGGTCGTCTTGGCATCCAGTCGGCCCGCCTTCCGGAGATTGAGCAGCGTCCAGTTGCACTCCTCCGGGTCCGCGTCCGGCAACTTTTCGCTGCACGCTTGTTGGAAAGCCGCCTGAAGTTCATCGTCGAGCAAAACCTCGTCGACGCTATAGCCGGCGTGTGCCGCAGCAAAGGCGGTTGCGACTATTTCCTTGAGCTGCCGTGATTCAGTGGTTTGCGCAACCTGACAGGCGGCGTCGAGGGGGCGGACTGAGGCGAGCAGGCTGCTCAAACCAAATAGACAGATCCACCACCGCAAGCAAACTTTGGCTGAGTAAACACGCATAACCACCTCTCCGTTTGCGGTATGATATCCGAAATCAGCGAGAGCTGCGGGCGTACGAATCCCATGAATTGCCCAGCGTCCCCGGCCATCGACGAATTCGAATCAGCCTGCCTTTCGACGACTAAGCAATAGAGGGAAGATGAAACTACTGCAGTCACCGCGCATTCGCCTCCTGCTGTTGGTGCTGCTTGGACTGGCGGTCCTGTTTGCGTCGCAGATTTCCTGGGACACGCGCTTCCGGACCGCGTCGGGAATTCCGGGTTCGTTCGCCCCGTTTGGCGATGAGCTTCGCCGCGCCGATGGCTCAGTCGATTACCGGGCCACTCTCAACCGGCAAATGGGCGAGCCGATTCCGAAGTCGGAAAATGCGGCAGCCGTTTACCTGCCGCTGCTGTGCCAAAAAGAGCTGGCCGAGCCCCGGCTTCGGGAAGCTGTGCTCGCGACAATCGGCATATCCGAGAGCGAGTTTGCAGCTGGCAAGGCGTTTCACCTGGAGTGGGAACGACTGGCCAAAATTCAATCGACTTGGCAGGCATTCGAAGCACCCTGGCCTACACCCGACGACCAAGCCTATCCGGAAGTCGCCGCATGGCTCGATCGCTGGCAGCCGCAACTGGAGCAAATGCGGGCAGCTACTTACTTGAAGTGGTATTTGCCATTGGTTAACCCAGATCCGGAACTTCCACTGCATACCGATGCCCTGCCCGTCGCGATGCAGGGTCGCCACTTCGCCTCGATTCTCCGCGGGAGCGCCTTTCGCGCAGCAGCCCGAGGAAATTACGACACTGCGGTCGCTGAACTCGTCACCGCCATTCGGTTCGGACGCCAACTTCGGGGCGCGGGCACTCTGCAAAACCTGGTTTCGACACAAGTCAACAGCCTCGCCGGTCAAGCGGTCGCGCAAATGCTCCAAAACTACGAGCTGAGCGAACCGCTGCTGCAGGTGCTGGCCACAGCCGTGGCTGACGAGGATTTCTCCCAACTGACCGATCTGCGGCTTTCGAGGGGCGAACGATATCAAGTGCTCGATCTGCTGCAGGCGGCCGATCGGGGGCGAGCATTTCAGAAGCTCGACCAATTCCCCAGCCCCCTCAACCGGCCGCTGTTCTGGAAGAGCTTTGGCAGCTTCGTCAACCGCGGGCGAGCGCTGGAGCGAATCAACCTTCACTTCGATGCCGTGAGTGATTTGGCTCGGGCAAACCAATTGCAGGGGAGTGCTTTGGAAGCTCAACTGAAAATCTGGGCCAAGGGATTCGCTGGAGAATGGCTGCCGGGCGGAAGTGAATGGCTAACAATCCTGTTCTCACCTCCGGCCAGAGGCGTCAAGCTGGGAGAACTACTGTCCGGCAGTCTCGGGTCGGGAAACTTTATTCCCAATACGCTGGTCCGAGTCACTCAGGAACAACGTCTGGTCAAACTGACGCTCGCCGTGGAGCGATATCGCAGTCACCACGGAGATTACCCTGAATCACTGGACCAGGTCGTCCCAGAGTTTATCCCCGAATTGCCGCTCGACCTATTCGCCGAATCGGGCACCTTCGGCTACGAGCGCATCCTGGGTGGATTCCGCGTGTTCGCCGCTTCGAAACGGCCGCCGAGCCTGCCAAGTTGGTCCGACCTGACTTTCGAAATTCGGGTCGAGCGCAACGCGGCGCCGAACACAAATAAAAATTGAACGTGACTCAAGTGAAATATTTTTACTCAGACAGTTTCTACCCGCCCTTCGAGTTCATTCGATGATCAAGCTTCGCTCTCCCTGGATTCGCCTCGCCCTGTTCGCCTTCCTCGGCCTGGCGGTGATCCTCGCGCTGCAAATCAATTGGGACCGAAGTTACCGCAAGGCATCCGGCGTGCCACGCTCGTTTGCTCCGTTTGGCGACGAGCTGCGCCGCGCCGATGGCTCGATCGACTACCGGGCTACACTCAATAAATTGCTGGGTGAGCCCCCAGCTCCAGAGCAGAACGCCTTGGCCATTTATCTGCCCCTCGCTTGCCAACGGGAACTTGGCAGTTCCCCGCTGCGTCCCCAATTGCTTCGCACGCTTGGCGTTAGCGAAGCTGCCTTTGCCGCTGGCAAGGACTTTCATGCTGATTGGGAAAAGAGCGGAATCGTCAGTTCGCTCAATCCTGCAGCACTTTCGGCAATCTGGACGAACGACGCTGAGTTTCCAGAAGTCACCGCTTGGCTGGACCGCTACCAACCGGAGTTGGACAAAATTCGAGCGGCAACGAAGTTGCGGTGGTACTGTCCGCTCCTGAACGATGATCCGAACGCGCTGCTGGTCAGCGATCTCCTCCCGCATCTCCAGGGAATGCGAACGCTGTCCCGAATGCTCGTGGCCAATTGCCATCGCGAGGCCGGAAGGGGAAATGTCGCGGCTGCAATTGATGACGTCCTGGCGATTCATCGCCTCGGGCTTCAAATGCGCGGAGACTTGGTGATTCAAAACTTGGTTGCGATCTCGATTCGCGCCGAGGCCCGACAGGCAGCTATCAGGTTACTGCAGAAATATCAATTGAGCGAAACCGAGTTGGATGCTCTGAGGGCTCTGGCGGATTCAGAGGGTATACCAGAACTCCTTGACCCAAACGTCTCGCGTTCAGAGCGGTACCTAACACTTGATTTACTACAGCAGATCGATCGCAACCGGTTCAAAATGAACGAGTTGCCCGACTTTGGCGAACCGGCCACTGCCTTTCCTTGGGTATCGAAACTTTGGGCATTTGTCGATGCTGGGCAGGTTCTGCAATCAGTCAACAATCAATTTGATGAGTTCGGTAGAAGCCAAAGTCTGTTGCAGATTCAAGGCGCTGCACTGAACGAGGCGTTGAGTAAGTTCTGTGTTTCCTCAATTCAGGGATCATTCCCGAGCGGCGACTGGGGCGAATACATGGGCATGCTATTCTCCTCAAATTTCCGCGGCCGCGTCCTTGGGAAATCGCTGAGCAACGGGACGGACACTTTGAGAACTACCAGTATCAAGGTAATAATCCGAGACACCCAACAAATTCGCTTGCTGAGGGTGGCTCTAGCGCTGGAGCGATTTCACGGCAGAAATGGCAATTACCCTGAATCGCTGGAACAACTCGTTCCCGATTACCTGTCACAATTACCACCCGACTTGTTTAGCGAGCAGGGCACGTTCGCGTATGAAAAATTGGCAGGCGGGTTTGGGCTCTCTGCCCGAGCGGCTCCACCTGCGATCCTTAAATTGGGCGATGAGCTGGCCTTTAGACTAATCATCAATCGCTCATCCAAAGGTCAATCTACGGAAGAGCGACTTCCTTAAATGTGCCTTTCGGGAATTTGGTGGTGCCGAATTCCAGTCGCACCTTCGCCTCGACTGTGAAGCAGTCTCCCTTGAGGACGTACTCTAGCCATCCTTCTTGGGGTCAGCTGGCAACTCCAGCGGTATCTCTTCCATCTCCTCGGCCGTCGGCAGGGGAGTTTCTCCCGGCTTGAGCTCTCGCCCACCATCGGTCTGCGGGGAGCCCAGGTTCCCGGGCTGCGGTGCATCAGGCGCAGCCTTAGGCTTGTCGTCAGGCTGGTCCAACTGGAGTTCCTCGTCCAAGTCGAGCATCTCCGCTTCGGCTTCATTTAAGTCGTTTGAGTCCAACTGGTAGTTGCGGGTGTCGGTCTTTTTGCCTTTCTCGTCCCACCAGTTCCAAACGCCTGCCGCCTGGTCCGCTTGATAATTCCCCTCGATCGCTTTTTGTCCATTGGCATGCCACCAAGTCCACCGGCCAACTTTCTTGTCGGCTTCGAACCGGCCTGAAAGCTGCTTCATCCCGTTGGCGTGCCACCACGTCCAATTCCCGAACCGCTTGCCATTATCGTACTGCCCCTGCATTTGCGGTTGGCCATTTTCGTACCAAGTCCCACAGGTTCCGTGTTCGACTTTCTTGCCGATGCTTTTGAACGCAGCTGGAGTTGCTTCCCACCAATCGTCCGAGCCAGCCAACTCCAACAGTGGGTCGAGATAGGTGATCTCGGATTTCTTTTGCTGAGCTCGGTAATTCGCCGTCTCGGTAACGACTCGGCGACCTTTCACATATTCATCGCTTCGCGTCTCGCGCCCCCGCTCATCCCATTCCGTTAGAGTGCCATCGAGCACTCCATCATTGAAATACTGCTCGCGCATCCGCGACGAATCGGGATAGTACCAAGCACTGAGCCCATGCCGCTTGCCATTGCGGTAAGCCACTTCCATGATCTTCCGCTGGCTGGAATCCGTAATCTGCCAGACGCCATCGAGCTTGCCGCTGACAAAGGTAGCGGTCGAGAGAAACGGCCCCCGAAACAGGTTAAAAGGTCGAAGTTTAAACAGCCCCTCGGGCTGGGCCGGATGCCAACGGCTCCAAGGCCCTTCCATCAAGCCATATTGAAAGACGCCGTCAGCCAACGTCTGTCCGGCAGGACCAAACAATCGCCAATAGCCGTGATTGAAGTAGTTTCCTTCGAGGTCTTGAGTAACCTCGCGCTCGATTTGCACCTTGCCATCAGAGTAGTGTTGTTTGACAACTTCCACTCTGCCGCTGGTTTCAATGGTCCGTTTGAGCTGCGTGGATTTTTCTGCTTCCGACTCCTGCCCCGAACCCAGTTCCCGAAAGTCGAGTTCCACACCTCCGGCGGCTGTTTCGTCTCCGACTGCTTGCGGTCGGGAAAGGTCGATGGGATCTGGCTGCTGCTTCGGTACCGAACTGACTCCCGGCTGGACGCCGTCCTGCCCGCTGGACGAAGGTCGCAGTGAACCAACCAGCTTCGCCGGAGGTTCCAGCCTGGCCGGATGCAGTGGTACCAGCGGCGCGGGGACTCCCGCATGAGAAGCTGGCCGGAAAGGAGCTGGGGCAGGGGAGGGGTCTTGGGCGGAAGATGATACGAGCTGCCCGGTGCAAAATACCCCAAAGAGAATCGACCTGAGCAGGCAAGCGCAAGCCCAGCGCAACCCGGAGGTGCGTTCAAGTTGATTCGTCGATTTGACTGAAGACGATGGCATACCGTTAGAATCCCTCTTCGGCTCATCGACCGAACCAGCCAGTTGTCCCCAACTCGGGACCGTCGTCGCCTACAACCCGGTTCATCCGCGTCCGCGGCGCTCCACAAGTCCGGCAAAGCCGGTAGTCTCGATGCAATCGCTGCGCTCCGGCACCAACAAGTGCCAACTTATTGTTGCCCCCCTCCCAACGTAGCCACCTTGGCCCAGATGAGTGGTCGTCTCGATGTAGCTAACTTCGGGGAGAAGGTGGTAGCAGCCAAGCAGGACGATGCTCTAAAGTAGAAGAACTCTTCACACCCTCTCCACGCTCTCGGCGAACGTGGCGACAGAAGTCTGAGACGCCTTCAAGAGTTGGTGCGAAGACCGGCTGATTTTTGGATTCCGGGAACCAGGCCGGGCCGACTTCCTCTCGACCAAGGAACCTTCAATGTCTGACTTGATTCGACCAAACGCCACGCTGCCGCGACTCTGGTCCCTGTTCCTGGGAGCCGTGCTGTTGATTCACTCCAGCCTGCTGGCCCAGGCCGAAGAGAAAGGCCAGTCGGCCAAGCCACCCAACATTCTGTTCATCTTTACCGATGACCACGCCTATCAGGCGATCAGCTGTTACGGCTCCATCCTTAACCAGACGCCGAATATCGATCGTTTGGCGGCGGCCGGAATGCGGTTTGATCGCTGCCTCGTGACTAACTCCATTTGCGGTCCCAGTCGCGCAGTGATTCTCTCCGGAAAGTACTCTCATCTGAATGGCTTTCGGCAAAATGGCGACCGTTTCGATGGCAGCCAGATGACGTTTCCGAAATTGCTTCAGACAGCGGGGTATCAAACAGCATTGTTCGGCAAGTGGCATCTTGAATCCGAGCCGACCGGCTTCAATCAGTGGATGGTGCTCCCCGATCAAGGACAATATTACAACCCAAAATTTCTCATTCCCGGAGGCGAGGAAACCGTCCAGGGCTACTGTACCGAGGTCATCACCGAGCGTTCACTGCGGTGGCTGGAGGAGGAACGCGACCAGCAGCAACCGTTCCTCCTGATGGTCCAGCACAAGGCGCCACATCGTGAATGGATGCCGGGCCCAAAGCAATTAAATCTTTACCGCGACGTCACCTTCCCGGAACCGGAAACGTTGTTCGATGACTATGCCAACCGCGCCTCCGTGCTGAAAGAGAACCAGATGGAGATCGGGCGCCACATGCGTCCGGGCGAAGACCTCAAGCTCTGGCGTCCCGACGACCAATCCAAAGCGGCCGATAACTTCTTTCGACGAATGACTCCCCAGCAACGACAAGCTTGGAACGATGCTTATGCGTCAGACAACGAGCGATACTTCACCCAAAAGCTGGAGGGACGCGAGCAAACGCAGTACTTTTACCAGCGCTATCTGCAAGACTATCTCCGCTGCATCGCCGCTGTGGACGAAGGAATCGGTGATTTGCTGGAATACCTCGAGAAAAGCGGCTTGGCCGAGAACACCATCGTGGTTTACTCATCCGACCAAGGCTTCTATCTCGGCGAGCACGGCTGGTATGACAAACGCTGGGCCTTTGAGCAGTCGCTTCGCACGCCCTTGGTCGTTCGTTGGCCGGGCGTGGTTCCGCCGGGCAGCAGCAACGCCGATCTCGTGTCCAATCTCGACTTCGCTCCGACATTTTTGACGGCGGCAGGAGTCCAGCCCCCTGCAGAGATGCAAGGCAAGCCACTGCAACCACTGCTCCGCGGGGAACCGGCTCCAAGCGATTGGCGAAAGTCCTTTTATTACCGCTACTATGAACTCGGAACCCACAACGTGGCGGCGCATGAAGCAGTTGTCACCGCCGACCATAAGCTGATTCACTACACGGCACGCTTGAATGCCGAGCGGAAGCGTGAGGCAATCGACGAATGGGACCTGATCGATCTGCGGCTCGATCCCAACGAACTGCGCAGTTTCTATTCCGCACCCAGCCACTCTGAGATTCGCACTCGATTGGAACGGGAATTGCAACGTCTGCGGGTCGAACTGAAAGCAGACTAAAAAAGAAACCCAGATTGCTCCGGGGAGCAATCTGGGCTGATTGAATTCCAGGCTGTTGCCGAAAACGCCAGTCGGGCTCAGCACAGTAAGCGTTGCAGCGGGGCACCGCATGCCGGCACAGTTTGCCGGTGCCGCGCCTTTGGGCACCCTAACCGGGACTGTGGACTGACGCGAATGCTTCGAAACGTTACTTCTTGGCTTCGTCGGCCGGGGCTGGAGCGGCTTCCGGCTTTCGGATGACATCATCCGAGGTCTTCGGCTTGCCATCTGGTCCCAGGGAGAAAATGATGACTTCGTCGCCGTTCCGCTCGATCACATAATTTTGTCCCCAAGGATCCTTGGGCAACTTGCCTTCAAAAACATAGGGACCGCCCCACTTCTTGCCTGCGTCGCCTTCCGGCTTGGTTGCCAAGTCTTCGAACTTGTCGGGATATTGACCGTTCTGTCCCTTGTACAGCTCGCAAATCCGAAACAGTGTTTCGGTGGTCGTCCGGGCATTCCCGACCTTCTTGATTGCTTCCGCATCTTCCGCAGTCGACTTGGGAGCCGCTTGCTCGCAACCGACCAGAAACAAGCAAACCGCGACTAACGCAAAAGGACGAACGATAGACATTTCTCAACCTCGGGAAGTGAACGGACCGGTCAGACTGGCAAGGCTTTGTATGAATCAGACCTTGTTAAGCGAAGTCATGATGATAAATCGATGAATTTCAACCGGCAAGGCTCTGACTCTGCCCCCGGAGGCAACTCCGGACCTGCCAGAAGTGACTCTGGAAGCTTCCAACCCGGGAACAGTGGTCGGGCAAATTGCTGGACTTTCTGCCGCATCAAACAACAATGGGAGGGACTTCGCAGCCGTTTTCCTGAAAAACTCGTCCAGCCATTTCTTCCCGATGCTCTACCGCACTTACCAACCAGGCACGATCAAGGTAGAGCCGCCTCGGGTCACGAGCGAAAGCACCGACGTCGTCGCCAGACTGGAACGAATTGCCGAACATTACCGACAACTGGACGAACTGCTGACTTCGATTGAAGCTCAACTGCCCCTCAACAGTGGTGCAAATTCCGCTGTCGCAAGTCCATCGCCCCCCACAATGACGGCAGAAAATTCGACGTCGAAAACTTCGCCTGAGGTTCGCCCCACGCCCAGCCAGGAATTGCGGCGACGCAAACCCCGGTAACACTCAGGGCCACCCTCTCTCTTCAAACTTCGTGCTCTTCGTGGTCAACTGGACTGCGCCCGGAACTGTTTGCAACCGCTTCGAATCGAGCCAGGCAACAGGTAATCGCCGGTAACACGGAGGCCGGGTTGGGAACACGAAGGACACGAAGAACACGAAGGAAAAAGGCCAAGACAAAGTTTTTGAAATTAGATTAATTGGGTAAGCGAACGGAGAGGCCACCCCGTAATCTTTTGGTGGGCCGGATCGGCAACTGCCATGCAGCATGCCACCGCTGAAC
>Ga0164292_10002857_pt1 | contig 14080 bp, 12 predicted proteins | sample GEODES117metaG_FD_111486 | JGI IMG/M metagenome (GOLD analysis project Ga0164292, IMG submission 111486) | Eutrophic lake water microbial communities from Lake Mendota, Wisconsin, USA - GEODES117 metaG | ecosystem: Environmental > Aquatic > Freshwater > Lake | place: USA: Lake Mendota... | reverse complement strand
GACGAGATATTCGATATTGGTGAGCTTAACGAAGAGATAATCAGGGCTAATACAAAACAATTTATCGGAGATATAGATCAATACCCTCCTCCACATTCGGCAGTCAAAATTGATGGTGAACGACTTTATATGAAAGCACGGAGAGGGGAAACCATAGAATTAAAAGCACGAAAAATAAGCATCAGCCAGTTTGAAATTACCAGGATTGAACTTCCGGCAGTTGATTTCAAAGTAGTTTGCAGCAAAGGCACCTACATCCGGTCTCTGGTGCATGATTTTGGAAAAACCCTGAATAATGCTGCGCACCTGCAGTCACTTCGCCGGACTAAAAGCGGAGATTATGATGTCGAAAATGCCTTTGAAGTTATGGAGCTGGTTAACCACATCAGACAGATTAAAGAATTGGGTGATTTAAAATAATAATTATTCTTAGTTTTGACCTCCTCTAATAAATGATGAAGATTTACAATCACATTGACGAGTTCAAAAAAATCCATAATGCTGTTGTTACTATCGGGACTTTTGACGGAGTTCATATCGGACACCAGAAAATAATTAGCCGTTTACAGGAAGTCGCAAAAAAGAAAGCAGGAGAAACTGTAATTCTTACTTTTTTTCCTCATCCAAGAATGATCCTTCACCCTGATGACCTGAATATCAAGCTGATTAGCTCAATGAATGAAAAAGCTGAAAAACTTGCTGCACTTGGTATAGATCATCTTATTATCACACCCTTCACCCGGGATTTTTCCAACCTATCACCTCAGGATTATATTAAAGAAATATTGGTTGATAAGATCGGTACCCGCCATATTATTATTGGCTATGATCACCGTTTTGGGAAAGATCGTAATGGGGGACTGACAGAACTACAAAACTTTGCTTCAGACTTTGATTTTGATGTAGAGGAAATTCCTGAACAGGATATCAATGATGTTACCGTAAGTTCAACCAAAATCAGAAATGCAATTTTAGGTGGTGATGTTAAAACTGCAAGTGAATTTCTCGGATATGCCTTCCAATTGAGTGGAAAAGTAATCAAAGGTGATCAGCTTGGCCGTGTACTTGGATTTCCAACTGCAAATTTATTTATTGAAGAAAACTACAAACTCATTCCTTCGGATGGTATTTATGCAGTGAGTGTAGAATTGAAGTCTACTGACTCGGATTTAAAATCTGCTTTTGGAATGGCCTATATTGGGCATCGCCCTACGATTAATGGAATGAGTCGCAATATCGAAGTAAATATTTTTGATTTTAATGAAGATATTTATGGGAAAACAATTCGTATTAATTTTTTGGATTACCTGCGTGGAGATGAAAAATTTAATTCGCTGGAAGATCTCAAAAAACAACTAGAAAAAGACGAAAAATCTGCCCGGAAAATACTTTTGAAACCAAAATAATAACAATATGTATTGGTTTATTGGGATTAAATCAAAAAAAAGGCTGCCATTATGAGAAGGCAGCCTTTAACAGAAATATACTTGGTTATGCTTGCTTTGCGAATTGAACGTTAATCTGAAGTTTGATTTCATCACCAACAACAATTGCACCTGCTTCGGTAATACCATCCCATGTTAATCCAAACTCTTTACGGCTGATCTTTCCTGAAATTTCAAAACCTGCTTTATCATTTCCATAGAAATCAGTTGCTCTACCACCAAACTCTACGTTTAATTTCACTGGCTTACTTACATTTCTTATTGTCAAATCTCCTGACAATTCATAATCATCACCCACTTTTTTGAACGAAGCTGACTTGAATGATATTTTCGGGAATTGCGTTGCATCAAAAAAATCTGCCGACTTAAGGTGGCTATCACGCTGCTCCTGATTGGTATCAATACTATCTACATCCAATGTGAATTCAATTGATCCATTTTGAAAATCTTCGCTCTCTGATTCCATACTACCAGCAAAAGATTTAAATGTACCTGTAACGGTAGAAATTACCAGATGCTTAACTTTAAAATGCACTTCTGAGTGCGTTGAATCAATAATCCAGTTGGTTTTTACTGCTGCTCCCATTTTGTTTTGTTTTTTCTTAAGGTAAAATTACAATAATATATGTTTAAACATGTTATTTAAAAGTCATAAGATGAGTAGTAAGTTATAAGTGGTAGGTTATAAGTTAAGAATAGGAAGAAAAAGATGGAATTTATTCTTCATCTCAAATACAATTGACTCATCAACAAATCAACTCATCGACAAATCAATTTGATAATTACCTGATAAGCTAATTTTTAATTTCCAGGGAATAGCTAATCTCTACTCCCCCCGCAGCAAGCATATCATGCACAGAACAGTATTTTTTTACTGCAAGCTCAGCAGCTCTTTCTGCTTTAACTGGGTCGATATCCCCCTTGAGGTGAAATAATAAATGAATCTTAGTGAAAATATTCGGAATCTGTTCCCTACGTTCTGCTTCAACATCAACCGAGAAATCAGTAATTACTTGTTTTTGTTTTTTAAGAATTAATACCAAATCCAAAGAACTACAGGAGGCCAGGGCCATAAGAACCATTTCCATTGGTCGTACACCTAAAGCTTGTCCACCAATATCCGGAGATCCATCGATATGCACTTTTACTGTCGAGGAAGGGGCTGATGCTTCGAAATGAACCGCGTCGTTTACTCTTTTTAAGGATACTTTCACTGCTTTATGTTTTTCTCAAAGTTAGGGATTTTGATAGGCATATCCAATCAAAAAGAACCATTGGAATCTTAGCGATCAATAGACGGAAATGATTTAATTGATTTCAACATCGGTCATGGAAATTATTTGACCTTGGGTGTCAGCCCGATTGATATTCCTGGTTATAAATTACTCTTTTCAAGACTTGGCGCTGAAGCACCAGAATGGGTTCCGTCCTGTAGATTAGGATTTGGGCTAAAGCCCGTGTGAAAACCTGATATTCACTTACCCGGAGCTAAAGCACCGGGCTATTCAGCAGTAGATCTAACTATGGGCTCTGTATTTGTTATTCAATTTTAACACTAGTATAGTCGCTCATTAGGCCCCAGCTTTAGCTGGGGTCTAATTAAATTGTTCGTTTTCGGGCTTCAGCCCAATAATTTTACATAATTGAAAAACGCATACATTGGGCTTTAGCCCGATCGAACTCTGGTTTTTAATTATTTCTCTCCATAACCCGGAGCTAAAACACCGTACTATTAGGATCCCTGGTTATTTATTAATTTTGTTTTACGAGATAAACCTAGTATCGTGCGTTTGCTCGGAACATTAAAGCTCCAACTGTCAGATTTGTACGTGGGTCTATTAAAATTGCACCTCCATTGAGTTTATTGTCTTGATAAAAATCAAAAGCAAGTTCTTCAGCTGTTTTAAGAACAATCCGGCCAATATCATTTAATTGAAAAGTATCTGTTTGAATTTTTTCAAGCGTATTGATATTTACCTTGTGAAGGATCTCGCGGATTTTACACTTGGTAACCTTGCTATTATGCTGAATCAAGTACATGATAGAAGAATCCAGTGGACGGGTATCCATCCAGCATAAATCAGCTTCAATCTCCTGAGAAACCAAAGGCTCATGAGAAGAGTTGACTAAAATATCACCACGACCAATATCTATATTGTCTTTGAGATGAAGGGTAACAGACATTCCAGACTGTGCCTCGTCTTGTTCAATGAAGTTGGTTTCGATTTTACTAATCTCTGAACGGATTCCTGAGGGCAAAACAGTAATCTTATCATTTACATGAAAACTACCACTTAGAACTCGACCTGCATAACCGCGATAATCATGAAGTTCATCCGTTTGAGGTCTGATAACCCATTGTACAGGCATCCTAGCCTGATGTGACAAAACCGCCTCATTGACCGCGATAGTTTCGAGATGATCAAGCAGACATTTTCCACCATACCATGAAATTTTATCTGATTTATTTACAATATTATCCCCCTTGAGAGCACTCACCGGAATATAAGTTACCTCCTTCAGATTAAGTTTAACAGCGATTGCTGAATAGGCTTCCCTTATTGAATTAAAAACGTCTTCGCTATAAGCTACCATATCCATCTTATTGATACAGACAACTAAATGCTTAAGCTCAAGAAGTGAAACAAGAAAAGAATGTCTGATTGTTTGTTCCACAACACCATTACGGGCATCAACCAGAATAATTGCCAGATCAGAATTAGACGCTCCGGTAACCATATTACGGGTGTACTGGATATGACCTGGAGTATCAGCAATAATAAATTTTCTTCTGTCGGTCTGGAAATACTTGTAGGCTACATCAATGGTGATACCCTGCTCGCGTTCTGCCTTCAGTCCATCTGTTAAAATAGCCAGATCAATCGTTCCGTCATCATTTTTACGATTCGATTGTTGTAAAGCCTCAAGCTGGTCGGCGAGTATTGACCCACTATCATAAAGAAGACGTCCTATTAAGGTACTTTTCCCATCGTCTACACTACCAGCTGTAAAAAATTTAAGTAAATCCATATTAAAAATAGCCCCCCTTCTTACGGTCTTCCATTGCAGCTTCAGATACTTTATCATCCATTCTGGCACCCCGTTCACTTATTTTTGAAATTTTTATTTCTTCAATGATGTCATCAATTTGATCTGCATCTGATTCTACAGCTGCAGTACAGGTCATATCCCCAACCGTTCTGAAACGAACTTTCTTGCGCTCAATAAGATCCTCATGATCAATATTCAAAAACTCAGCTGCAGCCATTAGCTGTCCGTTTCGGGTAATTACTTCCCGCTCATGTGCAAAATAAATAGATGGTAATTCAATTTTTTCACGGCGGATATAATTCCAAACATCCAATTCAGTCCAGTTACTGATTGGAAAAACCCTCACATTTTCTCCCTTATGAATCCTGCCGTTATATATATTCCATAATTCAGGTCGCTGACGCTTGGGATCCCATTGTCCAAATTCATCCCGGACTGAAAATATTCTTTCTTTTGCACGCGCTTTTTCCTCATCCCTACCGGCACCACCTATACAGGCATCAAACTTATTTTCAGTGATGGTATCGAGTAAAGTAACTGTTTGCAGTGCATTTCGGCTTGCATTTTTACCTGTCTGTTCAATTACCTTTCCCTGATTAATCGAATCCTGGACATAGCCTACAATTAATTTTTCACCAATCCTTGAGATCATTTCGTCGCGATACGTAATTGTTTCAGGGAAATTATGTCCTGTATCTATATGTACCAAGGGGAAAGGAAATTTTCCGGGTCTGAATGCTTTTTCAGCAAGTCTGACTAGTGTTATCGAGTCCTTCCCACCGGAAAATAACAAAGCAGGTTTTTCAAACTGCCCGGCAACCTCACGCAGTATATATATCGCTTCTGCTTCCAGCTGGTCTAAATAAGTTGTGTCTTGTTTATTCATTTTAAAATTTACAATCGCATTGTGTTGCGTAAAAAATCAATTCACATTGTCAGGAAGAATGTAATCCACATTCCTTTTTATCCTGATCTTCCCACCACCATCTTCCGGCTCTGAAATCTTCACCCTCCATGACTGCCCGCGTACAAGGAGCACATCCGATACTCGGAAAACCCTTATCGTGCAATGGATTATAAGGGATATTATTATCGCGGATATATGCCTTGACCTGATCAAGTGTCCAATCGAAAATAGGATGAAATTTAAGGATTTGATTACCCTCATCCCATTCAATCGGATCCATATGTTCCCTATTTTGGGATTGCTCGGCGCGGATACCTGTAATCCAGCAAGAATTTCCGGAAAGTGCACGTTTCAAAGGTTGAATCTTCCTGATACCGCAACATTCCTTACGGTTCTCTACAGAATCAAAAAAACTACTGGGGCCTTTTGAACTAACTAACTTTTCAACTGCTGTGGTATCCGGATAATAAGCATGAATAGGCTTGCCATACATCTCGAGTGTGCGGTTCCAGACATAATACGTTTCCGGAAATAATCTTCCTGTTTCGAGCGTAAATACTTTGATCGGTAGATTATTTTTAAATATGATATGTGAAATAACCTGATCCTCCCAACCAAAGCTCGTTGAAAAAACCACTTCTCCGGGAAAAACGTTCACCAGATATTCCAGCGATTGTTCAATCCCTAAACCTTTGATTTCCTCAAGTATTTTTTCCGAGCTTTTCATTGTTTAATTTTTCGAATTATCGAGTGCCTGTGTCAAATCTTCCAGAATATCATCGATATCCTCTAAACCGACAGATATCCTGATACTACCCGGAGATATTCCAATCTGTGCCCGTTCTGCATCATTTAATTTGGAATGCGTGGTTGAGGCCGGATGGGTTGCAATTGAACGGGTATCTCCAAGATTTGGCGATAATAAAATCATCTTCAATGCGTCCATAAAACGTTTTGCCCGCTCAAATCCACCTTTCACAACGAAGGTAACTATACCACCGCCCTGTTTCATCTGACGCTTTGCAAGTTCATATTGTGGATGAGAAGGTAAATGAGGATATCTCACCACTTCTATCTCAGGATTTTGTTCAAGAACCTCTGCCACTTTCAGGGCATTGCTGCAATGTCTGTCCATTCGTACAGGAAGTGTTTCAAGACTTTTGGAGATGGTCCATGCATTGAAGGCCGACATTGCCGGACCAGTATGACGGATAAAGAACATGAGCTCTTTTAATAGGTCTTTACGGCCTACCACTACTCCTCCCAGTACTCTTCCCTGTCCGTCCATGTATTTAGTTGCAGAATGACTAACTAAATCTGCACCATACTCAATAGGTTTCTGTAAATAAGGTGTAGCGAAGCAATTATCAACATTCAAAATGAAATTATATTTCTTTTTTAATTCCCCAAGCCACTCCAAATCAACCAACTCAAGTCCGGGATTAGATGGAGTTTCAAGAAATACCATTTTGGTTTCCGGGCGCAAAGCAGGTTCAAAATCTTCTGGCCTCGAAGCATCCACATAAGTTGTGGTGATTCCCCAACGGGGTAGTAATTGAGTGAATAACTGATGGGTAGATCCAAAAGTTGATCTGAAGGCTACGATATGATCACCGCTGCGTAGTAAACCTGCAATCGAAGCAAATACTGCCGCCATACCAGATGAAAAAGCTAATCCAGCTTCAGCTCCTTCAAAATCCTGCACTTTTTCTATGAACTCTGTTGTATTTGGATTTGAATACCGAGAATAAATATTTCCTTCAACTTCATCCGCAAACATAGCTCTGCCGTGTTCTGCATTATCAAAAACAAAACTGGATGTGAGATAAAGGGGCACTGAATGCTCCCTATTTGATGAGCGTGCTGCCTGGGTTCGTATGAGCTTGGATTTTTCTTTCATTATTCTGTAGAATTTCGGCAAAAATACTTAATTAAATAAATTAATCAGGGTGGTAATAATTGTTTTAAGGCTCACGACAATAACAATTATACTAACCGCAAACATGATTGCTTTAACCGAAATTTTATTTGATAAACGCGCGGCAATTGGCGAAGCAATCGCACTGCCAATAACTAAGCCCATTACAGCATCCCAGTAAACATTATTCAGCATGGTGATGAATGCTAAAGAACTCATCAATGCGATAAAGAACCTCGAAAGTTTCACCGTTCCCAAGGAATAACGAGGATTACGTCCACCTGCAATGAGAGATGACAATACAATTGATCCCCAGCCACCACCACCAACCGCATCAATAAATCCACCTCCAAAACCTAAAAAACGAATGTTTTTTATCTTTTTCCCGACCTTCTTTCGATTCAAATTAATTGCTTTGAGCAGAATTACCACTCCAAGAATTAAGGTATAAATTGAAACGATTGGCTTGGTAATGTAGGTGTAGTGTTCTAGTGAGGAAAGCAATACCGCACCGATTACAGCGCCGATTACACCTGGAACAAGCAATAACCAGAACAAACGCATATTCACATTTTTCATCCTGAAATGCATCCATCCTGCAATGCCATTACTCAATATCTCTGACACATGTACTGCCGTACTTGCTGAGGCCGGCGGAATTCCCATCGACAAAGAAAAGGTTGTGGAGGTAACCCCATAAGACATTCCTATTGCTCCATCGATCATTGCGAAAAAAAATCCGGCTATCAGAAAATAATAAAAAGTAGGATGAATTCCCTCTAAATAATCCCTGAATGATGGATTATTAAACCAGGACAGACCCAAAGCCAATAGAATACTAAAAAATCCGACACTCCATAAAGCCCAGCGCATTCTGCGGCTAGCCACCTGCTCAGCTGCAGGAGTCACAAGAATGGCCGTTGCCTTGTTTAACTCTTTCACTTTATGTGCAAAATCGCCATTGAGTGTATTTCTGAATGCATTCATTTGCTGCAAGGAAAGATCCAATTCATCAGGCAGGTTATCCTGGAAAAGTTCTTTCAAACGTTTGGCAATTGTTGGTGACTTCCCATTGGTAGAAATACCGATTTTAAGATCTCCTTTTTTAACAATTGAACCCAGGTAAAAATCGCAAAGCTCAGGCTTATCTGCCACATTGATCAATAAATGTAGCTCACGTGCCAGTATTCTGATTTCTGCATTCACTATATTATCTCCGGTGGCAAGAATAACAAGATCATGTCCAGGTAGATCATTTGGTTCAAACTTCCTGTGAAAAAGTTTCACTTGAGGATACGTTGCAACAAAATCCAGAACTGCCGGCAGAAAAGTGTCAGAAACAAGAGTAATTTTAGCTTCAGGGCTATTGATTAATACTGCCTGTAGTTTTTCAAGTCCGATATTACCCCCACCAACCAGTAAAACCTTAAGCTGATTGAGCTTAAGGAATACCGGGAAAAGTTGATTTCCCTCATGTATAACTTCACTATTATTCCCTCTCTGAAAGCTCATAAAAAGCCCTAATTGGTTGAAATTTTGAATGTAAGCTTACTACCTCTCCGAATATAATTAAAGCCGGGGAATCAATTTTTTGATCATGAGCAGTTTCAAAAATTGTTGCAGCGGTAGCCACAACTATTTTCTCATTTTCCATTGATCCGTTTTGAATAACCGCCGCCGGAAGTCTGCCTTTGCCCTCATTAACAAATATTTCAGCAATCTCCTTTAATTTTTTCACACCCATCAGAACCACTATTGTAGCATTTGTCTTTGCCGCGGTGTAAAGATCTTTAGAAATTTCTCCTGAGCTGGTCGTTCCGGTAACAACCCAAAAACTTTCGCTGGCACCACGATGAGTAAGCGGAATACCTTGAAGCGCGGGCACAGAAATACTACTCGAGATTCCTGGAACAACTTCAGTTTGAATACTGTAAGAAGCAGCCATTTCCAATTCCTCAAAACCACGTCCAAACACAAAGGAATCTCCACCTTTGAGACGAACCACATGGCCATAGTTCAAGGCATAATCAATCATCAGCTTATTTACGGCTTCCTGCGAATAGGAATGATCACCCGAACGTTTACCTACATAAACTTTTATTGCATTTTCTGGTGCAAAATCAAGTAATTCGTTGTTAACCAAAGCATCGTACAAAACTACATCTGCCGATTTAAGAATACGTACTCCTTTTAAGCTAATTAGTTCTGCATCACCCGGACCAGCACCAACCAGTGTAATTCTTGGCTCCTTAATTATAGTATTTATCTGGGTTTGTATCATGATTGATTCACCTCCTTTACTTTCTTAATTCTATTGATAAAATCAACTGTAGTACCCACATAATGTTGAGCAAAGTCAGCCGATGGCTCATGTTTATTTATTTGCAATACCAGATCGCTAAAGCTTCCCAGTCCTGCAAGGATACTGCTCTCTCCATATTGTTCATCAAAATCGCGAATGATCCCTGTTTGAGTACTACTGTTGATGCCTTTATCTAGAAGCATGGCTTTTGCGCTACTTATAAATACACTGTAGGCATGGTATATTGAATCAGCGAATGCTTTCGATTCGTATGATTCAACAGACCACTGAAGTTTCTCTTCAGCTTCGAGCAATAAAGTTGAAACCAGATCAATCATTACACCCGCACATTCTCCAACACCAATAGCCGTTTCGAAGGTCTCTTCATGACCCCAGTCGACAAACTCATCAGGTTTAAGTGTAGTTAAATCGGCAAGTGGTTTTAATAACTGGTAAAAATGGTCTTTGCCGGTTCGGTCATAATATTCGTTGAAAAGTTCATTTTCATGCTTGTTTTGTTGGTAATTATCGAGCACCATCCTGACCACATCTTTAGTTCTCTTAGATGGAATTTTAATCACTTTATCTGCCGCACGACCCAATCCATCCCCTAAAGTTCCACCACCCAACAGAACCTGTGCTGCCGGAACCACCTTTCCAGCCGCCTTCAATGAACTACCATGGAAACCTATCTGAGCAAGTCCGTGCTGACCACAACTGTTCATGCAACCGCTGATTTTTATTTTAATATCCTGATTTTCTAATAACTCATCATACTCATCAGAAATAAGATCTTCCAAAACCCGTGCTAATTCGGTGCTATTGGAAATTCCAAGATTACAGGTATCTGTACCTGGACAAGTCGTTACATCCCCAACACTATCAAATCCCGGCTTAACAAAATCCAGTTCTTTTAAACGTTCAAAAAGAAGTGGTAAAGTCTCTTTTGTGGCAAATTTCAATAGCAAACCCTGATTAATAGTGATCCTTATTTCATCCGCAACTAATCCCCTGATAGCTGATATAAACTTTCTCGCTTTTGCTGTGGGGATATCTCCGGTTGTTACCTTGATGTAGACCCCATAGAATCCTTCCTGCTTTTGCTCAAATACATTGGTATCAAGCCAGCGCTGATATTCAAACTGATCTTTGATTTGCGCTTCTGGAAGTGCATTTACTTGAGGAATTTCCGGTTGGGAAATCGTATCTCGGTCAATTGCGAATTTCTTAAAGGGTATTGCCAGTTTCTCGACCTCAATTAAGGCTAAAACCTCTTCAAGCCCTAATTTCGCTACCAGAAATTTCATTCTCGCTTTATTCCTGTTAGTACGCTCCCCATGTCTGTCGAACACGCGGAGTGTAGCTTCGATATATGGAATTAGTTCATCCTCAGGAAGAAAATCGTTAACGGCATGAGCTATTGAAGGCTGAGCTCCAAGTCCGCCACCAAACAATACCTTAAAGCCACGTAGTTCTTTCCCGTCTTTATTCTGAACCTTTGGAATAAAGCCCAGATCATGAATATAGGTAAAGGCGGTATCAGCTTCGGTTGCCGAGAATGCCATTTTGAATTTTCGCCCCATTTCCTGACAGATTGGGTTCCGCAAAAAATACTTAAAGGTTGCATGAGCATAAGGTGAAACATCGAAAGGCTCATTTGGATCAATTCCGGCTGTTGAGGAAGCAGTTACATTTCTAACGGTATTTCCACAGGCCTCTCTGAGTGTGATATCATCCTGCTCAAGTTTTGCCCACAGTTCAGGGGTGCGATCCAGACTAACATAATGTATCTGAATATCCTGACGCGTGGTTAAATGAAGATTACTGCTGGCATACTCATCAGAGATGTCGGCAATACGGAGGATTTGCTTAAAGCTTATTTTCCCAAAAGGGAGCTTAATCCTGATCATTTGTACTCCTGGCTGTCGCTGCCCGTAAATGCCGCGGGCCAGACGAAGGCTACGAAATTTCTCGTCGTGGATCTTGCCTTCACGAAACTCTCGAATCTTCTTTTCGAGATCGAGGATATCCTTTTGTACAATCGGATCTTCTAATTCTGTTCTGAAACTATTCATTTAAAATTCAAAAAAAAACTCTTCATAAAGTGAAGAGATTCAGGCAAATAAAAATTAATTTATGTCAGGTCTTCTTCAATGATTAATTAGTCAGTCAACAACAATTCAGTGCTGTGCCATGGGAACTTTGCAGGCCTAATTTTTTCATTAGCCAAATATAATACAATGTATATAGATTAAGTAGTCTTTTTTAGAAAAAAAATATCTACGCAAACGAAGAGATTAAATTTTTCTCCCTTTGTATAAGATCTGCAATACTTGTTTCACTTAAAATTTTGACTGTTGCATCTCTAACTTCAACAAAAACATCCCTCACTCCGCAGGTCGCTTCATTGACACACTCATCACATTTTTGGTAAAAATTGAGGCTAACACATGGAAGAAGTGCAACCGGACCGCCGGTAAGACGTAATATCTGAACCACATATATGTCTGCAGGATCCTTTACCAGACCGTAACCTCCACCTGAACCTTTTTTACTGAATAAGAGCCCTGCATTTCTTAGATCGAGTAGAATTTGTTCCAGAAATTTTTTAGGTATATGTTCCTCTGTGGCAATTTTGGAAATTTGAATTGGTGTCCCTCCAAAATTTTTACCCAAAACTACAAGGGCCTTTAAAGCATAACGGGTCTTTTTAGAAAGCATATTATTTCAACAGCTAATAATTAAACAAATTAACGTAATTTCTTTATGAATACAATTCTTGATAGTTGGTTAGTTGGTTGGTTGGTTAGTTGGTTGGTTAGAGAAGCCTGGTTCATTATAAATTATTTATTCAAAACAACGACCCGATAGCTATCGCGTTTCAAATGAACCTCAATAAGTTCTTGGTTCTTGATTCTTGATTCTTGGTTCTTGGTTCTTGGTTCTTGGTTCTTGGCTCTTGGCTCTTGGTTTTTGGTTCTAATCAATCTCCATTCTTTATTATTCTGCTTACCCGAAAAAGTAAAAATACTGAAATTATAGAGAGTAAAACTACTACATAAACAAGATAATCATAATGTTCTAGCGGACTAAATTTATCATTCTGAATAACAATCATCCCGCTAACAGCTGCAGCAATTCCTCCGGCAATCTGCTGTAATGATGAATTTATTCCCATGAATGACCCCCTATCTTTTTTTTGTGGCAAAGCAGATGTAAGCGCTATTGAGGGTACCATCCGGCTCATGAAGCCAACCTGTAATCCTAAGTTCATAATCAGAACTATCCAGAATGAAACAGGTCCGAGATTTGCATAAATTATAATTACGATGATCAGAATAATTGAAGCAAAAGAGAACAAATAGAATTTATCAAAACGATCGCTCAATTTACCTATGATGGGCATAATAGTAAGCGTGCACACTCCTGAAGCCATGTAAATAAATGGAAGCTCCTGGACCGTAATCTTTAAATTATTAATAACATAAGCGCTTCCCCAAGGCAACATCATGAAATTACCCAGAGAAAGAAATGCTGTTGCCAGAAAGCCAATCCGATATTTTCGTAAAGTTAGAGTTTGCCACAAATGAGTAATAGCATTCTGCTCAGTTTTATGATCCAGATGCTCGGTTATCGAATTCAGTTTAATCATGATTAAAAGCAAGATAATTATCGACAAAACTACAATCATCAAGAATGGCGATTGCCAGCCCCAGACAGTAGCAATGTATAAACTTAAGGGAATTCCTAATACCTGGCTGGCTCCAAAGCCCATTTGAAGAAAGCCGAAAACCCTACCTCTTTTCTCAAGCGGGAATAGGTCTGAAACAATAGCCATTGAAATTGAGCCAATTACTCCGCCAAATAAGCCAGTAACAACCCGTGCAGTGAGTAGCATTAGAAAGCTATCACTTAAACCGCAAAATAGTGTACCTACAATAAAGCCCACATAAAAAAACAAAAGCAATTTCTTTCTGTCAAAACGATCAGCGAAACCGGCAGTTGCCAGGCCTGAAAATCCAGCGCTGAATGCATATACTGACACCGATAAGCCAAACTGGGCAGTACTCAGGTTCATTGTTTTCATCATTAGATCACCGAGTGGAGAAATCACGATAAAATCAAGAACAACGGTAAGCTGAGTCAGGGTTAGAATTAGTACCACAAAAATTTCATACGATGAGAATTTCAGCTTCATATTTTCAGCCTGGGTACTCATCCAGAAATAGTATTAATTGTCATGTTTATTAACCAATTTGAATCTGGCATTGCAAGATAATGGTTTATACAATTAATCAGGATGAAATATCAAAGCTAATTGTATGGGCAGGGTAATAACAAAACAGACCCGCTTTATAATTTAAACTCGATAAAAAGAAGGTTGAAATATGGGGTTATAATTATCCAGATAAGGCTTTGGAGCCATATAATTTGATTTTGGAAAGCAATACCTGCGT